>Ga0209638_1000152_pt1 | contig 45976 bp, 41 predicted proteins | sample BarGraNGADG00211_FD_184490 | JGI IMG/M metagenome (GOLD analysis project Ga0209638, IMG submission 184490) | Arctic peat soil microbial communities from Barrow, Alaska - Barrow Graham LP Ref core NGADG0002-211 (SPAdes) (version 2) | ecosystem: Environmental > Terrestrial > Soil > Wetlands > Peat...
AGGGAAGGCGGCTGGACGAGGGGAACACGGACCGGCAAAACGCGCTCCGGACTCAGGGCCGGGAAGTGTGCGCGTCAAGTGCGCTGGATCGTGTGCGCCCGGTGCGGGCTTGCGCCCCGATGTGGCGGATGTGGCGGATGTTGCGGACTCCGCCGCATCGAAGGCAGCCATAGATGATCGGGCCGCGCCCCGCCGCGGACGCGGTTCGGCTCGCACGACGCTATGCGCCACTGCTGCGCTTCGCGACCGGCGAGCACTACCGGCCGCTGCGTCTCGAGGACTAAGCCTCGCGCCTTCGTCGTCGTGCCCCGTATCAACGCAACAAGGGGCGTGTCGCGTTTCCACCAGAAGGCGACAGGCCTGGCGATCGGTTGGTGTTCGTTGGTTAGCCTGGTCTGGATGGAGCGCATGGTGTGTGTGGTGTTCGGGCCGTCGCGGTCGAAGCGGTTCGGGAAGGCGGTCGCCGAGGCGCAGACCGGGGCCGACGAGTGCAGCGAAGTCGAGTCGGGTCGGTTCCGGGCGGGCTTCCTGTTGAGCGTCGAGGCAGCCGCCTACACCGGCCTGGCGCGGTTGCTGGAGCGGGTGCGCCACTGGCGGGCAACCGAGGTGTGTGAGGACGATGAGCTGGTCTCCGTCTTCCACGCGAGGGAGATGGCCTGGTGCGCCTCCTTCCAGCTCAGCACCTTCGGCGAGTGCCGCGAACGCTTCGCCTACGGCGTGCTCCCCCGCTGCGCGCTCTGCCCACTGTTCGACTCCGAGCGGGCGATCCGCGCCGGAAACAGGCAAGAGCCGGCGTCGCACCTTCCGATGGGCGGCGACGCGAAGGCCTTCGAGAGCGATTCCGGGGGCTACCAAATCGTCTCCGGTCCCGACTTGCTGGAGCTACTGAACTGGGAACTCCCAGACTGGATCGACGCCGACTTCCTCTTCCCCGACTTCCCGCCCGCGGAGTGGGCAAAGCCAGCCCGTGAGGAAGAGCCAGATTAGAGGTCCAGCCAGCGCGGTCTGGAAGATCGCCAGGGCGAGCCCGACATCTCAGGCCAGCGCTCGCGGCGTGGCGAACAACCGATAGCAGGCCTGGAGACTAGGCCACGCACGATCCGCTCAAACCCCCACGCCTACTGGGCTCAAGCAGCCAAGACGAATCAGTGATATTTGCGGTAAGCGCACGTTCGAGAGCCCGAAGAGCACGGTGAACAGGAAGAGCGGCAGCCACGTCACGACCGCGCCGTTCGAGTGGAAGTTGAGGAGCCCCTGCAGGTGGCCCTCCTGGAAGATCCACACGAGCACGCCGTAGGCGGCTCCGACCGAGAGCAGGTTGAGCACGATCGCCGCGAGCGGCACGACGACCGATCTGAACGTGATCAGCAGCAGGAGGAACGCGAGCCCGAGCACGAACGCGAAGACGAGCGGGAAGCGCGACTTCATCGTCTGGTTGAAGTCGTGTGTGCCGGCCGTCTCGCCCGTGACTGCGTACGTCGCGGTTCCGAGCTTTCCGATCGTCGCGGGTAGGACGACGCCGCGGAGCGTCTGCAGTGCGGCTACCGACTTCGCGTTGTCGCCGTTGCCGGCCAGCGGGATCTCGATGCGCACGACCGTGCCCGACGGGTTCACGAACTGGCGAATCGGCTGGAACATCCGGCCGGTCGCGAGGGCGTGCTGCTCGAGCGACGAGATCGCCGCCTGGACGGCCGGCGCGCGGACGTTCGGCGCCTGCACGACGACCTGGGCGGGAGTCTGCGCTCCGGGAAATGCCTTCTGAATCTCGATGTAGGTCTTCACGATCGGGATGTCGCGGGGCAGATCGGTGAAGCTGAGGAGCTTCGTGTGGATCCCGCGCACGGGCACGGCGAGCAGGAGGAGCACCGCCACCGCCACAGCCGCTGCAACCGCCGGATAGCGCAGCACGGGCCGGAGGATCAGCCCCCAGACGCGCGACTCGGTGCGGTCTCCCTTGAGCCGCCGGAGGAACGTCGGCCTGTCCCGGAGCCGCAGGAGCCAGTCCGGACGGCGGTGCAGGGGCCGCATCGCCCGCAACGCGCCGGCGGCCGTGACCGCAACCACACCGCGCTCCACCCGGTCGCCGAGCTTGCCGAGCAGGGCCGGGAGCACGGTGACGGAGCCGACCATCGAGGAGAACACGACGATCATCGTCCCGACGCCGATCGACGTGAAGATCTTCGACCCGGCGAGCAGCATGCCCGCCATCGCGATCAGCACGGTGCCGCCCGAGATGAGCACCGCCTGGCCTGATGTAGCAGCCGCACGGGGAAGCGCCTCTTCTCCGGCGCCGGCGAGCCGCTCCTCCCGCTCGCGCTTCAAGTAGAAGAGCGAGTAGTCGACGCCGACCGCCATCCCCATCAGCAGCATCACGGAGTTCGTCGAGTCGGATGCGTGCGAGATGTGGCTGATCAGGCCCGCGAGCCCGATCGAGCCGAGCACTGCGGTGAACGCGAGCAGACGGGCACCCCGGCGGCGACGAACGCGCCGAAGGCGAAGAGCAGGATGAGGAAGGTGATCGGCACCGAGAGCTGCTCGGCCTTCCGGAAATCCTGGCCGAGCGTGTCGGTCAGCTCTTTGTTCGCGCTCGCGAAGCCGAACTCGGCGACCGTGAAGCCCGGGCTCTGCTGCTGCAGGCGGTCGACCGTGTCGAGCACCGGCTGAACTTTCGAGTCGGCCTTGGCGGAGGGGCCGGCGATCGAGAACTCGACGAGCACCGAGTGGCTGTCCTGCGAGATCGCTCCCGCACCGCCCCGGCCGAGGGGCGACCGGACGTTCTGCACTTCGGGGAGCGTGCGAAGCTTCGCGGTGACGCGCGCGATCGTCGCGCGAAACGCCGGATCGGCCACGGTCCGCGAGCGGCTCTGCACGAGCACGTTCTCCGCGGCCGGTTGCGAGAAGCCTGCGCCCTGGAGAATCGCCTGGGCGCGTGCGGCCTCGCCGGTCGCCTGCTCTGCATCGGTCAGCTTGACGGTCCCGACGACCTTCCCGAGCACAACGGCGACGACGACGAACGCCACCCACGCGAGGGTCGCGGCTTTCCAGTGTGCGGCGCTCCAACGCCCCGCGCGTGCGGCCAGGTTCTGCGTTCCGTTCATCTGCCTGCTCCCTGATCCTCTTTGACGGCGAGGTTCAAATGTGCCTGTCCGCCGCAAGCCTGGGTATAGGGGTTTACCCCCAACCGACCCCGAGGCTATCCGTGCCTGTTCAGGCTGCGCGGGCCGGGGCGCGGCGGCGGCCGGCGCCGGTGTCGCCCGGCGTTGACGCTCACTCGATCGTCGGCGCGGCGTCGCTCATACGCGCACCTCGCAGCAGAGGCCGAAGAGGAATGCAGGGATCTCCTCGACCGGCAGCACCGCGTCGGCGGCCGTCACGGCGAGCGCCGCATCGGGCATCGCCCGCTTCTCCGACGTGGCGGGATCCTGCACGATCGCGACACCGCCGCGCCCCTTGATGCGCGCCAGCCCTCGGGCGCCGTCGGCGTTCGCGCCGGTGAGCACGATGCCGATCGCTCGGTCGCCGTAGGCATCGGCGGCGGACTCGAACAGGACGTCGATCGAAGGTCGCGCGAACTGCACCGGGGCGTCCGTCGAGAGCGCGAGATGGCCGTCTTCCACGAGCACGTGATAGTCGGGCGGCCCGAGATACACGTGGTCGCGCTCGAGCGGCGTCTTGTCGTCCCAGTCGCGCACGACCCGCCGCGTGTGGTGCTGGAGCAAGCGTTCGAGGATGAGGTCTTCCGACTCGGGAGAGCGGTGCTGCGCGACGACGATCGGCTGGTGCACGTCGTCGTGCAAGCCCGCGAGCAGTCGGCTCAGCGCCTCCAGGCCGCCCCAGGACGTGCCGATCACGATCAGCTCGTACACCTCACGCGATCTTTCGATAGATCCGCTCGGCAGCATCCACGACGTCGTAGGAGTCTGCGAACGGCGTGAACGCCACCGATTCCTTGCGACCGAGCGCGAGTGCGCCGAACGTGTCGAGGCTCTCGTAGAACAGCTGATGGACGCGATTCTGCAGCGCCTTGTCGAAGTAGATCATCACGTTGCGGCAGACGATCACGTTGAACTCGTTGAACGCGCGATCGGACACGAGGTTGTGTTGGGCGAAGATGATGTTCTCCGTGAGCGAGCGGCTGAAGCGCGCGCTGTCGTACTTCGCGACGTAGTACTCGGAGAACTCGCGCGTTCCGCCGCTCCGGATGTAGTTCTGTGTGTACTGCTTCATCGTGTCGAGCGGAAAGACGCCCGCGCGAGCTGTCTCCAGCACCTGCTCGTTGATGTCGGTGGCGTAGATTCGCGTCCGACCGTACAGCCCTTCCTCCTCCAGCAGGATCGCGAGGGAGTAGACCTCCTCGCCGGTCGAGCAGCCGGCGCACCAGATCCGCGTGAAGGGGTACGTCCTCAGTGTCGGCACGACGTGCTCGCGGAACGCGACGTAGAAGGAGGGGTCGCGGAACATCGCGGTGACGCTGATCGACAGGTCGAGCAGCAGGCGTTCCATGCACGCTTCGTCGCGCAACAGCCGGTCCTGGAGCTGTGTCACCGTCGAGAGACCCTCCGCGCGCATCCGGCGCCAGAGCCGCCGCTTCAGCGACGCCGTCGCGTACTCGCGGAAGTCGAAGCCGTAGCGGCGGTAGACGCCCTCGAGCAGCAACTCGATCTCGAGGGCCTCGAGCTTCTCGTGCATCGGGTCGACGGCGCCGACGACTGCGGGCGGAAGTGTCCACTCCGGGGTCGACACGAGCGACCTAGTGATACAGCCAGACCCGCATCAGCGAGAGCAGCTGATCCGTGTCGACCGGCTTGGTGATGTAGTCGGATGCTCCCGACGCAATCGACTTCTCGCGGTCGCCCTTCATCGCCTTTGCCGTAAGGGAGATGATCGGCAGCTCCTTGAACAGCGGGATCTCCCGGATGGCCACCATCGTCTGGTAGCCGTCCATCTCCGGCATCATGATGTCCATCAGGACGAGATCGACGTCCGGGTTTGCCTGCAGCGTCTCGATGCCGTCCCGGCCGTTCTCGGCGAAGATGACCTCCATTCCGTGCGCTTCGAGCACGGACGTGAGCGCGAAGACGTTTCGCACGTCGTCGTCGACGACGAGCACCTTCTTGCCCTTGAAGACCTCTTCCACGTTGTGCAGCTGTTCGAGCATCCGGCGCTTCTCCTGCGGCAGCCGCGCCTCGACGCGATGCAGGAACAGGGACGTCTCGTCGAGCAGGCGCTCCGGCGAGCGCGCGTCCTTGACGATGATCGTCTCTGCGTAGCGCTTCAGACGCGTCTCCTCGCGGCGCGTGAGCTCCTGCCCGGTGTAGATGATCACCGGGAGCGCCGCAAAACGATCCTCGGTCTTCAGCTGCTCGAGCAGCTTGAAGCCGGTCGTATCCGGCAGCTTCAGGTCGAGCACCATGCAGTCGAAGCGTTTGAGGTGAAGCTCCGCCAGCGCTTCCGCGCTCGATCGCACCGCAGTCACCTCGATGTCGTCGCCCGAGCCGACGAGCTCGACGATCGAGTTGCGCTGGGCGTCGTCGTCCTCGACCACGAGCAGGTTCTTCACGCCGCGCTCGATGAACGTGGAGATCTGCTGGAAGGTCTCGTTCAGATGCTCCTTGTCCAGCGGCTTCTGGAGGAACGCGACCGCGCCGGCGCGCAACGCGTTCGCCTTGCCGTCCAGGTCGGCCGTGGAGAAGACGTGCACCGGGATGTGGCGGGTGTCGGCGTGATGCTTGAGATGGTCGAGCACCGTCAAGCCGTTCATCACCAGGAGGCTCATGTCGAGCACGATCGCGTCCGGCTTGTACTCATGCGCGAGCGCGAGGCCCACGTCGCCGCGTAGGGCGACGAGGCCTTTGAAGTTCTGTTCGCGTGCGGCAATGAGCACAGTGAGCGCGAACGTCGCGTCGTCCTCGACAATCAGTACGACCCGGTCGCCCACCGTGATGTCGTCGCGGTCGTCCTGCACCGCGCTCGGCAGGAGCAGCGTCGGGTCGGGGAAGAGCGCTGGAATCGTCAGCGCGGCGTCCGGGGCGAGCAACGCGAGGCCCTCGGCGACGAGCGACTCCCCCTCGCGCACCAGCTGGTCGAGCCGTGCTTCGATCGGGACGCCGGCCTCGTCTCCCAGCCCGGCGAGCGTGAACGTCGACGGCATGTAGAGCGTGAACGTGCTTCCCGTGCCGGGAAGGGAGCGGACGCGGATCTCGCCGCCGAGCAGCCGGGCGATCTCGCGGCTGATCGACAGGCCGAGCCCGGTGCCTCCGAACTTGCGCGACGTCGTTCCGTCCGCCTGCTGGAACGCCTCGAAGATGATCCGCAGCTTGTCCTCCGGGATGCCGATGCCGCTGTCGATCACCGAGAACGCGAGCACGGTGTCGGCGTTCGCGAGCGTCGGCGAGGCGAATTGCGTCGTCTCCGGTGCGACCTCGATGCGCATCGTCACGCCGCCGGCGTCGGTGAACTTGACCGCGTTCGAGAGCAGGTTCTTCAGCACCTGCTGGAGCCGCTGCTCGTCGGTGACGATCGTCGGCGGCACACTCGCCCCGACGATCTCGACGGCGAGCTCCAGGCCCTTCTCCTCCGCCATTAGCCGGAAGGTGCGCTCGACGTAGTCGCGTACGTCACCGAGGGCGATCTCGCCGGCGTGCACGTCCATCTTTCCGGCCTCCACCTTGGAGAGGTCGAGGATGTCGTTGATCAGCCCCAGCAGGTCGGCGCCCGCCTGGTGGATCGTCTTGGCGAACTCGATCTGCTTGTCGGAGAGGTTCTTGTCGGCGTTGTCCGACAGGAGCTTCGCGAGAATCAGCAACGAGTTCAGCGGCGTGCGCAGCTCGTGGCTCATGTTCGCGAGGAACTCGCTCTTGTATTTCGACGAGAGCGAGAGCTGCTCCGCTCGCTCCTGCAGCGCAGCCCGTGCCAGCTCGATCTCATGGTTCTTGATCTCGATGCGGCGGTTCTGCTCCTCGAGCAGCTGCGCCTTTTCCTCCAGCTCCTCGTTGGTCTGCTGGAGCTCCTCCTGCTGCGTCTGGAGCAGCTCTTCCGAGGCCTTGAGCGTCTGTGCTTGCTGCTCGAGCTCGGAGTTCGCACCCTTGAGCTCCTCCTGCTGCGATTGGAGCTCCTCGGAACGCTCCTGCAGCTCCTGCGTGAGGCCTTGCGACTGGCGAAGCAGCTCCTCGGTGCGCATCGTGGCCTGGATCGTGTTGATGACGATGCCGATCGTCTCGCCGAGCTGATCGAGGAAGCCGCGCTGCACATCGGTGAAGGCCTGGAAGGACGCGAGCTCGATCACCGCCATGATCTGGTCCTCGAAGAGCACCGGCATGACGACGATGGTGCGCGGCGTAGCCTCACCGAGCCCGGACGCGACGCGGACGTAGTCGTCCGGTGGCTCGGCGATCAGGATCGACTGCCGCTCGAGCGCCGCCTGTCCGACGAGCGACTCGCCGAGCTTGAAGCGGTTCGAGACCTTCTTGCGCTGCTTGTACCCGTAGCTGGCGATCAGCTGAAGCTCGGGCTTTGCGTCCTCGACCTCCTCGGCGAGGAAGAAGGCGCCGTAGCCCGCACCGACGAGCGGTGTCAGCTCGGACATGATCACGCGCGAAACCGTCTGCAAGTCGCGCTGCCCTTGCATCATGCCGCTGAAGCGCGCGAGGTTCGAGTTGAGCCAGTCCTGCTCGGCATTACGCTCGGTCGTCTGTCGCAGGTTCGCGATCATCTGGTTGATCTTCTGCTTGAGCGCGTCGACCTCGCCCTTCGCGTCGACGGTGACTTCGCGGGTGAGGTCTCCCTCGGTCACGGCGGTGGATACGTCCGCGATCGCACGCACTTGCGTCGTGAGTGACGCCGCGAGCTGGTTGAAGTTGTCGGTGAGGTCCTTCCACACACCGCTGACGTCCTTGACGTTCGCCTGGCCACCCAGGACGCCTTCGGTGCCGACCTCCTTCGCCACGCGCGTCAACTCGCCGGCGAACGACGAGAGCTGGTCGACCATGATGTTGACGGTGTTCTTCAGCAGGAGGATCTCGCCGCGCGCGTCGACGGTGATCTTCTGCGAGAGGTCGCCCTTCGCCACCGCGGTCGTGACCTCGGCGATGTTGCGCACCTGGCCCGTGAGGTTCGACGCGAGGCCGTTCACCGAGTCCGTGAGGTCCTTCCACGTTCCGCTCGCGCCCTTGACGTTCGCCTGACCGCCGAGCTTGCCCTCGGTGCCGACCTCGCGGGCGACGCGCGTGACCTCGTCGGCGAACGACGAGAGCTGGTCGACCATGACGTTGATCGTGTCCTTGAGCTCGAGCACCTCGCCCTTCACGTCGACGGTGACCTTCTTCGAGAGGTCGCCGGTCGCGACGGCCGTCGTCACCTGCGCGATGTTGCGCACCTGCTCGGTGAGCGAGCTCGCCATGAAGTTCACATTGTCGGTCAGGTCCTTCCAGACACCGCTGACCCCCTCCACCGACGCCTGGCCGCCGAGCTTGCCCTCGGTGCCGACTTCGCGGGCGACGCGCGTCACCTCGGCCGAGAACGCGCGGAGCTGGTCAACCATCGTGTTGACGGTCTCCTTCAGCTCGAGCACCTCGCCGCGGGCGTCGACGGTGATCTTCCTCGAGAGGTTGCCGTTTGCGACTGCGGTCGTGACGTCGGCGATGTTGCGCACCTGGCCGGTCAGGTTCGACGCCATCCCGTTCACGGACTCGGTGAGGTCGCGCCACGTTCCGCTGACGCCCTCGACCTCCGCCTGGCCGCCGAGCACGCCTTCCGTTCCCACCTCGCGGGCGACGCGCGTGACCTCGGCGGCGAACGCCGAGAGCTGGTCGACCATCGTGTTGATGGTGTCCTTGAGCTGGAGCACCTCGCCGCGCGCGTCGACGGTGATCTTCTGCGTCAGGTTGCCGTTTGCGACCGCGGTCGTGACGCCGGCGATGTTGCGCACCTGGTCGGTCAGGTTGCCCGCCAGCGTGTTCACGTTGTCGGTCAGGTCCTTCCAAGTGCCGGAGACACCCTTCACCTGCGCCTGGCCACCGAGCTTCCCCTCGGTGCCGACCTCGCGCGCAACGCGCGTGACCTCGTCGGCGAACGAGCCGAGCTGGTCGACCATGATGTTGATCGTGTTCTTCAGCTCGGCGATCTCGCCGCGCACGTCGACCGTCACCTTCTTGGAGAGGTCGCCGTTCGCGACGGCGGTCGTGACCTCGGCGATGTTGCGCACCTGCTCCGTGAGCGACGAGGCCATGAAGTTGACCGACTCGGTGAGGTCGCGCCAGGTGCCGCTGACGCCTTCGACCTGCGCCTGGCCGCCGAGGCGGCCCTCGGTGCCGACCTCGCGCGCGACGCGCGTCACCTCGCCCGCGAAGGCGGAGAGCTGATCGACCATCGTGTTGAGCGTGTTCTTCAGCTCGAGGATCTCGCCGCGCGCCTCGACGGTGATCTTCTGCGACAGGTCGCCCTTCGCGACCGCCGTGGCGACCTGCGCGATGTTGCGCACCTGGCTCGTGAGGTTCTCCGCCATCTGGTTCACGTTCTCGGTGAGGCCCCGCCAGGTGCCGCTGACGCCTTCGACCTTGGCCTGCCCGCCGAGGCGGCCCTCGGTGCCGACCTCTCGGGCCACGCGGGTGACCTCGTCGGCGAACGTCGACAACTGGTCGACCATCGTGTTGATGGTCTCCTTGAGCTCGAGCACTTCGCCCTTGACGTCGACGGTGATCTTCTTCGAGAGGTCGCCGTTCGCGACCGCCGTCGTGACGGCGGCGATGTTGCGTACCTGGCCGGTGAGGTTCGAGGCCAGGCCGTTCACGGACTCGGTGAGGTCCTTCCACGTGCCGCTCACGCCCTTGACCTGCGCTTGGCCGCCGAGCGTCCCCTCCTCGCCGACCTCGCGCGCGACGCGCGTCACCTCGTCGGCGAATGACGAGAGCTGGTCGACCATCTTGTTGATGGTGTTCTTCAGCTCCGCGACCTCGCCGCGCACGTCGACGGTGATCTTCTTGGAGAGGTCGCCGTTCGCGACCGCGGTCGTCACTTCGGCGATGTTGCGGACTTGTGTGGTCAGGTTCGCAGCCAGTGTGTTCACGTTGTCGGTGAGGTCATTCCACACACCCGAGACGCCGCGCACCTTCGCCTGGCCGCCGAGCTTGCCGTCGGTGCCGACCTCGCGGGCGACGCGGTTGACCTCGACGGCGAATGCCGAGAGTTGGTCGACCATCGCGTTCACCGTCGTTCCGATGCGCTGGAACTCGCCCTTCACGGGCTGCCCGTCGATCTTGAGGGCCATCTTCTGGGAGAGGTCGCCCTGGGCGACCGCGTCGATCACGCGCGCGACCTCGGTGGTGGGGCGGACGAGATCGTCGATCAGCGTGTTGAGGGCGTTGACCGTCTCGACCCAGTGCCCATCTGCGTTTGTGGTGGAGGCCCGCTCGGTCGTGCGTCCCTCACGCCCGATCACGCGTCCGACCCGGCCGATCTCCTTCGTTAGCGCCTCGCGCCGGTCGGCGAGCTCGTTGAAAGCTCGGTTGAGCTGCACGGCCATGCCTTTGCCGCGAACGGGGAGACGCAGACGGAAGTCGCCGTCACGCGCGGCGGTCAGTGCGGCGAGCAGCTGCTCGAGCTCTGCCCGGGGAACGTCGGCGGCGGCGCCGTCGGACCTTGGCGGCGTTCCGTTTCCGTCCGTCCCCGTGCCGTCCGCGGCGCTGCCGTTCTTGCGGCCGGCGGTGCGGGCCGTGCGCTTCGGGGTGCCGGCGCTGCCCTTGCGTTGCTCGACTGCTGCCACGGTGCCCCCCAATCTGCTCGGATCGCGACGTCTCAGCGCCTGGGTGAAAACGCTTGCCCGCCGGGGCGTGGTATTCCGCGCTGAATCTCCGCGGAAACGCCGCCTCGAAAGATTCAACGTTCGAACCCCGAATTACGGTGTGCAATGGCCCCGCCGCCCTGGCCCGGGCGGAAGGGAGGGCGTAGCATAGGCCATTCGGCCTACTTCTGCCCACGCGCGAGGCCCATGCTTGCAAGTCGTACGATCTCGGAGCCTGCAGCAGGGCCGAGCCCGAGGCCTCCCCGCTCGGCGGGTCAGGCGTGCTCGAGCGCCTGGCTGAGGTCGGCCCAGAGGGCGTCCGGATGCTCGAGCCCGACGCTCAGCCGGAGCAGGCCGGCGGGCACGCGCTCGCCCTCCCAGCGGCGCCTGCTCTCCATGACGCTCGTCGTGCCGCCGAGTGAGGTGGCGTTCTCGATCAGCTTCGTCGAGGTCTCGACGAGCCGGGCGGCCTCGCCGCCTGCGACGTCGAAGGAGATCAGCCCGCCGAGCCCCGGATAGCGGACCGTCTGCACTTTCGGGTGCTTCGCGAGATGCGCCGCAATGTCGGCCGCCGTCGCATTCTGGCGGAGCACGCGGACCTCGAGGGTCTTGAGACCGCGGAGGAGCAGCCAGGCCGCGTCGGGCGCCGCGACGATGCCCGCACGCCCGCGGAAGGTGCGCAGCTCGTCTGCCGCGCCGGGGTCGCGGCAGATCACGGCGCCGAGCAGTGCGTCGTCGTGGCCGGCGAGGTACTTCGTCGCACTGTGTACGACGAAGTCGGCGCCGTGCTCCAGCGGCCGCAGCAGGATCGGTGTCGCGACGGTCGCGTCGACGACGAGCGGTGCGGGATGTGCGGCCGCAGCCTCCAGGTCGGGCATCGTGAGGAACGGATTCGACGGAGCCTCGACCCAGACGAGCTGCACACCGTCCGGCGGCGGCCCGGTCTGATCGAACTCGACATAGCGGAGGCCCCAGCGCTCGAACGCCTGGAAGGTGACGCCGGTGCCGAAGTAGCAGCCCGCGGCGAGGGCGATCGTGTCGCCGGGCTTCAGCAGCGAGAGCACGAGCGCAGACGTCGCACCGGCTCCGGACGGGAAGAGCACGGCCGTGCCGCCGTCCAGCTCGCCGAGCCGTGACTCCGCCTCGGAGCTCGTCGGGTGGCCGTAGCGCTGGTAGAAGAACGTCCGCGGCTCACCGCGCTCGTCGTACGGCCAGATGGTCGAGCGGTCAACGGTGCCCATCGCCGCGAGCCTACTCCGCCGCCACAGGGTCGGGCCGCAGGTCCTCGAGCCGGCCCATGCGCGAGAGCGCAGGGAAGAGGCGCGTCCACGAGAGCGCGATCGCCACGGTAGCGATGCCGCCGGCGACGACGGCGGTCACGGTGCCGACGAGGGAGGCGACGACGCCCGACTCGAAGGCGCCGAGCTCGTTCGACGCGCTGATGAACACCATCTCGACGGCGTTGACCCGACCTCGAAGCTCGTTCGGCGTCACGAGCGCGACGGTCGTCGCACGGATGTTCATGCTGATCATGTCGACGAAGCCGCCGACGGCGAGCGCGGCGAGCGACAGCGGCAGCCACCTCGAGAGTCCGAACACGACGATGCTCACGCCGTAGATCGCGACGACCGTGAGCAGCGTGGGGCCGGCGCGCCGTCGAAGCGGGCGGCGCGCGAGGATGACCCCCGCGATGAGCGCCCCAACCGCTGGGCCCGTGCGGAGCACTCCGAGGCCCACAGGGCCGACGTGGAGGATCGAGCGGGCGAAGACCGGCAGCAGCGCCGTCGCGCCGCCGAACAGCACTGCGAAGAGGTCGAGCGCGATCGCGCCGAGCAGCATCCTGCTTCGCAGGACGAACCGCACGCCGGCGACGAGGCTCTCGAGACCGGGCGGGGCATCGCCGGCGACCTCTCGCACCGACGACTCGTACCGGAGCGCGAGCACGCACGCGAGCGCGCAACCGAAGATCGCCGCGCCGACGATGTAGACGAGCTCGGGGTGTGCGGCGAAGAGCAGCCCGCCGGCTGCAGGCCCGACGACGACGGCAGCCTGGCCCGCGACCGACCGCAGCGCCATTGCGCCCGGCAGCAACTCCGGTGGCACGAGCTCGGGCGTCAGGGCGCCGAGCGCCGGCCAGCCGATCGCACTGGCCACGCCCGAGCAGGCTGCGAGCGCGAAGAACGGCCATACGGAGCGCGCTCCGTGAACCGTGACGACGACGAGCGCGGACGCGATGCCGGCGCTGATGAGTAGCCCGAACGCCGTGATCAGCTTCCTCGAGATCCGATCCGCGAGCTGTCCCGCCGGGAGTGCGAGCAGCGGCAGCGGCAAGAACTCCGCGAGCCCGATCAGGCCGAGGTCGAGCGGGTTGCCGCGGATCGCGTAGACCTGCCAGCCGACGGCGACCGCAAGCATCTGTTCGGCGAAGCGCATGCCGAGGGTCGCCGACCAGAGGAGCGCGAAGTCGCGTTCGCGCAGTGCCGGAGGGAGCCGCCGTCTCACCACGCGACCGTACCTAACGGCCGGTTAGGCTCCTGCGCATGGCGCGCGTGCACGAGACGACACAAGAGCGGCTCGAGTGGCTGCGCGAGTTGCGCGAGGAGGCGTTGCACGCCGGCACGGACAAGGCGGTGCAGAAGCGTCGCGACGAGGGGCGGTTACTGGCGCGCGAGCGGGCGGTGCAGCTCTGCGACGAGGGCTCGTTCGTCGAGCTCGACCGATACGTGCGTCACCGCGAGTCGAACTTCGGGATGATGGACAGGCGTCCGTACGGCGACGCGGTCGTGACGGGGTACGGCACCGTGTTCGGCCGCAAGGTTTTTGTCTTCTCCCAGGACTTCACTGTGTTCGGCGGCTCGCTGAGCGAGGTGTTCGCCGAGAAGATCTGCAAGGTGATGGACCTCGCGGTGAAGTACGGCTGCCCCGTGATCGGCATCAACGACTCCGGCGGTGCGCGCATCCAGGAAGGCGTCGTCTCGCTTGCAGGCTATGCCGAGATCTTCTGGCGCAACGTGCAGTCGTCCGGAGTCGTGCCGCAGATCTCACTCGTGATGGGCCCATGCGCGGGGGGCGCCGTGTACTCGCCTGCGATCACCGACTTCATCTTCATGGTCGAAGGCTCGTCGTACATGTTCATCACCGGCCCCGACGTCGTGAAGACCGTGACGGGGGAAGAGGTGACGTTCGAGCAGCTCGGCGGTGCGTCGACGCACGCGGCGAAGTCCGGCGTCGCGCAGTTCACCGCGCCCGACGAGGCTTCGTGTCTCGAGGACGCGCGCTACCTCATCTCCTTCCTGCCGCAGAACAACGCCGAGCAGCCGCCCTTCGCGACGCCGACGGACCCGAGCGACCGCGAGGACGCGGAGCTCGACACGCTGATCCCGGACACTCCGAACAAGCCCTACGACATGCTCGAGGTGATCCGCCGCGTCATCGACGTCGGGGAGTTCCTCGAAGTGCACGAGCAGTGGGCGCAGAACATCGTCACCGGCTTCGCACGTCTCGGGGGTCATGTGGTCGGCGTCGTCGGCAACCAGCCGCAGTCGCTCGCGGGGGTACTCGACATCGACGCATCCGACAAGGCGGCCCGGTTCGTGCGTACGTGCGACGCCTTCAACATTCCCCTCGTGACGTTCGTCGACGTGCCGGGCTTTCTGCCCGGCACTGCGCAGGAGTGGGGCGGGATCATCCGGCACGGAGCCAAGCTGCTGTACGCGTACGCCGAGGCAACGGTGCCGAAGCTGACCGTGATCACGCGCAAGGCGTACGGCGGCGCCTACGACGTCATGAGCTCGAAGCACATCCGCGCCGACTTCAATTTCGCGTGGCCGACCGCCGAGGTTGCGGTGATGGGGCCGGAGGGCGCCGTCAACATCGTCTTCCGCGGCGAGCTCGCCGACGCCGACGACCCGGAAGCGCGCCGCGCGGAGCTGATCGCCGACTACAAGGAGCGCTTCGCGAACCCCTACTCCGCCGCCGAGCGCGGCTACGTCGACGACGTGATCGAGCCGCGGCGCACGCGGCCCGTCCTGATCGACGCGCTCGAGACCGCGCTGACAAAGGCCGAGCCACGCCCCAAGCGCAAGCACGGCAATATCCCGCTCTAAACCGCCGGGCTACGCGTCATCTTTCTAAGCCGAGCCTTCTCGTCGCGGAGCCGAGCTTGCTCGGCGCAGCAGTGAGACGCCCCGCCGTGAGCGCGTAAGAAGGGGGCCCACGGGGGAAACATGGTTTCCCCCGTGAAGCGAGCGAAGCAAAGCGTTATGACACAAGCTGCGCTGCGCGCACGGGCACGGCGCCGAGATCTTCCGAGAACGCGTCGACGACGGTCGGGTCGAACTGCGAGCCGGCGCAGCGCTCGAGCTCGGCGACCGCGTCGCGCTCGCTGAGCGGCTTGCGGTAGACACGCTCGGACGTCATCGCGTCGAAGGCGTCCGCGACGAAGATGATGCGCGCGCCGAGCGGGATCTGCTCGGCACGGAGGCCGTCGGGATACCCGCTCCCGTCCCAGCGCTCGTGGTGGTGCAGCACCCACTCCGCGATCGGCTCGACGTCGAGACTCTCGAGCATCCGGTAGCCGATCTGCGGATGGCGCTGCAACACGAGCCGCTCCGACTCGTTGAGCGCGCCGGGCTTGCGCAGGATCTCTTCGGGGATCGCGAGCTTGCCGAGGTCGTGGAGGCTGCCCGCGAGCCGCGTCAGCTCGATCTGCGGCTCGTCGACGCCGAGCCGTCGCGCGATCCGCGCCGAGAGCTCGCCGACCCGCTCCGAGTGGCTGCCGGTGTACACGTCGCGCGCATCGACCGCTTTCGCGAGGCTCGCCGCGGCCCGGTAGCGCGCGGCGCGGTCCGGCCCCTCCGCGAGCTGCTGCAGCTGCGCGAGCTCGAGCGTGCTTGCGGCCTGATACGTGCGGGCGCGGTTCTTGCCGTCTTCCTTCGCCCAGTAGAGCGCGCTGTCCGCGAGCCGGATCAGCTCGTCCCTCCCGACGCCCTGCGCCGGATACGCCGCCACGCCGGCGCTCACGGTGACGGAGCCGACCTGCTCGATCTCGACCGTGCCGACTCGCTCGACGATCGACCGCGCGACCGCGATGGCGGCGCGCTCTTCGAGGCCCGGCAAGAGCACCGCGAACTCGTCGCCGCCGAGCCTGAAGCTCTCGCCGCCCTGACGCAGGCGCGATGCGACCTGGCCGAGCAAGCGGTCGCCGACGGGGTGGCCGTAGCGGTCGTTGATCCGCTTGAAGTTGTCGATGTCGACGAGGCACAGGCTGAGCGCCGCCCCGTTCTGCTCGGCCAGGGTGAGCTCGCGCTGAAGGCGCTCGTGGAAGTGGCGGTGGTTGCCGAGCCCGGTGAGCGGGTCGGTAAGCGCGAGCCGCATCGCCCGCATCGCCTTGAAGTTCGAGCGCTGGTAGAGCGCGATCGCGATCAGCGGCCCGACGAGCGCGACCGAGAGAGCGGGAGAGCGCTCCCAAAGGACGACGAGCATCAGTGCGGCAGACGCCATGAGCGCGAACGGCGCGGTCGTCTGCCGGGCGTTCAACGCGATCAGCTTGAAGAACGACTTGCCAGATGTGACGGCGAGCACGGCGCTCACCAGAACGAGATTGACGACCCAGTTGTAGATGAAGGCGCAGATGACGAGCCGAGCGAGCAGGCCCTGGACAGAGTGCTGGGAGATCGGCTCGATTGCGAGGCCGCTGGCGAGCGCCGCGAGTGCGAACATCGATCCGTTGTAGGCGATGCGCAACGGCGGACGCCGCCCGATCAGTTGCGTCACGATGGGCGCGCCGGCGGCGATGAACAGCCCCGCCTGCCACCCGAAGAGCAAGATGCCGGCGACGGCGAGAACGAAGCCGAGGGTGACGCCGCCTGCGTCCATTCCTTCCACCGGCACGGGGAAGTTCTCCGCCAGGACCATGCCGATGAACAGTCCCACGACCGCGGCAACGTCGCCGACTGAATGAGGCGTCGTCGCATACGAGATCGACGCCGCACAGACAGCCGCGACCCCCGCCACACAGACGGGGGCCACGAGCGCGAGAACTCTAGAGGGAACTCGAGGGGTAGCGGTCACCGCCCCGACGCGACCCGACAGGGTCGGCAGTCAGAGGCGAGTACCCCGCGAATAAAAGCTCGGTGACCTGCAGATCCCTGCATCACCTTGGTCTCCCCACCTCGGTGCGAGCGGTCTACCAGCTGTACTGGACGATGCTCGTGCCGCCGCCGACCTTCAGCAGCGAGACGAACAGGGCGAGGCTCGCCAGTGCAACAAGCAGTAGTACGAGCCGCGGCTTCCATTCCAACATGATTCCTCCAGAGCTTTCGGGACGCCAGACAAGGGGAGTTTCCTTCATCGGCTCGTGTCGTGAATCACCCGATGGAGTGATCGTGCGCGCTGGGGAGGAATGTCCCTCGAAAGTGGGAAATGCCCGCTAGCCGGTCAATCCGGCCTCGGCGAGCGGCCGGCGGGCCCACGCGAACTCGTGCTTGTACCACCCGTCGAGGGTCGCGAGGTCGACGCCGTTGCCGGACGACTGGATGAACCAGCCGTTGCCGATGTAGATCGCCGTGTGGTCGACTTGGGCCGGCTGCGAGCGGGGCCCCCTGGAGCCGAAGAAGAGGACGTCCGCGGGCTGGAGGTCGGCGAGCGCGATCCGCTGCGAGCGCGGTACCTCACCGCTCATCACGTAGGTCGTGCGGCCGCGGATCACGAGCGGCAGCGAGCCGCTTCCCGGGTACTGCTCCAGCTTGTAGACCCGCCACACGAAGCCCGAGCAGTCGTAGCCGCCGCGTGCGGAGACGCCGAAGTCGGTCTCGGGGCCGTCGCTCACGCCGCCCCAGACGTAGGGCATCCCGATGCGGGCGACCGCGGTGTCGAGGATGCTGGTCTGCCAGTTCGTGAACGCGGGCAGGCTGAACGAGTCCGCCATGCTCTGGACGGAGGCGACTTCCCAGCCGGAGAAGCGCAGTACCTGTGCGGCCGAGTATGCGGCCTCCGCCCGGGTCGCCGGGTCGCCGGGCAGCAGTTCGAGCCCGTCTTGCGGGGCGGGATGGTTCGTGCGCAGGCCGAGCAGGCGCGCGACGACTTCCGTGCCGAAGCGGGGCGGCACCTTCAGCCCGGCGGCGCGGGCGCCCGCGGCGAACTCGTTCGCAGCCTTCCCGAGGCCGAGCGCCTGGACGAGCCGGGTGTCGAGCTTCGTCATCGTCACCGAGGCGTTGGGGTGCGCCGCCTGCTGCGGCGCGCCGGGCGGCTCCGGCGGCGGCGCGGGGGTGGTTGTGGTTGTCGTCGTGGTTGTCGTCGTGGTCGTCGGTGTCGTTGTCGGTGTGGTCGTGGTCGTGGTCGTCGGTGTCGTCGTTGTGGTGGGGACGGTCGTCGTAGGAACGGTCGTCTCGGGAGTCGTCGAGGTCGGCGGATCGCCCGGGCTCGGATTAGGCGGAACCACCGGCGGATATGGCGGGGGATAGGCCGGCGGAGTGACCGGCGGAAGCGGCTCGGGAGGGATGAGGGTCTGCTTCAGGCCGAACACGAGATCCTCGAGCGCCTGCGCGGTGAGCGGGTCCTGCGGGTGGAAGCCTGCGGCGCTCTGTCCGCCCAGCAGGCCGGCCGCTGTGACGCTCCGAATCTCGTTCGCCGCCCACGATCGTGCGGGCGCGCCCGCGCCACCGGCGGAGGCGGCGGCTGCGCTGGTCGGGACCAGCGAGAGGACTGCGAGGGTTATGAAGAGACGGCGACCCATTCGTAATTCTGATCGGCCTCGATCGCCTGTGACATTAGCCTGTGCGGGAATGGAGCTCGAGATCAAGCCGCAGCCGAGCGAGGAGGAGCGCGCCGCGATCGAGGTCGCGCTTGGGCAAGACGTCCGCAAAGAGCGCTCTTCGGCCTGGGCGGAGCTGCTCCTGCCGAAGCGCGAGGACGAGCTGGAACCGTAACTGTGGCGCCCGGTCGAACGTTGACCGTGCATGTTCGACGTGTGCATCCGCTGCTCCGAGGCTCCCGCCGTGGACGAGCTCGGCTACTGCGGCCATTGCCACTGGGCGGTGCGGGCCGAGCTCGAGGACGGCTTCCTCCAGATCCGCCGGTATCTGGGCTCCTGGGCGCGCTTCAGCGACTGGGAAGCCGGTCGCCACGCCCCTGCCGCCTAGCTCGCGCGCTCAGACCGGTCTGGCGCGGAAGAGCTGTGGCGCACTCCGGGCGTAATCGAGCCCGGTCTGAGACCCCGGTCATTGTTTGAAGTCGTTCTGGGATCCCGGGGTCTCAGCCCGGGTGTGCTCATTGGGGGCTTCGCCCCGGGGCTCGAATCTCGGGGCCCGGCCTCGGGGTCTATACGGGTCTGGCGCGGAAGAGCTGTGGCGCACTCCGGGCGTAATCGAGCCCGGACGCCCAGGTCAGCGCGACCGCGACGAGCATCGACCACCAGCCGATGTCGCTGCTCCAGGCGCCGGCCGCGGCGAAGCCGCCGAGGCCGACGGCGATCGCCTGCGCCCACGTCTTGAGCTTGCCGAGATCGCGTGCCGCGATGACGATGCCCCGCTCGATCGCCGCCTGCCGCAGGCCGGTGATCAGCACCTCGCGCACGACGATCGCGCCGACCATCCAGGCCGGGACGACGTGCTCGCCGACGAGCATGATCATCGCGCCGAGCACGAGCACCTTGTCGGCGATCGGGTCGAGCAGCGAGCCGAGAGGCGACGAGCGGCCGTGGCGCCGTGCGAGGCGGCCGTCGAACCAGTCGGTCGTCATCGCCGCGCAGAACACGCCGGTCGCCCAGTACGCATGCCCGTGAAACGGCCACGCGAAGAAGACGATCACGACCGGGACGGAGAGCGCCCGTGCGGCGGTTAACTGGTCGGCCGGGCTCATCAGCGAAGACAATACGGTGCACCTATGCCCCACAACACCTTCGGCAAGGTCCTGGTTGCGAACAGGGGCGAGATCGCGGTCCGCATCTTCCGCACGCTGCGCGAGCTCGGCATGGGCTCGGTCGCCGTCTACTCGGAGGCCGACCGGGGCGCGTTGCACGCCGGTTACGCCGACGAGGCGTTCCTGATCGGGCCGCCGCCCGCGGCCGAGAGCTACCTGAAGATCGAGACGCTGATCAAGACCGCGCTGCGCGCCGGCGCGCAGGCCGTGCATCCCGGCTACGGCTTCCTCGCCGAGAACGCGGCGTTCGCCCGCGCGGTCGAGGAGGCGGGGCTCGTGTGGATCGGGCCGCCGCCCGAGGCGATCGAGCTGATGGGCTCGAAGACCCGCGCGCGGCAGGCCATGCAGGCGGCGGGCGTGCCGATCATCCCCGGGACGACGGATCCGGTCGGTTCGGTGGAGGAGCTGCTCGAGGTCGGTGAGGCGATCGGCTATCCGCTGCTGATCAAGGCGGCGGCGGGCGGCGGCGGCAAGGGGATGGAGATCGTCGTCTCGCCCGGAGAAGCCGAGCGGGCGTTCGAGACTGCGCGCCGCCAGGGTCAGTCCTACTTCGCCGACCCGAGTGTCTACGTCGAGAAGCTGATCGTCGATCCGAGGCACGTCGAGGTGCAGGTGCTCGCCGACGCGCACGGGAACGTCATCCATCTCGGCGAGCGCGACTGCACGATCCAGCGCCGCCATCAGAAGCTCGTCGAGGAGACACCGTCGCCCGCGGTGGACGACGACCTACGCGCGCGCATCGGCGAGATCGGCGTCAACGCGGCGCGCGCCTGCGGCTACCGCTCCGCCGGGACGATCGAGGGTCTGCTGACCGCCGACGGCGAGTACTTCTTCATGGAGATGAACACGCGGATCCAGGTCGAGCACACCGTGACGGAGCTCGTCACCGGGCTTGACCTCGTGCGTGAGCAGATCCTGATCGCGCTCGGCGAGCCGCTGACGCTGACTCAGGCGCAGGTGCGTCTGCAGGGGCACGCGATCGAGTGCAGGATCAACGCCGAGGACGTAACGCGCGGGTTCCTGCCGGCGCCCGGCCTCGTGACTGCGTACAAGGAGCCCTCAGGACCGGGCGTGCGCGTCGACTCCGGCGTCGGTGCGGGCAACGAGGTGTCGGGCGTCTACGACCCGATGATCGCGAAGCTGATCGTGCACGGCGTCGACCGCGAGCACGCACGCCGTCGGATGCTGCGCGCGCTCGGCGAGTTCCAGATCGAGGGGCCAAAGACGCTGATCGGGTTCCACAAGGCGCTGCTCTCGAGCGACTGCTTCATCCGCGGCGAGACGTGTCACGGGCTCGTCGAGTCGGATGCGCTCGCCGCGCGTGCCGCCGAGAGTGACGGCGACTCTCCGCCCAGCACGAAGCCAAGTAACAGTCTGTTACAAGGCAGGAGCGTCGAGCGCGTGCGCGTCGTGGAGGTCGACGGCCGCCGCTTCGAGGTCCGCATCGGCGAGCCGGAGCCGCCGTGGCGCGAGCTTGCGCGCCGCCGGCACGAGCGAACGCGGGCGGCCGGCAGTGGGGCCGGCGCTGCGGTCGTCTCGCCGATGCAGGGGACGGTGCTCTCCGTTGCGGTCGCCGACGGCGCCGTCGTCGAGGCGGGCCAGGTGATCTGCATCGTCGAGGCGATGAAGATGGAGAACGAGGTTCGGGCGCATCGTGCGGGTACGGTTCTCGATCTCGCCGTCGAGGCCGGACAAGCGGTCGCGACGGGCGAGATCATCTGCCTCATCGCCGTCGAATAACGCCACCGAAAGGGTCCGCATGCTCCGCCGCTCGACACTTCTGCTCGTGACGATCTGCGCGCTCGCCTTCGTCGCGAACGCCGCCGCCACCGCCGGTCCGATCGGCCCGCTGCCGCCGGGGCCGACCACGACGATCTCGACCGTGCACGGCTCGCTCCTGTCCGTCGCGCTTCCCAAGGGCGCGCAGGGTCGCTCCTGGCGTCAGGCCGGTTCGTACGACGGGCGCGTGCTCAAGGAGGTCACCGAGGCCAACGTGGGCCAGAACGTCGTGATCGTCTTCCGGGCGGTCGGCCGTGGAACGACCAAGGTCGTCTACGCGTTGACGCGCGGCGAGACGAAGAAGGCGTACGCGTCGGACACGTTCGTCGTGACAGTGACCTAAATCGAGCGCTGGTACGCGCGGAAGCACCACGTCGCGAAGGCGGACGTGACCGCGGTTGCGGCGAGGAGCAGCAGCAGGAAGACGCCGGTCGGGCCCCAGTCGCCGCCGACGACAACGGCGTTCCGCGCGGCGTGCACACCCCAGTTGACCGGGTTGAAGCGCGAGATCGTGCTGATCCAGCCGGGCATCAACGCCGTTGAAAGAAGGATCGACGAGAGGAACATCAGCGGCAGGCCGACGAAGTTCGCGGTCGCGATCATCGACGCCTCGCGGCGGAGCAGCAGCGCGACGCCGTTCGAGAAGCCCGAGAACACCATCGCGAGCAATGCCGACGCCGCACAGACGACCAGCCAGCCGAGCGCGCCACCGTGCACGACCACGCCGAGCGCAAGCGCGACGAGCAGGAGGATCAGCGCCTGGAGGATTGCGGTGATGCCGGCCCGCACCACCTGCGAGAGGACGATTGCGAGACGGGAAGCAGGTGCGGCGAGGAAGCGGTCGACGACGTGGCGGTCGAGGTCGCTGATCATCGCCATCCCGGACCACGTTCCGCCGAAGAACGCGTTCATGCACACGATCCCCGGCGTGAGGAATTCGATGTAGCTGCTCGCGCCGCCGCGCAGTGCCGGCACCTTCGAGAAGAGCTGCCCGTAGAGCAGCAACCAGATCATCGGCTGGATGATCATCATCGCGATCCAGATCGGCTCGCGCATCAGATTGCGCACCTGGCGCACGACCATCCAGCCGGTGTGGCGCAGCACCTGCGGCATCAGCGTCCCCAACTCCGCTCGACGGGCTTGTGCTCCTCGTCCTCAGCGGCGAAGTCGCGGCCGGTGTAATGCAGGTACACGTCGTCGAGTGAAGGACGGGCGGTCGTCACCGACAGCACGGGGAAGCCGTGGCTCTCGAGCGTCGAGAGGATGACCGGGATCGCCTGCGCGCCGTTGGGCACGCGTGCGCGCACAACCTGCCCCTCAACGGACACGTTGCTTGCGCCGTCGAGCGCTTGCACGATCTGCATCGCCTCGGCCGGGGAGCCGTTCGACTCGCGCAGCTCGACGCTCACCGACTCGCCGCGCAGCCCGGATTTCAGGTCCTCGGGCCTGCCTTCGACGACGATCTTGCCGCGGCTGACGATCGCCACGCGCTCGGCGAGCCGATCCGCCTCCTCGAGGTAGTGCGTCGTGAGCAGGATCGTCAGATTCTCCTGGTGGGCGAGCCGTTCGACCTCGACCCAGATCGCTACGCGCGCCTCCGGGTCGAGGCCGGTCGTGGGCTCGTCGAGGAAGAGCACGCGCGGCCTGTGCACGAGGCCGATCGCGATGTCGAGGCGCCGCTTCATGCCGCCGGAATAGCCGCGTGCGATCCGGTCTGCGGCGTCGCCGAGCCCGACGAGCTCGAGCAGCTCGTCCACACGCGCATGCAAAGGCCGGCCGGCCATGCCGTGGATCCGTCCCTGGAGGTGCATGTTCTCGCGCCCCGTCGCCTCCCAATCGACGCCGGAGTCCTGGGCGACGCAGCCGATCGTGTGGCGCACGCGGTTCGGGTGGCGGATCACGTCCTCGCCGGCGACGAGCGCTCGTCCGGAGTCGGGACGGGTGAGCGTCGTCAGGACGCGCACGGTAGTCGACTTGCCGGCCCCGTTCGGCCCGAGTAGCCCGAAGACCTCGCCCTCCTTCACGGAGAACGAGACTCCGTCGAGCGCCTGGACGGTCTTGTACCGCTTGTGCAGGTCCTCAACGACGATCGCGTCCACGACCGGCCACTCTAGTGATCGTCTGCGACCGGGTCGGCCGGGGTGTCGTTACAGTCACCCGCCGATGGACCTCTACGAGTACCAGGGCAAAGAGCTCTTCAAGCGGGTCGGCATTCCCGTCTCCGACGGCCGCCGTGCCGACACGCCTCAGGAGGCGCGCGCTGCGGCGCAGGAGCTCGGCGGCGCCGTCGTCGTCAAGGCACAGGTGCTGACGGGAGGCCGCGGCAAGGCCGGCGGCGTGAAGCTCGCGCAGGGCGCAGACGACGTCGAGCAGAAGGCGAAGGACATTCTCGGCCTCGACATCAACGGCCACATCGTGCGCCGCCTCTGGATCGAGCGCGCGTCGGACATCGCGAAGGAGTACTACCTTTCGATCGCGTTCGACCGTGGCGCGAAGCAGCCGCTCTTCATGTTCACGACGCAGGGTGGCGTCGAGATCGAGCAGGTCGCCGACGAGAGCCCCGACGCGCTGATCCGGCTGCACATCGACCCGCTCGAGGGGTACCAGCCCTGGATCGCGCGGAAGCTGATCTATGACGGGGGCGTCGACGATCCCTCCGAGCAGAAGCAGATCGCCGCGATCGTCGAGAAGCTCTACAAGGCGTTCGTCGAGTTCGACGCCATGCTCTGCGAGATCAACCCGCTCATCGTCACGCCTGACGGAGAGGTGAAGGCGCTCGACTCGAAGTTCACGGTCGACGACAGCGCGCTCTTCCGGCATCCGGACATCGCGGAGTGGCGCGACACGAGCGCGGCAGATCCGATCGAGGCGTTCGCGCGCGAGAAAGGCGTCACGTACGTGAAGCTCGACGGCGACGTCGGCATCTGCGGAAACGGCGCCGGGCTCGCGATGTCGACGGTCGACGTCGTCGCACACGTCGGCGGCAAGCCCGCGAACTTCTGCGATCTCGGCGGCGGCGGCTCCTCGGAGGGTGTCGTCGATGCCCTCGAGGTGATCACCCGCGATCCCCAGGTCAAGTCGATCTTCTTCAACATCTTCGGCGGCATCACGCGCTGCGACGAGGTCGCGCGCGGCATCCTCGAGGCGCTCGAGCGGCTCGACATGTCGGGTTACCCGATCGTCGTGCGGCTCGACGGGACGAACGCCGAGGAAGGCCGGCGAATCCTCAAGGAGGCCGGCAAGCCGAACATCCATCCCGAGGCGACCATGCTCGAGGGCGCCAAGCGAGCCGTGGAGCTGGCGAAGTGACCGACGTCTGGAGCGACCGTGCCGACTCGTATCGGACGAGCGCGATCCACGCGGCGGGCGAGGATCTCGATCTTGTCGTCGCCTGGTGCGAGCCGGGCGCCGGCGTCGACGTGCTCGACGTCGCGACCGGCGGCGGCCACGTCGCCCGGCGTCTGCGCGAGGCGGGCGCGAACGTCGTCACGGTCGACCCGGCGCCGGGGATGCAGGCCGACGTGATCGCACCGGCAGAGCACCTGCCCTTCGCCGACGGCAGCTTCGACGCCGTCGCGACGCGGCTGGCCGCGCACCACTTCGCCGACGCGCTCGGCGCAGTGAAGGAGATGGCGCGCGTCGCCGCCGGCCGCGTCGTCGTCTGCGACAACACGTTCGTCAGCGAGTCGTCGGAAGAGGCCGATCGCCTGCGCGACCCGAGCCACGTGCGCAACTACGGCGTCGCCGAATGGGAGAGCTTCTTCGAGCTCGCAGGGCTCGAGATCGCCGAGCAGCGCTGTATGGAGCGGCCGCTCGAGATCGAGCCGTGGCTTGCGCGGGTCGACTGCCCACCCGCCGACGCAGCGCGCGTGCGCGAGCTGCTCGGCCACCGCATCGTCGACGGCTGGATGAACCTGCCGACGCTCGTCCTCAAGGGAGTTCCGAAGTAGTGCCCCTCCAGGCCCTGTCCTCCAGGCTTCTGGAACGCGATCACGCTGCGCGCTGCCGCGTCCTCGGTCACCCCGGTAGAACCACTACCGGGGTTCCCTGCGTCCTTGCATCGCGTGGTGCTCACGCCCCAGAAGCGTGGCAACAGAACCTGAAGGGACACTGATGGCGATCATCGTCGACAACGACACGCGGCTCGTCGTCCAGGGCCTCACCGGCAGCGAGGGCCGGTTCCACGGCTTGCGCAACAGGGCGTACGGGACGAACGTCGTTGCGGGGGTCACGCCGGGCAAGAGCGGCCAGGACGTCGAGGGCATCCCGGTCTTCGACACGGTGGCGAATGCCGTCGACAAGGCGGGCGCCAACACGAGCCTGATCTTCGTTCCGGCTCGTTTCGCACCCGACGCGATCTACGAGGCGATCGACGCCGGCATCGGCACCGTGATCTGCATCACCGAGCACGTACCGGCGCACGAGATGTTGCGGGCCTACACGTACTTCCGCCCCAAAGGCGTCACGCTGATCGGCCCGAACTGCCCGGGCGTGCTTTCGCCGGGGAAGGCGAACGCGGGAATCATTCCTGCGGAGATCTTCAGCGAGGGCTCGGTCGGCCTCGTCTCGCGCTCCGGCACGCTCACGTACCAGATCGGCCACGAGCTGACGCAGCTCGGTCTCGGCAACTCCACCATCGTCGGCATCGGAGGCGATCCGGTCGTCGGCTCGTCCTTCATCGACGTGCTGGCGAAGTTCGAGGCCGACCCGCAGACCGAGCTGATCGTGATGGTCGGTGAGATCGGCGGCGACGAGGAGGAGAAAGCGGCGCTCTACATCAGCGAGCACGTGAGCAAGCCGGTGCTCTCATATATCGCAGGCTTCTCGGCGCCGGCAGGGAAGACGATGGGGCACGCAGGCGCGATCATCTCCGGCTCGTCCGGGACAGCGCAGGCGAAGAAGGAAGCGCTGGAGGCGCGCGGCATCCAGGTCGGCACGACGCCGACCGAGGTGGCGCAGCTCGTCGCCGAGCGCATGAAGTCCTAGCGCGCGCCTGCCCTCCCGGGTTGCTTTCCGGGGTAGACCGGGTACCCAAAGCGGGTATGGCAACTTCTGTCAGCAGCAGCCATCCTTTTGCTGCCTTGCGCATGCCGAGGCTCCTAGCCGTGCGACCGGCGCTCGGCTGGCTCGCCGCGGCACTGGGCTACTTCGCCCTGGCCCGGCTCTCGTCCCAGACGGAGTTCGTCCGCGAAGGGGTGCCGCTGATCGTGTTCTCGCAGGGCGTCGCCTACGCCGCAGTGCAGCTCGGCGGGCCGTGGCTCGCGACCGCCGTCGCCGTCGGTGCGGCCGGCGAGGGCTTCAGCGAGGGGCTGCCGATCGGCTCGGTGCTGTTGTTCGCCGCGGCGGCCGCGGCCGCCGGCCTGGCGGGCCTTGCCGTGACGCGGTCGGTCAGGCTGGGGCCTGACGACGAGCGCCTGATCGACACGCTCGTCCGGACCGGCGCCGGGCTCGTGGCCGGGCTCGTCGCCGGATCGTTCCTGCTTGCCGCCAACGCCGTGGACGGCCGGATGCACGACGCGCCGACGGAATGGATGCTCCTCGTGCTCGCCAACGTCGCCGGCATCATTGTCGTCGCGCCGTTCGTGCGCGCGTGGGCGGACCACATTGCGCGAGGCGTCGCGCGCGCGCCGGAATGGATCGCACTCATAGCTGTGTCGATCGCGGCGTCGGTGTCTGTCGACAGTGGCGTGCTCGGGAAGGTCGGCCCGAGCGCATACATCATGGTCTCCATCGTCATCTGGGGCGCGCTGCGGTGCGGGCGCATGGGCATGAGCGCGGTCGTGGTCATCGCGGCGGTGATCGCCGCGGAGTGGACTTCGGCCGGGCTGGGACCGTTCGTAGTCTCGAGCCTGCGGGAGAGCGCCGTCTCGCTCGACACGTTCCTGATCGTGCTCGGGCTCTCCGGGCTGCTCGTCGTCGGGATCGAGGAGGCGCGACGCCAGGCCCAGACGCGGCATCTGGAAGCGGCGGAGCGTCACCGCACCCTCATCGAGCAACTGCCTCTCGTCACGTACATGCGGAGCCTCGTCGACCCGGACTCGCCGCCCTTGTTCCAGAGCAGCCAGACCGAGGCTCTCCTCGGCTATCCGCTCGAGCGCTGGATGACGGAGCCTCGCTTCGCGAAGGGCCTCATCCACCCTGACGATCGACAGATCAACGCCGAGCTGAACGCACGCAGCCTCACCGAGGACCTCGTGCAGGGCGAGTACCGGATGATCCGCGCGGACGGCCGTACGGTCTGGGTGCTCGATCACATGGCAGTCGTGCGAAACGCGGCGGGCGAGCCGGTCGCCCAGCAGGGCTTCGTCGTCGACATCAGCGAGCGCAAAGCCCTCGAGGAGCAGCTCGGCCAGGCGCAGCGTCTCGAGGCACTCGGACTGCTCGCCGGCGGTATCGCGCATGACTTCAACAACCTCCTCACCGCCATCTCGGGCTACTCGGGGCTCGCTCTCGATCACGGCGGCCGGGACAACGAGCTCATGCGGCGTGACCTCGGCGAGGTTCGGACCGCGACGGCGCGCGCGGCAGCGCTCACCCGGCAGCTGCTCGCCTTCGGCCGGCGCCAGGTGCTCGAGCGGACAGTCGTCGACCTCAACGACGTGGTGATCGAGGCGCAGTCGCTGCTCGGCCGCGTGATCGGCGAGAAGGTGACCGTCGCAACCAGGCTCGACCCCGATCTCGTACGCGTCTACGCCGACGTCGGCCAGCTCGGGCAGGTGCTCGTCAATCTCGCGTTGAACGCGCGCGACGCAATGCCGCGTGGAGGCACGCTGTCGATCGTCACGAGCAACGAGAACGATGATGCGGTGATCACGGTCTCCGACACCGGCCACGGCATGGACGAGCAGACGCGCGCGCGGATCTTCGAGCCGTTCTTCAGCACGAAACCCGTCGGCGAGGGGACCGGTCTCGGGCTCGCGATGGTGCACGGGATCGTGCAACAGACAGGAGGCGAGATCAGCGTCGAGAGCGCCCCCGGCGGCGGCACGGCATTTCGCATCGCCTTCCCCGGCACGCTCGATGTGCCCGTGGTGGAGAACGTTGCGCCGATCCGGGCCTCGCCACGCGGATCGGAGACGGTGCTGCTCGTCGAAGACGAGGACATCGTCCGCCGTCTCGTCGCGATGATGCTCGAGGGCCAGGGGTATAGCGTGCTCCTGGCGGACGGGCCGCGCGAGGCACTCGAGGTGTCGGAGCCCTTCGACCTCCTGCTGACGGACATCGTGATGCCGTCGATGAGCGGGCCCGAGCTCGCCGAGCAAGTGATCGAGCACCATCCCGGCGTCGGCGTGCTCTTCACGTCCGGCTACTCGGGCAGCGCCGTTGCCGACCGTGGCGCCTTGATCGCCGACCTGCTCGAGAAGCCGTTCACGATCGAAGAGCTCGCGCAGAAGGTGCGTGAGGCGCTTGACGCCCGGGTGATCGCGCTAACCTGAGGTCATGGGCGTCGTCTCCTTCGCGCGCGGTGCTCCTGCGCCCGAGTGTCTCCCCGTCTCCGAGCTCGCCGATTGCGCGCGGGCTGCCGTCGAAGGAGACGGCACGGCCGTCCTCTCGTACGGTCCAGGTGGTGGCTACGGGCCGCTGCGCGAGTGGATCGCGAAGCGCCACGGCGTCGAGCAGTCTCGCGTCGTCGTCACGAGCGGCTCACTCCAGGGCTTCGTCTTCCTCGTCGAACAGCTCGTGCGGCCGGGCGCCCGCGTGCTCGTGGAGGCGCCGACGTATGACCGCCCGCTGAAGATCCTCGCCCGGGCCGGCGCCGAGGTGGTGCCGATCGCGATGGACGACGAGGGGCTCCGGCCCGACGCGCTCGAGCAGGCGCTGGCCGAGGGCGAGAAGCCGGCGTTCCTCTACACCATCGCGACCTTCCAGAACCCGAGCGGACGGACACTGTCGGAGGAGCGCCGTCGCCGCGTCGTCGAGATCGCGCGCGAGCACGATCTCCTCGTGCTGGAGGATGATCCGTACGGACTCGTCCGCTTCGAGGGCGAGCCGGTCCCGACGCTGTTCGAGCTCGAAGGCGGCACCAACGTCATCTATGCGTCGTCGTTCTCGAAGACCATTGGTCCGGGACTTCGTGTCGGCTACTTCATCCTGCCGCCGGAGCTTGCGGCGCAGATCGAGGCGCTTGCCGTGTCGACATACATCTCGCCGCCGTTCATCGCGCAGGCGACGGTGCACGAGTTCCTGCGTCGTGGGAACTTCGAGACGAACCTCGCACGCGTCAACGGGCTGCTGAAGGCGCGACGCGACGCGATGCTCGAAGCGTTCGAGCAGCACATGCCTGCCGATGCCACGTGGAGCCGGCCCGAAGGCGGCTATTTCATCTGGCTCGACGTGCCTTCCGGCCCCGACACGGCGGAGTTGCTCGTGCAGGCGGAGGCGGCAGGCGTGACGTTCGTGAAGGGCACCGACTTCTTCGTGCCGGGCGGTGGCGGCGAGCGATCGCTCCGGCTCGCCTACAGCTTCGTCTCTCCCCAGGAGATCGCGGAGGGCGTCGCGAAGCTTGCGCCGCTACTGAGTGGTGCGCTTGCGCCGGCGGCGTCGGTCTAGCTGCGCCAGCAGGATCCCGGACGCGACGCCGATCGCGATCGACAGCAGGACGACCCAGATCACTGAGACGCTCGCGGTCACGAACACGAAGTGCATGTGAACGCTCGACCGGTTCTCGAGCACGAAGGCGATCGCGTACGCGATCAGCAACCCGAGGGTGATCAGGCGGCCGTAGAGCTTCGGCTGCCAGTTCTCCTGGATCTCGCCGGTGTCGATTCGCTTCCGCCGTGGGAGGTGCACGACCCAAGTGTAAGCGGGCGGGCGTCCAGGCGCGCGGAAGTCTTACGCGGCGGCGGTGGCGGCCACGGGCGTCAGCGGACGCGGCACGAGCTGCGGCTGCACCGGAGGCGCGAGGCGCCCGGTGGTGTGCACCCGGAACGTGGGGCACGTGGTCTCGCCGGGGAGGGCGCAGAGGCCCGCGCGGCGGAAGTAGCAATCGCTGCAGGTTGCTTTGTGTCGGTTGCTCATGGCTTCACAGTGTTCTCTCGGCGGGCCGCAGGGAGAGTCGAGACGCGATGATAGGGCCGCAACCCGTTGGTTCAAGCGTTGTCGGCGACGAAAACTGACGAATTTCCGGCAGTTTCGAACATGCCCGCCGATCCGTGTCCTAGCGTTTCGGCGGCAGTGTTGCCAGTACGCGCAACGCCTGGGGAAAACTCTTCACAGCGATGATCCGCAGGCCGTTGGCGTAGCGCCGCGCCTCCTGGGCGTTATCCCCAGCGGGGACGAGGAAGACATCCGCTTTCGCCTCGCGCGCGCCGAACGTCTTCTGCTTCACGCCGCCGATGGCCGAGACGGTGCCGTCGAGCTCGATCTGTCCCGTCGCAGCGATGCGATAGCCGCGATCGATGCGGTGGCCGAGCTCCTCCAGCACGTCGAGCGCGAATGCGAGGCCGGCCGATGGACCGCCGACGTTTCCAGCGTCGATCTGCACCTTCAGCGGCAACTGGATGTCGGCGGACTGCGCCGGCGTGAAGCCGACGAGCGCGCGTGAGCGCTCCAGCGGATCGCGAACTGTCTTGATCGTGACCGTCTTGTGCTCCGTGCCGCGCGTGATCGTGAGCGTCACGGTCGCACCAGGGTGCACACGCGCGAGGGTTGCGCGCAGCCCGGAGATCGTCGGCGTCTTCGTGCCGTTCACCGAGTCGATCACGTCGGTCGGCTGCAGCTTCCCGACGGCGTGGCTGCCGACCGCGACTGCGTCGACGACGACGCCTGCCGGGCGTGCGACGACCTTGTAGCCGAGCGTTCGCAGTGCGACCGCCGCTGCGACACGCTGCGAGATCGACATCTCGCGGAGGTCTGCTCGGCGCAGGGCGCTGTCGCTCACACCGGGCGGGACGATGAGGTTTGCGGGCACGAGCGTCCCGCTGGAGTGGATGAACGGGAAGAGCGACTCGAGCATGTTCGCGCGGCGTTCGAACACGTCGACGAAATAGATGCCGCCGGGCCCTGTCGGGTCGTGGCCGCCTTGCACGCGCACGAGCGGCGCCACTGGGTGTGCCTTGTCGGGCAGCAACAGGTAGTCGCTGGACGGAACGAGGTGGAGCACGAGCGCGGCCAGCACGACGAGCCCCGCTGCGGTGCCCGCGAGACGGGCCGGTGAGACGTAGCGACCCACTGCTAGAACAGCGCGCGCTGCAGGCCGCCGTCGACGACGACTGTCTGGCCGCTGACATATCGCGCCCTGTCGGAGGCGAGGAAGCAGACGACGTCACCGAACTCGCGGGGATCGCCCCAGCGACGCAGCGGAATCTCCGTGAGGTCTGCTTCGCTCGGGCCGTTCGGGTAGAGCTCGTCGAGGCGTGCCGTCGCGATCCGTCCCGGCGCGACGCAGTTCACGGTGATGCCTTTCGGCCCGAGCTCGCGGGACAGCGTCTTCAGCCATGCGGTGAGGCCGGGGCGGATCGCGTTCGAGAGCGCGAGGTGCTCGATCGGCTCCTTGGCGGCGACGGAGGTGATGGCGAGGACGCGGCCGCCGTTGCTCGCCTCCAGGTGCGGCAGGCAGAGGTCGACGAGACGCACGGCCGGGAGGAACAACGTCTCGAGGGCGTGCTCGAGGGTCTCGGGTGTGACGTCGGTTGCGGTGCCGGGCTTCGGGCCGCCGGAGTTCCAGACGAGCACGTCGATTCCGCCGAACGCCTTGACCGTTGTCTCGACCGCCCGTTCGAGATCCTTCGGGATCGAGACGTCGCCGCGAACGGCGAGCGCGCCGATGCGGTCCGCTTCCCGGTCGAGGAGGTCGCGGCGGCGGGCGAACATCGAGACGTTCGCTCCTTCGCCGGCCAGCGCCTCGGCCGTTGCGAGCCCGAGCCCTGACGAGGCGCCGGTGACGAGTGCGGTGCGTCCCTTGAGTCCGAGATCCACGGCGGCACCCTAGCGAGCAGGCCCGCGTCGAGGTCATTTCGAGCGGCGGAAGCCGCCTTCCGAGTCGATCACCTGGCCCGTGAGCCAACGCGCATCGTCGCTGCAGAGCCAGGCGATCAGGCGCGCGGCGTCGTCGGGCTCGCCCCAGCGTCCGGCGGGCATGCGCCCGACCGGGTCGACCTCTGCGAGGCCCCAGCCGGTGTCGGTGGGGCCGGGGTTGACGCAGTTCACGGTGATGCTCCGGTCGGCGAGCTCGTCGGCGAGCGTCGAGGTCGCGACGAGCAGTGCTCCCTTCGACACCGCGTACGCAAGCTCGCCCGTCATCGGCTCCTTGTGGATGCCGGACGTCATCAGCACGACGCGCCCGGCGCTTCCCTCGTGCTGTGCGGCGAACTCCTTGACGAGCAGGATCGACGCGCGCACGTTCTCGTGCAGGAATGCATCGAGCTGCTCGGCTGTCAGCTCGGCGAGATGCCCACTCCCGCTGCGCGCGTGATTGACCACGAGGATGTCGAGCGGGCCGAGTGCAGCGCGCGCAGCCGCGATGACGCGTGCCGGCGCGTCCGCGTCGGCGAAGTCCGCCTCGATGTGCCCGACGCCGAGCTCATCTGCGATGCCCACTGTTCCGCCGGGCTCGGCGCCCCAAGCCTGCCCCGCGTCGTGCGGCGTCCAGCCCTGGACGAACACGGTCGCGCCGGCCTTCTGCAGCCTGCGCACGATCGCGAAGCCGATCCCTGCGCGCCGGCTGACCCCCGTGACGAGCGCGTTCCTGCCTGACATGTCCATCGCCCGAGCCTAGCCTGGCGACGTCGCGGAGCGGAACTTGTTCCGCGCAGCAGTGACCACGCCGGCCGCGAGCGCGAAGCGTTACGTCGTAAGGACGCCGACGACCTCGCGCACGGCCTCCGACGATGCGCGTAGCGCCTGCTGCTCCTCGTCGGTGAGGTCGAGCTCGAGGATCGCTTCGATCCCGCCGGGGCCGAGCTTCACGGGCACGCCCATGTAGAGGCCGTCGATGCCGTACTCACCCTCGAGGTAGGCGGTGCACGGGAGAATGCGCCTCTCGTCGAGCATGATCGAGTCGACCATCGCGGCGGCGGCCGCGCCCGGTGCATACCAGGCGGAAGTGCCCATCAGGTCGACGAGCTCGCCGCCGCCCTTGGCCGTGCGCACCACCATCTTCTGGATCACGTCCTCGGCAAGGAGCTTGCGGATGGGGACGCCGCCGACGGTGGTCGCGGAGACGACCGGCACCATCTGGTCGCCGTGCCCGCCGAGCACGGTCGCGCGAACGTCCTTCAACGACGAGCCCGTGGCCCAGGCGATGAAGGTGGAGAAGCGCGCGGTGTCGAGGATCCCCGCCATTCCGAACACCCGCTGCTTGGGCCACTTCGAGACGTTCTTCGCGACGTGGCACATCGCGTCGAGCGGGTTCGAGACGACGATCAGGATTGCGTCGGGGCTTTGTGCAGTCACCTTCTCGGTGACGTCCTTCACGATCTTCTCGTTGGTCGCGACAAGGTCGTCGCGCGACATGCCCGGTGAGCGCGGCAGGCCTGCAGTGATCACGACGACCGCTGAGCCCGCGGTCTCCGCATAGTCGTTGTGGCCGGTGACGTTCGGCTCGAAGCCGAGCACGGCGCCCATCTGGTTGATGTCGAGCGCCTTCCCCTGGGGCAGCCCTTCCTTGATGTCCACGAGCACGACGTCCGCGTAGTCGCGCGTCGCGAGGACCTGCGCGCACGTCGCACCGACGTTGCCCGCACCGACGACTGTGACCTTCCGCCTCTGGCTCATGCCGGTGCTCCTACCCCCCTGCGCCTCGATGACTCCAACGGGCGGCGAGTGTACGTAAAGTCCTGCCGGTGACGTTGCAAGAGGCGGCAGTCCAGGCCGACGCACTCGCGCTGGCGGGCTCCGAACGGGAGCTGGCCGACCTGCGCGCCAAGTGGGGCGACGACCTCGAGTCGGCGGCTCGCAGCGCGGACTTCCGTGAGCGCGCGGTCGCGTTCCGGGCGATCGGGCAGTTTCGCTGGCGTCAGAAGGAGGAGCTGCTGCGGCGAGGTCTCGACGACGAGAGCCCGGCGGCCCGCGGCTCTGCGCTGCTTTCGCTCGAGCTGCTCTCGAGAGACCACCCGAGCACGGTCAACTCGGTGCGGTCGCTCCTGCACAACCTGGCCACGGTCGACGGGAACGCTGCAGTGCGGCGCCTGGCGATCGTCTGCCTGCGCAACGGCTCGCCCCAGCGGGAGACCATCGTGCTGCTGGACGGTCTGGCGGAGGACGACGAGGCCGAGCCGGAGCTGCGCAACGCGGCAGCGAAGGTGTCACAGACGTTGAAGCGCAAGCCGAAGCCGCAAGCGAAGAAGTAACTCAGGACTTCTTCCGAGCGTGTGGGTGCGCTCGGAAATACAACTCCCGACGGCGTCGATCGGAAACGTGGGTGTAGAGCTCGGTCGTGGCCAGATCCGCGTGGCCCAGCATCTCCTGAACCGAGCGCAGGTCCGCACCGCCCTCGAGCAGGTGCGTCGCGAATGAGTGGCGCAGCAGGTGCGGGTGGACGCGGCCGGGCTCGAGGCCCGCGGTCTCCGCGAGGCGGCGCAGGATGAGGAACGCGCCGGCGCGGGTCAGCCCGCCGCCTCGCGCGTTCAGGAACAGCTCCGGCCGGTGGTGCACGTCGAGGTACGGCCGGCCGCGGGAGAGGTAGCGGCGCAACGCCTCGACGGCTTCCCGGCCGACCGGCACGACGCGCTCCTTCGAGCCCTTGCCGATGCAGCGGACGATCCGCTGTTCGAGGTCGACGCCGTTGCGCTCGAGCCCGACGGCCTCGCTGACGCGGAGACCGGCGCCGTACAGGAGCTCGACGAGCGCGCGGTCACGCAGTGAACGGGGGGTGGTGCCGGCGGCCGCCTCGATCAGGCGCTCGGCCTCACCGGGTGAGAGCGTCCGCGGCAGCGTGCGCCGGCGGCGCGGCAGCTCGAGCTCGGCGGCGGGGTTGTCGGCGCGCGCGCCGAGCAGCACCTGGTGGCGGTAGAACGAGCGCAGCGCGGCGACGCGTCGGGCGATGGTCGTTCCCGCGAGGCCCGCAGCGCGCATCGACGCGACGTACGCGGACAGCTGATCCGGCGTGGCCCCATCCGGCGACCCCTCCAGCCACGTGCAGAAGTCGGCGAGGTCGCGCGTGTACGCCTCGACCGTCCGCGGTGCGAGCCGCGCGGTGGAGAGCGCAAGGAAGGACTCGACGGAGGTGTCCATCGACCCTCTCCATTCGGCCCCGGCGACCGCACGCCTCCCAGCAAGCTTGTAGCAAATTGTTACAAGCTGGTGCGGGCTCGTTGCCGCCCTCGAGAATCAGCAAGAACTACTGGCACACGCTCACCCGATTCGGGCTCTACTCGCCGGGACCCGTGGTGCCGATACAGACTGCAATGCGGCGCTCCCTCTGGATTCTCTCGCTTCTCGTCGGCCTGCTCGCGATCGGCGGTTACTACGTCCTGAGCGATCCCTGGAGCTCCGCCGCCTACGACGCGGGCGGGATCATTGCCGCACTTGCGTTCTGGTTCGGGCCCCGGGCGGCCGGGTCCGAGCGCGTCTGGTGCTGGCGACTGCTCGCGACCGGCTCGGCGTTGTTCGCCGCCGGCGACATCATGAGCTCGTTCATCCTCAGCTTCCCGTCGCCGGCAGACGGGGTGTATCTGCTCGGCTATGGGTTCATCGCCGCCGGCTTCATGGCGCTTGCGCCGAAGGTGCGGGAAGGTGGTCTCGCCATCGGCCTCGACGCGGCGCTCGCAACGGCGGCCGGCGGCATGTTCGTGCTGCGGTTCGTGCTGGAGCCGCAGCTCGCCCAGGGCGGTGAATCGCTCCTCGGGCAGGTGGTCCTGTCCGCCTATCCGCTCGCCGACGTGCTCCTGCTCAGCCTGCTCGTCCGCGGACTCCTGAGCATGAGCGTACGTACGGCCGCCTACCGCCTCTTGATGCTGGGGATGGTGTTTCTGCTCGGGAGCGATGTCGTCTACGCCGCGTTGCAGGCGGGCGGCTCGTACTCGGCGAGCTCGTGGGTGAACGGAGGCTGGATCGCCTCGTACGCCTGCTTTGCCGCCGCCGCGCTCCACCCGAGCATCGCCGCCGCGCCGGCGCCCGCCCGATCGACCTCGCTCAGTTGGCGGCGTCTGGGACTGATCGGGGCGTGCCTCGTCTCACCCGCCGTTCTGTTGGCGCTGCAGGACGCGCTCTCGATGCACGTCGAGGCGCTCGATCTCGCGGCCTTCGGCGCGGTGATCGGGCTGCTCGGCTTCGCTCGGCTCGCGCAGTTCGCGCTCGAGCGGCAGCGCTCCGAGCAGCAGTTCCGCTCGCTGATCGAGAACAGCACCGACGTCATCTCGATCGTGGGCAGCGACGGCAACGTCGACTACCTCAGCCCGTCTGCCGAACGAATCTTCGGCTTCGGCGTCGACCGCTACATCGGCTGCCCGGGCTTGGACTTCATGCATCCGGACGACACGGAGGAGGCGGGGCAGGTGCTCGCCCGCGTTCTCTCGGGCGACACGGTGGAGGGCGAGTATCGGGTGCTCACGAGCGACGGGAGCTATCGCAGCATCGTCTCGACCGCCCGGTTGATCGAGTCCGGACCCCATACCGGAAGCGTCCTGCTGAACGGGCACGACGTGACCGACCGGCGCGCTATCGAGGCGGAGCTCTCAGCGGCGGAAGACCAGCTTCGTCAGGCGCAGAAGATGGAGGCTGTCGGCCAGCTCGCCGGTGGGGTCGCTCACGACTTCAACAACCTGCTGACGGCTATCCAGGGCTACGGCGAGTTCGCGCTCGCGGGAGCCGAAAAAGCGGGGCTGCCGAAGTTGCAGTCGGACATAGGCGAGATCCTGCATTCCGCGGATCGCGCCGCCGAGCTGACCCGCCATCTGCTCGCCTTCTCGCGGCAGCAGAAGCTCGAGCCGGTGCTGCTCGAGCTGAACGAGCTGATCGGCAACCTCGACAAGCTGCTGCGGCGCTTGATCGGCGCGCACATCGAGTTCATCACCCTGTTCGCCGACGAGCCCTGCTGGGTCGAAGCCGACCCGGGACAGCTCGAGCAGGTGCTGGTCAACCTCGCCGTCAACGCGCGCGATGCGATGACCACCGGAGGCACCCTGACGATCGCGATCAGCGCCGGAGAGCAGGTGGTTCTCACCGTCGCGGACACCGGGCATGGAATGGACTCCAAGACCACGGCGCGCGCCTTCGAGCCGTTCTACACCACCAAGCCGGTCGGCGAAGGCACCGGGCTCGGGTTGGCGACCGTCTACGGCATCGTCACCCAGTCAGGCGGCGAGATCGAGGTCGACTCCAGCCCGTCCGTCGGCACCACCTTCACGGTCACGCTGCCGCGTGTTGCCGCTCCGGTGACGACGGAGGCAGGCGATCCGGACCGAGCAGACGAGCCGGCAAAGACGGCGGGCACGATCTTGCTCGTCGAAGACGAGCCGGCCGTACGTGCCATCGCCGCCCGGGTCCTTCGCCAGGCCGGCTACGACGTGCTCGAGGGGAGAGACGGCGCAGAGGGGTTGCGCGTGGCCACCCGCGAGCTCGCGGAGCTCGACCTCCTCCTGACCGATGTCGTCATGCCGCAACTCTCCGGGCCCGAGCTCGCGGGGCGGGTTCGGGCGCTCCGTCCCGAGCTGCCCGTGCTCTATTGCTCCGGCTACCTGGCCGGAACGCTCACCGACGACCTGGCGGTCGGCGAATCGATCCTCGCCAAGCCGTTCACGAGCGCCGAACTGCTCGCCGCGGCCCGCGCCGCGATCAGCCCGCCTCTGTACGTGGCGTAGCAGTCTCGTACGAGGACTACGAGCGGGGATGCGCGCTGTCGTAGACCTTGCGCAGCCGGCGTGCGTCGACGTGGCTGTAGATCTGCGTCGTCGAGAGCGAGCTGTGGCCGAGCAGCTCCTGGATCGTCCGGAGATCGGCGCCGCCCTCGAGCAGGTGGGTGGCGAAGGCGTGGCGGAGACGATGGGGATGCGGCGCGACGCGACGCAGCGTGCTCGTGTCGAGCCGGTGGCCGCGCACGGAGAGGAACAGGGAGTCGTCGGCGCCCGAGGCGAGGGCGGGGCGTGCTTCGTGCAGGTAGCGCGCCACCCAGTGCGCCGCCTCCTCGCCGAGCGGGACGACGCGCTCCTTGCCGCCCTTGCCGTGCCGGATGTGGACGAGCTCCTGCTCGAAGTCGACGTCTGCGAGGTCGAGGCCGACGGCTTCCGCGCTCCGCAGGCCGGCCGAGTACACGAGCTCGACGAGGGCGCGGTTCCGCAGGTGGAGCGGCCCTTCGCCCTCGAGCGCGGCGAGCTCCTTGTCGAGGTCGGCGCCGCGCGTCGTCTCGGGAAGGCGCCGCACGCGACGGGGCGCGACGCGCGCGTTGGGTACCCGGGCGGCGCCGAGGGCGTGGCGTAGGAACGCGCGGACCGCAGCGAGCTTGCGGGAGATCGTCGCCGGCGCGAGCCTGCTCGGGCGGCGGCCCGGGCGCGCTGCGCCGAGGTGCGACGCGTACTCGACGAACGCGCGCACGTCGACCTCGTCGAGCGTGGTGCCGCGGGCCTCGAGCCAGGCGCAGAACTCGCCGACGTCCACGCGGTACGCACGGCGCGTTCCCTCCGCGAGCGCGGGGGAGTCGAGAAAGCGAGCGGCGGCTGTCCGGGCGTCCATCCCCATCCCTTCGACGCACCTCCTTCACAGCCTCTACCCGAACGTGCAGTGTTGGGCGGTGAGCCATCGCGCGCGTGTCTGGGTCGCCCTCTGGACGGTCTACATCATCTGGGGCTCGACCTACCTCGGCATCGAGCTCGCGGGCGAGACGATTCCGCCGATGTTCGCGGTGGGAACGCGCTTCATCGCCGCGGCGTTCTTGCTTCTCGGCTTCACCGTGTGGCGGCGTGGCGTGCACGTGTTGCGCGTGGCGCCGCGCGAGCTCGCGTCCTGTGCGCTCGTCGGCGCGTTGCTCCCGAGCGCGAACGGCCTCCTCTTCATCGCCGAGCGGCACGTCCACACCGGGCTCGCGTCCCTGATCGTCGGCTCGGTTCCGCTGTGGGTCGTGCTGCTGCGCACGTCGACGGGCGACCGGCCGCCGCTCGCGTCGCTCGCCGGGGTGCTCGTCGGCTTCGGCGGCCTCGCGCTCCTCGTGCGTCCCGGCGGTGGCGCGCCGCTCTGGTCACTCCTACTCGTCCTGTGCTCTGCAGTGATGTGGGCCACGGGCTCGTTCCTGTCGGCGCGCCTGCCGATGCCGCGGGACTCCTTCGCAGCGACGTCGTACGAGATGCTCACGGGCGGCCTGATCATGCTGCCGATCGGGCTCGCGACCACGCACCCGCACCCGGGCGACTTCTCGGCGCGCTCGATCGGCGGTTGGCTCTATCTCGTCAGCTTCGGCTCGATCATCGGCTACACGGCGTACGTGTGGCTGCTCGACAACGCGCCGATCTCCAAGGTCTCCACGTACGCGTACGTGAATCCGGTCGTTGCGATCGCACTCGGCGCGATCGTGCTGCATGAGCGGCTCACCTGGACGATCGGCCTCGGCGCGGTGCTGATCCTCGCCTGCGTCGCCGTGGTGGTTCGGCGCGAGTCGATCCCGCCGGAGGTCGAGGCAACCGGCGCCGGCGCGGCCGAGATCACCCGCTAGCTCAGCTCTTCCAGGTAGCGCGCAGGACGCGGAGCCAGTTTCCGTGTGCGAGCTTGGCGAGCTCGTCGTCGCTCCAGCGGAGGACCTCGAGCAGCGCCTGCATCTTCGAGGCGTCGTCCAGCGCCGCAGGCGGATAGCAGCCGTCGAAGTCGGAGCCGAGCGCGACATGGTCGAGGCCGATTCGTTCCGCGATGTACTCGATGTGGCCGGCGATGACGTCGAGGTGCGTGTCGAAGACGAGGTCGCCGTCGGAGCGGGTCATCACCGTGTCGAAGACGACGCCGACGAGCCCGCCGGAGTCGCCGATCGCGTCGATCTCCTCGTCCGTGAGGCTGCGGGGCATCGGAGCGAGCGAGTGCGCGGCCGAATGTGAGACGACCAGGGGAGCGTCCGTGATCGCCGCGACGTCGAAGAACCCCTGCTCGTTCAGATGCGCGAGGTCGAGCATCACGCCGCGCTCGTTGCACGCGCGCACGAGGTTGCGCCCCGCGTCCGTCAGTCCCGGCCCCTCGTCCGGCGTGCCGGGATAGTGGAAGGGGACGCCGCACCCGAAGGCGTTCGGCCGGCTCCACACGATTCCGATCGACCGCAGCCCGCGCTCGATCCAGTCGTCGAGGTTGTCGAGCCCGGCGTCGATCGGCTCCGCGCCCTCGAGATGGAGGATCGCGCCGGGCTCGGCGCCGGCTTCCAGGCATTGCTCGAGGTCCGCGATCGTGCGGACGATCGTCAGGTCGCGCTCCGCGATCGCAAGCACCTCGTGGGCGATCGGCGCTGCGCGCTCGAAGATCAGCGGTTCGGCGAACGGCACCTCCCAGCCGTCCTCGGTCACGACGACGGCCTCCCGCGGGTCGACCTCGTAGTCGTCCTCCGGGACGAAGATCGCGAAGAACCCGGCGGCAACGCCGCCCTCGCGCATACGCGGCAGATCGAGGTGGCCCTCTTCGCTTCGCTCGCGCAGCGACTCTCCGCTTCGCCACGCGCGCAACAGCGCGTCGTTGTGGCCGTCGATGACCGGGATCACGCGATCTCGCCCGGCAGCAGCGAGTACATCGCCCAATCGACGCGACGCTCGAGGCGTGGGCTCCAGTGCGCGCTCCGCAGCACTCCCTCGAGCTGAAAGCCCGCCTTCTCGGCGACGCGGCGAGACGGGACGTTGCCGACTTCGGCGCGCAACTGCACCCGGGCGACGTCCCCGCGCCTCAGGGCCCAGCGGGAGACGAGCACGAGCGCCCGGGTCGCCACGCCGCTTCCCCGCGCCTCGGCTCGGATCCAATAGCCGATCTCACCGACACCGTCGTTCAGCGCGCCGAAGCCGATGGATCCGAGCACCCCGCCGGAGCCCGCATCCGTGATCGCGAATGCCTGCTCGCCGAGCAGCCCACCGATGTAGGCCCGCGCGTCCTCGAGTGTGTACGGCTGCGGTACCTGGTCAAGCCACTTTGTGATCTCGATATCGCCGTCGATGCACTCGACGATCTCCGTCGCGTCGGCTTCGCGCCACGCGCGCAAGATCAGCGACTGGTCCGACAGCAGCGGCTCGGTCATCCCGCGTACGATAGGAGCGATTGTCCGCGCGCCGCGTGCCGTGTTGTCTTGGACCCGAGGCGGAAGGAGCAGTGCCGATGACAGCGATGGACGTTCGCGGCAGCGAGGATCTCGCCGCGCACGGGATCAAGCCCACAGGGCACGTGCTCTGGAACCCGTCGACCCCCGTGCTCTACGAGCACGCGATCACGCGGGGCGACGCGGTCATCGTCGAGGGTGGTCCGATCGCCGTCGACACCGGCGTGCACACGGGCCGCTCGCCGCAGGACAAGTTCATCGTTCGTGAGCCGAGCTCTGATGACCGCATCTGGTGGGAGGGCAACAAGGAGTTCTCGGAAGAGGGCTACGACCGGCTGCGCGACAAGGTCACCGACTTCCTCGCCGGCGAGGGGTCGCTCTACGTCATCGACGCATTCGCAGGCGCCGACCCCGCGCATCGCATCTCGCTGCGGGTGATCACGACGCACCCGTACCACGCGCTCTTCGCCAAGACGATGTTCATCGATCCGAGCGACGAAGAGCTGCAGTCGTTCTCCCCGCAGGCGCTCGTGGTCCATGTTCCGGCGCTCGTGGCCGACCCCGAGGTGGACGGCACGCGCACGGGCACGTTCATCGTCCTGCATCCAGGTCGCACCGAGATCCTGATCGGCGGCACGTTCTACGCGGGCGAGATCAAGAAGTCGATCTTCACGGTGATGAACGACCGCCTGCCGCTCGAGGGGATTCTTCCGATGCACTGTTCCGCGAACGTCGGCCCCGACGGTCGCTCCGCGATCTTCTTCGGCCTCTCGGGCACCGGCAAGACGACGCTCTCCGCCGATCCTGAGCGCGCGCTGATCGGCGACGACGAGCACGGTTGGGGTGATGCGGGCGTCTTCAACATCGAGGGAGGCTGCTACGCGAAGGTGATCCGCCTCTCCGCCTACGCCGAGCCCGAGATCTTCAAGACGACGCATACGTTCGGAACCATCCTGGAGAACGTCTCCGTCGACGAGCACAGGCGGCTCGACCTCGACGACGATTCCAAGACGGAGAACACGCGGGCTGCGTACAAGCTCGAGCAGATTGCTCACGCGCATCCGGAAAAACGCGCCGGGCATCCGAGCTCGGTGGTGATGCTCACGGCCGATGCGTTCGGAATCCTTCCGCCGCTTGCACGGCTCAGCCGCGACCAGGCGCTCTACTACTTTCTCTCCGGCTTCACCGCGAAGCTCGCGGGCACGGAGATCGGCGTCACCGAGCCGCAGCCGACGTTCTCGACCTGCTTCGGTGCCCCGTTCCTGCCGCAGCCGCCGGCCGTCTACGCCGAGATGCTCGGCAGCAAGCTCGACGAGCACGGCTCCGCCGTATGGCTCGTGAACACCGGCTGGACCGGCGGTCCGTTCGGGGAGGGCTCCCGCATGCCCATCGGCGCCACGCGTGCGCTGCTTCACTCGGCGCTCTCCGGATTGCTCCACGATGTCGAGTACCGCACCGATCCGGTCTTCGGTTTCGAGGTTCCGGTCGAGGTGCCGGACGTCGACCGGCACCTCCTCGATCCGCGCTCGACGTGGAAGCACCCCGAGGCGTACGACCGCAAGGCGCAGGAGCTGGCACAGATGTTCCGCGAGAACTTCGAGCAGTTCACCGGCGCGGAGCGTGCCCTCGCCGCGGCCGGCCCGGGCTCGTCTTCATGACAGCCGCCAACCCATCCGCCGCAACTCCTGGGTTCGGTGCGACCTCGAGACGCGACGCGTGGTGGGTCGCGCCGCTGCTCGTCGGGACCGGGCTGAGCGTGTTTGGCGTGTATTCGCTCGTCGCTGCCGTGGAAGGCTCGCACTACCTGTACCGCGGAGGCGGAGCGCATTACCTGTCGCCGTTCTATTCGCCCGACCTCCACAGCATGTTCGGTGTGAACCCGCCGTTCTCGTTCGCGTTCCTCGTTCTCTGGGCTCCGCTGGGCCTGCGGGTGACGTGTTACTACTACCGAAAGGCGTACTACCGTTCGTTCTTCCTCGCACCTCCTGCGTGCGCCGTGGCCGGGCCCAAGCGGCGCCGCTACCGCGGCGAGAGCGCGTTCCCGTTCATCCTCCAGAACCTTCACCGCTACTTCTTCTATCTCGCGACGATCGTCCTCGGGTTCCTCGCCTACGACGCCGGCCGGTCGTTCTTCTTCCGCCACGCCGACGGTTCGCTGCATTTCGGCATCGGCGTCGGCTCCCTCGTGCTGACCGCCAACGTCGTCCTCCTGTCGTTCTTCACGTTCGGCTGCAACTCGCTGCGGCATCTGATCGGCGGGAAGCTCGACTGCTTCACGTGCTCCCTCCGCGCGCGTACCCGGCACAAGCTCTGGCGGCGCGTCACCTGGCTGAACGCCGGGCACATGCGCTGGGCGTGGCTCAGCCTCGCGAGCGTCGGCCTCGCCGATCTCTACATCCGGCTCGCATCGCTGGGCGTCTTCCACGATCCAAGGTTCTTCTGAGTGTCGGCGGACGCCGAATACGAGCTTCACGAGTACGACGTGATCGTGATCGGCGCCGGAGGCGCGGGGCTGCGCGCCGCGATCGAGTCCTCGGCGAACGGTGCGAAGACGGCGCTGATCTGCAAGTCGCTGCTCGGCAAGGCGCACACCGTCATGGCGGAGGGCGGCGTCGCGGCGGCACTCGGCAACGTGGAGGCCGAGGACAGCTGGCAGACGCACTTCCAGGACACCCTCTTCGGCGGCAAGTACCTGAACAACTGGCGGATGGCGGAGCTGCACGCGAAAGAAGCCCCCGACCGCGTGCGCGAGCTGGAGCAATGGGGAGGCGTGTTCGACCGCACGCCCGACGGCCGGATGTCGCAGCGCGCGTTCGGCGGCCACACCTACAGACGGCTCGTGCACATCGGCGACCGCACGGGCCTCGAGCTGATCCGCACGCTCCAGGACAAGGGCGTCCATCAGGGCGTCGACGTCTTCATGGAGTGCACGGTCACCAGACTGCTCAAGGACGGAGACCGGGTCTGTGGCGCCTTTGGCTACTGGCGCACCACAGGGGAGTTCGTCATCTTCAAGGCGAAGTCGGTCGTGCTCGCGACCGGTGGCCTCGGCAAGGGCTGGCGAATCACGTCGAACTCGTGGGAGTACACGGGCGATGGGCACGCGCTGGGTTACGAGGCCGGCGCGGAGCTCGTCGACATGGAGTTCGTCCAGTTCCACCCGACCGGGATGATCTGGCCGCCGGGTGTCGTCGGCCTGCTCGTGACCGAGGCGGTGCGCGGCGAGGGCGGCATCCTGCGCAACGGCCAGGGCGAGCGCTTCATGGAGCGCTACGACCCGAAGCGGATGGAGCTCTCGACGCGCGACGTCGTCGCCCGCGCGATCTACACGGAGGTGACGGAGGGCCGCGGCTCGCCACGCGGCGGTGTCTTCCTCGACGTCACGCACCTGTCTCCCTCGCTCGTGAAGAAGAGGCTGCCGAGTATGTACTCCCAGTTCATGGATCTCGCCGGCGTCGACATCACACGCAAGCCGATGGAGGTCTGGCCGACCTGTCATTACGCGATGGGCGGGATCAAGGTCGACGCGGACACGGGCGCAAGCCGCGTTCCCGGCTTGTTCGCCGCAGGCGAGTGCTCGGGGGGCATGCACGGCGCGAACCGCCTCGGGGGCAACTCGCTGTCCGATCTGCTCGTCTTCGGCAAGCGGACGGGAGAGGGCGCGGCGCTCCACGCGCGGGAGGCCGAGCCGCCTCGCGTCGACCGCGCGCAGGTGGCAGCGGCGGCGGCGGAGATGGTCGGCTACCTCGACGGACCGGGTGAGGATCCTTTCCGCCTGCACACGGAGCTCCAGGACACGATGCACGCGAACGTCGGCATCTTCCGCGAGCACGACGGGCTCTCGCAGGCACTCGTCGCGGTGGAGGAGATCCGGCGGCGCGCGAAGAACCTCCGCATCGCTTCGGGAGCGCGCGAGTACAACCCGGGCTGGCACCTTTGCCGCGAGCTGCAGGCGCTCGTCCTCGTCACGGAGGCCGTCACGCGCGCCGCGCTCCTGCGCACCGAGAGCCGGGGCGCGCACAGCAGGCTCGACTTCCCCGCCACGGACGACGACTGGGGCGACCACAACGTCGTCGTCGCGAAGGGCAACGACGGAATGCACGTCGAGCGGCGCGACGTCGTCAAGGTCGCCGAGCTGGAGCCGCTCGTCGCGGCGCGGAAGGCGGCGGAGCGAGCATGAGCACGCGTAGGTTCGCCGTCTGGCGCGGCAACGGAGACGAGGGCGGCCTCGTCGAGTACGACGTCGAGACGGAAGAGGGGATGGTCGTCCTCGACGCGATGCGCGAAATCCAGCGCTGGCAGGCGGAGGATCTCGCGATCCGCTGGAACTGCAAGGCGGCCAAGTGCGGCTCGTGCAG
>Ga0209638_1000153_pt1 | contig 45812 bp, 46 predicted proteins | sample BarGraNGADG00211_FD_184490 | JGI IMG/M metagenome (GOLD analysis project Ga0209638, IMG submission 184490) | Arctic peat soil microbial communities from Barrow, Alaska - Barrow Graham LP Ref core NGADG0002-211 (SPAdes) (version 2) | ecosystem: Environmental > Terrestrial > Soil > Wetlands > Peat...
AGCTCGCCGCCGGGGCCTCCTCGCCGATGCACCTCGCGACTCTAGAGCGACCTAGGCATCAAGTTCCGCGATCTTGCGTCGCGTGCGCTCGGCCATGACCACGTTCTCTTTCGCCTCGTACTGGGCGAGCGCATGCCGGTAAGCGCTGGCTGCGTCCTCGCGCTTGCCGAGCATTTGGTACGACGTACCCATGTCCAGGTAGGCGTCGCCCAGCAGGGTCGGGCTGTGCGTCGATTCGGCCGACGCGACTGCCTTCAGCAGCCAGCCTTCGGCCTCCTCGGCCTCACCGTGCTGGGCAAGAACAAGACCCATGACCTGCCACAGCATCAGATGCGTGTACACGTCTTCCGGGTCGCCCAACTCCTCTGCTCGCCCTGCCCAGTGCATCGCCATGTCTGGGTGGCCCGCATAAAACTGCGCTCGAGCAAGGATGCCGGCTCCCGTCGAGGCAATGCTGGTATTGCCCGATTCCTCTAAGAGTGCAACGCCTTTCTCGCCTGCTGCCACGGCCGCGTCGTAATCTCCGGCGAGGATCGCCACGCGCGGCTTCTCGAATGCCAGGATGCCTCCGACCCCCTGGGGGCCGCCCATCGCCTCGGCAAATTGCAGCTCATCGTCGAGCAGCTTGCGCGCCTCATCGAAGTTGCCGGCCATTGCCTGCGCCTCGGCGCGGCACTCGTCGACGGCCGCGTGATAGCCGGCTGCCTCAGTCGCGAACCACTCGAGCGACTTGGTATTCGGCTCGGCCGACGGAATTCGCCAGTTGGCCCGTGGCGCGATGAATTCGTTGCCAAGACCCAGGCGGTGCGAGACATCCGTGGCGGCCTCGAAATTGCCCAGCACGGCAGCTACGTCGCACAACATGTTGGCCACCTGGGCACGCGCCAGGTAGACCGCGTACATGCCACGCAGGTTTCCAGTCGCGTCAAAAAGCGTGGCGCCCTCCTCGGCCAACGCGGATAGGCGTTCGGCGGCGCCGGCGGGGTTCAGGAATGTGTTCAGGAATTCGATTTGCATGCGCGAGCAAAGCTCGGCCGCTCGGTCGCCCGCGGCGAGCGCAAGTTCCAGGTGTCGCTGCGCGACGTCGTACGCGCGCGTGCCGTCGATGCCCCAGAACGCCGCCGTCGTCTCGTCGTTCTGGATCGTGACGTCGATCTCCAGGGGCAGCTCGCCCGCGCGGCGCAGGAGGTTCTCGGCAGCGTTCTGATCACCCCGTGCCAGCGCTCGGCGGCCAGCCTTGGCCAGGCGGTCTCTCGCCCTGGTCGCCACTGCGGGTTCTACCGCCTGGCCTAATTCCGTCTTGTAGCGACACGACTGCTCGAGGTGGTAGCCCAGGATCTCGTCGATCTCTGGGACATCCGCCCCGAACTCCTCCAGCCAGCGCGCGAATCGCTCGTGCAGAACGGCTCTCGTTGCCTTTGGGAGCGCGTCGTACGCAGCGTCGCGAATTAGCAGGTGTCGGAAACGGAACGCGTCACTACCCGGCAGCTCCGATTTGTCCGGCCTGACCAGATCCTTGCGCACGAGCGCCGTAAGCCTGGCTGCGACCTCTTTCTCCTCGGGATAGAGCGCCTCGACCGCGTCGCGGTGGAACAATCTCCCCTCGATCGAACCGCCCTCGAGCACTTGCCGTTCGTGCGCGTCGAGTTGGTCGAGACGCGCGGCAAGTAGAGCGTGGATCGTCGCCGGCACTCGTACGTTCTCGTCGCCCGACGCGCGCACTAGCGCGACCATTTCCTCGACGAACAGCGGATTACCCTCGGCAGCCTCAACCACTCGCCTGCTTGCCTGGTCCGACAACCCGCCCGCGAGCCGGCCGACCATCTCCACCGACTCCTGGCCGGAAAGCGGTTCGAGCAGCAAGTTGGTCGCGTTGAGCTTGCCGCCGGCCCACGTCGAACGTCGGTCGAGCAGGTCTGGGCGCGCCATGCATAGCAGCAGGATCGGGCTGTCGCGCGACAGGTCGGCTATGTGCTCGATCAGGTCCAGGAACTTAGGTTCAGCCCACTGCAGATCGTCGAAAACAACGACGAGTGGCCGCTCCCTTGCCGTGTCTTCGACCAGTTTGCGAAACGCCCATGCGATCTGGTCTGAGGGTGCCGTGAACGATGCCTCGCCCAGCAGACTGACCAAGTTCTCGTCGAGCTTGATGGTGGGTCTGGTGGCTGTCAGCTGGCGAACGACGTCGATGACTGGCCAGTAGGTGATGCCTTCGCCGTAGGACAGGCACGTACCCGTGACGACGGTGGCGTCATCGAGGCCGTCGAGGAACTCGTGGATGAGGCGCGACTTGCCCACGCCGGCGTTGCCCAGCACGGTGAACAGCTGGCACGATTGGTCAAGCGTCGCCTGGTTGTACGCGTCGCGCAGGCGACGCAGTTCCGTTACGCGGCCGACCATGGCCGCCTCATCGCGCCTGGCAGGCGTGCCCGTCAGTCCGGCAAGTCGGTAGGCGAGGACCGGTTGCGCCTTGCCTCTCAGCGTCAGCGGCTCGACTTCCTGCGCGTTGATGACCGCCTCGACAAGGGCGAAAGTGTGCTGGCCGATGAGGATCTCCTGCGGCGCGGCCGCCTGCTGCAGCCGCGCCGCAACATTGACCGCATCTCCGGTTGCCAGCCGCTCGGAAGTGCCGGTGACCACCTCGCCGGTATTGATCCCGATGCGCGCCTGTATGCCCAGCTCAGGCAGCGCGTCGCGCATCTCGATCGCGGCACGGACGGCGCGAAGGGCGTCGTCCTCGTGTACCTGGGGCACGCCGAAAACGGCCATCACGGCATCGCCGATGAACTTCTCCACCGTCCCGCCGTGCGCCTCGACGATGCCCTTCATGCGCTCGAAGTAGCGCGCGAGCAGCGCCCGGAGCGCCTCTGGATCCACGGATTCGCCCAGTGACGTTGAGCCGGTGACGTCACAGAACAGGACCGTGACTGTCTTGCGCTGCTCGCGCGCCGCCGCGGCCGGCACAAGCGGCGCGGCGCAGTTGCCGCAGAACTTGAACCCCTCAGGGTTCTGATGGCCGCAGTTTGGGCAATCGATCACATCGCCGATGGTAGACAGGCGGTGGTCGCGTGGGTTGCCGGTAGTCTTCGCCGGCCATGGGTATTGATCTCCTCGAAGTAGCCCGGCTCCGATTGCGCAACCAGCGCGTGACGGGCGAGAAGCTCAAAACCGCCGCGGACGTCGTCGCGTGGTTGGGCTGCGTCCAAGCGCAGGAATACTCGCTCGCGAAGTGGTCGCTGGGCATGCGTGTGCCGGACGGCAGCCTGCACGACGCGGACGTGGACGCGGCACTGGCGCAGGGCGAGATCCTGCGCACCCACATCCTGCGGCCGACGTGGCACTTCGTGGCACCGGCCGACATTCGCTGGATCATGCGCCTGACCGCGCCGCGGATCCTGGCCGGGTCGGCGCACCGGATGCGCTGGCTGGAGCTGGACGACGACCAGGTCAGCAGGGCCAACGAGGTCATGGCGGGTGCGCTCGAGGGCGGCACACAGCTGACGCGGCCGGAGCTACAGGCAGAGCTCGCGCGCGCCGGTCTGCATCCTGACGGACAGCGCATCGCGTACATGGTCATGGCCGCCGAGATGAGCTGCATCCTCGCGAGCGCCGCCCCGCGCGGCGCGAAGCAAACCTACGCGCTGCTCGACGACTTCACGCCGCCGACCGCCGCGGACCGCGCGCCGTTCGATCGCGACCACGCGCTGGCGACGCTCACGCTGCGCTACTTCACCAGCCACGGCCCGGCGACGATCGCCGACTTCACGTGGTGGTCGGGCATCAGCCAGGCGGATACCAAACGCGGCTTGGCGATCAACGCCACCGCGCTCGAACAGGTTGACGTCGCAGGCGAACGCTTCTGGTGGGCGGGCGACCGCGGTGGGTCGGCCGACTCTCCGGACTCGCCGTCGGTCCACCTTATGCAGGCGTACGACGAGTACGTCGTGGCCTACAAATCGCCGCGAACGCCGATCAACGTCGCGAATCTCACGACACCTGCAGTTCTCCAGCGACCGCCCTTCTACCACGCGGTCTTTGTCGACACCCAGGTGACGGGCTTGTGGCGCCGACTCAACGCCGACGATGGCTACCGGGTGGAGACCACCATGCTCCGGAGACTCACTCCGCGCGAGCAGGAAGCTTTCGACGCGGAGCTGTTGCGTTACTCGGACTTCGTGCAGGCGCCGGTCGCGTTGACTGCGAAAGGCGCCTCGCCCAAGCGTCCTGATGGCGCAGCGATCAGCCGACCAGGGTGACGCCTTCCGCGGTTGCGGCGTTCATCAGGGTGCGATCTTCGGTGGCCAACTCGGCGTCGACGTCGAGGGCGAGCTCCAGATACAAGGCGTCATACACGGTCAGTCGGTGGGCCTCCGCGAGGCGCACCGCCTCCGTTAGTCCAGCCAACCCGCGATCGGCAATTTCGATGCCTGACGCCAAAGCGCGATCGATCCGCGATGCCGCGGCGTTTGCCGCGAGACGGCTCCGGCCCAGCATGAGGGCATTCGCGAGCTCAGGGAGAAAGCCGCCCGGCGCCAGCAGGATCCGGTCGTTTGAGGCCCAGTCCGTGAACAGCGCGAGCCACTTCTCGTTGTCGACCAGCATCTCGATCGTTGCCGAAGCGTCGACGACGATTGGCGGCGGCGAGTAGAAGTAGCTCACCGTCCGCTCTTGCGGGCTTCTTCTAATACGCGCCAGATGTGCTCGGCGCGTTCGTCACGCTGCTGGCGAATGACCTGCGCCGCCTCGCCCGGCTTGAGTGGCACGGGATTCTCGCGCGCGAGCCGCCTTATGTCCTCGATCGCCTGGAGGCGCCTCTTGACGCGCGCCTCACGGTTTAGTTCGGGAACATCCGAGAGAGGCACGATCGCCGCGATCGGGTGTCCGCCACGCTCGATGATCAACCGCTCGCCGGCGGCCGCCTCGTCGATGAGCTGGCCGAACTTCTGCCTCACCTCGAGCGCCGTTACGGTTCTCATATAGCCATGATAGTGCTCTTATAGTCTCTCCCCGGAGGATCAGGCCTCGTCAGCCGGGACGAGGGCGTTCAGCTCGTCGCGGGCACGGCCAAACTCCGTGGCAATGATGTCGACGAGTGCCGCGATCTCCGGGTCGGAAAGGTCCATGGCGGCCGTCGTCGCCGCCAGGGTCATCGCTTCGAGCTCGCGCGCGGCCGCGGACAACGCAGTGGCGCCGACCGTGGCACTGATCGACTTGAGCGTGTGCGCCGCGCGATGGCTCTGCTCGACGTCGCCCCGGCCGAGACCGGTGCGCATCATCTCGATCTGCCGCGGAGCGTCCTCGAGGTAGGTCTCGATCAGTTCGCGCAGGAACGCCCGATCGTCACCGATCGCCTGCTCCAGGGAGTCGAGCACCGCGGCGTCAATCGCCGGGTCCGTGTCTTCGGCCATGCCCGGACCGTAACCGTCAGTAGGCGATGGAGGGTGTCGGCGTCGCGCCCGCCCCGTCAGGGCCCTTGATCTTGAACGTGCCACTGCCAGCTTCGTGGCCGTCGATCAGGTAGTGGAGCACGTACGTCCCCGGCGCCACGGTCAGCAGCGACTTGCCGTAGTAGACGTCCCAGCCGGCCTGGGCGACGAAGCTGTCCACCTGCGTCTCGGTCTGAGCGTCGGTCGTCAGGGTGACGCGCACGCTTTCTCCGCCCGTGGCCGCGGTCAACGTCAGGCGCCAGGCGATTACGTGACCGGCCGCGAAAGTCGTCCGTACGCCGGCCAGATTGACGCCCTTGCTGTCGGCCGTGACGTCCGTGCCGAACACGATCGCGCCCTCGGGGGCCGAGGACGCGCGCTTGGGATGGTCGAGCGCGATGGCCGATGTCGTCATCGGCGAATCGGGAATGGATGCCTCCGTCGACGCGTGCATGGTCGTCACCGGTGTAAGGGTCGGAAAGAGGCCGGCGCCCGTGGACGGCGCATAGGTCGGAACAGGCGAGGGGGTCGACTTTGGCGCGTCCGACGCACACGCAGCCAGCGCGAGCACGGCCACGACGGCGAGCGCCGCGCGCGCCAACGCCGAACCGAAGCGCGTCCCCTCCATGCAGTCTCCCTCGATCCGGCGGTTGCGACCGGGCAGCAGGTCGGCGTTGGGCTTTGCCGGTCCGGGAACCTTATTCGGGGCAGTGGCCCGCGTCTAGGGCCACGTAGCTCTTGTCGACCTGGCTCGTTTCAGGGGCTCGGCGAGGCGACGAATTCGCAGCCAAAGCCGTTGTGATCGCCGTCGAAATGGTGCGGATCGGGCGGCAGGACCGGGAAGTCGCGGTAAGGGATATCCGCGCAATCGAGATCGGGTGGTGGCGGCGGGATGCACACGGTCGGGTAGGAGGGATCGCAGCTGGCCAGCAGCGCGGCCGTCGGCGACGGCAGGAAGCCCGGTGCCCAGATGCCGACCTGCGCCTGCTGTGCCGCGGCCTGCGCGGCGTCGAGGTATGGCTGGTATCTGGTGTCCGGCGGATACGCCTTTGATCGGGCCCAGCCTTCCAGCACGAGCTGCTGGTCGATCATCACCCAGCCTGCGAAGTTGCGGATCCAGACATAGCGCAGGAGGCGACCGTACTGGTCGGTCTCCGACACATCCTTCTCGAGGTAGACCTGCTTGCCCTCGACCAGGTTCTTGTTCGCCGCTGACGCCTCCGGGCCGCCGGGCTGGATCGGCTCGACGGGATTGACCGTTTCAGGCGTGTCCATGCCTATGTAGCGCAGCGCGTAATCCGTGCCGTTGATGTTGACGTGGATCGTGTCACCGTCGACCACGCGCGTGACCTGGGCGAGCGTGAGCGACCCGGTGGGCTCGAGGGCACCGACCGACAGCGACGGCAGCGCACTCGGCGCGCCTGACGCAAGCGGCGTGCTGGTGTTGGGCTGAGGCGTGAGAGTCGGCTGTCCTGGCGTGGGCGGTGGCTTGAGGGTGGGGATCGGCGCGGGTTGCGTGGTCGGGAAGACGGGGGTGGCAGAGGCGCAGCCAAGCACGAGCACGGCGCCCACGAAGAGTGTCGAGACCCGTCTACCCATACCCAGCAGATTACTTTCCGCTACGACCGGGCCAGACCTAAGCGGCACGTGCGTTTGGGACGATCGGCGGGTGGTGCGGCGGCGCACCGGGGCGCAGGATGCGGTGCAGCAGGAAATGAACAGCCACCCGAATGGGGGAAATGACCTGATGTCCCAGTTTTGGGCTGGCCGATCCGGGCCAAGCAGGTTCAGGCGTTGGGCCGTCGTCGTGGCGGCGCTCGCGCTCGCGGTCACGGTCGTCCAGCCGATCGACGCTTCAAGCTCTGGGCCGCCGCCCAAGTTCGGCCTGCCCTGGGCGGCCGGCACTGCCTGGCGCCTGACGGGCGGCCCGCACTCCAACACGGGCGCGGGCCGGCCGTGGAGCTCGATCGACTTCGAAGGGCCCGTACCCGGTAAGTCGTATCCGGTCCGTGCCGTGGCCGCGGGGACCGTCGTCCGGCCGTGCGCCAACTGGGTCCAGATCTACCACGGCAATGGCTGGGAGACGTCCTACTACCACCTGATCAACATTGACGTCCGTGCCGGGCAGCACGTGCAGAGCGGCCAGCTCCTGGGCTACACCTCCAAGGCCGCCGGCTGTGGTGGTTCGGCGACCGGCGCGCACGTCCATTTCTCGATCAAACACGACGGGCAATACGTCAACATCCGGGGCTTCACCTTCGGCGGCTGGAAGGTGGTCGAAGGCGCCCAGCAGTACGAGGGCTGCCTCGTGCGCGACCACGTCTGGCGCTGCGCCGCGAGCCGGCCACTGATGAACTACGGCCCCGGCTAGCGTTGCCGGCCGGCTCCTATACGCTGACGCAGCGAAAGGAGCACTGCCAATGCCAATTCATTTCCGCGACGCGATGTCCGGTTTCTCGGTCGACGATCTCGAGGCTGCGCACAAGTTCTACGGCGAGACGCTCGGGCTGACGACGAGCCTCAACCAGATGGGCATCCTCGACATCAGCCTGCCCGGCGGCGGGAAGGGCATCGCCTACCCCAAGACCGACCACCAGCCGGCCACGTACACCTGTCTCAACCTGGCGGTCGATGACATCGATGCGACCGTCGACGCGCTGATCGCCGCGGGCGTGGCGATGGAGCAGTACGGCATACCCGACATGAAGCAGGACGCCAAGGGCATCGCCCGCGGCGAGAACGGCCCAGCGATCGCCTGGTTCAAGGATCCGGCCGGCAACATCCTGTCCGTCATCCAGGTCCCCGCCGCGGGCTAATCCGCCGCAGCTGCGACACCCGCCGCGACACCGACCCCAACGGCGACCGACGAAGCCACCCCGCAGGCGTCCCTCGCGCCGTAGCTGCTGCGCGGACCGCGCCTACTCGAGCAGTCGGTCGGCGGCGACGGCGAGGCGGACGATCGTCTCTGGCCCCAGGACCGGTTCGGCACGGCCGCGGATCAGTTTGGGCAGTCCGCGCGTGGCACCCATGAGCACCTTGCCGGCGGTCGCCTCGAACTGCCTGTTAGCGGCGAATTCGAAGAGCAGCGCGGGGCGGACAGAGACGCCAAGGGGCTTGAGCTCGTAGTCCAGAGTCTCGTCGATCGCAGCCGCGACTCTGACCACGTCGTCAGTGGCGCCGACGCGCTGCCGGCCGTCGACAAACACGGAGTCTGGCGTGGTCATGACCTGGCCCGACCACTGCTTGCGCTCGACCACGAAGATGCCGCTCGGGCCGATGATCAGGTTGTCGACCGCCACGCGGCCGAGACCCATGTGCCGGTTCTCGAGGACCACGAAGCCAACGTCGACCAGCGCATCGAAGTGACCGACTGACGCGTTCTCCGGCGTCCACTCGGGCTCCTCGTACTCCGCTTCGGAGCGACCCTTGACGCGCCCGACCAGGCCGCGCAGTCCACCGGCGCGTGGTTGCGCAACCGCTACTGGGTGTCGGCGGCTCAGGTATCCGTCGCGCGACGACTCCCAGTCGAAGATTGCCTGTGCGCTGGCGTCGTGGACGATCGGGCGCACCACCTCGGGATTCCTGATGCGGCGCATGCCTTCGCAACCTGGCGCGCGACTGCAGCCCCAGTAGAGCCCGGTTACCCGGCCGCCGCTCCACTGCGCGCGAACGACCATCGCCGACCTGCATTCCGGGCAGGCTGGCATGACATCCTGCGCGATCGCTGAGGTCGCCTGCCGGGCGGAGGTTGCTGCCATTGGACGGTCAAGGTTAGTAGCGCGCCAAGATCGCGTCCATACCTCCGAATGGGTAATTGGGCGCGGTCAGGGCTCCTCGTCGGTCACGATGTCGACGGTGAGCGGCACGGCACGGCGCACGGCGTCGGTGACGGGGCAGTGTTCGACCGCCCAGTGGACGATCGTCTCCCACACTAGGTCGTCACGGTCGTCGACAGGCATCTCGCTGACCTTCACTCGTACCCGCGTGCGCAGCGGGCCGGCGGGCACGTTCTCGCGCAGGCCCAGGATGCCGAAGTCGTCCGAATCTGAGTCGACCGTCACTTCCAAACCTTTGAAAGCGACGCCTTCGTGTGCGGCTCGCATCGCGATCAGGGTTGCCACGCAGCTCGCCTCGGCGGCGCGCAGGAACCAGCCTGGCGACGGTGCGCTGTTCGTTCCACCCACCGCGGTGGGCATGTCGGTCGTGGTCTGCGCGCCGTCGGTGCCACTGACATGGACCTTCAACCCGTCAGAGTCAGCGAGTCGGGCCGTGGCGGCGGAGTCGGTGTAGCGTGACTCGGCCGGGTGCTTCGTCAGGTAGTCGGCCGCGGCTTCGAGCGCGGCTCGGATCTCGCGCTGGCTCATGGCAGGGCCCTGACCATGCCGCCGTCGACGGGCACGATCGCGCCGGTGACATACGACGCCGCCGGGGAGAGCAGGAAACAACCCACGCGACCGACTTCATCAGGGTCGCCATAGCGAGCGAGCGGGATGCGCGCGATCGTCTGGCGCTGAACCTCCTCGACGGTCGTGCCCGCGCTCTTGGCACGGCCGGCGTCGAGTGTCGCGATGCGGTCCGTGGCGACGCGGCCCGGGGCAATGCCGTTGATCCTGACCGGGGCAATCTCCGGCACGAGGGACTTGATCAGGCCGGCCAGGCCCGGCCGGAGCAGGTTCGATGTCGTCAGTGCCGGGATGGGCTCGCGCACCGACGACGACAGGATCACGCACACGGAACCTGTGGCTTGCGCGCCGGCGAGCCGCGACTCGCGCAGGTGGGGCAGGGCGGCGCGCAGCAGATGCAGCGTCGACCACAGGGTCATGTCGAGCGCCTTCTGCCACTGCTCGTCGGTGACCTCTGCGAACGTGCCCGCCGGAGGGCCGCCCATGCTGATCAGCAGCGCGTCAAGGCCGCCGAGCTCGGCCACCGCTCGCTCCACGGCCTCAGCCGGACCGTCGGCAGTGGCGAGATCAACCCCGATCGCGGCGCCACCAATTTCGGCCGCGGCCTTGTCCAGGCGGTCAGAGGCGCGCGCGGCGATTGCCACTCTTGCGCCTTCGGCCGCGAGCGCGCGCGCCACCGCGCCACCCAATCCCGCCGATCCACCGGTGACGAGTGCTCGTGCACCACGCAGGCCAAGGTCCACCCGATAACGTTAGGGCATGCGACGGCTGCTGCTTTGGATGGCCAGCAACAACTGGATGCGGCGCAACATCCCGCGCCTGTGGGTTGCTCGTCGGGCCGTGCGTCGGTTCATGCCCGGTGAGTCGGTCGACGACGCGCTCAAAGCCGCCGAGAAGTTCAAGTCCGACGGTTTTCCCGTCCTGTTCACCCGGCTCGGCGAAAACGTCACCCGCGCCGAGCAGCACGAGGACGCGGCCAAGCATTACGAGTGGCTGATCGAGGAAACGGCCAAGCGCGGCATCGAGGGCGAGGTCAGCGTCAAGCTCACGCAACTGGGCATGGACATGGACCAGGCCGCGATGCAGGCGCACATGGACCGTCTCGCGCAGGTTGCGCAGCAGAACGGCAACCGGACGGTTTGGGTCGACATGGAGGGCTCGGCCTACACGGAGCCGACGATCGCCGAGTACGAGCGCCTGAAGCAGTCCCACCCGAACGTCGGTCTGTGCCTCCAGGCGTACCTGAAGCGGACGTACATGGATATCGAACGGCTGCTGCCGCTCGAGCCGCGCATCCGGCTGGTCAAGGGCGCGTACGCCGAGCCGCGCGAGATCGCCTACACGAAGGGTCGCGAGGTCGACCAGAACTACCTCGCGCTGTGCGTCTCGATGCTCGGTCAGGTGAAGGCTGGCCATGCGCTGTTCTTTGGCCTTGGGACGCACGACGTCCGACTGATCGCCCAGGTGGCCGACCACGCGCAGTCGATCGGGCTCGGCAAAGATGCCTTCGATGTCGAGATGCTCTACGGCATTCGCGCCGACCAGCAGCGCAAGCTCAAGAAGGACGGCTACACGGTGCGCGTGCTCATCGCGTACGGCGATTACTGGTATCCGTGGTACATGCGCAGGCTCGCGGAGCGGCCGGCGAACGTCGTCTTCGCAGTTCGTCAGATGCTGCCGTGGTGATGCGGTGACGCGATGACAGACGAGCTGGCACGGCGCCTTGGTCAACTGTCGGGCGTATGGAACATCGTGCCTACGCCCTTCCACCCTGACGAAGAGCTTGACCTCGACTCATTACGAACACTGACCGACTTCGTGGTCGGCTCGGGCGTCGACGGGATGACCATCCTCGGCGTGCTGGGTGAGGGAGCCAAGGTCACCGACTCTGAGCGGTCGGCAATCATCGACATAACCCTCGCGCAGGCGGGCGGGCGCGTCCCGATCTGTGTCACCGTCAGCGCCGCGTCCGGCCATCGCGCCGCGGAGTACGCGCGCGATGCGCTGCGAGCGGGCGCGCACTCGGTCATGCTCTCCGCGCCGCCACTGACGCGGCCCAACGACGATGCCGTGCGCCGGCACTACCTGCGCGTCGCCGAAGCGGTGCCGGAGCTGCCGGTCGTGATCCAGGACCTGCCGACTCTGGGCGTCTGGATGAGCGCCGAGCTGATCGGCCGCATGGCGTCCGAGGCGCCGAACCTGCGCGTGGTCAAGCTCGAGGAGGAGCCGACCGCGCCAAAGGTCGGGCGACTCATGGCCGCCAATCCCGAGCTGCGCGTCCTGGGCGGTCTCGGCGGGGAGATGCTCGTCGAGGAGCTGCGCCGCGGCGCGGTGGGGACGATGACCGGCTTTGGCTATCCCGAGGTGCTCGTCGCGATCATGCGTGACTGGCGCGCGGGAAACGAGGCGGCCGCCGTCGAGCGTTTCCATCGCTGGATGCCGCTCATCCGCTTCGAGAACCAGCAGCTGCTGAATCTGCCCATCCGCAAGCGGATCTATATGAAGCGTGGCGCGATCTCGTCGGACAAGGTGCGCGCGCCGGGTCCAACGCTCGACGCGCAGACGATCGCGGATCTCGAGGATCTGATCAGTCGAGTGGAGTCAGACCTCTAGCGAATCGGCAGGTCCGAGCTCATCCGTACTGGAGGTGGAGTCACGACGCGGTCGGGCGGCCGTGGCGTGAGTGCCGCGCTCGGCGACGGCTGGGCCGGCGACGGTGTCGTGAGGCCATGCGGACCGCATCCACTGAGGATCGCGCCGACCAGGACGAGCAGCATCCCCGCACGTCTCACTTCTCGATCGTAGCCGTGTCACGGACAGCGAAAAGGGCCGGCCTTTCGGCCGGCCCTTTCTCGCTTGAGCCGCGTCACTTGCGCGAGCGCGACATCAACTCATTGCGCTATGGATTGACGACCTTGACCTTGACCAGCGACTTCGCAGTGCCCTGCGTGAGGTCGCTCGTCATGGCGCCGGTGATGACGTACGTGCCCGTTGCCTTGGCGTGGGCGTCGTAAGTCACCGTGTCAGACTCGCCCGGCGTCGACAGGCCGGTGATGACCGTGTAGTCATTAGTCGGCATCGTGTTCATCCCAAGGCTGACACCGGTCGCCCCGAGACGATCCTCGGCTGCTGCCGCGATGAACGGCGTGCTGCCGCCCGGCGTCACGACGGAACCGTAGTTCACTGCGTTGTGGTAATTGAGTATCCCGAAGTACGCGGCGCACTCCGTCGACATCATGGCCGCCTCGAACGACTCGACGCCGTTCGAGCTGTCATGCGCGTTCGAGAACACCGGGATGTTCTTCCACTGAACGATGTAGTAGCAGGCCGGCGGCGCGTGCGGATCACTGTCGTCGAAGACGTACGCGTTGATCTGCCCACCGTCTGCTGGGTTGAGGTCCGTCCAGAACGGAGCGAGGACGTTGTTCGGGGCGGACGGATCGGGCACATCCTGAGGAAGGTACGCGACGTCGGCCGCTTGCTTGACGCCTCCGATCACGAGGTAACCGTCTGACGTGACACCAAACGAGTCGAACGTCTCGTCGCCGTACCCGACATGGCTGCCGGGGAATGTGGCGTAGTTGAGATACGACTCATCCGTGAACGACGCGTCGCTCGGGTCACCGTAGTACCCGGAGTAGTCGAAGTACCCGCTGCCGATGATGTCCGGGGTTCCCAGAGCAAGTATTGGGGGCGGGAGGGTCGGGTCGAGCGTTCCGTTCCAGACGAACCCGTTGCGGAACCTCTCGCCGTCTGACCAGTTCTGGATTCTCAGGCCGGCCACAGGCGGCGCCGAGAGATTCACATGGACGTGCGCCGTGACCGACGCGTTGTTCTGAACGCTGAACTGGCAGTTAGCCGTGCTGCCCTTGGCGATCGTCACGCTGTCGTTGTAGACAGCAGCCGAAACCGTGGACGGCGTGCTGCAGTTGTTGTCGAAAGCGACGTCGCCCGGCTTGTGGAAGAACGCCACAGGCATCACGACTGTGCTGTATCCGGCCTTGTTCGGCGTCCAGGTGATCTGGCCGAAGTACTGGCCGTCGGCCAGCTTCGAGCCGTTGATCGTGACCTGGAATGTTGCCGTGCCCCAAGCCGGCAGCGAGATCGTGCTCGGCGTCACCTTGATCGACGAATTGTTCGGCGCCTTGGTTGTCGCCGTCAGCGTCTGGCTGGTGCCGCTCACGTTCTGCATCTTCCTGGTCACCGTGATCGTGCCCGGCATGTTCGGGGCATCGATGCTCGGCAGGTTCAGGTTGATGCGGGCAAACGCGTCGTTCGCCGAGGCGTAGTAGTCGGGTGCACTGACGTCGAACACGACGGTCGGCGTGATCGCGCGGTTGGCGCGAATCGAGCCGGCGCCGCGGTCGAATGGATCGGCCTTGGTTGTGCCGTTCTCCTTGACGACGCTCTGGACGGACGAGGTCATGAGCGCGGACTTGATCATGCCCGGCGTCCATGATGGATGCGCCGCCTTGAGCAGGAGCGCGACACCGGCCGAATGCGGGCTCGACATCGATGTCCCCGCGATTGCCTGGTAGTACTCGCCCGAGGGGCCGGGGGCGGTCAACGGGTCGTACGGCGCAGGCATCGGCGTATTGCCGGCCAGGATCTGGACGCCGGGTGCCGTTACATCAGGCTTGATGAAGTCGCCCTCGGGGCCGCGCGACGAGAACGACGCCATGACGTCGCCCTGCGAAGCTGTGGCCGTGCCCGGCGCCCACGTTGCCTTGACGTTGGTGTGACTGCTCACGAAGTTGGCGATCGCGTTGCCCTGGTACTGGGTCTGGATCGCGGGCAGATAGTGGTTGTCGGACTCGAGGTCCGTGACCCCGGCTGACTGGTTGTACAGGATGAAGCCCGTCGCACCGCCGAGGAACGCGTTGCGACCCTTGTCGACGCGCGCGTTGGTGCCGCGCTCGCAGACGAGGACCTTCCCGGCAAACTCGGTGCTGGACGACGGTGCGCTGTTACACAGCGCGTCGCTGTAAGGCGCGGCACTGGCCAGAATGACCGGAGTCGCGCTGGTGACGCCCGCAGTGATCGTGACGCCGCTGATGTTGCGCGTCGCGCCCCCGTTGGCGGTCAGATGCAGTGTGGACTCGAACGAGCGGTCGAGGGTCGAAGCGCCGACCGTGGTGACCCACGGGCCGCCATGAGCAGCGGTGCCCGCGCCGGGACCGTCGTTGCCGGCCGAGGCGTTGACCTCGATGCCAGATGCATACGCGTCGAGGAACGCGAGTTCGACGGGATCGGTGTACGGCGTGTTGCCGCCGCTGATCGAGAAGTTGATGACGTCGACGTCATCAAGGATTGCCTGCTGGACTGCGTCGACCGAGTCGGACGAATAGCACGAGTCGGCGATGCAGACGCGGTACATGATCACCGACGCGCCCGGGGCGATGCCGCTGATCGGGCCGCGATCGACACCGAGCAGGACGGCCGAGCTGACCCGGCTGCCGGCTGCGGTTGTGGTCGTGTGCGTTCCGTGGCCCTCTGCGTCGCGCGCGGAGCACGCCGTGCCCGCTCCGTTGCAGAAGTAGCCGGCAGGTGCGCCGCCGTTGACGGCGAGGTTCGTGTCAACGAACGCGTACGCACCGAGAAGCTTGTCGTTGCAGGTGAACGCGGCGTCACCGGCCTGACCGGATGTGCCGAAGTCGCACGCGTAAGGTCCGCCGCCCGGATTCGGGATGCCCGGATCGACGAGCATCGGATGCTCGGGCCAGATGCCGGTATCGAGCACGCCGATGACCGCCCCCTGGCCGGCCTTCTGATTCCCGCCGAGGCTGGGCCAAACCTGAGTGGCACCGACGAAGCGCGGCGAGTCGGTTGCATCCGGCTGCTGCGACCGGTCGTACTGAACGGCAGCGACGCCGGGAACGTTGAGCAGGGCCTTGGCCTGGTTCGCCGGCAGTACCGCCGAGAAGCCGCCGTAGGCGATCATGAAATCGCGACCGAACTTGATCGCCGGCAGCGCCTGGCGAATCGCCCGGTGAGCAGAGATGGACTTGCTCGCGACGTAGCGCTGGTAAGCCGCAACGTCGACACCATTTGCCTTGAGCGTCTTGCCGGTCGTGCTCGGCGCGGTCGCGCGGAGGCCGGCGATCCCGCCGGCGTAGCTCGCGATCGCGTCGTAGTCGAGCTTGACCATGATCGGGATGGGGGTGCTGTCTGTCCGGCTCAGAAGGTCCGGATCACTCTGAGCGAGCCTGCCGCTCGCGGACTTCGGAACGCTGACCACGTCACCGTGGGCGCTGGTCGCTCCCGTGCTCCGATCCACGTGCCCGCCACTAGGGCCAAACGCCGCGGCGGGCTGGGCGCTGGCCACCATCAAGGCGGCCACGCCTAATACGCCTAGAAAACGTCGCATACGGACGCCTCTCCTCCTCAACCCCGGCGAATCTGGGTCGCCGAGCCTCCCCCTTAATCGCCCCGTCAACCGCCAGCATCGAAGTTTGTGGAGACGGGTGGACGAAGTTACGCGATGCTAGTCGCTCGGTTTACGGCCGGTCAAGGCTTCTAAACGTTTAAGTTCGAGAAGCGCGCCGGCGAGAGGAAATCAATGTCGAATCCGGTCGCGCCACTTAGCGCCAGGTCGGCGCAGATGACGCCGATCACGTTCGAGAACTTGAAGCCGTGGCCGCTGCACGGTGACGCCAGGACGACGCGCGGGTCACGCGGGTCGAGGCCCAGGATGAAGTTGAAGTCGGGCGTGTTCGTGTACATGCACACGCGAGGCACGGCCCGTCGGCGAGAGGCATGAAGCGGCGGATGAAGCTACGGACCTGGGCCTCGTCGGTGCCGTTCGCCACGCGATCGATCTCGTCGGGGTCGACTGGTCCACCGCCGTGGTGGCGGGCGACCTTGACGCCCTGGCCGGGGAGCGTTGGAAAGCCGTAGAAGGCGTGGTCCGCGTCGAGCTCCATGATCCACACCGGTAGCCGGTCCGCGTCGAAGATCTCCGGCCGAGCAACGGGCTCGAACCAGAAGAGCGGGTTGCGCTCGACGATCAACGGCAGACGCAGCTCCGGCACCAGCTTGGGCAGCCAGGCACCGACCGACACGACCAGCCTGTTTGCCGTGTACGTCCCGCGGTCGGTGGTCACGGTCAATCCGTTCGACTCACCGGGGGGAAGGGTCCAGCCGCTCACGCGTTCTTCGAAATGCAGCTCTGCCCCGTGGCGCTCGGCGAGGTTCAGGTGCGCGCCGATGCAGCGCTGCGCAAACAGGATTCCCGCGAACGGCTCATACAGCGTCTGCATCTCGTCGTCGACGGTCAGTGCCGGGAAGCGCCGGCGCGATTCGGCCCCGTCGAGGAGGTCGTGGTCAAGGCCGTGCGTGCGCGCGCTGAGCATCGAACCCTCGAGCACGTCGCTGCCGAGCGCACCGATGTAGATACCACCAGTGGGCTCGAGCAGCCGCTCGTTCGCCTCGGCCTCGATCTCCGGCCACAGCTTCCAGGCGGCCTTGAGCAGTGGCACGTACGAGGGGTGCTCGAAGTAGGCGAGGCGGATGATGCGCGTCAGCCCGCCGGATGAGCCCAGCTCGTGGGCGGGCGTGAACGCCTCGAGGCCCAGCACTCGGGCGCCACGCTTAGCCAGCTGATAGGCCGTGGCGCTGCCCATGGCGCCCAGGCCGACGACGATGACGTCATACGCAGTGCCATTGCTCGTGGCCGTCATGTGCCGTCCGACCACGCCACCTCGTCGTCCATCTGCTGTGCCTGGTAGCAATCGCCGCACATCGGTCCGGTCGGCCAGAACGGCTGGTCGTCGGTGCTGAAACCGAGCGGGCGACCGCACAGCGTGCACGTCGTCGGGTCGTCGAGGACGTGCTCTGACAACGTGCCGACAACCTGCGGGTCGAGCGTCTGCTCGAACGGGTCCTCGTCCATTTGGCGACCAGTATGCGGCCGCATGTCGTGGCAACGACGGCGAGTTGTCACAATTCGCGCATGCCGCAACGAGACATCGGGTTGATCCTGATGCGCCAGCTCGCCGATGGTCTGGCCGTGCCCATGCTCCTGGCCGACGAGCGCGGCGACCTGCTCTTCTTCAACGAGCCTGCCGAGCGGTTGCTGGGCCAGCGCTTCGACGATGTCGGCGAGCTCGCGCTCGAGGAGCGAAGCCGGATCTTCTCTTTCCGAGACGCGGAGGACAGGCCGCTCGCCGACGACCAGACGCCGCTGGTCGTCGCGCTGCGCGAGTCGCGGCCCGTCCACCGCCGAGTGTTCATGCACGGCCTCGACGGGGCCGACCATGAGATCGAGCTCACGGCGTTCCCGCTCGTGGGCGGCGGCGGCCACCTCATCGGTGGCGTGGCGATGTTCTGGGAGCGCAAGAAGCCGCCCAGGGAGTCGTAGGTGCGCGTCTGCCTGTGGGGAACGCGCGGATCGATCGCCAGCGCCGGCCCCGAGACGGTCGAATACGGCGGCAATACGTCGTGCGCCGAGATCGAGGGCCACGACGGCACGATCGTCATCCTCGACGCCGGCACCGGCGTCCGGCGCGTGGGGGACACGTATGAAGAGCCGCGCAGGCTGGACATCCTGCTCACCCACCTGCACATGGATCACATCCAGGGCCTGGGCTTCTTCGCGCCGTTCTTCCGCGCGGACTTTGAGATCCACGTCTGGGGCCCGCCATCGGCGACGTTCGACCTGCGCACGCGCCTGACGCGCTACCTGTCGCCGCCGCTCTTCCCCGTCCGCCTGCGCGACGTCGCCGCGCGGCTCGAGCTGCACGACGTGCCCATGGGCGCGTTCGAGATCGGCGGCCTGACGATTGCCAGCCAGATGGTCATTCACCCCGGAACCACGGTCGGCTACCGCGTCAGCGATGGCGTCGCGACCATGGCCTACATGCCTGACCACGAGCCCGCCCTGACGACCGAGGGCCATCCGCCTGCGCCGGAGTGGACGTCCGGCTTCGATCTCGCCCGGGACGTCGATCTCCTGATCCACGACGCGCAGTACACGGCCGCCGAGTACGAGTCGCGCGTGGGCTGGGGGCACAGCCGAATTGACGATGCGGTCAGCCTGGCCGAGATGGCCGGCGCGCGCAGGCTGGTCACGTTCCACCACGATCCCGCGCACGACGACGCTGATCTCGACGCGATGCTCGACGCGGCGCGCGCGCAGGCCGCGGACGGGCTCGAGATTCTGCCCGGGCGCGAAGGCGGCACCTTTGTCATCTGAGTCCAGCCGCAATGGGATGATCGTCGCCGGCGTTGCGCTGGTCGGCTTCGGCGTGCTGTTTGCCACGGTCAAGGCAAAGCGCAGCCAGGCCATCGACATCGCCATCACGCTCCAGGTCCAGGCCCAGCAACGGCCGGCCGTGGCACGCCTGATGGAGCTGGTCTCGTGGCCCGGCTTCCCACCCCAGAGCCGGGTCATTCCGCCACTGGCGATGTCGACGATGTTCGTCATGGGCCTGCGCACGGAAGCACTGTTCCAGCTTCTCGCCTGGGGCACGGGCGGAATCTCGACTCTCGTCAAGGCTTTCGTGCGCCGGCCGCGGCCGCTGCCCGAGCAGGTCCGTGTCGTGCTCGCCCCGCTGGGCGGTTCGAGCTTCCCCAGCGGCCATGTGCTGACCTATGTCGGCACATACGGCTTTATGGCCTTTCTCGTCTACTCGGTCGTCCGTCCGCCGTACATCCGCTGGCCGCTGTCGGCGGGTCTGCTGGTCATGGTCGGGCTCGTGGGTCCGAGTCGGATCTACCAGGGTCACCACTGGCCGACGGACGTGGCCGCGTCCTACCTGCTGGGCACGGCCTACGTGATCGGCTTGATTGCGCTCTACCGCCGGGTCAAAGGCGGCCAGTCTTGACCGTTCCGGTCATCTGGAACTCGAGCGCCGGCCAGAAGGCGCGCGGACCGCTGGCACCGACCCGGCGCGAGGAGCTCGAGCGCGCGCTCTCGGATGCCGGCGTGGCGGCCCATATCGTTGCGACCGAATCGGAGAGCGACGCGAAGCAGGCTGTCGCGCGGTCAGTCGCCGCCGGGCAGAAGCTCATCGTGGCGGCGGGGGGCGACGGCACTGCCTGGCTGGTCGGCACGCAGCTGCTGGGCACCGACGTGGCGCTGGGCATCATGCCGCTGGGCAGCGTGATGAACATCGCGCGGATGCTCGACATCCCGTTCGACCTGGGCGCCGCGGCCAAGGTCATTGCCGCGCGACGCGAGGCGTCGATCGACGTGGGTGAAGCAAACGGCCAGGTCTTCTTCGAGAACGCGTCGGTCGGCATCCAGGCGGCCGTGTTCCGCCACACTTCGGAATGGGAGAACGGCGATCTCGGGTCCGTCGTGCGTGCGCTGCGGGAGGCATTTCGCTTCTCGCCGGCCCGGATCGAGCTGACGCTCGACGGCGATCGGCGGGTCACGGCGCGCGCGCTGATGGTCACCGTCTCGAACGCGCCGTACGTCGGGGTCGCGATGACCGTGGCGCCCGACGCGCGCCTCGATGACGGCCAATTCGACGTGCGCGTGTTCGAGCATTTCTCGAAGATTGAATTGTTCCGCCATCTCGCCTCGATCGCCTTTGGCCGACGGCATTACTCGCCGCACATCTCGACCTACCGCTCTGCGACGGTGACCGTGGCTGCCCAGCGACCCATGCCGGTGCGCGCCGACTCGCGCGACCTCGGAACGACGCCACTCGTATGCCGTGTCCGCGCGGGCGAGCTGAGGGTCATCGTCGGCCCCGACTACGCTGCTGGCCGCGCCCCCATCGCGGGCGGCGCCTAACCCGCGCCGGCTGCGGCGCCACAGTCGACTGCGGTGCCGAACAAAGAAAGTCGCGGCGGGCTTGCGCCGCGACTTTCAGATGCGCTGGTGGTGACGGTTAGTTGAGTTTCTGCGCCCACCTCGAGTAGACCCAGCCGGTCTTGCCGGATCGCGTCTGGATCTTGTACCAGAGGTAGCCGGCGGGGCTCGTGCCCTGGTCGACGATCTTGAAGTACCCGCCTCGGCCGATCCAGCCGACGATGCGTGCGTTCGGGTCGGCGTCGGTGCGGATGTTCATGGTTCCGGTAGCCATGGCGTTGATGCCGGCCGGCTGGCCGTTGCCGCCGCCCTGCGCACCGGGGCCGCTCCCGTTCCCGTCGCCAGTGCCAGTGCCAGTGCCGGTGCCAGTGCCGGTGCCGGTGCCAGTGCCGGTGCCAGTGCCAGTGCCAGTGCCGGTGCCAGTGCCGGTGGTATCGCCCGTGCTGCCGTCGCTGCCCTTGCCCGTGCTGCCCCCACTGCCCTTGCCATTGCCGTTGCCGTTGCCGTTGCCAGCCGGGCCGGGTCCGGTCGTGCCGTCGCCGCCGCCCCAGTTGATCATCAGGAAGTAGCTGACCGGCAGGTGGACGCCGTGCAGTGAGTGGATCGAGACGCCCCACGGGTTGATCAGGGCACTTATGACCTTGCCGTCACCCAGGTAGATGCCGATGTGGACGCCGCCCTCGTAGACGACGAGGTCCCCTGGGGACGCCTGGCTCTCATCCTTGGTGAAGCGGCCGCGCGAGACGAAATACTGCATGTAGCCGGCGGCGCGGAGGCGCATGCCACCGATGCGCGGCAGCTGGCCTGCGTCCGAGAACGCTCTGTAGACCAGACCCGAGCAGTCGAACACCTTGGGGCCCTCGGCACCCATCTGGAAGTTCTGCCCCAGGTACTGCTTGGCCGCGGCGATCACGGCCTGCGCTGGATCCGCCGCAGCCACTGTCGCCGGTGCCGAGAAGGACGGGAAGACGAGAACCACGGCCAGACCAACGGCCGCCGCGGCGCGCATTGGCGTCGGGGTCTTGCGGTAGGCGGTCTCGGCGTACACGGAGCCCATGACCGTGACGCCAAGGAACGTCGCCACGGAGGGGCGCAGGGCAGCCCAAAGACGGGCGCCGAACGTCGTCACATAGACGAGCGCGAAGACAGGCAGCGCAAGCGCGAAGACCAGCATCCTGCTGGGTGAGCGTCCATTCACCGACATCCCGAGGTAGCCTCCCTATCACTCGAGACCGACGGGGCACGGCGGCGGTCGGAAATTGCGGTAAACCCTGGGCGACGAGGGTTGTCATCCGCTGGGGCGGGCGACTACTACCGCGTTGATTTTCAGTTGTTCTCGGCTGGCGATCGCTTCAATCGGCGGTCGTTCGGGCGAGTATGCGCGTCCCGATTCGGCGCTGCAGGGCGTTTCTGCACGTTTTGGTCGCGTTGCGTCGAAGGTCGGCCGGCGCCGGCGACCGGCGCCGGCCGTACACTCCACGGCGACAAGGAGGCGTCTCGAATGGCTGTTTCAGAGCTGCCGGGGATGACGGCCGACGAGATCGTCGAGCTGTCGCGCAAGTACACGCTGTATGAGTGGTCGGCTCAGTCCGCCGCCGATCCGATCCCTGTTGATCGGGCGGAGGGGTCGTACTTCTATACGCCCGACGGCAAGCGCTACCTCGACTTCAACTCGCAGCTGATGAGCGTCAACATCGGCCATGGCGACAAGCGCGTGGTCGATGCCATCAAGGCCCAGGCTGACAAGCTGGCATACGTCAATCCATTCATGGCTCACGAGCCGCGCGCTCGGCTGGGCAAGAAGCTGGCCGAGCTCGCGCCCGGCGACATTGACGTCTTCTTCTTCACCAACGGCGGTGCCGAGGCCAACGAGAACGCGATCAAGCTCGCGCGCCAGGCAACCGGCCGCTGGAAGGTGCTGGCGCGCTATCGGTCGTACCACGGCGCGACGGGCCAGGTCATCACCGCGACCGGCGACCCGCGCCGCTGGGCGGCCGAGAACGGCGTCTGGGGCGTGGTCCGCGTGCCCGACACGCAGCCGTGGGGCGAGCCCGGGCCGCGGCCGGTCGACGAGCTGCTGCGCGAGACGGAGCGGGTAATCCTTTACGAGGGCCCGCAGACCATCGCCGCCCTCATCCTCGAGCCTGTCGTCGGGACCAATGGAATCCTCATCCCGCCTGACGGCTACATGCAGGGCATCCGCGAGATGTGCGATCGCTACGGCATCTGGCTGATCGCGGACGAGGTCATGACCGGTTTCGGCCGCACCGGCAAGTGGTGGGCGGTCGACCATTGGGGCGTGGTTCCGGACCTGATCACTATGGCCAAGGGGCTGACGTCGTCGTACCTGCCCCTCGGCGCGGTTGGGATGCGGCGCTCCGTTGCCGACGCGTTCCGCGACAAGGTCTTCTTCGGTGGCCTGACGTACAACTCGCACCCGATGGGCTGCGCCGCGGCGCTGGCTACGATCGCGGTCTACGAGGAGGACGGGCTGATCGAGCGTGCCGCGCGCATGGGTGATGTGTTGCGGGGGCACCATCAGCGGCTGATGGCGAAGCATCCGTCCGTTGGCTCCGTGCGCAACATCGGCATGTTCGGGATGATCGACGTCGTGCGTTCGCGCTCACCGTATGAGCCGATGGCGCCGTACAACGGCACGTCGGACGAGATGAAGGCGATCGCCAAGTTCCTGCGCGACAACGGCCTGTACACGATGTATCGCTGGAACGGTATTCACACCAACCCGCCGCTGACGATCTCCGAGGACGAGCTCGCCGAGGGCTTCGACCTCATCGACCGCGCCCTGGACATCTCCGACCAGGCCGTTCGCGCCTAACCGCCTGCCGGCCGCCGCACGGGGAATGCGATCGGCCGTATCGGCGTCACTGATCAAATGCCGTCAACGGACGGTTAAGCTCCCGCCGCCGCGCTCGGCCCGCGCGGGACAAGAGTGAAAACCGTGGCATAAGCGGCTCTTAAGGCGCTGATAAGAGCGTTTGATCAGTCTGGCCGATATGGCCAGAGGTACCCGACCGGAAGCGCGCCTGGATGGCGCAGCCATCGCCGCGACGGCTGTCATCAAAGCCGGGCAAGAGGTCCGTGCGTCGCGGCGGTGACGGCGAATGCGCCAAGCCGGACTCGCCGCCAAGGTCGGCGTTTCACAAGCGCGGCTGGCGGCGATCGAGATGGGGCAGGGCGGCGGAGCGCCGCTTGAGGTGTGGTTCGCGATCGCCCAGGCGCTTGGTCGGTACCTGAAGTTCGAGTTTGCACGCGATCCACAGGCGGAGCTGGTCGACGCGGGCCACCTGGCGATGCAAGAGCTGGTCATACGCGTGGCGAAGGCGGTGGCGTGGGAGGTCCAGTTCGAGGCACAGAGTCGGGCGTGGGAGTCGAATCGCAGCATCGACGTTCGGCTGGTCGACCGGAAGCAGCGTCAGATCGTGATCGTCGAGTGCTGGAACACGTTCGGAAACATTGGCGCTGCGGCGCGCTCCAGCAACGCCAAGATCCGCGACGAGGGGCAGCATGCCGTGGCGATCGCGGGTGAGGGCCCGCCGCTCCAGGTGGGCCTGGTGTGGGTGGTGCGCGACACGAAGGCCAACCGCGAGCTGCTCGCGCGCTATCCGGGAGTGTTCGAGTCCCGACTACCCGGCTCCAGCGCGCGCTGGCTCCAGGCGATGACGCGACAGTTCTCACCGCCGGCGGAGCCCGGCCTCATCTGGTGCGACAACAAAACGACCAGGTTGTTCGCCAGGAGGCGTACTGGCACCGGCTGGACTGCCGCGACGCAAGAGCGACAAATGAAGCGAATCCGAACCTTGACCCTTGCCTTCAGCGCCGCGTTGCTGCTTGCGGCCGCCATCGGGTCGCCGGCCTACGCGTTCACCACGCTGAAGCAGAGCGGCAGCACCGGCGACTGGGGAACGCGCTCGTCGGACCAGGGACCTGAGGCCAAGTGCGGCTACTCGACGACGGGCACTGTCGGCATGTTTCAGCTGCGCTGGATCAAGGTCTTCCCGGTTCACGCCGGCCCGGCAAGCGGGCACAACAAGCAGAAGATCTCATGGACCGTGTCGATCCAGCGCAGCGCCGACAACGGCACGACATGGAAGACTCTGAAGACCGCCAAGGCACAGGTCGGCACGGCCACCCAGTCGAAGTCGGTCAAGTACTCGACCGTGAACATCAACCTCAAGGGCAAGAACCTGGCCTATCGCGCCGTTTCGACCATGAATCGGCTCACGGGTGGCTCCGTGACCGGTCTCGTCAAGATCGCGATGTCTACCTACGGCGCGAAATACGGGACGCACAACACCACGCTCGGCTTCGAGGACTACTGCCCCCGCCTCGTGGCCGACTGACAGCGGTCAGCCGACCAGCACGGTCAGCCCGCGGCGCGGGCGTCGAGCGCGCGCGACCAGTGCAGGCCGCGGACCAAGAGCAGCGCGATGAGCGCCGCGATGACGAGTACGGCCGACGCGGCGATGGACGCGTCGAGGTTGCTCGACTGGAACTCGCCGTAGACGACGAGCGGCAAGGTCTGCGTCCGGCCCTCGATCGATCCGGCGAAGATGATCGTCGCCCCGAACTCGCCGAGCGCTCGCGCCCAGGCGGTGACGAGGCCGGCGGCGAGCGCGGGCGCGGCCAGGGGAGCTGTGACCCACCGGAACACGTTCCGCTCCGAGGCGCCGTCGACGCGGGCGGCGTCCTCGATCTCGCGCTCGACGCCGGCCAATCCGGCCCGGGCGGACCTTATGAAGAACGGAGCCGCCACGAAGAACTGAGCGAGCACGACCGCGGCGGTCGTGAACGGCAGCGTGAGACCCACCGAAGAGAGTGGATCACCGAGCAACCCGCGCCGGCCAAATACCAGCAACAGGGCGATCCCGGCGACCGACGGCGGCAGGACGATGGGCAGGTCGACGATCGTCTCGACCAGGGCACTGCCGCGGAACTTGCCGCGCGCGAGTGCGAGTGCGAGTGGGATGCCCAGGACAAGCACGAGCACCACGCAGATCGATGTCGTGATCGTGCTCAGCACGAGCGCATCGACGACCGCGGGATCGGCCAGGGCAGCCAAGATTGACCCGGATACGACGGCGCGTGCCAGGAGCACGAGCACTGGCACGCCCAGTATCAGGAGTGCCGGCAGTGCCGCGAGGGCGAGCCACCGGCTGACGCGTCGGCCTACGGTGCAGCTCCAAATCCGTGTGCCGCCAGGGCGGCCTGACCGTCCGGCCCGACCAGCCAGGTGAGGAAGTCACTGGCCGTGAATACGTCCGTCGACGCCTTGACCACGACCCCGCCGTATGTGGCTATGACATTGGCCGCGGCGGGAAGTTGAATCGTGGTGACGCTGGTGGCCGACTCCGCGTCGGTCGCGTAGACGATGGCGGCGTCGCCTTCACCCAGGCTGATCTTGCTGACCACGGCGCCCACGTTGTCCTCGCGCGAACAGACGTTGGCGTCGTAGCGCGTGGCGAAGTCGCTGCCATAGCCGGGCTGGGACGAGAGATTTGCGGCGACCTTCTCGGCGTACGTGGTGATCGGTACGTCAACGCCGGCGGCGATGACGCACACGCCAGAACGCCCGAGGTCCGCCGGCGAGGTGATGGTGGCCGGATTCGCACTGGGCACGATCACGACGAGCGAGTTGGTCGTGAAAATCGTGAGGCGAATTGCCCGGCCCTCATCGACGAGTGCCTGCGGATTGCTCGTGTCGGCAGATAGGAACACGTCGGCCGGGGCGCCCTGCTCGATCTGAGTGCGCAACGCGGCCGACGATCCGGTGGACGACACCAGGTTGGTCTGCGGGTGCGTCTGCTTCCATGCGGTCGTCAGGTCGGCCATGCTGGTCGACAACGACGATGCGGCGAGGATGGTCAGCTGCGCGGGGGCCGGCGCACCGCTGCAGCCGATCGTCGCGACCACCAGGGCGAACAAAATACCGACAACCCGCACAAACGACCTCAAGCCCCGCGCGCCCTCCGGGATGGAATTTCGACGATCACGTTGGTTGCCTTGACGACGCAGATCGCCTCGTCGCCGACCTTCAGATCCAATTCCTCGACCGCCTCTGCCGTCATCAGGCTGACGAGTCGGTGCGGTCCAGCCTGGACCTCGACGACGGCCGCAACTCGATCCTTCTCGACGCGCGTCACGACACCGGGGAACCGGTTGCGCGCCGACTGGGCGACGATCGGCCGATCCGGCTCGTGCTGTCTGCGTTCTGCCTGTAGTCGCGCCACGTCATCGCGCGACACCAGCCGCTGGCCGCCCGACGAACGCGCGACGGACAGTCGACCGTCGGCACTCCAGCGCCGGACCGTCTCGACCGACACTCCGAGCATTTCCGCCGCCTCGCCCATCCGGATGCCGGCTTCGCGTTCGTCTTGCCCCATGTGAGCAATATCGCTCACCTTGGCGCTCTTTGTCTAGGAAAACTTGATTCGTTTGGCGATCGACGCTCGTCGGCTCTTGTCGAGGCCGCTACAGTCAGCGCCGCTGGGCCGCTGCGCGCCCAGAACAGAGGGGTTTTGATGCTCAGATCACTTCGTACGCTGGCGTTCGTACCGGCCGCGCTCGTCTTCGCGATCCTGGCGGCATCGCCGGTCGCGGCAATCTCGGCTGTCAAGACGACCGGCGCGGTCGGCCACTGGAGCTTCAACGAGAGCTTTGGCGTGCCGTTCGTGTTGTGCAGCTACGGCCCCACGTCCGATGGCAATCACTACTCAATGACCAAGATCACGGTCCAGCCACCGACCGTCTTCGCCGCCGACCGCAATTCCGGCAAGGTCGACACGCGCACGGTCAGCTGGCAGTTCCAGATCCAGCGTAAGAACGTCAGCTTCGGCAAATGGAAGATCGTGGCCAGTTCAAAGGTCCAGAGGGCGACAGCCAAGGACAACGCTGCGGCCCCGTTCACGGCACTCACGTTGAAGCACAGCGGCAAGCCTGCAGCCAATGATCCGAGCTGGACCGTCCGCGTCCAGGTCCTGATCAAGTGGTACAAGCCGGGTGGGTCCGTGGAAGGGACCGTCTTCTTCAGGTCCAGCTACTACACGTTCACCACGCCCGACTTCTCGGCAACCTCCAGCCAGCCCTGGTGCCAGGAGGTCGTGACGAATGGCTAGAGCTTCTCGCGGACGAAGGTGAAGAGCGGCTGATCGACGAAAGGTGCCGTCTCGTCGCGGAAGACCGCGACGCCGACCGTGCCCAGCGTGTCGCTGTCAGGGATCGGGTCATAGGCGGTGCTGTCGAAACCTGACTCGGCCAGCCAGCGCCGGATGTTGACCGTCATGTCCGGCGCGCGCCGGTGGCGCGTCCAGATCACCGTCGCGCCCGGCGCGCTGAGCATGGGCAGCGCGCGGAGTGTCCGTTCGATGTCCGCGTCGCTGATGTTGCCAAAGACGCCGCACACGAGGACAAGGTCGGCCGGGACGGCACCGGCGTAGCTGGCGGTCGTGCCGGCATCGCCGACGCGCACCTCAAGACCGCTCAGGCCCAGCGCGTCGGCATGGGCGCGCGCGCGACCTGCGAGCTCCGGGTCGAGCTCGACGAGGCAACCCGTGATGTCGCGCCGGTCGCGGTCGTCGAGAGCGCCGAGCAGGTCGCGCGCCTCACCGGCACACATGCTCACCACGCGCAGTGGCGATCCATAGAAGGTGTCAAGGACCTCGCCGATGCGGCGTTGGACAATCTCGAGCCGGCGCCGCAGGGGCGTGTCCGAGTCGTACGCAGCGTGCCACGCCTGCCAGTCGAGTCGCGGCCCAGTCATGACTTCACCTCCTCAGGCGGCGCCACCCGTTTGAAGCTGACATAGAGCAGCACGTCATAGACGATCTTGAGGCTGCCACTGACGATGAACGGCAGCGCGGCGAGACCGCTCGCGTAGAGCGGAGCGGCAAAGAGCGGCGCCACCGCGGCGCCAAGGCTGCGGGCAATGCCCGTGACCCCGGCCGCGGCGGAACGCTCATCTGGCTCGACGACGGCGATCGTGTACGACTGTCGTGTCGGGACGTCCATCTGGCTGATCGAGAAGCGCAGGAGCAGTACCAGGACGGCCAGCGGAAGCGTCGGCATCAGTGGCACCAGGATCAGCAGCACGTTCGACGGCAGGTGGGTATAGACCATTGTCCGGATCAGGCCGATGCGGCCGGCGATGCGCGCCGCGGCCAGCGCCGACAGGCCGGCCAGGATGTTCGCCCCGAAGAGCACGCCGCCGATGAATGCCGGATCCGCGCCGAAACGGGTGCTGAACCAGAACGCGATCAGGCTCTGGATGACGAAGCCGCCGGCGAATGCGTCGAGCGCGAAGAGGGTCGAAAGCCTGGCGACCACGCGCTGCGAGCGGTGCAGGCCCAGGCGGCGCGCGATCGAGATATCGGGGGCTGTCGGGACCTCCACGGCGCTCGATACGCGCGAGAACAGCAGCGCGAGGACGACGCCGAGCACCGCGTAACCGATGATCACGGCTCGGTAGGCGTCCGCCGGCGCGAAGCCGCCACCGATCAACGAGCTGGCGATCGCGCCACCGGCAAGGGCGCCCGTCGCGGTCGCGAACGAGCCGGTCAGGTTGAACCAGCCGAAGACGCGCGTTCGCTGGCCGTCCGGGATGGTCTGCGCGAGCGAGGCCTGCTCGACGGCCAGGAACGGGCCGACCTCGTTGCCGCTCGGGCTGATGACACCGATCGTGGCGGCAAGAGCGAGGACCACGAACACGTCCGTGGCCGCGAACCCGGCCCCGGCGCCGAGCATGAGCAGGGCACCGACGATGAGCACGCGCCGGCGCCCGACTCGATCGGCGTGCGTGGTCAGCCAGAGTGAGATGGCCGCATCGCCGAGCAGCGTCAGCGCGAGGAGCAGGCCGATCGCGGGCGCCGGCATGCCAAGTGCCGCCAGGTAGAGCACGAGCACGACCGAGACGAGGCCGTAGCCGAACATGCGCACCGCGCGCGTGCCGAAGATCAGCCACGCGTCCCGTCCGAGAATGGACGTCTTCTCTTGAGCCGCGCTCAGCCGAACACCATCGTTCTGAGCGTACACGTCACGAACCGATGCCAACGGCTGGCGGAGCCGCCCTTGTTCGGACGGGGAAAGATCAACTGACGATGGAGATCGTGCCCTCCATTCCGGCCTCGAAGTGGCCGGGCTCGTGGCAGGCGAAGGCGTACGGCCCACGGCCGTTGAACGTGTAGGTCAGGGCCTTGGTCTGCATCATGCCGATGTCGGGAATCTCAGGCGCCAGCTCGGAGTCCGCCTGAACCTCGCCAGCCGGTCCGACCTTGAACTCGTGCACGGTCGGACCCGTCGCGGTAACGACGAAGGTGATCGTCTCGCCAGCCACGATCGGCACGATTGACGGCGTGAACGTGTAGCCCGGGCCGGCTATGACACGAACGACGCGCGGCGCGGCGGTCGTGCCTGCCACGAAGCCGGCTTGGCCGGGTTCGGGGGCAGGGTTCCAGCCCCCGAACATCATGCCGGGACCGTACTGGCGTCCGGACATCGTCCCTGGCCACCATGTGCTGGATGTGCCTGTTGGAGTGGCATACGCAGTTGAAGTGGCACTGGCCGTTGGAGTGGCACCGGCCGTTAGGGCTCCGGCGGATCCGCTGCATCCCGCTATGACGATCAACAGCGCCACAGCGGCGGGCAGGGCTATGAGAAGTGTGGGTTTTCGCATAGTGTCGAATCTGCCCGCGCGGCGCTGATCCCGGAAGTGCCGTGCGGCCCTTCGGCGGTCCATCACGCCCGAGCCAAAGCCCGACGGCGACTGCGTGGGCGGCAAGATTTCGGGTCAGTGCGACCTCGATGGTGCCGGCAGGTGCGTGAGCGGTTCGTTGTCCGGCAGCACGTCGGGCACCAGCGCCGGGTCGGCGGCCGCAACGTATCGCTCGGGCAGGCCCAGCTCCTTCAAGACGATGTTGCGGCCCTGGGCGATGGCAGTCGCCTTGTAGAAGGCCACCAGCCGGTTGAAGCCCTGGCGGCCGAAGCCACAATCGCTTGACAGTACGAGCTTGTCGGCCGGGATCACCGCGAGCGCGCGACGGATCCGGTCAGCCACAACCGGCGGCAGATCTGCCTGAAGCTGGCGATGGTTGACGACGCCCACGGCGACCTTCTTCTTGAGGTTGTTGGCATAGGGCTTGAACAGCTCGATCTCGGCCAGGTTGTTCTCCGTCGCCTCGACGGTCCATACGTCGCCCTTCAGCCGCTCGAGGTAGATCTCGATCGAGTTCCTGTACGACTCGCCGCTGTAGACCTTCTGCATGTTCGGGTTGCCCCAGCAGGTGTGGACCCACAGCTCCACGTCGTCGAGCCCGTCCACTTCGTGGTTGAAAGCGTCGACTATGAAGTCGAGCAGCTCCTTTTCCTCGGGGTGGAAGCAGGCGGTGAAGTGGATCGTCGGCTCCTCGATCTGGATGACCTTCGCGCCTGCCGCGGCCAGCTGGCGGAGCTCCTTGTTCATTGCCGTGGCCATGTCCCAGATGAGCTGCTTCTTGTCGTCGAGGTCGTACCTGTCCGTGTGGCTGTCGAGGAAGATCGCGAGCACCTGGGACGAGCAGGTGCCGAACTTGACCGGCTTGCCCGATGCCGCGCGGGCCTGCGCGATGCGCCACAGCTTGGCGTATTCGAGCGGGTTCTTGGGATCCGCCTCGACCTTGCCCACGACGCGCGGCCAGCGCCACGTGCTCTCGATCTCGTACATCAGCGTGCCGGCCGGGAAGTTGAGCAGCGCGTCACGCGAGCTGCCGTATTGAAGCTCCTCGTGCTCGAGGCCCTTCCAGCGCTGGAGCGGGTAGTGGTGCCACGAGCGGCCGGCGAAGTCCTCGTCGAGGTGGTAGTCGCCGTTGGTCAGGATGTCCAGGCCGGCGCGTTCCTGATCGGCGATCACGGTCGAGTGCGCGTCAAGAAACTGCTCACGGAACTTGACGTCGAGCAGTGCCGTGTCGAGCGGCCGGCCCCACAGGCCGCCGTCATACCAGCGCGGCCGCGGCCACGAACCGGTGACGGTCGCCGGGAGCATCAGGTCCTTCGTGGCCGTGAGCATCGAGTGCCTCCTCGTCGAGCGTCTTTGGCTCGATTCTCGCGGATTGCCGTCGTCGGCGAGCATTGCCCACGTGAACCTCGTCCAGGCGCTGGCGATCATCGCGGCCGGCCTTGCCGCGGGCACTATCAACACGATCGTCGGCTCGGGCTCGCTGATCACGTTCCCGACGCTGCTCTTCTTCGGCTATTCGCCGATCGTGGCCAACGTGAGCAACACGCTCGGGCTCGTGCCCGGGACGCTCAGCGGCGTCATCGGCTATCGGCGCGAGCTGCCGCGGCCGGACCGGTCGTTCGTGACGCTCGCCGTGGCCGCGACTGCCGGCGGCTTGACCGGCGCTGTTGTGCTGCTCGCGCTGCCCTCATCGACCTTCGAGATGGTCGTCCCGTTTCTGATCCTGCTCGCCGCCGGATTGATGGCCGCACAGCCTTATCTCTCGCGCTTCGTCGCGGCACGGCGCGGCGCAGGTCGCGGCCACGACCTCGTCTTCATCGCGGCGATTTACCTGACCGCGATCTACGGCGGCTACTTCGGCGCTGCGCAGGGCGTGCTCCTCATCACGCTGCTCTCGATCTTCCAGCCGGGCGACCTGCAGCGATCGAACGCGGTCAAGAACGTGCTGGCGCTGCTGATCAACGCCGTTGCGGCCGTCCTGTTCATCCTCGTCGCCCCGGTCGATTGGGCGGCCGCGGCGCTGATCGCGGTCGGCGCGATCGCCGGCGGCCAGATCGGCGCGTTCCTCGCGCGGCGCATGCGGCCCGGGCTGCTGCGTTGGCTCGTGGTCGTCGTCGGCGTCGTCGTCGCCCTGAAGCTCCTCGCGGGCTGACGCGCGCTTCGGACTAGCTGGCGCGGCCCGTCCCGAACTGGCGGTCACCGGCGTCGCCCAGGCCGGGCATGATGTAGCCCTTCTCGTTGAGCTGCCGGTCGAGGGCCGCGGTGTAGATGGGCACGTCCGGATGTGCCAGCTGCACGGCGCGCACCCCTTCCGGAGCAGCAATCAGGTTGACCAGCTTGATACGCACCGGGGTCACGGCACCCCAGCGCTTCAGCACCTCGATCGCGGCCGTGGCCGATCCGCCGGTCGCCAGCATCGGGTCCAGGATCAGGCACAGGTCGACCGTCGCGGAGTCGGGCAACTTGTTGTAGTACTCGACCGGGCGCAGCGTCCGTTCGTCGCGGAAGAGGCCCAGGTGCCACACCTGTGCGGTGGGCATCAGCTCGAGCATCGCGTCGACCATGCCCAACCCGGCGCGCAGGATGGGCACCAGGCCGATGCGGTCCGCCAGGCGCGCGCCGTGCGTCAGCTCGATGGGCGTCTTGACCTGGACGTCTTCGACCCGTGCGTCGGCCAGCGCCTCGTAGCCGACGAGCCACGAGATCTCGCGCACGAGCTCGCGGAACTTCTTGGGATCGGTCGTCTCGTCGCGCAGGAGTGACAGCTTGTGCAGCACGGCCGGATGCTGCGAGACGTTCAGGCCGGGGAACTCCTCCATCGCTTTCGATTGTAGGAGGCGCGTTACCATCGGAGGGCATGGCGAGGACCCCGACGAGGGCTGCGACCGGCGTGACGGACCTTGCGCCGACTGTCGGACGAATGGCCACACGACCAGCGTTGCCACGCGCCCGTTACCCACGCGGCGCGCCTGCTCCCATGCTCGCCGAGGTGCGCCGCGGCACGTACGTCGAGAGCCGCCATCGCGGCCACGTGGTCCAGGTCGCCGTCGACGGCAAGGTCGAGCGTGGCGTTGGCGATCCCGACTACGTCACCTCGATGCGCTCGGCGATCAAGCCGTTCGCTCTTACCGCGCTGCTCGAGGCCGGCGGATCGGATGCCTTCCATCTGACCAAGCCCGAGATCGCTGTCATGTCTGCCTCGCACAGCGGCGAGGACGCCCACGTTCGGACGATCCAGGCCGTGCTGCGCCGCGCCGGCCTGTCGCAAACGCTGCTCGCGTGCGGGGTGGACGGCGCGCCGTACGACACGCTGACCGCTGCCAGGCTTGCGCGCGAGGGCGAGGCACCGGGGCCGATTCGACACATGTGCTCGGGCTTCCACGCCGCCAGCCTGCTGATGGCGCGCCTGGGCGGCTGGACGCTGGCCGACTACTGGCGCCCCGAGCATCCCAGCCAGGTTGCCGTCGCCGCGGCTGTAGCCAAGGTCTTCCGGGTCAGGCCGGCGGACCTGCTCACGGCCGTCGACAACTGCGGCGTGCTGACCTACGCCTTCCCGATGGCATCCATCGCCCGCGCCTTCGCCCTGCTGGCCGATCCGGCCGGTGGCGCCAATGCTGCCCAGGCCTCGCTCATCGAGCCGATGACGCGCATCCGCGACGCGATGGTTGCCGCGCCGGAGATGGTCGGCGGGTCGCGCGACGCCGTCGACACCCTGCTCATGCGCGCGCGACCGGGCGTGCTCGTCGCAAAGGGCGGCGCCGAGGGACTGCGCGGCATCGGCATCCTGCCAGGCGCGCGCGGCCCAAAGAGTGCTGGCGCCGGTGTGGCGCTCAAGATCGAGGATGGCGACAGGGCCGGCCGCGCCAGCCGTGCGGTGAGCGTCGAGTCGCTGGCCCAGCTGGGCATCTTCTCCGCGGACGTCCTCGAGCGGCTCAACGACCTGCACCGCCCGCCGACGCACGACCCTCGCGGAGTGGAGATCGCGCTGACCGTGCCCGTCTTTCAGCTCGCTCCGTTCTCGGAGCTCGGCTAGGCTGGAGCACGCGATGCAGCAGGTCAGTGATCCATATCGGGCGCTCGGGGTCGCGCGTGGCGCGACCGAAGCGGAGATCAAGGCCGCCCATCGCAAGCTGGCCAAGCGCTATCACCCCGACGCCGGTTCGAAATCGGAAACCGAGCGCTTTCTGCGCGTCCAGGAGGCATACCGCGTGCTGTCCGATCCGCTGCTGCGCAAGGAGTGGGACCAGAAGCACGCGCCCGGGCCGGTCCGCGCCACGCCGGACGCGCCAGCGGCGCGCGGGACACGCCGCGCTGCACCGAAGCCCAAGACGGCGCCCGAGGCGACGGAGCGACCCACTCGACCGCCCGACCAACAACAGAGCCACGCCCAGGATCCGCGCAGCAGACCGCGCAGCGCGCGCGCCTACACGTGGTCCGCGGCGGAGGTGCCGTGGTGGGAGGAGGGCACCAATCGGGCCGACAAGCGGCCGCCTAGCCGGCGCCGGCCACGCGAGGCGGAGCGCGCCGATAACCCGCAAGAGACGCCGCCAGAGGAGCCCGTCTTCAGCCAGCAGCCGGACTTCGAGGTCTACAACCGATCGTCCGGCGCGGCCTGGTCGTCGGCCGCGCGCGCCTACTTCCGCAAAGGTGACGCAGATCTGCCGCGGCGCGGCACCTTCCACCTCCAGGGAACGCAGGTCGTGACGGCCGGCCGGGCACGCAGCGTCGCGCAAGCCGAGGCCCGCCGCCGCGCCGCGGCAGCGACCGCCGCCACAGCGGCAGCGACCGCCGCGGCCGCAGCGCCTCCGGCAGAGGCCGCTCCGCCGCGACCGGTCGCCCACGTCGAGCAGCCCGTCCGGCCGGCAGCGCCGCGCGCGGCGCCACGGCCACAGACCGGCCGCGATGCGAATGTGCACATCGTCCCGTCGCGGCCGGCGCCGTGGCCGACGATCGGGCAGCGCCTGCTGTACAGCCTGATCGGCTGGATTCCGCTCGCCGCCCTGATCGCGCTGGCCACGACCGACGCCTTCGGCGACATGGCCGCGAGCGGCCTTGCCGCGGTCGTGCTCGGCATCCTCGTCGTCGTTCCGCGCGTGGCCTACGTCGCCGCGATCGCTGGCGTCTGCGTGCTGTTCATCGGGGGCCTGTTCGTCGGTGCCCTGGCCATCAGCGGCAGCGGCTTGTCGACGGCCGCCGGCCTGGCGACCGCAGTCTCCGGCTTCATCGTCATCGGCTACGCCGCGACCGCGGCGATCCTCTTGATCGGGCCGGCGAGCCTGCGCCCGTGGTCGGTCAGATGAGCGTCCGCGTTCGCATCGCGCCCAGTCCGACCGGGCCGCTGCACATCGGCACGGCGCGCACCGCGCTCTACAACTTCCTGTTCGCGCGGCGTATGGGCGGCACTTTCATCCTGCGCCTGGAGGACACCGACGAGGCGCGCAACTCACTCGACTACGAGCGCGACATCCTCGAGGAGATGCACTGGCTGGGTATGGAGTGGGACGAAGGCCCGGAGATTGCCGGCCAGCCGGCGAAAGGCGCGTTCGGGCCGTACCGCCAGATGCAACGAATAGAGCGCCACCGCGAGGTCGCCGCACAACTGCTGCGCGAAGACAAGGCCTACTACTGCTACTGCACGCGCGAGGAGCTCGAGGCTGACAAGGCCGCCCAGGAGGCCGCGCATGAACCGCCGCACTACGTCGGCCGCTGCGCCCACCTTTCGGCCGATGAGCGTGCCGCGCGCGAGGCCCAAGGACGCAAGCCGGTCATCCGCTTCCGCGTCGGGGAGGGGGTTGTCGCGTTCGACGACATCATTCGCGGCCATATCGAGATCGACACGTCGGCACTCGGAGGCGATCTCATAATCGTGCGCAGCAACGGGGTCCCGCTCTACCACTTCGCGGTGTGCGTCGATGACGCGGACATGAGGATCAGCCACATCATCCGTGGCGAGGATCACCTGTCGAACACGCCCAAGCACATCCTGCTATTCAGGGCCATGGGCACCGACATACCGCAATTCGCCCACCTGCCGCTGATCCTCAACCCGGACCGCACGAAGATGAGCAAGCGCAAGTCGCAGACGGCCGTGGCCGACTACCGCGCTCAGGGCTATGTCCCCGAGGGCTTCGTCAACTTCCTCGCGCTGCTCGGCTGGTCGAGCGGCACCGAGGAGGAGATCTTCTCGATGGACGAGCTGACCCAGCGCTTCGAGCTCGAGCGTGTCCACCAGGGTGGGGCCGTCTTTGACCGCGAGCGGCTCGAGTGGCTCAACGGCCAATGGATCCGCAAGCTGTCCGACGAGGAGCTCGTCGAGCGACTCTTACCGTTCCTGCGCGATGACGTTCGCAAGCTCGAGTCACAGGGCGTGGTTGTGCGCATGCCGGCCGCAGATGATGTCCGCGCGCTGCTGCCCATGATTCGCGAGCGGCTGCCGATCCTGTCCGCGGTCGGGCCGCTGGTCGACTTCCTGTTCGTCGACGAGCTGCAAGTCGATCCCGCGCTCCTCGTCGCGAAGCGTTGGGACGCGGCAACGACACTGGCGGCGCTGACCGCCGCGCGCGAGACCATCGCGGCCGTGGGCCAGGTCAGCTTCGAGGCGGACGAGCTCGAGCCGCCGCTACGCCAGCTGGCTGAGGTCCGTGGCTGGAAGGCCGGCGACCTGTTCATGGCAATACGCGCAGCGGTTACGGGCAGGACGGCCACACCGCCGCTGTTCGACACGCTCGTCGCGCTGGGCTACGAGCGCACGCTCGAGCGGCTGGACGCGGCTCGGGCACTACTGAGCGAGCGCCGTTAACGATCCGTTTACAACGCTCATGTTCAATGGAAAACGCTGCAACGAGGTGAGGGACCGTGACGCATGAACAGTTCCAGGACTGGCTGAACCGCTACGTCGAGGCGTGGAAGACGTACGACTCAGCGCAGATCGGCGCGCTGTTCAGCGCTGAGGCCGAGTACCGCTACCACCCGCAGGACGAGCCTGAGCGCGGGCGCGATGCGATCCTCGCCGCCTGGCTCGAGAATCGCGACGATCCCGGCACGTACGACGCCAAGTACCACCCGCTCGCGATCGACGCTGACGGGACGCATGTCGCGAGCGGCTGGAGCCGCTATTTCGAGACGCCGGGCGGTGACATGCGCGACGAGTACTGGAACATCTACGTGTGCCGCTTCAACGACGCCGGTGAGTGCACCAGCTTCATCGAGTACTGGATCCAGAACCGGCAGCTGCGCAAGCGAGCCATCGATGAGATCGTGCGCAAGCGCAGGGCCGAAGCCGGTCAGCCGCAGGCCTAGATGGCCCAGACGATCCTCGTCGTCGAGGACGAGGACATCCTGCGCGAGGAGCTGGCCTACCAGCTCGAGCACGATGGCTATGCCGTCGTCCAGGCCGCGGACGGCGCGCAGGCGATCGAGCGCTTTCGCGCCGACAAACCCGACCTGATCCTGCTCGACCTGATGCTGCCGCAGCTGTCGGGCACGGAGGTCACGCGCATCATCCGGCGCGAGTCGGACGTGCCCATCCTGATCCTGACCGCGCGCGGCAGCGAGGTCGACAAGGTTGTCGGCCTCGAGCTGGGCGCCGACGATTACGTCACCAAACCGTTCAGCCTGCGCGAGCTGCAGGCCCGAATTCGCAGCATCCTGCGCCGGAGCGAGCGCCCGGTGGGCGCAATTGGAGCCGACGCGACCGAAATCCTGCGCGTCGGCCGGGCCACGATCGACCTGGCCGGCCACCGACTGCTGCGCGATGGCGAGGTCCGGCCGGTCAAGCCGAAGGCGTTCGATCTGCTCGCGTTCCTGCTCCGCCACCAGGGCCAGGTCTTCAGCCGCGAACAGCTGCTGGCCGACGTGTGGGGCTACGACTATGCCGGCGAGACGCGGACCGTCGACGTCCACGTCCACTGGCTGCGGGCCGAGATCGAGGACGACCCGCAGAACCCGAAAGTGCTCGAGACGGTCCGCGGCGTGGGTTACGTACTGCGCCGTCAGCCGTAGATTCAGCCCGTGCCGATCGAGTACTGGCTGTTGCTGGCCGGCGCGGCGTTAGTCGCGCTCCTCGTTGGCGTGTGGCTTGGACGCAGTTCGGCCGCTCGTTCGGCTTCAGATGTTGAATCCAGCGTCGTGCCGGCCGCGCGCGCGGAGGCGGCCATCGGCCTCGCGCCCGCCGATCTCGAGCAGCAGCTCGCGCCCGCCGACCAGCTGGGCATCGGGCTCATCCGCGTCGGGCCCTCAGGCACGGTCAAGTCGGCCAATCGGTCGGCCGTCGACCTGCTCGGCTGGCGGCTGCGTGGATTGGTCGGCCGGAGCATGCTCGAAGCCTTCCTCGACCACAGCATCGACGAGCTTGCCCAGCAGGCGCGGCGCAAGGGTCACGCGGCCGGCGAGTACGTGATGACCGGCGAGCCGCCGCGGACGCTCACGGTCCATATCTGGCAGGCGCGTGACGCGGACCTGTGGATCGCGCTGTCCGACGTGTCAGAGCTGCGTCGCCTGCGTCGCATCCGGACTGAGTTCGTCGACAACCTGTCGCACGAGCTGCGCACGCCATTGAGCACGGTTCGGCTGCTGACCGAGTCGCTCTCGCTCGAGGCGGAACGGACCGAGCTGCCGGCGCGGGTCAAAGACTCGATCGCCAAGATCGACGTCGAGACGGGCCACCTCGTGCAGATGGTCAACGAGCTGCTCGACCTGGCCAAGATCGAGCAGGGTGACAGCCCGATCAGGCGTGACAACGTCGACATGGTCGAGGTGGTCCAGGAGGCGATTGGCCGCCTGCGCGTTTATGCCGAGCGCCAGTCGGTGGAGCTCAAGGCGGACATCCCCAATGATGTCGATGCGTCCGTTGTTGGCGACGCCGATCGCCTGGGCCAGGTCATGGCCAATCTCGTCCAGAACGCGGTCAAGTTCTCGCCGGCCGGCAGCGACGTCGTCGTACATCTCGTGCGCGACCCGGAAAACGTGGTCATCGAGGTCGAGGACCACGGCCCGGGCGTCCCCCGCGCCGACCACAACCGGATCTTCGAGCGCTTCTACAAGGTTGACCGTGCCCGCTCGCGCGGCCGCGGCGGCACCGGGCTGGGCCTGGCCATCGCGCGCCACATCGTCGACCGCCACCACGGCCGGATCTGGGTCGAGAGCCAGGAAGGCAAGGGCTCGCGCTTCTTCGTCAGCCTCCCGGCGGGACGCCTCGCGCTGGCCGAAGAGACGGCATCCGATGACGAGGTTGGCGCCGGCCGCTAGCTCGGGGCACCAAGGGCGCTGAAGGCGATGAGCGCGCCCAGGACGACGATGACGCCGTTGCCGATCGCGGCGCTCCAGTAGCGCACGCGGTGGCCGCCGCCGCGGCCGAGCGCGGCACCGACGGTCGCCAGCAGCAATTGCCAGGAGAGCGAGGCGAACCCGGCCGCGACGGCGAACACGAGCCGCTCGCCAAGGCCGCCCAGGAACGGCAGGCCAATGGTCAGTGCGGTGAAGTAGACGACCGTCGCGGGATTGAGCAGAGTCAGGGCGAGCAGTGCCAGGTATGTGCGATGGTGCGGTCGGCGCGCCTCGTCGTGCGCGGCAATCGGATTGATCGACTCGCGCGCCGATCTGAGCGTCATGAGACCGCGCAGGCCCAGGGCAATCAGGATCGCGCCTCCCACGACGCGCAAGGGCCCGATGAGCGGGCCGATCAGCGACGTCACCCACAGGCCGGCGAGCGCCGCAATCGAGGCGTACAGGAGGTCTGCGCTGGCGGCTCCGGCCGCGGCCGCAATTCCCGTGCGCAGGCCGTGGCTCAGCCCGGTATGGATGATCAGCACGGCAATGGCGCCGACCGGGATCGCGATCGCGTACCCGGCGAGCAGCCCGGCAATGGCGGCCTGGAGCATCGGCGGAGGGTATCCAAGAGCCCGGCAACGGATTTGGCTCCGCCGCGAAGATGAGGTCCTAGCCCATCCCCGCGACCGCGTCCGGTGGCAGCAGCCAGCGCAGGATCCCGCCGCCCGCCTGGACAGGCAGTGTCATGTCGATCCGAGCCAGCGTGCCCTTCTTGAGCGGCAGGTACTCGCAGCCGCTGAGGGACGCTGCCAGGTCGCTGAAATCCGGATCGTGGCCGACGAGCATCACGCTCGTGCCGCCGACCGCCTCGGCCAGCGCCGCCACGACTTCCTCGTCGAGTTCGCCGGCCAGCCGGTCGTCGACACTCACGGCGATGCCCAGCGCGTCGGCAACGATCTCCGCCGTCTGCTTGGCGCGCAGCTTGGGGCTGGTAACGATCGCGTCGGGAGCGAATGAACGCTCGGCCAGGAAGGCGCCCAGCCGTTGCGCCTGGCGCCGACCCTTTGGACTCAGGGGGCGCTCCGAGTCGGGGCCATCCCACGCATGCGGATCGCCGGCGTGCGCGTGGCGGAGCAGGTACAGCTCGAGCTCGGCCTCGCCTTCGCGTGCGTCCACGTCTCTAGCCTATGCGGCGACGCGGCCCGGCGCCATGACCCATGTTGCTAAGGGTTCAGGTCCTCGATGTCGCCCGTGGCCAGGAAGACGACGTCCTCGGCGATGTTGGTGACGCGGTCGCCGATGCGCTCGATGTAGTGCGCCGCAAAGAGGATGCTCGTGCCGCGCTCGACGTTGCCCGGGTCGGCGCGCATCAGCTCTACCAGCTCGGCAAAGATCTTGTGGTAAAGGTCGTCGATGTCATCGTCGACGGCCGCGACCTGGCGCGCCGTTGTCACGTCGAGATCCACCAGCGCGCGGAGCACGGCGCGCACCTGGTCGGCCGCGAGCTGGCCCATGCGCGGCAGGTCCACGTATGTCCCGAGCGGTGGCTGGGGAGCCAGCTTCTGGGCCTGCTTGGCGACCGACGAGCCGTGATCGCCGATGCGCTCGAGCTCGTATGTCACGTGGTCGAGCGACAGCAGCATGCGCAGGTCGCGCGCCACGGGGCCCTGGGTAGCGATCGCCGTCTGGATGAGCGACGAGACGTGGCGCTGCGCCTCGTTGATGCGCACGTCGCCAATGATCACGGCCGTCGCGGCATCGTGGTCGTGCGCGGCGAGTGACGCGATGGCCGCTTCGATCTGCGCCGCGACGAGGCTGCCCATGCGCAGCACCTCGTCCTTGATCTCGCGTTCGGCGCGGTCGAGCCCCTCGCGGCGCATGGCCGACGATACGGCCGACGTCGTCGCCGCGGCCGAGACACGATCACGCTCGGCGTCGTCGAGAATCACCTGGAGCTGGGCCTGGATGTCGTCGCGGTCTGCTTCGGTCATCCGAATCTCCCTGACACGTAATCCTCGGTCAATTGCTGGCGCGGATTGGTGAATATCTGGGCCGTTTCGGCGTATTCGATGAGGACTCCCGCGCGGTCCTGGCCGAGCGTGAAGAATGCTGTCATCTGGCTCACGCGCGATGCCTGCTGCATGTTGTGGGTAACGATGACGATTGTGTAGCGCTGGCGCAGCTCCTCGATCAGCTCCTCGATCTTGAGCGTCGAGATCGGGTCGAGGGCCGAGGCCGGCTCGTCCATGAGGATCACGTCGGGCTCCGTCGCCAGGGTGCGCGCGATGCACAGGCGCTGCTGCTGGCCGCCGGAGAGGGCCAGACCGGACTTCTTGCGGTAGTCGTCCTTGACCTCGTCCCACAGCGCCGCGCGCTTGATGGAGCCCTCGACGATCTCGTCGAGGCGCGCGCGATCCTTGACGCCGTGGCGCCGCGGTCCGTAAGCGACGTTGTCGTAGATAGTCATCGGGAACGGGTTGGGGCGCTGGAAGACGAGACCGACGCGGCGCCGGACCTCGACTGGCAGCACGCCCTTGTCGTATATGTCCTCGCCGTTGAGCACGACCTGGCCGGTAATGCGCGCCCCCGGGATCAGGTCGTTCATCCGGTCGAAGCAGCGCAGGATCGAGCTCTTGCCGCAGCCTGATGGGCCAATGAACGCGGTCACCGCGTTGGCCGGGATGTCCATGGTCACGTCGCGTACGGCGCGCTTCGGCCCGTAATAGATGTTGAGGTCCTTGACCGCGATGCGCGTTTCCAGGTTCCTGGAATCTTGCGCCCTGGCGCTCGGCTGAACCGCGATGCGGATCTGCGGTGCGCTGGCCGCGCTCGGAGAGACCGACGAGGCGTCGGCTGGCTGGGTCGAGTCGGTAAGCGGTGGCATCTCGGCTACTGTCACATCATTCTCCGTCATCGTCAGCGGCTTCCCGTTGTATGGCGTTGCAGCGCGCGGCCGAGACCTCGCGCGAACAGGTTGAAGGCCAGGACCGCGACCACGAGGATGGCCGCCGACGTGTCGGCGATCTGGTGCACGAAGTTGCCCAGTCCCTCTGAGTTGAGCTTCCAGATGTAGACCGACAGCGTTGTCGAGGTGTGGAACGGGCTCCAGGGTGAACGCGGATCGGTCACGTTGAGGTTGCTGAAGTCGTAGCCACCGGGAGTCGAGAGGCCGGCGGTGAAGATGAGCGCCGCTGCCTCGCCGAAGATGCGGCCGGCAGTCAGGATGATGCCGGTCACGATGCCCGGGATCGCGAGCGGCAGAACCACGTGGCGGATCGTCTGCCACTTCGTCGCCCCGAGCGCGAGGCTCGCGTCGCGCTCGTCCTGTGGCACGGCGCGCAGCGCCTGCTCGGCCAAACGCATCATCAGCGGCAGGTTGAAGACGGTCAGCGCGAGGGCGCCCGAGATTGCACTGAAGCTCCAGCCAAAGGCGATCACGAAGAGCGCCAGGCCGAACAGGCCGACGACGATCGAAGGCACGGAGCTGATCAGCTCCTGCGATAGCCGGATGAGGTTCGGCAGCCGGCCGTCGCCTGCGTACTCGGCCATGTAAATCCCGCCGATCGTGCCCAACGGCACGGTGATGAGCAGCGTCAGCGCCAGGATGTAGACCGAGTTCCACAGGATCGGCGCCACGCCTCCCAGATTGGTCCGACTCGGGTCGCTGGTCAGGAAGTCGAGTGAGATGGTGCCCATCGACGCGAGCAGGAAGTGAAGGATGATCGCGCCGAGGATGGCCACGACGAATACACCGATGGCCCAGAAGACACCTGTCGCGACGCGGTCCCAGACCAGTGAGCGTCTCATCGGGCAGTGCCTCCGCGAGCCAGCCAGCGCACGAACAGGACGAAGGCGAAGGAGATGATCAGCAGGACGAGGCCCATCGTCCACAGCGCCTCGTTCCATGCCTCGCCCGAAACGGTGTTGCCCATATCGAGCGTGATCTGGCTTGTCAGCGTTGTCAGGGGCTGGGTCAGCGACGTGGGCATCAGCGGCCGGTTGCCGATCACCATCTGGACGGCCAGTGCCTCACCCGCGGCGCGCATCATGCCCAGCACGACGGCGGTGATGAGGCCGGTCTTTGCTGCCGGCAGGACGACGTGGCGGATCGTCTGCCAGCGCGTCGAGCCGAGGGCCAGCGAGCCCGTGCGCATCTCTCTGGGTATCGTCGAGATGACGTCATACGAGATCGACGTGATCGTGGGCAGGATCATCAGCGACAGGACAAGAGATCCGGCGAACCACGAGAAGCCGAGCGTGAAGCCCACACTGTGCAGGTTGGTGCGCAGCCAGGGCACGAGGATCGTCAGGCCCAGCCAGCCCCACACGACGCTCGGGATGCCGACGAAGACTTCCATGGCCGGCTGGGCGATGGAACGCGCCCAGCGCGGCGCGATCTCGGCCATGAAGATGGCGAGACCGACCGACAGCGGCGTCGAGATGATGGCCGCGACGACGGTCACACCCGCTGTGCCGGCGACGAAGGGCAGGATTCCGAAGGTTGCCGGTGTGTCGGTCGGATCCCAGGTCGAGCTCAGGATGTTGCCCAGCGGCACACCCGAGTGGAAGAAGATCTGGACGCCGTTCCAGGTGATGAAGGCGAGCAGCAGCAAGACGAGCAGGATCACCACGCCCGCGGCGATGAACGTCAGTCGGCGCGGCAGATCGAGCCGCTGAAGCGCCGTCTCACTACCGCGCAGGGAGGTGCTACGCGTCGCTGTCGTCGTTGCTACCGCCAATTGCCTGACCCGCGGAGAAGGGTGCTGCGGGTTGGGAGAGTCCGCAGCGATAGGGGAGTGCTTACTGGATTGGGGCGTAGAACAGGCTCGGGATGAGCTGGTGCTGGACGCCATCGCTGAGCATGAAGTCGATGAACGCCTTCGTCAGCCCGGTGGCATCACCTTTGGTGTACATGTGGCCCAGGGCCTGGAGCTTGTAGGTGCCGCTGGTGATGTTGGCGACAGTTGCGTCGATGCCATCGAGCTGCAGCCCGTTGAGCGACGCCTTGTTCTGCTGGTAATAGGCGAAGCCGATGTAGCTCGTGCCGCCAGGTGTGGTGGAGACCGCCTGGGTGACGGCGCCGTTCGAGTCCTCGGTCAGTGCCTGGCCGGACGCCTCGTTGGCTCCCTTAAGTACGATTGCCTTGAAGACCGCCCGTGTGCCGGAACTCTGGGGGCGGATGATCAGCACGATCGGCTCGTCAGGGCCGCCGACATCCTTCCAGTTCGTGATCTTGCCAGTCCAGATGTCCGTCGCCTGCTGCGTGGTCAGGTTCGATACGCCGGTCACATCCTGACTCGTGACCATGATGAATCCCTGGCGAAGCACCTGATGATCGACCAGTGCGTTCGCGTCGGGGGTGGCCAGCTTGGTGAAGGCGTCGACGTCGGAGTCGCCGATCTGGAACGCGCCAGCAGCGACCTGCGTCAGGCCGGTACCTGAGCCGCCGCCCTGGACGTCGACCGACGAGCCGGCGCAACCGGCCTGATACGACTCCTTGGCGGCCTCTACAACGGGCTGCATGGCGGTCGAACCGCCGGCGATGGTGCTGCCCTGCTCGCAATCAACGACGGGCAGACTCATGGCGCTCGCGACCGGGGATCCGGCGGCGATGCTCGGGATGGCGACGCTCGGGATTGCCACGCTCGGAACGGCGACGCTCGGAATGGCGACGCTAGCCAGCGGGGTGGTCGCGCCAGTGCCGCCGCAGGCGGCAACGAGGATGCCGGTGGCCATCGCCACGCTCAGCCAGCGCAATGTCTTGTACACGGACGTGTGTTCTCCTCTCGCTGTTGGTAACGCCGTCAGGTTCCGGTCGCACCGTCAACGGCCTGTTGGCGCTCTGTTAACGCTTCGTTAACGACGCGCAGGTGCGGCGCCTCCAGCCGATAGCCGACGCCGCGCACGGTGCTGACAGTTGGCGCGCCCTGACCCGCGCGCTCGAGCTTTTCGCGCAGCCAGGTGACATGGACGTCGACCGAGCGCAGATCGCCGTTGCGCATCTCGGCGCCCACCGCGTCGAGCAGCTCCTGGCGGCTGAACGTTCGCCCGGGCTCGCGCGCCAGGACGGCGAGGAGCAGGTATTCGCGCGGCCGCAGGTGGACCGGCGAGCCGGCGACGATCAGCTCGCGCCGCTCGCCATCCAGCCACAGGCTGGGTCCGAGCTGGATGCGGGCGGCGACGCCAAGTACGCGCACCTGCTCAGCGAGCAGCTCGACGCGGCTGGCCAGCTC
>Ga0209638_1000154_pt1 | contig 45779 bp, 39 predicted proteins | sample BarGraNGADG00211_FD_184490 | JGI IMG/M metagenome (GOLD analysis project Ga0209638, IMG submission 184490) | Arctic peat soil microbial communities from Barrow, Alaska - Barrow Graham LP Ref core NGADG0002-211 (SPAdes) (version 2) | ecosystem: Environmental > Terrestrial > Soil > Wetlands > Peat...
TGTGTACTTTACGGTCTGGCAGGCAGCCCGGGTGGCCGCCGCTGATTCCATTGTGGCAGTGGCGGCAGGTGGTGGAGTCGCAGTCGGTCGTGGGACAAGTATCTTTTGTCCGGCCTGCAGATTTGTGCATTGGCTGTTCAAATTATTCAAGCTGACAATCGCGGCTACGGATGAGCCGTACAATCCTGCGATTGAAATGCACGAATCTCCGTTCCCTACCGTATATTCAATCGGTGGCTCAGGGGTCAAGGTGGGAGTCTCGGTTGGGACCAGCGTCTCAGTGGGGGTTGATGTGATCGATGCCGTCACACTGGGAGTGAATACTGCAGTGGCATTGGGCAGTTTTCCAGTGCCTTTCAAGGTTAAAAACAATGCCAGGGCACCCACTACCAGGAATATGGCCAACAAGCCCAGTGCGACCGGCAGACTCAAGGTTAATTCCGGCATGCGTGCCCCCTGGACTGCTTTTTCTGTTTTTGCTTTCTGTTTTGGGGTGGCGTTGAATTCTGTCCCACATACGACGCAGCGCGTCGCATTTTCAGCCAGCCGCGTCCCACAAGTGGGGCAGAGTTTGGTTTGGGTTGCTTCAGGACTCATAGTTGGGGGATTATACCATGAGGAGGAGATGCAGCAACATTGTTGTGGCCCGGAATGGATTGCGTATAGAGATAATACGTTGTCAAAGGCGAATCCCGGTAAAAAAGATAACAACAAGGCAATTCAGGAGATTTGTGTGCGTTATAATGTCCTCGCAATGGATGACAATTTCACCCTTTATAAAACTATGCTATTGATTCGCCGGTTTGAAGAACGTTTATTATCTGAGTTCTCAACCGGAAAAATCGTCGGTACGACTCACGCGTATATTGGCCAGGAAGCCGATGCTGCGGGGATATTTTCGGTAGTGGACACGGAGGATGTGGTTTTCAGTAATCATCGTTGTCACGGCCATTTCCTGGCTTATGGTGGCGAGGCATACCAGCTGGCTGCCGAATTGATGGGAAAAGCTTCCGGTCTCGTCGGTGGAAGGGGTGGAAGCCAGCACATCCACTGGCGCAATTTTTACTCGAATGGGATCCAGGGAGGAATCGTACCGATCGCCGCTGGCATGGCACTGGCTGAAAAAGAACGTAATACTGGAAAGATAGTGCTTGTTTTCATTGGAGATGGCACACTTGGTGAAGGCACTCTCTATGAGAGCATGAACATTGCTGGCCTGTGGAAACTTCCCATCCTCTTCGTACTCGAAGATAATCATTATGCCCAGACAACACCGGTGGAGAAAGCTGTCGCCGGTTCCATGTCGGCTAGGTTTACCGCATTCGGGATCCCGGTCTGGGAGCGGGAAACATCCGATGTATTGAAGGTGCGCTCATTGGCAATGGAAGCCGCGGCTTCCGCCCGGTCCGGAACCGGACCCGCCTGCATGATCCTGCATACCTATCGTTTCTCGGCGCACAGCAAAGGGGACGATCCGCGCTCCCCCGAAGAACTCGCCCGCATTCGCAAAATTGACCCCTTGACTATCCATGGGCTGCGTCTCGCGACCGAAGAATTTCCGCGAGCCGCGTCTGAGGTTGCAGAAATCGTTAATAACGCCTTTGATCGTGCAAGTCTTGATCCATTCCCCGAATTAAGCAACGAATATTGATGACGACAGTCCTGGACCGCCTCAATTTTGCCCTGCATCGCTCCATGGAATCAGATGAACGAGTCTATGTGCTCGGAGAGGACATTCTAGACCCTCAAGGCGGAGCATTCAAGGTAACGCGCGGTCTCTCCACAAAATTCCCGACGCGTGTCCTGACCACACCCATATCCGAAGCTGCGATCGTCGGCATGGCATCCGGGATGGCGCTGCGCGGCTTGATTCCGGTGGCAGAGATCATGTTCGGAGATTTCGTCACATTGGTCGCCGACCAGTTAGTCAACCATGCTTCCAAGTTCCGCTGGATGTATAACAACCTGGTCAGAGTCCCGCTGGTTGTGCGCACCCCGATGGGCGGACGGCGCGGTTATGGTCCAACTCACAGCCAATCTCTTGAGAAAATGTTCCTGGGTGTACCCGGCCTGAAAGTCATCGCTCCCAATACATTGGGAGACCCGGCGGACTTGCTGGCTGCTGCAATATCCGATGAGGACCCGGTACTGTTCATAGAGCACAAATTGTTATATACCCGACAGTTGCTTAAAGCAGGGAAGGCAGACCTGCGTGATTACCAGGTTGATAAAACCTCAGGCGCCTATCCGACCTTTACCTTGCGACCAACAAAACCTGCCCTCCTAACCCTTGCTTGTTATGGATATAATTTCGAACTTGTCCGACTCGCCGCACTTGATCTTATAATGGAGCATGAGATATTCTCAGAAATCATTCTTTTTTCACAACTCAGTCCTTTTAACCTGGATCCGCTTTTCCAGTCACTGGAAAGGACGGGGAAATTGGTGACGGTTGAAGAGGGGACGATTTCACTCGGTTGGGGTGCGGAATTGGCGGCCCGTTCAGTGGAAAAATTGAGCGGTTTAAGGGTACGGCGTGTGGCAGCCCTGGACTTACCGGTTGCCAATGCTAAGAGTCTGGAAGACAAAATTCTTCCTTCGGTGCAGGATATTGTTAATGCAGGGCTTTCCATTGACGAATAATTCTTGATTATCATAGGGATTATTTTTAGGGAAAAATGATCAAATCCGAAATTCTCGTTCCTCTCCTGAATGCAAACGAGCCCGAAGCCAGGCTTGTAAACGTCCACATAAAGGACCGGCAAGCCATCAAAAAAGGTGCGCCTCTGTTCACCATTGAAACTACCAAGGCCGCAACGGAAATTACATCGCCAGAGGCGGGGTTTATTCGATTGTTCGCCCGGGAAGGGGACACTTTATCAGTGGGGGATCGGTTGGCAGTTATCACGGGGAAAATCGATGACCCGGTAAATGACCAGGTTGGTCAACGAGCATCCTCACCAGCCAAAGACGGCTTGCGAATAACAAGGCCGGCAAAAGCCCTCGCCGAATCTCTTGGTGTGGACTTGGCGACTTTGAAGAACGAAGGGTTGATTACGGTGGATGATATCCGTCAGCTTGCTGGCAGGGAAGAAAAGCTCACGGCATCATTTCCTGTTTCGAAAAAACTTTACTTGCTTATCTATGGCGCGGGTGGGCACGCAAAATCTCTTATGGAGCTGGTTCTTCAAAACGATACTTACACAATCGCAGGGATCGTCGATGACGATATTCGTCTGAAGGGAAAGCTCGTGCTTGGGATTCCTGTGCTGGGCACCCGGGTTCTACTGCCTTCCCTTATAGCGCGGGGAGTATTGATGGCAGCAAATGGGGTTGGCGGTATAATAGATATCGCATTGCGTGTAGGTATTTTTCAACTGCTGAAAAGCAGCGGATTCTCGTTTCCCAGCCAAATTCATCCCCGGGCTTGCGTGGAACCGAGTGCCAGTGTGGGAGAGGGAGTTCAGGTGTTTGCCAATGCTTACATTGGGGCAGAAGCAGTCCTCCGGGAGAGGTGCATGATCAACACCAATGCGGTAGTCTCGCATGATTGTGAGATTGGAGAATATACGCACATTGCCCCGGGGGCATTGCTGGCGGGTCACGTCCATGTTGGCGAACGCACGCTGGTTGGAATGGGGGTGACAACCACCATCGGGATAAAAATCGGTTCGGGGGTTCGGATCGGAAATGGCGCTATTGTCCTGGCTGACGTGCCGGATAAGATGGTGATCCAGGCAGGTCGGTATTGGGTCGGCAAAGCAGAATAAAATTGTACAAATCAAAAGAGCGGCAATCCAGTGATTGCCGCTCTCTGCTTAATAGCAGTTCCCTCGATTAAGCGCGGGCAGTCAGCCAGGCTTGCAGGTCGTTGAACATGTTCACCCGGTCCGGTTCATTATGTACTTCGTGGTAAAGATTATCGTAAATCCTGAGGGTCTTGTCATTGGACCCGGCCTTATCGTAGAGAAGTTTAGCTCCGCTGGGATCCACGATCCTGTCGGCGCCGCCCTGAAGAATAAAAAGGGGCAGAGAAATCTTTCCGGCTTCTTCGTTGACACGCAGCATGGCGCGCAGCATTCCACCAGAAATGCTTGCCGTGATTTTACCGTGGAACACCATCGGATCGGCGTTATATGCTTTTACCACTGCCTCGTCGTGGGATAGGCCGGAGGTATCCAGCCCAATCAGTCCAGTCCTTGGAGCGATGGTTGCAAGGATCTTCCCGATGGTAACGGTCACCGGTGAAATATTGTCGGGGATTTTAACAGGTGGCGCAGAAATGATCGCGCCCTTGAAATCAGCCTGGTGATCGAGCAGGTAAAATAATGTTATCAACGCTCCCAGGCTGTGCCCATAAATAAAAACTGGTTTACCAGGTTGCCATTCCTTGATCATTTTATAGAACGCGTTGAGCGGCTCGGTGAAATCCTCGAATTGCTTTATCACCTCGCGCTGTCCGTCCGATTTGCCATGCCCAATGTGATCCAGCCCATAGACGGCGTATCCAAGCGGGACGAAATAATTAACCACGTTGGAGTAGCGCCCGCAATATTCTCCAACTCCGTGAACGATCAACAGAACTGCTTTCACATTCCCATCAGGTATCCACCCCTGGTAATAATTGCTGCTGTTGCGCACCCCTACGAAATTGCCCTCGGTATGTTTCATGGTTTCTCCTCTCGATTTATCCAGTGAAAATAGTATGGTACGGGATTTCTGGGTTTTCTTTCTCTTCGTAACAATTTCTGCTTGTTTCGGCAGCCAACATTCCATTTAAGGGATGTTTACAAATTCAAACCAATTGTGAATTAATTTGATAACCTGATCAACTTCCTTTGCGTAAACATCCGCCGTTCGCCCGCGGACAAAAGGTTTCCCCAGATCCATTAAAATCATAAATGGGCCCGGAGAAATTCCCCGATCTTTTCAATGGCCTGGTGCGATTCTGGAACGTAGGGGGCAAATCCCTGGAAAACATGCCACATCCCAGGCCAGGTTTCCAGTGTTACGTTGACTCCCGCCAAACGTGCCTTTTGCTCCAGGCGGATGGAATCATCGTAAAGGATCTCTTCTGTCCCAACCTGGATCAAAGTGGGAGGCAGATCGTGCATATCTCCAAAGAGGGGGGAAATATAAGGATAATCCAATGGATGCCCATTGGCATATATTTTAACCAGCCAGTCATCGTTGTTAAGACTCAGAAGTGGGTCGCGGTCGGCTCGCGTGTGGATGGATTCTCCTGAGAAGGTCAGGTCGGTCCAGGGTGAAAGCAGGAAAAGCGCCGCGGGCATTATTTTATGGGTATCCCGCAGGAAAAGAGCAGTCGCAAGTGTCAGGCCTCCCCCGGCCGAATCACCTCCAATGGCGATGTGCTCCGGGGTGTAACCATTTTCTAGCAGCCAGCGGTAGCCGGCCAGTGCATCATCGAGTGCCGCAGGGAAGGGATGTTCCGGGGCAAGCCGGTAGTCGATTAATAGCGCCCGTGACTGGCTGGCCTGGGCAATATGCCCGGCTAGGCCGCGATGGGTGGAGGGTGAGCAAATGACATAGGCGCCTCCGTGAAGGTATAGGATGGCCTGCCCGGGAATGGCCTCATCTGGTTCAAGCCAATCTGATGGAACCCCGTTGGCTGAAACAGTTTTGAGGCACACCCCGCGCGGCACGCGGATGGCTCGGCGCGCGGCAGAGTCGATCCGCCTGCGGCGTACCTCAACCGGGAGATCGCCGAGAAGGGCATCTTTGGTATCGCGCATAATCCGCTGAACTATCCGGCTGCGAAGGCTTGCCATGGGTCTCCTAGAAAAGGAACGGGAAGAAAGATCGTGTATTCTTTTTGTAAGCTTGGAATCCTGGCAGGGCAGCCAGGGCTTTGTCCTTGCGGACCATGTTCGGGATCCAGTAAGCGAGAATAAATATCGCCAGCGGCAGGAAGGCAAACCACATCATTGGAAGCAGGGCGAATGCGGCATAGATGAGGAATTCGCCAAAGTAATTGATGTTGCGCGATAACTTAAACAGGCTGTCAGTGATCAATTCACCCGGGTGCAATTTCAGGGAAGTAAACTTCTGCATATCACCAGCGAAGACGAAGAAAATGCCGAATGCATTCATGCTGACTGCAATTCCCAGGAGCCATGGCGGAGCTGTAACACCTTTCCACATGAGTAACCAGCCCGGGATCCAATATAAGACCAGGGAAATCCAGGAAACCAATCCAAACCAAACACTGATCTTTCGTTCCCACGAAGCGTCTGGAAACATGCTGCTTTTCATCACCCACAGCAAACCATAAGTACCATGCAAGGCAAGGTAAACCCAGGCAGTGGGATTTTGCCATTGATTATAGAATGCCATCATTCCCAGGATTACGATGAATGTGACCCCTTTGTTGGTATCGATAAAATATTTATGTTTCATAGTGGTTACCTCAGAATTTGAGTTTTCGTTAAGGAATGACGGAAAACATTAGTTGATATATGGTCGAATTTTGAGCAGCAAGGATGGAAGCAACCGATGGTACCCGGGATCATTTTCCGAGACCTCCAGGCGGATAATGTGATTGGACGGTATTGCAGTCAGCCAATCTTCAAGGAAAGCCGCCAGTTTGAGGACGTCTTTGGGTTCAGCGATATTAATTCGCTTTCGTCTTGCGAGGCGGTGGTCGATCACCTCCGGGCGGGCGGTCAGATGGATAATTAAATCAGGAGGAGGCAAATAGGTACGAACGAATTTATAAAATCGCTGGCACAGTGAATATTCAGCAATAGTCAGCAAGCCGCGCGCACGAAAGAGATGGGTAAAACCATAAAAATCCACATCCAGCCCACCGTCCATCAAACCGGTATGAACCGACTGGCGCAGGAATTGCTCCTGTTCGGCTCTCAGCAGCAGGAAATCGATTTGGTTTGGGAGTGCATATTCGCGCTGTGCCTTAAACTCCTGCTGGAAAGGGCGTTCAACATGTTGTTCCAAGCCTGTAATAAACAAACCTTGTTTGCACAAAGCCCGTACGAGTGTAGTTTTACCCACTCCCGTGGTACCGGTAACTGCGATGATCTTACCCATTTTTATTGACAGCTCATCGTCATTCTTTTGATTTACGCGCAGCAGCGAAAGCTGCTTTGATCTGGTCGACATGGGAGTTGGTGTGCGATTCCAGTTCGAGCATTTGGACAGTATTCAAAAAGTAACTTGCTTTCCGATCTACGAATGATTTCGGAAGGGCTCCTAAAAAAGTCACCATTTCCACCGACAGGCGTTTTAATTCGTCCAGCATGGTTTTAAAAGTGCCATAAGCGGCAACGGTGGCAAGGATGTGTCCGGGCAGGTTGCCTCCCCAATCGTCCGCCAATCTTTCATATCCACCCACTGCGTCATCCAGGTTGGCGATCCAGCCACGCTCAGTTTGAATCAGGTGGGCCAGCACCTGCTTGGCACTCCATTCACCGGGCGCAGGCTCATGGTCAGCCTCGGCTTCGCTCACTCCAATAAAACAACCATCCAGCCTGCCCTGCGCCTCTTCATATTTGACTCGTACCTGCTCGGCCAGTTCAGCCGGGTTCCAGGAAATCTCCGGCACGGGTCTTTTGGCTAATTCCATCGTGATGGTATTTTTTTGAGGGCCGCGGTAGAAGACCACCTCGACTTTATCTCCCCCTTTCTTGCCCTGGAGCGCAGCTACAAAACTCCCATAATCGTTCGTGACAGGCTTATTATCAAGTTCAACGATGACGTCGTCTTTGCTCAGACCGGCTGCGGCCGCGCCCATCCCCGCCCGGACTTCGTCCAAACGGACCCCCTGGCTGACAGGCACGCCCAAAGTCTTTGCAATTTCAGGGTTGAAATCGCTGATGTTTATCCCCAACATTGGTCTGTCGAATGTGCGCCGGTCAAGTCCGGTCTCGAGAACCGAGGCCAGGTTGGGGAGTGTTGAATCCCATTCGGTTTTGAAACCTTCTGCTCGCCGTTTCCATTCGTCTCCATCTGGGACAGTATGGTCGAATGTCACCAGTGTTCCCCCGTCCTTGGGCGATAATGTTACACTCACATCGGTGGCACAGGGTTCCATCCGCGCAAACCATTTGAATTTGACGGATTTATTTTCTTCCAGGGCAATATATTCTCCAGCGGAATAAAAGTCACCATGCCAATAAAGGTACATCCGTCCTCCCGGGCGGGGAGCTACAGTGGCAAAGTCGCATAGCCATTCGTGCAATGCTTCTGCATGGGTCAGAGCGTAATAAACCTGTGCGGGTGGTACTTTAATAAATTGCTTCGAGGTCACGGTGGTGGACATACTATTCTCCTTCCTCCGTTAGCGGCTTATCCGGATGCTGAAGCCATTTTTGAACGTCGCGGGTATGTTTACCTTCGTGCTCGCAAAACATTACCATCATATTCATTATGGTTGAGTTACCTCCCCAGGGAACGTTGACGGGGAGGGAGAATTTATCTACTGTCATTTCCTCGATGATAGTCCGCAGGACCTGGCGGTTGGAACGCCATTCTTTAAGAACCTGTTCATTATCAAGTCCGGTCCGGGAGAAAACAGACATTTCATTGTATGCATCGATATCGGGAATATTTGGGATGGACAGTGGTCTACCCTCAATGTGGGCGTGCAGAGCTTCAATTGTGGCTTCATCCCAGCCAGTCACATGCGCCAAAACCTCCCTTATGGTCCACCCGGGATAGATTTCTTTGTTAGTGTTAACTTGAGGCAAAACGCTTTCCATTTTTGTGTGCGTTTCTTCCATGAGTTGGAGCAATTTCTTCTGGTCAGGAATTGGCATGGAATCCTCTCTTGTCATGGGATATTTTACACCCGGCGAGGTCGTCACAGATTGTGGTTCTAAGCACTAGCGCTGTATAGCCAAAAAATAATTGGAAAAAATACCAATAATTTCAAATATATGCTCATTGATTTAGCCTCAAATATTTGATACTATTAAATTTGCCTGATTTGCATATTATCCTTGGGAAAATATTCTTTTATGCATGCATAAAGAATCATTTTGAAAATTGTGCTTATTGGTATCTTAATAACCACCTCCATGCCTAGCTTGAAATACTACGCAAGGATGATTCCATATGAATGAATCGAAAAGTGCCTCCAAACGCCTGGATATCTATTCCTTTGAAATGATCATCGCTCTAGCCCTGATCACACTTCACGACTTCCTGTTATCTAATTTTGTTTCACTGCCGGTTGCTCTTCATCGCAGTACGCTGGTAGTGCTAAGCTCAACGGACAAGGTCGCCACAAGTTTGGAATACCTGGTCCCGATCGTCTCATTTATCGTTCTTTTGATCCTCTGGTTGACCCGCAGAAATGTATGGGAACGCCACGTGGCAATGATTTATCTCGGTTGGGTCACACTGCGCATGGTGCTCAAAATCGGCTTGGTAATATTTATAGTATCTTCACGTCCTCAAATAGGTGTGGGTGTGCTTTTAAAAGACACCCTGGTTCTGTGGGTAGTCAACTTAGTACTGTTTGGTGTGTGGTATTGGATCATCGATGGTGGCGGTCCACGCGCCCGCCGCGATGGATTAACAAAGCGCTATGATTTTGCTTTTCCTCAGCAAGCCCTGCCAATGACCGGTTGGGAAGGCTGGCACGTCGGGTTCTGGGATTATGTTTTCCTCGGATTTAGCAGCAATACACAATTCGGGCTCGGCGACACGCAGGTGCTATCGGCGCGGGCCAAGTTCTTGTTAATGCTGCAAATCACAATGTCAATGGCAGTAATAGTTTTCATGGCATCTATCGCGATCACGTTGCTGCGATAATCAGCCCGGTACGCTTTCGACCATCTAATTAATCTGAATAATCATACAAACGGGATAAATTTAACAAATGATCAAACTATCCGAATTTGAGAACCGCTTAACGCCCCCAATAAAAAAGATACTCAAGAAATTAGATTCTCCGGCAGCCATCCAGGATTATTTGGACAGCATCCCATACATCGCAGAGGAGCTCGACAGATCACCGTTGCGGGTAATGACCGACGGTCAGGGACATTGTCTCGATGGGGCACTCTTTGCTGCGTTGGCTCTTGTTCGCCTCGGGCATCGTCCCCTCATCATGGACCTTGTCCCTGAGCCCGGTATGGATGATGACCACGTGCTGGCGTTATTCCAGCACAATAATAATTGGGGGTGTATCGCCAAATCGAATTATGCTTTTCTGCGTTTCCGTGAGCCGGTTTACAGGAATCTTCGCGAATTGGCGATGAGTTATTTCGAACCTTACACCAGTAACGAAAAACGGAAAACATTGCGCGGCTACACTCGCCCGCTTGACCTGTCAGCCTTCGACCCGGATTGGATGTGGTGTGAGGCCAGGATTTCAGAAATATCCAGACGACTATATCTACGAAAGCCAATTCCCCTGATTTCTCAGGAAGACGCTAAAACCCTATCGGTAGCTGATGACCGTTTCTACCAGGCCAATACGCTCGGAACGAATTTCAACTGGATTTATGGTGTCCGTGAAAACTCGTGAGATGAGTTGGGAACAGGGTTCGCAGTTACTCAACTTATTCCAATTGTGGGTTGGCTGGCTTGGATCACCCGATCCATACCCCGCTCCAACCGGGTAGGTTTACGGTAATTTTTCCCGCACTGACAACATGTTTTTCACCGCTCAGGCAATCCTTGACACGGCGCCCGTCTTTCCATCCGATTTTGGAAACGGGCACATCAATGCGACGCGCTTTTGAGCTTGCATTCAGTGCTACCAGGACCCTGTCTTCACCCAGGGACCTGGCGAATGCGTAGTTTCCGTCTTCGGCCAATAACCGGATGAAGTCTCCGCGGCGCAGGCACAGGATCCGTTTTCGCAGCGAGATCAGGGTTTTTACCCAGTTACGCAGGTCCAGGTTCCACTCATTTTCGTTCCACGGGAAAGCTCGTCGCGAGTCGGGGTCTTTGCCGCCCTCCACTCCAACCTCGTCTCCATAATATATTGCCGGTGCTCCGGGAAATGCCATTTGGAATAGAAATGCCAGTTTTAGCTTGTCGATGTTCCCTGCCACCATGGTCTTGAAGCGCTCGGTGTCATGGCTGTCGAGGGGGATATACATGGCTAGCAGGTTGTCGTGCTCATAGGCCTTGATCAGTGCCTCGATGCGCACATCGAATTGGGTGGCATTTTCTCGCCCCTGCAGCAGCGCAACGAGGGCATCCCGTACTGGGTAATTGGTGAGACCGTCAAAGTGAAGGTCATTCGCCCAGCGCGGATTCACCTCCCAAATTTCACCGACCAGGTAAGCTTCACGGTTTGCAGTATGGACAACTTTACGAAACTCTTCCCAAAAACCGTCGTCATCGATTTCATTGGGTACGTCCAATCGCCAGCCGTCAATACCCTGGTCGATCCAGTATCGGGCAATATTTAATATATATTCCCTGACCAATTTATTGGAAGTGTTGAGTTTGGGCAAAGATTTATGGTCCCACCAGCCCAGGTAATTTATTGGCTTTCCATCATCGTATGCGTTTAATGGGAAATTCTTGATGTGGAACCAATCCTTATAGCCTGATTTTTCACCATTTTCGAGGACATCCACGAATGCAAAGAAGCCGCGTCCGACATGGTTGAAAACGCCGTCGAGGATCAGGTGCATGTGATTTTGATGCACACAATTAACCAGGTCGTGGAAGTCGGCCATTGTCCCGAGTTTTGGGTCGATTTGATAGTAATTGCTGGTGTTGTACCGGTGGGTGGAGGGGGATAAAAAAATGGGATTCAAGTAGATCGCGGTAATGCCCAGGTCGAGCAGGTAGTCAAGTTGCTGGATAATGCCGCGCAGGTCACCGCCCTGGAATCCCCAGGCAGTGGGAGCAGAGCCCCACTTTTGCATATTGGGCGGGTCATTAGCGGGGTCGCCATTGGCAAACCGGTCGGGGAATATTTGATAGAAAATCGCGTCTTTAACCCAATCAGGAGTTGACATTTATTTATCCAGGAATGAATTTTAGAATCGTCGAATTTTACCCTAAAACGCGGGTAGGGTTTCCAAAGAGCCCCCTCAATTATTGGCCCGATATTTCCTGTTAGCCACCCACCGAAACTCCGATCAATCTGCCCACTCCAAAAACAAGTACTGCGGCCAGGATACCGATCACAACCTGCCGGGTCCCGGAGACCCACACACTTTTCCCAGTTAACAGGGTGATGGCTGCCCCTGTAAGGAAGAGCGCTAACGCACCGACAGACAAACTGGTAACAACGGCAGGGATTCCCTTGAGAAAGATATATGGAAAAAGTGGGATAAACGCACCGGAAGCGAAAAGGAAGAATGATGTTACCGCCGCTTCCCAGGGAGAACCCCCCAGTTCTTTTGGATCTATCCCCAACTCTTCGCGAGCCAATGTATCCAGAAGATTGCCTTTGTCCTTTGTAATGTGAGCAGCGAGCTCGCGTGCACGTTCGATGGGCAGCCCCTTACCCTCGTAGATCAGCGCCAGTTCTTCCTGTTCTTCTTCAGGATGATCTGCGATTTCCTGGGTTTCGATGGATATCTGTCTTTGATAAAGTTCACGCGATGACTGGACCGAAAGCCACTCGCCTAATGCCATCGAGCTGGATCCGGCCAGCAGACCGGCAATCCCGGTTATAAGCACACCATGACCAGGCAGGTTCGCCCCGGCAGCTCCCATTGTCAAACTAAGGACCGACACCAACCCGTCATTAGCTCCCAGGACAGCCGCGCGCAGGGCATTCCCGCCGCCTAATCGATGGCGCCCCTCCATTTGGGCTACATCGGCACCCGCCAGTCCGGTTGACCGATCAGAGGCCACAGATAGCAATAGGGCGTGAGACTTCTCGTCAGCCGACATGGCTGTCGATTCTGCTTCGGGCTGATTGTCGTATGCGCGGCTGTCAGCCTGTTCGTTGGACGTAAGGGTTGGAAGGATGAACTGAGGTCCGAACCGCTTCGCCAGGATTGCGAGAATGCGGGCGCGTCCGCTCGGTTTGGGCCGCGAGTATTTCGCCTTGGAGTCGATTAATCGTTTTTCCCACGCTTTCGCGTGCTTTACTTCGCTCGCAGATAAACGCCGGTACAACTCGGCCATTTTCGGTTGCTTTTCAGATTCCGCCAAGGCAAGATAGAGAAAGGCGCCATCTGTTTCTTTTTGAAGGTTGACAAGGTATCGGGAATTTTCAGTTGGGTTGGTCATCTTATCCTTTTGAATAAAACCTAAGAAGGAAAAATCAAAATAAATTAGATAAATAATTTTACCTTAAATCAAATGCCGGGTCACCCGACTCGGCATTTGATAATATATTCGGAATAATATTTTTCATGGAAGCAACTAAAGATACATGAATTGCCAGTCCCTGCTTTTATTCCTGATTTATTTTTGGAGCCCCCGCGACATTTCATCCAACAAGGCCAGTTCGTCATTGGAGAGCCGGAAGTTCATCGCTCCGGCGCTTTCCTCAGCCTGTCGGACCTTCGTGGCACCCGGGATGGTAACCACGATATTTCCTTTGAAATATACCAGCCAATTCAAGGCAACCTGTGCGATCGTCGCTCCGTGACTGGCGGCAATCTCTTCCATGGAATTGATGAGTGGACGTGTCCTCTCCAGGTCGCGTTTCATGCCTGCCTTGCGCCAACCTGGTACGTGCTCGAGTAGCCCTGGATCCTTGTGATATTTCCCGGTCAACAACCCGCGTGCCACGGGTGTGTAGGCAATGATCGTGATCCCCAGTTCCCTTGCTGTTTCCAGGACGCCATTTGTCTCGATATTCCGGTCCAATAAGTTGTAGCGAACCTGGTTCACCGCGAGTGGCAGACCTCTCTTTTCAAGTGCCGCATGTGCCCGCCGCATTCGAGCAGGATTGAAATTGCTCACTCCTACTGATCGGATCTTCCCAGCCTCTACAAGGTCAGCCATGGCATTCATTTCCGCTTCAGGCGACGAAAAGCTGTAAGGCTGGTGGACCATGTAATTCCCGATGCTGTACCCACCCAGGAAGTGCAGGCGGTTACCTATGGTTAGCGGAATATTCCTCGCAGTTCGTAAAATCGGCTGCCATTTTGTCGCAATGACCACTTCCTCATCTGATTTGCCGGCAGCCTTCAACCCGATCGCAAGCGATTGTTCAGATACACCTGCTCCATACATCTCGGCAGTATCGAACCAGTTGATGCCGCCGTCCAGCGCTGCTTTGATGATGGCATTTTTTTCTTCCTGCGGAATGACCGGGAACGCTCGCCCGATCAACCCGCCTCCTCCTGCAAGTTCCATGACGCCTAGTCCGATCGGGGTGACCAGGATTTCTGTTTTTCCCAGGTGCCTTTGCTCAATTTTATTAGTTTTTTCCATTCTAAAAATCCTTTCTACCTTGAAAAAACACCAGCCTCTCCCTATTTCCCTATTAGACGTTGGAAGAAGCTGGATTTTGGTATTTTGGGTGCAAAACCTTGCAGGGCTAGATTTCTTTGCCTTCGAACTGGCTGTTGTAAAGTTCGGCGTAGAAACCTTTCTTGGCAAGTAGTTTGGCATGCTTGCCCTGTTCCACGATATCACCGTCTTTCATCACCAGGATCCAGTCCGCATCGCGGATCGTGGATAAGCGGTGGGCAATGATGAAGCTGGTGCGTCCCTTCATAAGTGAATCCATTGCTTTTTGGATCTGCACTTCGGTATGCGTATCCACCGAACTGGTGGCTTCATCCAGTATGAGGATTTTGGGATCTGCCAGGAAGGCTCGGGCGATGGTCATCAGCTGCATTTGACCCTGGGAAATGTTTGTGGTCTCCTCGTTGAGCACCATGTTGTAACCCTCGGGCAGCGTGCGGACAAAATGGTCCACGCGGGCAGCCTTCGCGGCATTGATGACATCCTCATCGCTGGCGTTCGACCTGCCGTAGCGGATATTCTCCATGATGGGTCCGTTATAAAGCCAGGTATCCTGTAAGACCATACCGAACATGCAGCGCAGATCCGCCCGGGTGAAATCCTGGATGTTATGACCATCCACCAGGATGGCGCCGCTGTTGACGTCATAGAAGCGCATCAACAGTTTGACCATGGTGGTCTTGCCGGCGCCGGTCGGTCCTACAATGGCGATCTTTTGCCCAGGTTCGGCGTAGAATGTAAAGTCATTGATGATGATCTTGTCCGGGTTGTAACCGAAATGGACATTCTTGAAATCCACCCGACCCTGGACAGTACCCACCTGGACTGGGGTTGTTGTATCCGGGATTTCTTCGGGTTCAGCCAGGAATTGGAACACACGCTCGGCCGCTGCCATGGTTTGCTGAAGAATATTGGAAATATTGGCGATCTGCGAGATCGGCTGTGTAAATGAGCGGACATACTGAATGAACGCCTGGATATCGCCAATGGTAATGCTGCCCTGGACTGCCAGGTAGCCGCCCAGGATACAGATGGCTACATACCCCAGGTTGCCTACGAAGTTCATGATCGGGAATAACAGGCCGGTCAGGAATTGTGACTTCCAGGCTGAGTCATAGAGGGTGCCGTTGATCTCGTCAAATTGTTCAACGCTCTTGGCTTCACCATTGAAAGCCTTCATCACAACGTGCCCGCCGTACATTTCTTCAACATGACCGTTGATATGCCCCAGGAAGTCCTGTTGGCGTTTGAAGAAGACTTGGGATTTACCAATGATCAAGCCAATGATGCCGAGCGATAATGGCAGGATGGCAATGGCTACCAGGGTCATCTGCCAGCTGATGGTGAACATCATGATGAGCACGCCGATTACAGTAGCGATGGACGTTATGATCTGCGTCATGCTCTGGTTCAAGGTTTGGCTGACCGTGTCCACATCATTTGTAATACGCGATAGCACCTCGCCGTGGCTCGTGCCATCAAAATATTTCAGGGGCATTCGGTTTATCTTTTCGGCGATGTCCTTCCTGAACCGGTAGGTGATATTCATTGCCACATTGGACATGATCCAGCCCTGTCCGTAACTCAGCAAAGCAGAGACCACGTACAGCAAAAGGGTTTCTATCAGGATATTGCCAATGTAGGTAAAGTCAACTACACCCGTTCCAGCGATCTGGGCTAATACACCTTCGAACAGCTTTGTGGTGGCATTTCCCAGGATCTTGGGACCGACGATCATTGCGGCTGTCGAGGCGATCGCGAGCAGCCAGATGAATAAGATCAAAAGCCGGTATTGCGCAAGATATTGGACAAGTTTTTTCAGGGTGCCTTTGAAATCACGCGGTTTTTCGCCTTTTCGCATCATTGCCATTGGGCCGCCGCCGGGTCTCATGCCGCCCATTGGGGGGCGCCCGCCGGCTGGAGTGGAACTGGTTGGGGGAGTAACGCTGTGCATTGTCATGCCAACTCCTCCATGCTCAACTGCGATAAGGCAATGCCTCGGTATATTTCACAGTCCTTCATAAGTTCGTCATGGGAGCCTTTTCCAACGATATTACCCTCGTCTAATACGATGATCTGTTCGGCATTCTTGATGGTGGCAATGCGCTGGGTCACGATCATCATGGTACTCGAACCGGTGTGCTCCTTGAGCGATTTCCGCAGGGCTGCATCCGTCTTGAAATCCAGGGCCGAAAAACTGTCATCAAAGATATAGATGGGTGCTTTCTTTACCAGGGCTCGGGCGATCGCCAGGCGTTGCTTTTGACCTCCCGATACGTTCATGCCGCCTTGTGCCACTTCAGTCTGCATGCCCTCAGGATTAGAGGTAATGAATTCGGTTGCCTGGGCGATGTCGGCTGCTTTTTTCAATTCCTCGTCGCTGGCGTTTTCATCCCCATATAGAAGGTTGGTTTCGATTGTCCCTGAGAATAGCGTCCCTTTTTGGGGGACGTAACCGATCCTGTCACGCAGGTCGTGCTGGGTCACTTCCCGGATGTCTGTCCCATCGACGATGACTGACCCCTCAGTGACATCATAAAAGCGCGGGATCAGGCTGACGATCGTGGATTTACCCGAACCGGTGGTGCCGATCAGCGCCGTGGTCTGACCCGGTTGGGCAGTGAAGCTGATGTTGTGTAAAACGTCTTCCTCAGCTCCAGGGTATCGGAACGAAACGTTGCGGAATTCGACCGTTCCCTTGAACGGCTCGCTGAATTGGTTTGGGACTTCCGGGTCATTAATGACCGGTTTGGTTTCGAGCACATCCGCGATCCGGTCCCCGGATACGGCTGCTCTTGGCAGGATGATGAACATCATCGCCAGCATCAGGAAGGCAAAAACGATTTGCATGGCATATTGCATAAATGCCATCATATCGCCCACCTGCATGGATGACTGCGCCACCTGGTGGGCACCAACCCACAGGATAAGCAGGGTTACTCCATTCATCACCAGCATCATTACCGGCATCATCGTAACCATGACCCGGTTGATGAACAGGCTGTTACTGGTCAGGTCCACATTGGCCTTATCGAAGCGGTTTTCCTCGAATCCCTGCATGTTGAAAGCTCGGATGACCATCATCCCCGACAGGTTTTCGCGTGTCACAAGGTTGAGCCGGTCGATCAGGCTTTGGATGATCTTGAATTTAGGCAGGGCGATGGCAAACACGGTCAGGATCAAACCAAGCAGCACAACCACTGCAAGTGCGATGATCCACCACATGTTGGCGCTTTTACCGATCGCACGGATCACGCCGCCGATACCAATGATCGGCGCATAAAACACCATGCGCATCATCATGATCACTACCATTTGGATCTGGGTGATGTCATTCGTCGACCTGGTGATCAGAGAAGCCGTGGAGAATTTGTCAAACTCGGTCGCGGAAAAGCTTTCCACCCGGTTGAATACATTCCGGCGCAGATCACGTGCCAGCCCTGCGGCTGTTCGCGCAGAAAGATATCCCACCAGGATCGTGCAGGTACCGGAGAGCAGTGTCACGAGCAGCATCAAGACGCCGATGTTTAAGATATAGTTGGATGACAATTTCCCGGCATCCATTCCTAGCGCAATGTACTCGATCTTGACAGGTGCGGCAGCAGCCTGGATGATCATGCTGTCTCCCAGCGCAGTAAACTTTGCATCGAAAGTGCTGCTCAGTTGAGCCAATTGTGCGGCCGGAAGCTGTGCGAGTATCGTGAAAATATCCATCCCGGGCGGAATCTTGGAAAGGTCGAAACCCGAGGTGGCTGCCATGGCTGCTGCTTTGGCTGGGTCAGCAAGTATCTCTTGGATGCCTGAAACGATCAGGAAGGATTTCCCCATCACGGGGTTCAGCCAGGTGGTTTCTGTGCTGCTGATCTTATTCAGGACATAAATCGGTTCGTTTGCCAGGTCGGGATACAACTTGACATTCGCGGCATAATCAGGTGAGTTTTTATCTACCAGGGTGAAATCGGACAGCGCTCTTGTTTTGTCTGCCGCGCTCATGAAAATGGTGAGCTTGTTCATCTCGGTCTGGCGGACTGCCACGGGGATGGCATTTGCCACACCACCTTGCTGGATGCCGATATTCACGATTTTCGACATGTAGTCGGGCAGAGCCAGGTCGGCATTCGCCTGCACAAACAGCAAGGCGATTGCGATTATTATGAGCAGGAGGTAGGGTTTTAAGTATTTCAATAAACGTAGCATGGTTGTAAAGACTCCTCTAAAATGTTATCCAACAAGTTATTCCGCCAAGTCGTTTTGGATCTGGCTCCCTTACTTTATGCAGAAAGTTGTTTGTAGGGCTGGTTTCTCGACCTACTCAGTTGTCTTTCGCGCAGCTGAGGTGAGCAGGATAAGCGCGGAAACGATCATTTTCTGCTGTTCCGCGCTGAGCGCATCGGTAACACCCTCGACCCACTTGCTGCGGGCTTCGACGCCCTGTTCTATCAGGGTGCGGCCTTTTTGTGTAAGCGCGAGTTGTTTGGCGCGCCGGTCTTCCGGATCTTCGGTTCGTACGATCAGACCCAATTGTACCAACCGCTCCACCGCCTGGCTGGCGGCGGCGTTGGTTACTCCGAGTTGTTCTCCCACTTCAGATACACTCGTATTTCCGTGATGTACAAGTCTCATCAGGATGTTGATCTGGGAGAACGACAGACCCGTCAAATCCATGAATTTCCTGAAGTCGCGCATGGAGCGCTGCATTAAAACTTCCGACCATTCACGGATTACGTCAGTTAATACTTTAGTTGGCGACATAATTAATATCCTTTATTAGTTAAGCGACGTTGAATATATCCGCAAGTTAAGTTATTGTCAAGAGGCTTAAGATAAGAAAAGGATTGGAAATAAATCAGATCACCTTTTTGTTTTCCCCCGGGGATTAAATCCGGACGTATTCCAAATCCCTCCCGAATTTTGGGAGGAATTTTTTCAACAAACTGCAGAATCTATTCTGATAGGGGAATCAGCAGCAATGGAATTTGGGTCCTACGGGCAACTCCGGCGGTTACACTTCGATTCCAGAATGCATCCAGGCCCAGGCGCCCGTGTGTACCAAATATGATCAGGTTTTCCCTATTATTATCAGCGGTCTTTGCGATGATCGTGGCAGGGTCGCCCCTCGCGATCTCGGCAGTGGCACTTAGTCCCATACTGTGAAATTCATCAAGGTGGGCTTGGAAATGTTCCCTTGCGTTCTCTTCGGTTATATCCAGGTATGCGGTGGTGGTGGCTGGCATGAGATTCCCGGAAGCAGCGGCCTCTCCTGAGAGAGTTCCCAGGGTGGGGATGACGCACAGCAGGTCCAGTTGTGCCTTAAAGGCTTTTGCCATTTGCTTCGCGATCGGGATGGCTTCATCGTGAACCGATTCATTATCCAAAGGGACGAGAATCCTTTTTATCTTAAATGGGGTCTGTGATTCCGTTGGTTTTATCAACATCACCGGCGTCCCGCTGGCTGCTGCCACCTGCTGTGCGATATTTCCAAAGAACAGGTCGTGCATCCCGCCATTCCCGTGTGCGCACAAGAGGATCAAGTCGGGCTGAATTTCGTCCGCGGAATGATCGACGATGCTGCGAGACACGTCTGCGACGGCGGCTGTATGGACGTGCCAATCCACTTTGGTTTTGGGAGGAAAATCAGATTGGGCTATCCCGGACAGGTAAGCCTCGGCTTCCGCAGAGTCGGTCAGGTGCCGGTCTCGGTGGACTTCCTCGGGTGCACCCTGTTCGATTACATGCAGAAGCGTAACCGGCGCCTTTAAGGTTTTTGCTAGGGAAGCCGCCACGGCCAGGGCAGATTCAGCCAATTTCGAACCATCCAAAGGAACAAGTATGTGTTTAAACATAGGTTTATTTCCCAAAGAACGTCTGGTATATCAGAAATATGTTGAGAGTCAGGATCATCGCAGCGCATAGACTTGCCAGGAGGGTGGTGAGAGGTTTGTTAACCAGCACTCCCATGAGGAATTTGTCGCTGGTGAACAAAACCAGGGGGATGACTGCGAAGGGCAGACCGAACGATAGCACAACCTGGCTGATCACCAGGGTGCGGGTTGGGTCCAGGCCGATAAAAATGACGATCAACGAAGGGATGATCGTTACGATTCGGCGAATCCACGGAGGAATGTGGAAATGCAGGAAACCTTGCATGATCACCTGCCCGGCCATTGTCCCGACCGATGAAGACGATAATCCGGAAGCAAGCAAAGCCACTCCAAAGACAACACCTGCCGCACGTCCCAGCAGCGGTTGTAAAGTCAGGTAAGCCTGTTGGAGGGTCCCAACGCTTTGTCCGACGGTATGGAATGCTGCAGCTGAAGTAATGAGCATTGCCGCGTTCACACTACTGGCGATTACCATGGCTATGACCACATCGATGATCTCGAAATGAAATAGCCGTTTTAGTTGTTCAGGCTTTTTAACCACCACCCGGCCCTGGGTTAATGCGGAATGTAGGAAGATTGCGTGCGGCATGACCGTGGCTCCCAGGATGCCCGCTCCGAGTAGGATGCTCTCGGAGTTGGTGAAACGTGGGATGAAAGTGCTGTTAGCGATGGCAGGCCAGTCTGGATGACCGATGAACATCTCGATTACGTAACTAAACGCGATTACTGCCAGGAAACCCGTGATGACAGCTTCCAGTGGACGAAATCCAAAACGCTCCAGGCTGAGAATGACGAACGTGATCCCGGCGGTCAGCAGGCCCGCGATCCAGAGCGGAAGATTAAATAACAGGTTGAGTGCAACTGCCGCGCCCAGGAACTCGGCCAGGTCAGTGGCCATGGCAACAAGTTCCATCAGAACCCACATGATCAGGACCACCGGGCGCGGAAATCGCTCGCGGCAATGCTCGGCCAGGTTCTTGCCAGTGGCAATCCCAAGCTTGGCAGAAAGAGTCTGCAAAAGCATGGCCATCAGGTTGCTGCCGAGGATCACCCACAAAAGTTCATATCCGAATTGTGCACCGCCCTGGATGTTCGTGGCGAAATTACCTGGATCCACGTAAGCGATACTGGCAATAAAAGCCGGTCCGAGGAAGGGCAGTAATCGGATAACCCAGCTTTTTTTACTCCTGCCGGAAAGAACAGCTTTGGCATCGCGCTTTGTCGCGTCGGTATTCGAGAGTTTGACGCGGGGTGATTTCACCGGACGTTTGGGCGATGCCATAAAAATAATTTTACACTATTATAAAAAACCGAGTCGTGAGACTCGGCGTGTTTTACGCATACTACCAATTCTGTGAATCCATGAAAATATTCGCAAAAGCTGCAGTGACAAGAAAAACCTTATGGGTGCCAGAAATGGCGCGATTATTTGCCTGCCTTATTCTCAAAAACAATTTCCCCATCGTGCCAGTCTGGTTCGGACTTCAAAAAGCGCTTCAGGTTTCTAAATTCCTTGTCTTGTTCCGGGCTGTTAGCATTGGCAAAGTAGGTTTCTTTATCTTTAAATATTGCCACCATCCAGAATTCGTTTGGGTCCTTGTCGCTTTTGAATACATAGGATCCAATATATCCTGCCGGTTGGCGGCCAGTTCCCATTTTTTTCAATTCTTCCAGGGCGCCTTTTTCTGTTTTCATTCGAGCGATTGTCCCGTACATAAATTACCTCCATTAACAAGAAGAAAGTTTTTACAATTTAATCGCGACAATATTAGACTAATTTGATAATGTATAACTATTATACAATAAATGACCAATCAGTCAACTACAATATTTTACTTGTTGACAATTGGGGAATGTTCGCCCAACACCGCGGTTACCGCCAAGGCTGCATGCTCAGTTGCGATCCTGGTGTTTTTCATCATTTGACCGGATTGAAAAATGATTTTCGGATTACGCAGAGTCATCATAATCAGCCTGTCTATTCGGAGGTTATCATTTTCGTCCATCGCCGCTTCGAGGTCGATCGGAATGGGCGCCTGGGGATTATCGCTGATCGAACGAATGGAAACCAAGGGTACACCTGAATCTGCTGCCGCTTGGACAATCCCCGCTGTCTCCATTTCCAGGACCGGATAAGGTAAGTCCTCTGTCTGCTGCAGCATGACCTGCGCCCCGTGTGTGGTGATGGCCGTCCCTTTGAACAGGTTCGCTTTTTTTGCGTGCAAAACATTCCCTATGGCATTCAATGCTGTCTCTGTCAAGGATGAAAGCGATTGGGATCGACCGGGTATCCCATTCTCTAAAAGATATGATTTGCTTGAAACGACTACATCCCCAATCTGTAGGTCGGAGTTGACAGCGCCGGCAATGCCAAAAGAGATCAGCCCCTGCGGGCTTGCCTCCGCCAGGAGAACGCGCGTAGCGTCTCCGGCTCTTTTTCTTCCCCAGCCCGTAATGATAAGCACGCAATCGAAGTTCTTGGTTTGGAATCGGACCCCTCTAAATTGTCCGAAGGAAATGCGTTTCCACCCCTTAATGAGACGCAATAATGCATTGCTCTCCTGGGTCATTGCGGCAATCAGTCCGATCGTTTCCATTTACCAGTGTCCATTCATTCGTTGGAACATTTGCTCGGATTCCGCCCTCGTTCCGCCGTGCAAGCCTTCCGCCTGCCCTATGGCGATTTCGGGTTCGTCATTTGCTAGCCCTGCCAGGGTCGCTTCAGCCACTTCAGTTGCAGGAATGCCTCTATACTCCTGTTTTCTCCGCTCGCGTGCGCCTCGGTCCATGTCGGTATCCACGGTGGGAGGAATGACTTCAAATACTTTTACGCCGGTCTTGCGCAGTTGATGCCGGAGAGACCAGCTGAATGAATGGATGGCTGCCTTTGTGGCGCAATAGACGGGTACTATGGTCAGGGGCACAAATCCCAGGGCCGAGGATATATTTACGATGGCAGCTTCTTTCAATTTTATCAGGTGTGGGATGAACAGTGCAGTGAGCTGCACCGGGGAGCTGAAATTAATCTGAATTTCGTCGTCGCCGTTCATCAAGTCAAGGGTCCCCTTGGTAAAGTCAATCTGTCTTTGGATTCCCGCGTTGTTTACCAGGATGTTCAGTTCGGGATAATTCGAGACCGCCCACTCGTACAACCTCTGGCGGTCATCAGCACTGACCAGATCGCACACTTGATATTGTATTTGTGGGAGTTTATTTTGAGCCAGGAGCAGGTTCTCCTTTCGTCGCCCACAAATGATGACTTGGTTGCCTTCCCTCAAGAACACCTCCGCCATCGCCAGGCCAATTCCGGTCGCTCCTCCTGTGATCAGGATTGTGTTGCCAGTCATTTTCATCGCTGCCTCCAAAAAAATTACAAGTCTTAAATTTTTATTTTAGCACATCCGCAAGATTGCATGGACGGTACGGTGAATGATCAATTCAGTACACCTATGTGAGTGATCGTTTGATAGGCATTGGACGAAACAAGAACAGAAATTACCTCAAACCCGACTACATATGTGACAATATAACCATCAATTTTATTAATCTCAAAAACCGTGGGCAATTATGTCATTAATGTACAATTGAGACATGGCATACTTCCTCTTCTCCATTTTTCTTTCTGCATTTCTTCTATTTCAGATCCACCCAATGATTGCCCGTACCATTCTGCCATGGTTCGGAGGGACATCCGCGGTCTGGTCCACGGTACAGATGTTTTTCCAGGTACTGTTGACCGGTGGCTATGCATACGCCAATTGGCTTTCCGGCAAAAGTCGCCGCCGTGAAATTGTCCACCTGGTGCTCCTGGGTGTTTCACTTGGTTTAATGCTGGTGCTCGGGCTGGCCTGGAAATCGCCCATAACGCCTGATGCCAGTTGGAAACCGGTCCAATCTGGCTTTCCCGTTTGGGATATATGCAAACTGCTGCTTATCTCGGTCGGCCTCCCATATTTCCTAATTTCCACGAACAGCCCGCTCATGCAAGCCTGGTTCCACCAGAATTTTCCCGAACGGACCGCTTATCGTCTTTACGCACTTTCCAATGTCGGCTCACTGCCTGGACTGGTGACCTACCCGGTCCTGGTGGAGCCCTATCTCACCCTGGCCTGGCAGGGAAAGATATGGTCCCTGATGTACCTGGCTTACGCAGGCCTGGCAGGGTATGGAGCGGTTCGATCCCTGCTGAAAAAGAAATCATCCGAACCTGAATTGGCGCGTTCAGAGGTTGACTTGGAACCGAAACTGACCGCTCGTGATTACAGCCTTTGGATTATCCTGGCAGCCACCGCGTCCATCCTGCTTCTGGCCACCACCAGCCAGATCATCCAGGAAGTTGCGGTCATACCTTTTCTTTGGGTTCTACCTCTCACGATATACCTGCTATCATTTATCCTGGCATTCTCGGGGGAACGCTGGTACTCCCGCCAGGTATACCTCGTCATCTTCTTCGTTGCCACCCTGTTGGTAGGCTGGGCTCTGGGTCGCGCTGATTCTCTGAGCATTTCCGTACAGATCGGGATTTACTCTTTGGGGCTTTTTGCTGCGTGCATGGTCTGCCATGGTGAGTTATACCGTTTGCGCCCGCATCCAGCGCACTTGACCCGCTTCTATTTGTTAGTATCGGTAGGGGGGGCTTTGGGGGGGATATTTATTAATTTTGCTGCACCATTTATTTTCAAGGGATATTGGGAATTACCACTCGGCTACACCCTGTGCTGGATCCTGTTTCTGGCAGTGACCTTCATAACCATTATTTCCGTCCAGCGTCGCTTGGTTTTCATCATGAACTCCGTGATGCTGCTTAGCATGGTTCTTGTTTCAGCGGCACGCTCATTCCAGCAAATCCAGGCCGACCTCGGGAACGATCTGTTTATCATAAGGAATTATTACGGTGTTATCCGGGTTAGGGAACTCGATGCCGGCAATCCGTTGACGGAGCGGTACGCATTGGTGCATGGTGTCACCATCCATGGCTACCAATTCCTGTCTGCTTTAAAAAGTGATATCCCGACGGCATATTATGGCGAAACCAGTGGTGGGGGGCTGGCAATCCTGAACGATCCACACCGAGGTCTTGGAATGCGGGTGGGAATATTGGGCCTGGGGATTGGCACACTCGCATCATATGGGCAGGCGGGAGATGTCTATAAGTTTTATGAAATTAACCCGATCGTGATTGATCTGGCGAAGGGGAGCGGAGGATACTTCAGTTATGTGTCCGGAAGTCGCGCTCAGATTGAGATCGTTCCCGGAGACGCACGTCTCTCCCTGGAGAATGAACTTGCCGCGAGCGGTTCCCAAAACTTTGATGTGTTGATTCTGGATGTCTTTTCGAGTGATTCCATTCCAATGCATTTGCTGGATGCGGAAGCCTTCGATCTTTATTTAAAACTTCTTCGTGCTGACGGGATTCTCGCTGTAAATATTTCGAACCGGCACTTGAATCTGGTACCCGTGGTCTGGACACTTGCCGATCACCTTGGTTTGAGCCGGGTCGTCATTAGCGATCCTGGGTCTTTGCCAGATACATTCCCATCTTTATGGATGTTGATGTCACGTGACCCATCCCTGTTGAATGCCGCCGGGATACTCTCCCATGCAACCCCCATGAACGGCTATGTCTCCCCCGTGAAATTATGGACGGATGATTTCAGTAATTTAATTCAAATATTAAAATAAAAAAGAGCGACTGGTTGCAGTCGCTCCAACAAATTACTTGGTAAACTTGTCGCTGGTATTGTCCAGCGCCCTGACCTCTTCGGCGGTCAACCTCCAGCCTAGCGCACCCGCGTTTTCCTCCGCCTGTTTGACATTTTTCGCACCGGGGATGGGCAACGATCCTTTGCATATGAGCCAGTTTAATGCCACCTGGCTGGGAGTCTTGCTTTCATGTCCCTTTCCGATTTCTGTCATTTCTGCAATCAGACTTGGGAGGGCTTTCATCCTCCCCATCGGCTGGCGGGCACGCAATCCGGGTGGAGGGGTTTCGGGCGTGTATTTTCCAGTCAACAGTCCCTTTGCTAAAGGTGAATATGCGATTAAACGAACCCCCAGCTCTTTACAGCGGTCGAGCAGCCCGTTCTTTTCCACTGTACGGTTGAGAAGATGGTACTCCACCTGGTTGGAAGCCAGCGGGAGGTTGTATTTCGAAAGGATGGTGTACGCCCTCTGCATTTGCATCTTGCTGTAATTTGAGACCCCGGCTGTGAGCGTTTTACCGGATTTAACCGCCTTCGCCAGCGCTTCAACCCAGAACTCAACCGGCATGGGTGGGAATGGCCAATGAATCTGGTAAAGGTCCACGTGCTCAAGCCCAAGTCGTTCCAGGCTTAAATCGAGCGAACGCATCAGAGCGCCGCGGTTTAGCCTCCATGGATAAGGCATGAACTTGGTTGCTACCAGCACTGGCGTTGAGGTGGATTTCAAGAATTTCCCGAGGAATCTCTCTGACCGGCCTCCTCCATAAACCTCAGCCGTATCCATCAAATTAATCCCCGCTGAAATGGTGGATTGGAAAGCCTGCTCTATGTCATTCTCGGCATATCCATGTCCGTAATTCCACATGGTACGATCCCCCCAACTCCATGTTCCCAGTCCCATTTCGGCTTTGTGCAGGAAAAGTGTTTCTTCGGCGATTGGTTCGGGCATGCTCAACTCCTTTGTCTACACCGCGCGATTGTATCATAGACGCTGTTCAGCGCGCTTGAATCGGGTTACAATCACCTTTACATTTCATGGGAACTTAGTGGCCGCGAACGCTATCCCCACTCCATTTTAGCTCCAGGTTCTTGCATGGTCGAATTGAATAAGGCCTGGGTCCGGAAATAGGTGGGGAGTGTTGGCGCTCCCTGGGTTCCGGAAGGTTGATATGGATCAAACTCCGGAAAAAAATCGCGAACAATCTCCGGCCGAACTGGTACAGCGGTATAAGCTTCCTACAAAAAATTTACTGTTGGTGACGCGTGCTCTCACACATCGGTCCTATGTAAATGAGCACCAGGAAGCGTTGGAGGATAACGAACGCCTGGAATTCCTGGGCGACGCCGTGTTGGACTTTGTTGCCGGGGCGTGGTTGTACAGCCATTTCCCCGAAATGGCCGAAGGCGAACTTACGCGCATGCGCTCGGCGATGGTTTGCACCGAGCAATTGGCTGAGTTTGCCCGTTCATATGACTTGGGGTCCGCCATGCGCCTGGGGCATGGAGAAGACAACGCCGGGGGGCGTCAGAAGGACGTCCTTTTATGTGCAACATTTGAGGCCCTCGTTGGGGCACTTTTTTTGGAGAGCGATATTTCCACCATACAGCATCTCGTCCATCCCTTGCTGGAACAAGTCAGCGAACACCTTGCACTTTCTTCGGATTCACGCGATCCAAAAAGCAGGTTGCAGGAATGGTCGCAGGGTCAAAGACTGGGTATCCCAAAATATGTCACGGTATCGATCAATGGACCCGACCACATGCGGATGTTTGAGATCGAAGTGCAGATCAATGGATCAGCCCATGGGCGGGGAAGTGGGCACAACAAGCAGGCAGCGGAGCGTGCTGCTGCCCAGGCTGCCATGGATGCTATCGAAAATTCTTAAATTTCCTATTAAATTATTCCATGCCGTTACGTCTTAAATCCCTTGAACTTCACGGTTATAAGACCTTCGCTGCAAAAACAAAGTTTGAATTTGCCGAAGGAATAACTGCCATTGTTGGACCCAATGGGTCCGGGAAATCCAACATCGCGGATGCTCTCCGCTGGGTGTTGGGGGAACAAACTTTCAGTCTCTTGCGCGCCAAAAAGACCGAAGATATGATTTTTACCGGGTCCGAACAGCGATCGCGTGCCGGTATGGCCTCTGCAGGAATTATCTTCGATAATAACGATGGTTGGCTGCCGGTGGATTTCTCCGAGGTCGGGCTTTCACGGCGCGCATACCGGGACGGTCGTAACGAATACCTCCTTAACAGTCAGCATGTAAGGTTAAAAGATATTAACGAGTTGCTGGCGCAGTCAGGTCTTTCCGAGAGGACCTATACGATTCTTGGGCAGGGGTTGGTGGATGCTTCCCTGGCTTTAAAAGCCGACGAACGCCGAAAATTATTCGAGGAAGCGGCCGGCATCGGTCTCTATCGCTCCCGGCGGGAAGAGGCTTTACGCAGGCTGGAAATCTCCCTGCGCAACCTCGATCGTGTGCTGGATATCCTTGCTGAATTGGAGCCGCGCCTGAAGAGCCTCGAACGCCAGGCTGTTCGAGCTCGGGAATTTACCCAGGTGCAGTCTGATCTGCGTGTGCTCATGCATGAATGGTATGGATATCATTGGCACACTGCCCAGAAAAATTTGACCGATGCGAATAGCCAATTGCGTGCGCAGGAAACCAGGTTGAATGAGGCGCGCGAATCCTATCAGCGTTTGCGAAAGGATTTTTCGGAATATCGTGACCAGGTCAACGGCGTGCGGGAGAAGCTGAACTCCTGGCATCGCCAGTCGGCACAATTGCATGAGACCCGCGAGTCCATTAGCGGTGATTTGGGGAAGCTGGATGAGCGTCAGCGCTTCCAACTGGATAATCGTCAGACAGTCTTGAGCGACCAGTCCCGCCTTGCGGAAGAATTCAAGATTGCTGAAGAACGTGTGGTCACGGCAGAGAAGGAAACCGCCAGCCTTCTGACCGAGTTCGAAGAAGCCCGCCTGCAAGCCGATGCATCCCAGGTTGCCCTTAACGAACGCCTTGCAGAAAAATCAAGCCTCGAACTCGACTTTGAAGTTGCCCGCAAGAGAATGGAAGACCTTTCCACCCAGCGTGCTGGCTTTCAAGCGCACTTTAATGAATTGGGTGCCCGCGTCGAAACCCAACAGCAAAAGAAGGAAATATTAAATCAGACGATTGTCCAGGATAACAAGGAAGCCAGTCGTTCTGTGAATGAATTTAAATCTGCTGAACTGATTAGGTTAAATGCCGAAAATATTTTACAGGTGGCAGAGTCCGCTTACCAGGCAGCGCAAAAAAGTTTGGCTGATCTGGAGGAAAATGTCAAGCGTGCAAGTGCTGAAGGTGCTGCTAAAAATGCCGACCGCGCCCGAATAAAAGCGCAGTTGGATGTTTTGGACCAGGCTGAGCAAGCGTTGACTGGTTACGCTGATGGGGCAAAACTGCTGTTGGAGGCAGCTCGTCAATCAAGGCTTAAAGGAGCCCGCGGAGCGCTTTCTTCCGCGCTGGACGTGCCCGTGGATCTTGAAGTGGCGATCTCCGCAGCTCTGGGCGAATTTACCGATTCCATTCTCCTGGCATCCGGTCAGGATACCGACCAAGCACTGGCGCTTCTCGATTTGGATCATAATTCCCGGGCATCAATTCTGCCTCTCGATTGGTTGACTCCGGTCGAACCGCTAAAAATTAAGCCGGACGTTAATTGTTTGGGTGTCGCCTCCGACCTTGTCAAGGCACCTGCGGAAATCCGCCCGGTTTTGGATTTGCTATTGGGGCAGGTAGTTGTAGTCCGCAGCCGTACCGCTGCCCGGCATGTGCTTGCCGGTCTGCCCAGGCAAGCCCGTGCAGTAACATTGCTGGGCGAAGTATTTCATGCTACTGGCGAGGTTGTGGCGGGAAAACCTGGCAAGGCGGCTGCACTGGGACGCCCGCGTCAACGACGGGAATTGCAGGAAACCTTGTCCGAGGCGGAACGTATCATCACTTTCCTGGAAAATGAGTCCATAAAAGTTTCAGGACGGTTGGATGACGCCCGCCGGCAAACCCTGGAATTAAAAATGGATGCTGATACGAAGCGGGTCTTGCTGGAAAAAGCCCGAGAGGCAGAGCGACTATCCCAGGTCAAGGCGGATAAAGACCAGCGTCAGCTGGATTGGGATTTTGCACAACAACATAATATCGAGCTGGAGATCTCGCAAGCGATAAATGAACGCCAGCAATCTGCCTCGTCACTGTCAAAAAACGAGCAGGAAACGATCGTTGCACAGGAAGCCCTCCGGGTGAAAACCGCAAAATTGGCAATGCTTTCCATGGACGATTTTCAGGACCAGGTTACGTTGTGGGGTACGCGCTCTGCTGTGGGAAAACTCGCATTGAGTGATGCCAAGTCCAGGTTGAATGAGCGCATCCAGGATGTTCAGCGTTTGCAGGAACAAAAGGACAAGGCCGAGACTCATCTACAGGGAATTGCCGCTGCCTTGCTGGAATTGGAAAACGAAAGAGACAACCTGCGCAGCCAGACTGCCGGGATAAACACCCAGTTGGAAGAACTGCGCGCTCTTATCGGACCTGCTGAGAAAACTCTCGAAACTTCTGTGGGAAGGGAAGGGAATTGGCAAAACAACGAGACTGAAGAGCAGGCTGCGCTGTCCCGCGTCGAACGAGCCTTCAATCAATTCCAACTCGACGTCAGCCGCAGGCAGGAGGCACTTCTGAATCTGAGGCAGAGAATTGAGGATGACTTTGGTTTGGTCGCCTTTGAATACACCACCGATGTCACAGGTCCGGTGCCGTTGCCGTTTGAAGGATTGGTGGAAAAACTGCCGGCCGTGACTGAGCTCTCCCCTGATTTGGAGGAAAACATGACTCGCCAGCGGGCACAGTTGCGCCGAATGGGGGCTGTCAATCCCGAAGCACAGCAGGAGTACAGTTCTGTTAAAGAGCGGCACACTTTCCTGACTGCTCAGGTGGAAGATTTGCGCAAGGCTGAAACCGACCTCCGTCAGGTCATAGCCGAACTGGACGAATTGACCCGCCGCGAATTTCAGAAAACTTTTGATGCAGTAGCCGAAGAGTTTCACATAATATTCCAACGGTTGTTCGGTGGTGGGTCTGCCCGTTTAACCCTGACCGACCCTGGGAACTTGACCGAAACGGGTATCGATATCGAAGCTCGTTTACCTGGAAAGCGCGAGCAGGGGCTTTCACTGCTCTCGGGCGGCGAACGCAGTCTGACCGCAATCGCGTTGGTGTTTGCTCTTTTAAAAGTTTCCCCAACTCCCTTCTGCGTTATGGATGAGGTTGACGCCATGTTGGACGAAGCGAATGTGGGTCGTTTCCGCGACCAGCTTGTGGAATTAAGCAAGGATACCCAGTTCGTTATAATTACCCACAATCGCAACACTGTCCAGGCTGCCGATGTCATATATGGCGTAACGATGGGACGCGATTCTGCCAGCCAGATCATCAGCTTGAAATTGGATGAAATTACCGATGAATTCCTGAAATAAATATCCCTGTTGCGACTGAATTTAATAAATAAAGCGGTTGGCTGGGAAGCTAATCGCTTTATTTTATATGGTCTAAATGGAATTATGCATTAAGGTGTTGGGGTTGTTGCTGATGTTGGGGTTGTTGCCGAGGTGGGATTCTGCTTGGCATACACAGTAGCAGTCGCGTTTAAATCCGCGAAGGCACTCTCAATGCTGGGCAGGCTGGGGACGTTGCTGGGCCAGTTGCTGGCAATTACAATGGTTGCGGGAGTCTTCTGGTTCGTCAGCCATTGGGAAAAGGCTGCTGAGACGGCACTGCTATATTCGGTCGCTGTCAGGGGACGGGTTTCGTGTCCCAGCACCTGGATAATGTGCCAGCCATCCGTCGATTGAACGGGTTGGCTGATTTCACCAACTTGCAATGCAAAGGCAGCCGATTCAAACTCAGCAACCATTACGCCGCGACCGAACCATCCCAAGTCTCCGCCTTTAGCGCTGCTGCCGGTATCTATCGAGACCTGGGCTGCCAGGGTGCCGAAATCTGCCCCGCTGATTAATTGTTGGCGAATGGATTGTGCAGTAGCTTCATCTGCAACCAGGATGTGGCGTGCCCAAACTTGCTCCTGGGTGTGGGCCACATCGGCAGTTACCTTATCTGAGACGCGTTGCCGGTAGAGTGGGCTTTCAAAGAATAATTTTTTGAAGTCCGCTTCCGTCATACCCAGTTTGGCATAATTGGTAAGTGCGGTCTTATAACTGGTTTGGAACCCGCTCAATGTGTATGGGGTCGCGGTGGGTGTGATGCTGGGAACCGGGCTGACCGTCGCTGTGAGTGTCATGGTTGGAATTGTCGTGGCGGTCGAGTTCAAGTCAAATGTCGGGGTTGGGGCTAATGTCTCTGTAGGTGTAGTGGTTGGCAGACCGGTCGGTGAGACCAATGCATATTGCGTTGGATTAAGCGTCGAATAAGAAAATGGGGTGCCCGTTAGGGTGGGGGTGGGGGTCCCATCCGGGTAGTAACCAAATGCATCATGCAGCGCCTTATCCATATCCGCTGCGGTCACCACGATCCCGTTTGCCTTGGCATATTGCCGGATAAGCAGATCGTTGATGATATTATCGAGCACTTGCTGACCAATGTTGGTTGCCGTTGCCAATTGGGTTGTAATTTGGTTCAGCGTATTTGACAGGTTCGGGTCGGTCGACGGGTCGATCCCAAACATCTGGGCGAATTGGTAGTATTGCATGTACTGATCAACGTATTGTTGACGTGACACCTTCACTTGCACCTGGAATTCGCGCATTGTGACGGATTCTCCGTTAACTGTGACTACAGGTTGGCGGGCTTTTAGTACGGTTTCATTCAGGATCCCATAGGCAATCAACCCCACGATGATAACCACAATACCAATCGCGATGCCGGTTATTATTCGAGTCTGCCGGCGCTCGCGTTCGAGTCTTGCCAGGTGTTTCTTGGAAGCGATCTTTGTTGCCTTAGCCTTTGCCATAATTCCTCATCCGGTAGATGTCATGCCATTGCGGAGGGTTGCTGAAATTGCCACGGTTCCGGCGAAATAACATGCGTATAGGTAATCACTGGCGGGGATACATTCCTCGCCATTTCATAAAAGCACAATTATTTAGCGGTCTTCGCGTTCGTTGCCTGAAAAGGGCAGCAAAGCGATATGGCGGGCGCGTTTGATCGCGCCAGCCAGCACGCGCTGGTGTTTCGCACATGTACCGGTTTGGCGGCGTGGGCGGATCTTGCCTTCTTCCGTCACGAGCCGGCGCAGCACGTCTGCCTGTTTGTAATCGATCGTGAGGTGTTTATCTGCACAGAACTGGCACACTTTCGGGCGGGCGTAATAACGGCGCTCGCCGCCCTGGTCCATATCATTATCGTTGCGAGGTTCACGTTCCATAAGAGCTTTGACTCCAGTCTTTTCTTGCAGCGGCAAAACTTGTTATAAACAAACTTCCGTCGCTGCTTATATATCCATTAGAAAGGGAATTCGTCTTCTGAGGGCAGCCCTTCAATTACTTCCGCCGCGACAGGTTCTTCTCCGGCGGATGGATGGCTGTTCGCCTCCCGACGTTCCCCAAGCATCATCATTTCACTGGCTACGATCTCCACGGTGGAATGCTTGACGCCTTCCTTGTCTTCCCAACGCCGGGTTTGCAGCCGCCCTTCGATGTAGACCTGTTGTCCTTTAACGAGGTATTGTTTACAGATCTCGGCCAGGTTGCTCCAGGTGACCACATTGAACCACTCGGTTTCGGAATGGCGTTCACCATCAGCGGTGTTCCAGGATCGGCTGGTGGCAACAGTAAATGTTGTCACCGGTCTTCCGGATGGGGTGTATCGCATTTCAGGGTCGCGCCCCAGGTGACCGATCACCATTACTTTGTTCAATCCACGACTCATGCTGCCCTCCTCGTTGGAAAGGATAAATCAATACCGTCAGTGGAATTAATTATTCAACCGCAGTGATCATATAGCGAATGACCGGTTCCAGGAACCGCAAATTCTGGTCCATGGTGGCGGTTGCGGTGGGTTCGAGATTGAGATTGAAAAGCACGTACTGACCTTCGCGATGTTTTTTGATCGTGTAAGCCAGTCGCTTGCGGCCCCAGATCTCGACTTTGTCCACAACTCCGCCGGTCTCGACCGCCCAACCTTTGACCTTATCAACGACGCCGTTAAATCCAGCCTCGTCCAGGTCGGGATGGACAATACAGACAAGCTCATAGTGACGCATGGGGAAAACCTCCTTTCCTCGGGATATGCTCCCGGACATTCACCGCAGGTGAGCCGGGGGCGGAAGGCAAGCCGCGGAGCGGCTTGAACAGTCGTCTATTGTAAGCGATAAGTTTGTTTTTGGGGAGTCCTTAATGGATATAGATCGGGTTGCTGAATATCCATCCACGCAGTTTTCCGATGAATTGCCTGTAGGCTTCCACGCGGAATACTCCCGGCTCAGTGGTGATATATACCATCGCCTCGCCGCGAGTGCTTTTCACAACCCTTCCGTTTCTGATCAGCCGGATCTCAGCCGCAGACGGAAGTTTGACCTGCAAGGTCACCGGGCCGGAAAACTTGATTTCATCTCCCATGCTGGCATTCCCGAACTTGCTCTGGGCGGAGAATTGGAATCCCCGCGTGGGTGCTGGCAAATCATAGCCGACAAAGCAATGACCAGCCGCCAGCGCATCCATAACCATCCTTTTGTCACGCAGCAGGTCTCCCGTAAGGGCTGAGGCAGCCAGGATATGCGTGTTGATCATTTTGAAATGATACTCGTACGGGAAGATGACCTTGTGTATCGGTCCCAGTGATTTATGTTCGGCATGGGCATCCGATCCGCCAATGGCAACCACGCGCTGGCCTTTTGCGATCTGTTCATCCCAGCGCTGCAGGGTTTTGGTCAAAGGACCATGTGGGATTAACTCCGGGAAAAATGCATATGCCACTGCATCCCATTTTCCCTTAGCCACGGATTTGAGTTCACTGAATCCGTTCCACAGCTCTATCCCGGTAATGCCGGTGACATCCCAATCCGTCCACGAAATGTCCGTTTCCCCGAAATCGGGCATTGCCGGGTCATTTGGGTGGGCAATGAACGAAATTCCACCGGCATCGTGCACGGCATCGACCAGGGATTGCGGGTTTTTTGCCAGTGGAGCCAATTCCCTGTCCGCTCCAAACACCAGCAGGTGGTTCTTCTGGGGATCGCGTGCCTGGTCATGGATTTCCTCACAAGCTAGAACAAGCACACGCCGTTTCCCGTCCCGGTAGTATGCATTTACCCCATCCACAAGCACGTTATGATCGGTCACGAGCAGTACGTCCACGCTGGTTTTCAACGCGATCCGTCCCAGGTCCGCGTGCGTGCCGGAACCATCGGAGTAGGTAGTGTGCATATGTAAATTGACGGTCAGGTCATGCATAAATGTAGTCCTAAAAATGTGGAATTATTTCAAAACAGGATTCCATCAGGATTGCTGGAATGATTTTGTCGTGGTGCTTTTGCATGCAGGAAAACCACTTTCAGCCTCCAGGACCCAGCTATTGATTCTGTACCATTTTTCCCGTCCGGGAACCTTGTTTGACGGTTTGTTAGAAAAACAGGTATAATTTGTCGGCTATAAATTTTGGAGGCTGACAAATGCAAAACTTTCTGGACGGTTCTTTGATTTTAACATCAATTGCCTTGGTAATAAGTATTATCTTGCAGAGTAAGGGGGCTGGCTTGGGCAATATGACAGGTGGGGATTCGGGGACCGTTTTTACCGCCAGGCGGGGCATTGAGAAAACGCTCTTTTGGGTCACGATCATTTTCAGCGTGCTGTTCTTTATTCTTGCCATCACGTCCGTGATTATCGCTGCCCGGGCATAATATTTCCTGCTAAGGAAGGCCATCGCTGGATTGCTGTTTGCGCCTGCGAGCGGCCTTTCTTTATTTCATGCTCATGAAAAAACTGCGCTGGCAAATCCTGGTGGTTGTGCTGACACTGATCGTGGTGGCAGTTCTATTGCTGACCCAGCAGCCGGCGCTCAATCCGATCCAGCCTGAACCAGCCAGCGGGGGAATTTATACCGAAGCTTTGGTGGGCTCGTTCGGGCGGCTGAACCCGTTGCTTGACCTGAACAATCCTGCCGACCGGGACATTGACCGTCTGATTTTCAGCAGTTTGATTAAGTTTGATTCGAGCGGGGTTCCGCAGCCTGATTTGGCAGAATCCTGGGGGGTCACTCCCGATGGGACGGTGTACAATGTTACCATCCGCAGTGATGCAGTGTGGCAGGACGGTACCCCGGTAACCAGCGACGACGTTTTATTTACTATCAGTCTTTTGCGCAGTGTAAATTCCGCATTTTCTACCGATGTCCGCGCCATGTGGGACCAGGTGCAAATTACCCGAATAAATGATAAGAATATCAAATTTACCTTGCCGGAACCGTTCGTTCCTTTTCTGGACTTTCTAACCTTCGGGATTCTGCCTCAGCACCTTTTGTCATCCCTTACGGTGGATCAACTGTCAAGTTCTGATTTCAATCTGGCTCCAGTGGGGAGTGGACCTTATAAATTTGATCACCTCACTGTCGAAAACGGACAAATTACTGGCGTGGTGCTCACTGTCTCCGATAAATATTACGGTCAAGTTCCATTTGTTGAACAGATCGTTTTTCGGTATTATCCAACCGCTGACCAGGCTCTCGCGGCTTATAAAGCGGGAGAAGTCCTCGGGATCAGTCAGATCACTTCAAACCTTTTTGCATCAGCCTGTTCTGACCCAAATCTCTCCTGCTATTCCAGCAGGATGCCGCGCTTATCCATGGTTCTCTTCAACCTGGGCAACAATGATGTCGCATTTTTCCAGGATAAGAATGTCCGCCGTGCTTTAATGGCCGGATTGAACCGTCAGTGGATGGTCGATAATTTGCTGCAGGGTCAGGGGATCGTTGCGGATAGCCCGCTCCTGCCTCTCACCTGGGCTTATTACAGCGGGGTGGAGCACATTGGCTTTGATCCCGATACCGCAATTGCTGAGTTGAAAGCCGCCGGTTATGTTCTCCCGCCTGATGGTACAGTCCGCGCCAAGGATAAAGTTACGCTTTCCTTTACGATGGTTTATCCGGATGACGCCCTCCACGCTCAACTGGCTCAAACCATCCAGCAGAACTGGGCGGCAATTGGCGTCGAGGTGAAACTCCAGGCCGTGTCGTACGATTCATTATTCGCCGACTACCTTACCCCTCGCACCTACCAGGCTGCCTTGGTGGACCTGGACTTAAGCCGTTCTTACGACCCGGATCCTTATCCATTCTGGCACCAGGCCGAAATTACCAGCGGACAGAATTATTCCCAGTGGGACAATCGCACCGCCAGCGAATACCTGGAACAGGCTCGCGTCGTAGCCGATATGAATATTCGTGCCCGCCTTTACCGCAACTTCCAGGTGGTTTTTGCCCGCGAGCTCCCCGCTTTACCCCTTTATTATCCAATTTATACCTATGGAATTGACCAGCGCGTTCAAGGGGTGCAGGCCGTCCCCTTGTTTGAACCGGCAGACCGTTTCAATGGGATCGCCTCCTGGTTCTTAATCACGCGCAGAGCCCTCGAGCAAACAGTTCAACCGACTGTTTCACCCTGAGTTATTTTCAAGAAATGCAGGGAAATTTCCCTGTCTAGTTCAAAGTATTAATCTTAAGGGAGTTATATATGGTAGACCAACTTGATATAGCATTGCAATATGCTCATAAGAATAATGAGAAATTCCTGCATTCCTTAAAGGAAATCCTGGCAATCCCGTCCGTATCGACCGAGCCGGAACATGCCTCAGATATCCGCAAGGCAGCCGAATGGCTTGCTTCACAATTGCGCGGCCTCGGCATGCAAAAGGTGCAAATCTTCCCCACTGCCAAACATCCTGTTGTCTATGGCGAATGGTTGGAAGCCCCGAACGCGCCGGTGGTGCTTATATATGGACATTATGATGTTCAACCGGCAGATCCACTCGATTTGTGGAAGACAGGACCTTTTGACCCGGAAGTACGCGGTGAAAATATTTATGCCCGCGGCGCCTCTGATATGAAGGGACAAGATGTGATCATGCTTAAAGCCGTGGAATCGCTCGTCAAATCTGGCGGTCTTCCGGTGAACGTCAAGTGGTTGTTTGAAGGTGAGGAGGAGATTGGTTCACCAAACCTTCCGGCCTTCATTACTGGGCACAAGGAATTGCTTGCCGCCGATTTTGCCCTGAACCCTGATTCTGGCATGATCGGAAAAGATTACCCCACCCTAACGTACGCTTTACGCGGTCTGGCTTATTTTGAGTTAAGGGTTTTTGGTCCCAGCCAGGACTTGCACTCCGGCATATATGGAGGTGTTGTCCACAATCCGGCCATTGTGCTTGCCGAGTTGATTTCCGGGATGCACGATTCAAAGGGTCGCATCACCTTGCCTGGTTTTTATGACCGCGTGCAAAAATTGAGCAGGGAAGATCGCGATGAGTTGGCTCGTCTTCCAATTGATGACAAGCATTTCCTTGACATCACTGGTGTCCCTGCCTTGTATGGAGAGGCTGGGTTCACCGCCAACGAGCGGACCGGGGCGCGGCCCACTCTCGATGTGAATGGCCTGCTCTCCGGGTTCACCGGCGAAGGGTCAAAAACGGTCATCCCCGCCTGGGCCATGGCAAAAATTTCCATGCGTCTCGTTCCCGACCAGGATCCAAACGAAGTCCATCAGCAATTGTTGCAGTATCTTAAAGAGCATGCCCCCCGCGATATCCGCTGGGAATTGACGGTGATGGCAGGTGGACCCGCATCCATTTCCGACCGGAATAATATTGGCGTTCGGGCCATGAGTAAAGCCCTGGAAACGGTTTGGGGCATTCCTCCCTATTTCAGGCGGGAAGGCGGGTCGATACCCGTCGTTAAAGACATGCAGAGTCTTTTGGGAATCGAATCGGTGGTTTCAGGTTTTGGTCTCCCCGATGATAACGTCCATGCTCCCAATGAAAAAATGCATCTGCCCACCTGGTATCGCGGTATAGACGCGGCTATTCATTTTTTCATGAATTTAAAACCCTGATAGCATTTCAATCAGCAGAAAACATTTCCTTCCCTGGATATTTGGAGATTATTGGTATGGAAGATAAATTGATCGCGTATGGTGGCCAGGCTGTCATCGAGGGGGTGATGATGCGTGGGCGGAAAACCTACGCGGTTGCGATGCGCGCTCCAAATGGGACGATTGAGACCAAGGTGGAACAGCTCGGAGGCATTTATAAATCCCGCGTGGTAAAAATCCCTTTTCTGCGTGGCCTGATCATGCTCTGGGATTCGCTCGGGCTGGGGATGCGGGCTCTCACCGATTCCGCCAACCTGCAGAGTGGTGAAGACGAAAAACTGGAAGGACCCGCTCTTTATCTCACCCTGGGCTTGACCTTTCTGGTGGCAATTGGCATCTTCTTCCTTGCGCCCGCAGGGGTTGGCTGGCTCTCTGAGCATTACCTGCACTGGAATGCCTGGTGGAGCAACCTGCTCGAAGGCGTTCTTCGCCTGTTATTATTGCTGGGCTATTTGTGGGTGATCGGTTTCGCCTCTGACATTGCGCGGGTCTTTGCCTATCATGGCGCTGAACACAAGACCATCAACGCTTATGAAGCCGGTGCGGAATTGACTCCCGCAACCGTCTCTAAATACTCGGTTGAGCATCCTCGCTGTGGCACCGCCTTCTTATTGACCCTGATGGTGCTTTCACTGTTCTTCTTTACCATTTTGGGCCCATTGCCATTTGCCTGGCGGCTTATCAGCCGGGTGATTATGATTCCCGTCCTGGCCGGTGTCGCTTATGAATACTTGCGCTGGACTGCCAACCACCTAAATCTGTCATTCATTCGGGTGATTGTTAAACCCAACCTTGCTCTTCAGCATCTGACCACCCGCGAACCTGATGAAATGATGCTCGAAGTGGCGATCACCGCTTTTCAGACCATGCGAAAAGCGGAGTTGGAAGCATCAATTATATAATTGCCCGATTACGACACTCATTTTCGGAGCGATTATCAGCTGAATCAAAAAACGCATGAAAATGCGTTTTTTGATTCAAAATGGGTGAACCGCTAACACTGCAGGTATCCATTGTGCTGATAATCCTGGAAAAGCTTCCCCCAGGTTGTATTTTCCAGCCATTTGCGCGCAACTCCCTTGTATTTCAAAGGCCAGTAAAAGTAATCCTGTTCAGCTTCTGAGATACTGATGGGGAGAAAAACCAGCGGGGTCCTGAATATGAGTTTTTGCAGGAATTTTGTCGGTCCATACCAGGAGAGCCACGCCAGGAAGGTATGTGTGTTCTTGCCGATCTTGAAGTTCCAGCTTTCATTGGAAATGTCATCCCCCACCAGGTCAATTTGACTGACGTCCCCGGTCCCCAATCCCTGCTCCTGGGCAAGGCGGATGTATTTGATTGATAACGGGTCGAAACCCATCAATTTGGCAGCCACGGCATCGATTGCCACCTGGTCTGCCGACGCCAGCAAAATGTTCTTTACCTCCGGGATCATCAGGCGTGGACCTGCGCCGTTCCCGGCGGTGGTCCCATCCATGATCGCGAATATCCCTGGGTGGATTTCCTTCTGGATGGCTAACAGATCTACCAGGGTCTCGTGGATCCAGGAATGCGTGTAATGCCGGTGTTTGCTCAGCAGCCCGCCAAAAGCATTTTTCATGGCTCCGGTTGTGGTGGTATACATATGTGTCTTGACCGTTGGCAGGTGGACGATGTTTTTCCCAAAAAAATAATCCGGGATTTTGATGCCCTCGGGGTAAATGTGGTCGAGCGCAAGCATTTTTGCCTTCGGCTGGTACGGCACCCACTTCATTTCTTCAGTTCGGAAATTAAATAGCGCAGGTACTTTGTATTGCTTAAAAATGGGCAGGTAACAATTAAGATCCTCCCCTTTAAAGGCATTTGTGATTACTGTCTGGTTTTGCACGCAGACCAGGTCCTCGAACCCCGCCTTGCGCAGTGCCAGGATCGATCCTTCCAGTTGCCACGGGGTCGTATTGGCTGCCGGCATTGGGTAGTGCCACGAAATATTATCTTTCAGGATCGTTTGTACTCCCGGGCGCAGCGATTTTTCACCGTCTGCCAGCTCGAACAGGCGTTGATAATCTTTCAACACGGTCTCGGGCGTGGTGCGGATTACGGCGACTTTGGATTTGGTGGGCATGATCATGTCCTTTTCCAACGGCATATTTGCTCTTTGACTATTTTATCCTGTTTATCTCTCGGGCAGCAAACAAATCATCGACAAATTAAGGGCGGATTATCGAATTGCTCCTAATATTACCATTCTTCTTTTAGATATGATTGACTCTATGATTGCATCCCTTGGGTGAGTATCATGAATTCTCATATATATGAAGTATAAAGTTACCTTTATTTTCTTCCCCACTCTCCTCTTGACAAAATAGCTCAAATGTTCTAATATTACCTTCAAACTTGGGAAGGTCATCTTTTTCCCGCGCTTCGTTTTTGGCAGCCACTGGATGACGAGGCATAAGGCCCTGTCGCCCCGTTCCCTCCTGCTGATTATTAATTGCACTCAATCATTCTATTATAGATTGATCTAACCAGTCTATTTATTGCTCAAATTGTGTCCACGTCCCCATTCCTGGTGGTTGTGGAGAAAGGTTCTCCTAATGCCCCGCACACTCAACGCCACCCTATTAACCGCCATGAATGCTGGCGGATTTACTCCCTACTTCAACGTCCAGCTTTTAGCTGCGAACAGAGCCACGGTCGTCTTCGAGACCACCGAAGTGACCGGCTTCACTCTGGACGGGCTGACTGCGAAGGTCTCGTTTCATGATGATTTGTATGTGAATAGTTATGCCACGTTCAGGATCCAGCGCGGGGTGATGATCAATGGTGTGCCTAAGATTATTACCAGCTCTCAGTTCTATCCCACGCTTGACCGCTATACCAAGCGGATCAGGTCTCTCGAAGGGCATGTGTTCCCGATCAGCTTTTATTCTTCGACCGGGGATGTGTCCTATGGGTCGATCATTGCCACGATCTGTGCAGCCTACGGGCTGTCAGTTGCTTACGACGATGCAGGGGCGGATTGGCTTTCTTACCAGTTCTATCCCACCGGACGCACATTTACTTTAAACGACGCTCGTCAGTTCTTCACCATCCTCCGTCAGAAGTATCTGGTTTTTGCCACGGATAACTGCAACGATCAATTGTTCTTCTTCCAAGCAAAGGCGGTCGGACCTGCTTATCCTGCTGGTTATGCTCCCGTTTATCCAGGTCTCGCAGCCATCCCCGGATTAGGCTCTTATAAGCTCAAATCCTTCCTGTCCAGGGACGAGCTCAGCACAACCCACACTTCCGGCGATGCCGGCAGCCCACTCCACAACCTGGGCTTCCTGCCTTCGACTGCCGTGCATCCAGACTGTTATTGGTACACGGATAGTCCGGACTGGTTTGTGACGGATATCTCCCCAAATCTCAAATACCGCGACTTCGATGCTTTGAAGGTGGTATTCGACAACTCCGTCCTTGCTCTCTGGCCAGCTAGGATGCGGGAGATCTTCGACAAGAAACTTCATCCATCCTGGCAGTGGAATTGCAAGTATTTGGATATTTTCGCCAATACGGAAGGCGGAGCGATCCCAGGCACGATCGAGGCAGCCGCCCCGTACACTCCGATCAATGTGACCAATTTCGACAAGAACTTGAATTCAACGGTCAACAATCTCCAGGCATTGGCTGATCGTGTGGACGAGTTAGACACGGGGCCATCGATAGCTGCATCCACCGCGCTCAACCCACCGGACGATGCGGATCTGTTCCCTGTGGTGGATATGTCACTCATGACGCCCAAGGTCAAGAATATAACCTGGCTGCAGATCAAGACGGACTTGAACGACCAATCTCTCCGCCCAACCCTTTCCGCTGACCGTCACTATCACGTGCGCGTGGATGGGAACGACGCCAACACTGGACTTGTCGATAGTGCAGGGGGAGCATTCCTTACGATCCAGCATGCCGTGGATGTGGTGGCTGGTTTGGACACAGCCATCTACAATGTTGCGATCCAAGTCTCAGACGGCACTTATAACGCCAACAGTATTTTGTACTTGAAAAATCCAGTCGGAGCCGGAACAGTCATCATATCCGGTAATCTCACCACTCCCGATAATGTTGTGATTGGAAGCCAATTTTACAAAGATGTAGCAGGATCCATCTATATTTTGCAGGGTTTCAAAATAACACTGGCCACCGGTCAGTTTATCTTTGCGCAAAATGGCGCAGTCATCAAGTTTTCAAAGCTCAATTTTGGAGCCGGTTGCACTTACGCGCACCTCCTTGCCAATAATGGCGGACGGATCTTTATTTCTGGGGCATATACGATCAGTGGCTCCGCTCCTTACCACATGTCCTTATATGCTCAAGGTAATATCACGATGGACTATGGCACGTACGTGGTCACGGTCTCAGGAACTCCTGGGTTTTCTCAGTTTGTGGCGTGTTCCAGTGGCTCGACGATATTCTTTTGGAATGTCCTTTCATTCAGCGGAGCTGCAACCGGACAACGCTTTTATGTCGATATGAATGGTGTCGTCAACGCGGGCGGAGGAGCAAACTATTTTCCAGGCAACACCGCAGGGGCAACCGCAACGGGCGGTCAGTATGCTTAGATTCTTTATTCCCGAATTAATTCATCAAAATCAATCATTCGATTGTTTTCGTTTTGGCTCGCAAATTTATGCATTATGCAAAGTTGCTTCAAATGTCCAGCCGGTCAAATCACACGCTTTCTGCCATCATGGAATAAAACCAACCAAAATCAGTCATTCGTTTCTAGTCGTTTTCGCGGATTCATGATGCCAACCCATTACCATCCAGAATAACACCTCGTATCTTGCTCAGAATCTCCACAAAGTGAAACCAAATCTGTCGGTAAGGGTTTCCTTTATGGTAAAATTCGCAGGTCAAAAATCCAAAGGAAAATTGATCCGTCGGTGAAGCACCTATGCAGACTAATTGGCTGTACATCGGTATATTTCTTGTGATTGGTATCATTGTCCCGATCGTGCCCCTGCTTTTTTCCCGGTTGGTTGCACCTCGCAAGCCTAATCCGATCAAACAAAGCACGTACGAATGCGGTATCGAGACGGTTGGCGATTCCTGGGTCCAGTTTAAGGCTCAGTATTACATTTATGCCCTGATCTTCCTCGTTTTTGACGTGGAAACAGTTTTCTTGTTCCCCTGGGCGTTGTCATTGAAGCAATTCCCTCTTTTCGTGGTTCTGGAAGGTATCCTCTTCATTTCCATCCTGGTCACCGGTCTGGTGTTTGCCTGGCGCCGGGGGATGCTGGAGTGGGCGTAACGACCATGTTTGTAATTTAAAAGGCTGACAGGTTTCCCTTTCGGCCTTTTATTTGTGTTTGCAAGGAGCTATGCATGCCATTTTTAAATGACCCGGTCAACTTCATCAGCGGGTGGATGCGCAGCCTGCTATTCGGCTGGGGTCTTCCATCCGGTCTGGTGACAGTGATCATTTATTTTATCGGCATTACCGTGCTGGTTATGTTTGCCATGGTGTTGGATATCTTCCTGGTCTGGGTCGAACGAAAAGTGGTTGCCCGCTTCCAGGACCGGCTTGGCCCCAACCGCATCGGACCGTTTGGGCTGATCCAGCCTTTCGCCGATATCATCAAGCTGGTTATTAAAGAAGACATCACACCTACTGGTGCCGACAAACTTCTCTTTAACCTGGGACCAGTGCTTGCCATCGCCTCCGTTATTATTCTTTGGGCCATTTTACCCATCTCATCGAAAATCTTTGGCGTCGACCTGAACGTTGCGGTACTGTATCTGGTAGCCGCGGGTGCGCTCGGTACCTTGTCCATCATCGTGGGGGGTTGGGCCTCCAACAACAAGTACGCGCTGCTTGGTGCCTTCCGCATGGTAGCCAACATGGTCTCATATGAGATCCCCATGGTTGTGGTATTACTCATCCCAACCATTTTGGCAAACTCGATGAGTGTACAGGATATCACCCAGGCGCAGAGCGGGATGTGGTTCGCCGTCCTTTCTCCCCTTGCTTTACTGATATTCTTGATTAGCGCGATTGCCGAACTGGGGCGTTCTCCCTTCGACCTGAACGAAGCTGAATCTGAAATTGTCGCCGGTTTCCATATCGAATATACCGGCATGAAATTCGGTCTTTTCTATGCAGGCGAGTTGCTGCATGCCTTCACCTTCGGTGGCTTTATCGCCGTGTTATTCTTTGGTGGTTATGGTGGTTTCTTTGGTTTGGAAAAACTGGGGATATTCTCATGGCTGAACAATTCGTTCGTTCAGGCAGTGGTATTCCTTGCCAAGGCCATGTTTGGGTATTGGGTGATCATGTGGATCAAATACTCGATGCCGCGTATCCGAATTGATCACATGTTGACCTTCAACTGGAAATTTCTCACCCCTCTGTCATTGGTGGTCTTGGTGAATACCGCCGTATTAAGCAAGGTTCTTTCCGGGCTGCCGGGTTGGGGTTATGTCCTTGGAATGTTCTTATCGAATTTGATCATCGGTTACATCACCGTTGAGATCCTGCGTGCCTACGGACGCAAACAGCGCAAAACGGAAGCGATCCCCTCCCCGCAGCGCCTCCAAAACTAGGAGCTTGCAGAATGACGGTTGACAGAATTATTTTTCTTGTGCCTGCAGCGCTAATCCTCGGGTCTGCGGTGATGGTAGTGATTACCCGGAAACTGATCCATGCTGCCTTATG
>Ga0209638_1000155_pt1 | contig 45651 bp, 44 predicted proteins | sample BarGraNGADG00211_FD_184490 | JGI IMG/M metagenome (GOLD analysis project Ga0209638, IMG submission 184490) | Arctic peat soil microbial communities from Barrow, Alaska - Barrow Graham LP Ref core NGADG0002-211 (SPAdes) (version 2) | ecosystem: Environmental > Terrestrial > Soil > Wetlands > Peat...
GACGGTCCCGTTGCGCTTGTAGTCGTGACTTCGACGCTCCGGCACTCCGGGGAGGAGCGGGAAGATCGGTTGGGTGCGATCGAGCGCTTGTACCTGGGTCTTCTCATCCACGCAGAGAACAACCGCGTGGTCAGGAGGGCACATGTAGAGCCCGACGATGTCTCGCACCTCTATCACTCGGCTGACGGAGGGTACACCGGGCGCTGGGATTCCGCCGAGAACACGACTCACCGTTCGAGATAGGTCCGCCGGAACTCGAACGCCTCGTCATCGATCAGGCCCTGTTCGTGGCGCTCGACCAGGCGCTCTAGCTCCTTGGCTCGGGCGCTAGAGCTTGCTGACTGCTTGAGTTCGGCCGTCTGCGCACTCGCGTTCCCCATCCGCTCTCGCAGGGCTCTCAGCATTCCCATCCGGGCCTCCTCTCCTTGGAGTGTAGGAGACTGGGCCTCCTCTGGTTTGACGGACATCCACCATCAGGGGCATCGCCCCCGGAAAGGATGTTCACAATGGAGACCATGGAGCGGAAGAAGCCCCGTACCCGACGGTTGTTCACTCCGGAGTTCAAGGCTGAGATCGTCGAGCGTTATAAGCACGGTGTTCGTGTTGTCGAGGGCCTCCAACGGTTCGTCGCTCGGGGTAACCCGGTCATCATGACCGGTCCGTTGCGGCGACCGTTGGAATTCGCCGACGTTCAAGTAATTCCCTACCTCCACGGTCACGTAATTCCTTACCCCTGAGGGTGGGGAGGAGCCAGGAGCCGGCCAGCGGCCGCCATGCTCGGTTCATCCGGGAACCGGTTTCACGGGGCGCTTCGAGGCAGCTGGCTCCAGTTGTTGGCCAGCCGAGCTGCCAACTCCCGGACGGGCTCCTGCCAGGTGGTGGGAGCGTCGGCCCAGCTGAAGCTGGGGGTGACGATGTTCTCTGCCAGCTGGCCGCCGTCCGGCGCCGGCAGGATGGTGACGCCGTTGAGATGGGGCATTTCCGCCACCACCTGGTCGAGGTCGAGCATGGAGCCTCGCTGGGGCATCTTGTTGGCCACCAGCCAGGTCGGCGTCCCGGGGGGCAGCAGGGTGGCGGCTGCCACCACCTGGCGGGCGGTGGTGGCCGACGTATCGGTAAGGAGCACGAGCTGATCGGCGGCTTCGAGAGCGGCCCGCACGGGCGGGTCGAGGAGCCCGGTGCCGCAGTCGACGAGCAGGATGCCGGCGTAGTCCCGGAGCCGGCGGATCAGACCCTGGTACAGGTCGAAGTCGGCAGCGTCCTTCATCCGCTCCTTGCTGGCCTCGGGCGGCCGGGGGGTGGGGATGAACCGCAGCCCATGTGGGCCGACCCCGAGGCGGCTGGAGAGTTCGGCCGGAGTGGCTGTCGGATGTTCGATGAGCCAATGGGCGAGATCATCGACCTCAGAGCCGGGGAGAAGGTCGTTGCTCAGCTTGTCCTTCAGGTCACCGAAGTCTGGATTGGCATCGAGGGCGATCACGGGATCCCGGCGGAGCTCAGCCAACAGCATTCCGAGCAGGGCCGTGGTGGTGGTCTTCCCCGGTCCGCCCTTGGGAGACACCACGGTGATCACCATGCATCGCTGGAGGGTGGCGCCCCGAATCATCATTTCGAGGTTATGAGATCGGTCGGTGGCTTGGAGCGCCTGTCGGTAGCGTTCGCCGGCCTTGGGTTGGGTGGCCTTGATGAACTGCCCGGTGGGCTGAGCGGTTGGGGTTTTGCGATTTACGCCCGCCTTCACTGCCCGCCAGAACCGGTGGCGTCCGGACACTTTGGGCGGGAGGACGGCGTCCTCGGGGTGGCCACCAACGCTCGGCGGGGCGGTGACCTCGGACGCCCGTGGTTGGTAGCTGCTGGGTGGAGCGGGCGTGGGGCGGTGGGAAGGCTCCTCGGGCTGGAGATCCTCAGGAATCGCCGACAGGCCGGCGGGGACGGGGGCCGGAGCTGGGGCTTTCACGGTCTGGACCTCCATGATCTCCATTGCTTCAGTAGCGGTGACCAGGCGGATCACCGACCCATAGCCAAGGCGCAGCTCCGCCAGCGTCTGGCCCGGGTCGAACAGGGTCCTGTTGTCGCCCGAGAGGACGACCAGCTCGGCGGCCGACACGGTGGAACAGGTCGCTGCCCATGTGGGCACCAGCTCACCCAGGGGGACCGTGGTGTCAGCCTGCAATTCGGTGGTGTCAGCATCGCCGCTGACCGTCAGTAGCACGGTTGCTTCCATCAGCTCTGTCCAATCATGTAGTCGGCGGGGACCCAAGAGACGGCGTCGCCCTTGGCATTGAAGGCGACGTCGTAGACGGAAGCAACAACGGCCTTAGTGGCCGATTCGGCCTTCTGTGCGGCGGCCAGGGCCGCCTCATCCGTGTTCTCGGTCTGTTGGTCGGTGGTCAGGGTGTTCTGGGCATTGGTGGCCGCCTGTTGGGCGGCTGCCGCCGCGGCGGCCAGCGGGGCCGGGTTGGGCGGCACGGCGGTCTGGGAGGCGGTGACGGCGGCCTGAGCGGCGGCGTCCGCAGAGCTGATAGCCGCCTGATCGGTCGTCACCTGCCTTTTGATGTTCGCCACTGCATCTGTGTCGGAGGATTGGGTTGCTGCCGTGGTCGAGCCGAGGGCGGTGGTAGAGAGCGGGACGTTGATACGGGCCACGAAGGCCACCTTCCCTCCGGGCTTCCACTGATTGAGCACTTTGGCCGATCCATCGAGGCGATAGCCGAGGGTGGGAACCGCTCCGGCGGCCTGGGGGCCGAAGGTGGCCACCGCCCAGTTGTTGGCTTGCTTGGTGGCGCTCAGCCCCACGATCGTTCCGGTCTGGGGGACCGTGGTCCCCACTGGGTTGGCGAAGGGCAACCCAGTGACCGTGAGCGGGTACGCCACCGACCCGTTGTAGAGCACCACCGTGAGCCCGTAGGCCGGTCCCTGGACTGGGGCCACGATGAACTGTTGGCTGGTAATGCCCAGTGATGTGGACGACCCGGCTACCTCGAGCGAGGCGGGTAGCTTCGGCCCGGTCCGGCCCAGGTTTGCCGACACCCCGGCCGATCGGGGGCCGGTGAACGGTGTACCGGCTAGCCACGACCTGGCCGCCTGAACGGACAGAGGATTCGGCGTCGTGGTCGATGTGGTTGAACTGCCGAACAAGGTGGCGCCAAGGATCATGGCGACCACCACCAGGGCCACGATCGAAGCGACCAGGATGGTCCACTGCCTCCCAGTCCGAGAGCCGTTCCTGCCCCCGGACTGGCTGCCGCGTGGCTTGGCCCAGTACTGCTGCAGGCCGTCAGGGGTGCCAGTGCCGGTGGTGCTGACCAATCCGGGTGCGCCAGGCTCATCCACCAGGATGACCGACCCAGGCCGGATTCCCACTTCTCCGAGGGTCTGGGAGGCGTGGATCACTTCGCCATTGCGGACTGACAGTCGCGCAACTACCGCCACGCCGACCTCGCCGCCCAGCGTCTCGGCCAAGCGGCCGGCGGGCACGTTGGTCGGGACTCGCACCACCTTGGTCGTCTTCGGGCCCGCCACGGTCACAAGCACGAAGCTTTCGTGCTCTGGCCCCCCGGCGGTGGGTTCGTCGTAGCCGAGGATCTGCGCGGCTTGGGCCACCATCTCCTCCGAAGGAGGGGGTACCGCCTGCGGTCCTCGGCCGTTGCTCGTGAAGTCGTCGCTCATGGCTTCTCCTCGTCGAGATAGGTGTTGGGCCAGTCCCAGTCCTCGGGTTCGGGTTTGCACGGCAAGGTGCCGATGACCTTGTTCGAGTCGGTGACATGGACGCCCTCTTTGCAGGCGGCAAAGGGGCCGTTTGCGGCGTCGCTCAACACGGCGAAGTGGGAGTCGAAATGCATGGTCCACCAATACGACAGCCCTCCCCCCCCCTCGACTACGGCTGCCTCCCACGCCCGCCACAAGGCGTCGAGGCGGGCGACGGCTTCACGATGGCGCCACCACTCTGGGCACCACGTCGAACCTGACTTGAAGGGCCGGTGAATGATGGCCGTGAGCCACTCCCCCACCCAGGTCTGAAAGTCGGGAAAGAGGGTGGTGGCCATCTCATCGCCGCCGTCCGGCTCCACATCGCTACCCAGATCCACGACGTCGGGATCTCCCCAGTCGGGGTTCTCGGTGGCGGTCATGATGCCACCGCTACCGGGCTGCGGTGCCCGTCTGGACCGCCATAGCGACTGAGGGAGGACTGCACCACGTTCGAGTCCTTCCGGGCCATCCACGGCACTGTCTGGACCAAGACGGGCCTGGTGCCGGAGAGTCCTACCGCCGCCCGACCGGCGGGCATGGCCGACAGGTCATCGACGGTGAAGACCCGCTCCCGCTGGTTGGACCACGAGGTAGAGCCCCCCTGGGCAGAGTTGCTGCGTGAGCGCATTTGGCGGTCGTAGTGGCCGTAGAGCTGCGAGAGCGACTCCAGAAAGCGGGTGTCGGTGCTGCCGCCGGCAAAGACCTTCACGTTGCTGGCGTCCCAGATCTTCCGCATTCCTTGTTCGCCCCAGCACGTCTCGCCCTGCGCCCATGACTGCAAGATCGACAGCACCACGATTCCCCGTGATCCGTAGTGGCTGTAGAGGTCGGGCAACTCTCGCCAGCGGCAGACGTTGGCCACCTCGTCGAGGACCGCCAACAGCGGTACCGCCAGGCGGCCGCCCACCGAGGCGGCGGCCTTTCCCTCGGCCGCTTCGAGTACCGCTGCGGTCAGCGCGGCAACCAGCGGACCCGACGAGCCCTCCCCCTCCCGGGAGAGGCTGTAGAGCGTGTCGGTCGACTCCACGAAGGCGGTCGGAGAGAACTGCCGGCGATGGCCGGAGGGGTCCTCGACCCATTCGAGGACCCGGGGGTCGGAGAGGAAACTGACCGTCTTCGATGCCGTTCCGTAGACGCCGGCCTTCTGCTTTTCGGGGAGTTGGATGGTGGCCCGTAGGCCATCAGCGGACATCGAGTGGCCCCCGGTGCGGAGCAACCGCACCGGGGTGTCGTCTTCGGAGTCGGCCAACCAGGCGAAGACCGACGACACCGGCTCGGATCCGCCGGCGGCCGCCAACAGGAGCTGGGCCAGCAGCTCCTGACCGCTGTTGTCGAAGTAGGCGTCGGTGCGGGCATCTGGCTCTTTCGATGCGTTGGTCCACACCGCCGCCAGCTTCCGAGCCGATCGCACATCGGTGACGTAGCTCAACGGGTTCCACCACCAGGTGGTGCCCGCCCCAGCCACCCCCTGCGGGTCGAAGACCCAGCATCCCCCGGCCGTCTCTCGGGGACCGCGGGTGGCGTCCACGATGTCTCGCTTGTTGGAGGTCACGATGACCGCTCCGGGGGCGTCCAACATGGCGGGGATGGCGAAGCTTGTAGTTTTTCCAGTTCTCGGGCCCGCAATAACCACCAGCATGTCTTCCCAGGTGGCCCGGATGACGGTCCTGGCGCCGGGCACCACTTTGCCGATCACCGGCCCTGGGCCGGAAAAGACACCCGGCCCGGCCCGGCCATTGCCTGCGTAACGACGGAGGCCCCTGTCCCGGGTCACATTCCGTGCTGAGCGGTCGATACCCCGGCCGCCGGAGGTTCGGCGCCAGACCGCACCACTGATCAGGCCGGCGAGCAGGAGCACTGCTACCGCCAGACCGATGGCCCAGCCGGTGGCGGCCGGCGCCCAGAGGAACGTGTGGTGACCCAGGCCGTCGATCATCCGAATCGGATTGCCGGGCGGCACGGGTGCGTGGCTGAAGCTGGAGGCCAGCTCGGCGGCCGCCCAGGCGCCGGCCACGACCACCACAATAAGAACGGCTGCGGCGCCGATGATGTAACCCTCCGTATTGCCGGAGCCGCCGCCTCCCCCAGTTCGCTGCCTCGGTTGGTAGCTCACGGCCGCATCACCTCCCGCCACCGTTGGTTGGTGTCGTTGACAGCCAGCTCCGACTGAGTCAGCTCCACCTTGATCGGGATGCCCGGCCGGCCACCCACTTTGACGAGGAACTTTCCTCGCCCGGGAGGCTCCGCTTCGGTCCCCGTGGCCGGGTCCCAGGACGCCGGCGCCGACCAGTCTTCGAGTAGCTCCGCCTCGGTTTGGGACAGCTGCACGATCTGGGTGAGCATCGGGATCTCACGCTTGGGGAGTCCTCCCAGGATCATGTAGCCGGCCCGCTCGGCGAAGCCGATTGCCTTCTGCCGATCCTCCTCGTCGGACAGCGAGAGCATGTCGGAAAGGGTGTGAGTGATGAGGGCCTGGCCGACACCACGGGTCCGATTGAGTCGGGTCAACGCATCGACCCTCGACACCATCCCCTTGCCGGCTTGGAGCACCTTCCACAGCTCGTCGATGATGATGAACCGGTGTTGCTCCGGCTCCAGGCCCGCCTCGGTCAACGCCTGGGCGGCCTCGATAGCGGCGAAACCTTCTGCCCAGCACGCCAGCAGCACCGCCGCCTGAAGTTTCGAGTCGCTTTCGGGGATCCCCGAGATGTCAATGCACAGCGGCTTGGCGAGGTCCATGTGAACCGTCGTCTTGTGGGCGAACGTCTCACCGAGGGCACCACGGGTAAGCGCCATCACCGACCCCTGGAGCGGGTCGGTCATGCGGCGATAGTGGTCGTCGTTGCCCCGAGACAAGGTCACGTCCCGAAGCTCGACCGGACCCTCGTCGAGCACCTTCACCAAGTGCGGCAACGTGGCCACGCCAGGAGGGAATTGCGTGTCGAGGTACCGCATGGCGGTGTCGAGGATGAGGCTCTCCACGTCGCTCACCGGCTGTTGCCGATTGAGTTCGATCAACCCACACAGAATGTTCAGTCGCCGGCCGGTGGCATCGGCGAGGAGCTTCTCCCGCTCCCGGTCGTTGAGTCGCCTCGCAGCGGTCATGGCGGCACCGGGGTCCAATACGTTCAGCGTCCCCTGGCCACGGCCGAGTTTGAGAACGTTTCCGCCCAGAGCCGAGATGAGGTCGGCATAGTCCGGCTTGGTGTCTCCGAAGGCGATCGGCAGCGTCCCGAACGCCGCCAGGCCGGTAGCCATCCTGCGGACCACCGAGCTTTTGCCCCGACCGGTCAATCCAAGTACGAAGACCCCTGGGTTGGAGATCAGCTTGGCCCTGGTGAACCAGTTGATTGGATCGCTGCACACCGTGGTGTTGGTGTACAGGTGCCGGCCAAGCGGCACCCCGACCATTGGTGAGCCCGACCCGGCGATGAACGGCCACATGCCGCACACCTGGACCGACGTGCCCCGCCACTCCGGGGCCATCTCGACGTAGGCGGCATGGCCGCCCCCTCGGTTGGTCCACCCACGAGGCCCCGGGCGCATCAGCCCGGACCGCTTCTGTGACTTCGAGGTTGTGTGGTCCTCGGTGCCCTCGATGATGCTCACATTGCCTCCCGCACCGACGCCGGCACCTTGAGATGGGCCGGAATGACCAAGCCGAGAGGCAGGGCGGCCAGGAAGCCGGCGGATTGGCTCCCCCACAGCCGGCGCAGCACGATCCTCGACGCGGTTCCCAGGCTGTCCACGGTTGATTCCACCTGCCGCATTCGATCTCGGTCAGCACCGATCACCGTGGCGGTGACCATCATCCCGAAGCGAGTGACGCCCGCCCCTCGGGCCTCTTCCCGGGCCGCTTGTTCGGTCGCCTGCACCGACACCAGGTTCCGGGCCGAAGCAGGTCGCCTACCCCCCCCCTGGGCAGCGAACTGGGCATCTCGCCTGTCCCGCTCCACCAGCTCTGCCGACTGGCCGGCATCATGCGGCCGATAGAGCAACGTCACCCGCTTCCGGGTGATGTCCCGGTGGGGGGCTAGGAGCTTCGCCAGGACATTGGAAAACACCAAACCGCGGGGAGCCACCGACATGGCCCACGTCACCGAAGTAGCGCCGTCGTGCCAGTAATGGTCGGCGGCCTCCTGGGCGGCAGTGGGGCCGGCGTCTTCCCACGGGATCCCGGCGTTTTGCGGACCGGCCTCCTCCACGAGGGAGTGGACCGAGGGGTCGTAGGCGACCCGGATGGCGGCCGCCAGGCCGGCGGTGGTCATGGGCACCGCCGCTCCCCCTCCGGCCGCTGACAGCGGCTGGGTCAAGCCGGGGAGCCGGTTTCCGATCTCGATGGCCATCTCGTCGAGTGACCGGCGCCGGGTGGCACCGAACGCCGATTGACGGCTCCAGGTAAGGGCGATCCGACAGGTGATCGAAGCCGACGCCGATGGGTAGTCACGGACGATCTCTCCCATGACCTGTCGGGCCAGGGCGGGGGCTCCGTCGACAATGTGGGTATTGACCTCCCGCTCCAGGCGAGAGCCGGAGTCCGGGGCAGTTTCGATGGTGACCGATGCCCCGACCAGGTTGGTCTCCTGGCCCAGGGAGGCCAACCATCCGCCCCAATGTGCAACCCACTGGTCGACCTGGGCCTCGTCGACCAAGGCGTTGCCGTCTGGAGAAGTCTCGATCACCGTCGAGACATGACCCGTGCTCGGGTGGTGGAGAAGCACGAACGGCCGGTTGAAGGCGTCTTCGGCGTCGACGGCAGTGATGCCCGCACCGAGAGCGGGGATCTGGAAACGGCCGCTCTTGGCTCGGCCGATTGGGCCGGACCGATAGATCCGCCAGCCACGAGTCCGGCCTTGTGCCCACGCCGCCCGGGCGGTGAGCCGCTGGACGCCATTGCGGCCGTGGCGGTCCTTCACCAACAGCGGCGCCATCACCACGGCCACCACCAGGATGCCGATGCCGGCTAGCACGATCGAGAAGGTGAGCAGGATGATCACCACGACCATGCCGGCGATGAGAATGCCGGTGCCCAGGAGGCCCATCCCAGCGATACCGGGGCTCTGCGGTCGCCGCCAGTTGCCGTAGGTGAGGGTTGCCCGTTCGTCAGTCATCTTCGTCTCCCATGGTGTTCTTCAAAGATCCCGAAGCTGCGCCGGCGGCGTCTCCGACCGCTCTGCCGGCGTCCCTGGCGCCGGAGGAGCCATTGCCTGACGACCCGCCGCCGTCAGTCCCGGATGGGCCGCCTCCGCTGGCGCCGGGGACGTTGGCTCCCACCAGGTCGCCTCCTCCACCGCTGTCGCCTCCACCGCCAGAGGAGGGCACGACCGCGGGTCCACTGGACCCACTGGTTGCTGCACCGGCCGGGCCGGCGGCTCCCGCCGCCGAAGCCCCTGAGGCGCCTGAGGCGCCTGAGGCGGCCGCACCGGCTCCACCGGTGCCGACAATGACCGCTGCGCCAGTAGCCAGGGCCGCGCCGGCGGCGACGGCTTCACCGGCACCGATGCCGCCCGCCGAGGACACGGCCGGCACCACGAACTTCAGGAGAGCAGGGAGCGTCAGGGTCGCGAGAATGATCAAGACCACCCCCTCGATCTGCGCAACGATCGGGTCACTGTTGGGTGTCTCGATCAGCTTGAAGGCGGCGGCGTAACAGATGGCCGCCGCCGGCTTGTACAACAAGAACGCCACCAGGTAGCCGGTGATCTTCTTGAACCACTGGCTGCCGCCGGGTGTCATCGAGGCCGCGGCGGCGATCGGCCAAGTGCCGACAAGCACGACAAGGAGGGCGCCCCGAATGATGATCAGGACCAGCTGCACCAAGGTGGCGATGAGGGCCAGGAGCGCCAGGATCAATAACAGAAACGGCAGTGTCTGGACCCCGTTCGGGCCACTCAGATTAAAGAGAGAGGTTGCCTGGTTGAGATCCCCGGCGTTGGTGCCATTGGCCGTACCCAGCACCCAGCTGGAGAAGGAATCTCCGATAGAGGCGAAGATGTTGATGGCCGCAATCCCCATGCTTCCGACCAGGAGCAGGCGGACCATGCCCATGGCCGCTTCCTTCACCGGCTCCGCCTTCATGGTGTAGGCCATTCGGCCGGCGGCCACCAGCAACGAGGCCACGCCAACCCAAAGGGTCAGGTATTTGAGATCACCCTGCAAAAACTGCACTGTCGAGCCCTGCGCCGACCCCGGACCAAGGTTCGGGGTGGGGACGTTGGTCCAAGCGGTTGAGAGTGTCTTGAGGAGGCTGTCGGCCGCCTTGGCTGCATCCGTCGCCGCAGTCTGAATGAAGTCACCAGCGACACTGCTAATGCCGGAGCCGACGGCACCACAAATGTTGCTCGCTAATGGAACGCTGCAAATTCCTGGCATGACTACACCCCCGACCAGATGCTGAATCCAACAAGTGACGAGACGGGGAGGGCATTCGGCCCTACTCCGCCGTCTGGCTGAAGTTCGAGCTTCCAATCTCCATCGAGCCACTCGACCGTATTAGCAACCACTTGCATTGCGCCTGTACTCGATCGACTAACCATTTCGATCGTGGCGACAGCTGGGCTGTAGGTGACGTACTTGAAGCCGGCCAGCTGGTTGAAGGTACCCCCTGCATTTGCGCCCGAGTTGCTCACCTGGGCCCGCTCGGTTTCGTAGACCGATCGCCCCGCGTTCGGTACGACTTGTTGGCTCACCACGGCACGCCAATCAGGGGCCAGCAGATAGCGAGTGGACAGTTGGCTTATAGCCAGCAACGCCCCAACTGGATTGTGTGCGTAACAGCGAGCCACGTCGCCGTCGATGACCGTGGGGCCGTCTGCTGTAGAGGACGGGACGGCCACCGTCTGATAGAGCTGCCAGTTGATCCCCTGCGGCGTGGCCTCAGGGACGGTCTGATCTCCGGCCGGGAGATTGCACGACGTGGTGCCGCCGGTCCCCCCGGACCCGTTGCCCTTCGTCGACGAGCCCTGTGTCGCGCTCGTCGACGGTCTGGGTGGCGAGGCGTTAGTCCCGTTGCTGCGGCCCCACAGGACCCACCCGAGGAGAAGCAGGATGATCAGGACGACGATCCCCGCGGTGATCGTCCCGCGTCCCCAGAACCCAGAGTGTGGCTCGTTGTACGGCTGCTCCATGTGTCTGCTTTCCGTCGTTTCGGTGGGGCTTGCTGGTTAGCCGAAGAACCCGATAAGAGCGCTCGCGCTGCCGATGATGATCAGCGCTCCGGCGATGTAGCCGAGGCCGGCCATGTGCTCGCCGCCCTGGCCGGTGCGGTGGCTCACGGCCATCTTTCCGGCCACGATGAACAGCCCGATGAAAGCGGCCGTCAGGCCGAGGTACTTGACCCAGCCGAGCACGGTGTTGAGCTGGCTCTCTGCTCCCCCGGGGAGCGACGGGTTGCCGGGCGTTGGAGTATCCAGCAGGTGGTACTGCTGGACGGCCGTGCCGACCAGCGTGTGGATTCCAGATAGCACTAGCTTCTCCTTTGGTTTGGCCCGCCAGGTAGCGGGAGGTTGACGGCGGTCCACAAGGTCCGCAGCAAGTCACGGATCTCGCGGGGGTTGTTCGTGGGGCTCGGATTCTCGCCGAGCCGCCAGGCCTCGACCCAGGGCACCTCCCACACGTGGTCGTTGAAGGCCCCTCGGGTCAGGTAGAGCGACTCGGCCAGCACCTTCGGTCGACGTCGCTCAGGTATGTCTGCCACCACGACGAGGCCAAGGAGTCGGGTGCTGGCATGGGCCATGGCGGCCGTATCCCGGGCGGCGATGAGCCCACCGGCGTTTCCCCGGCAGACGACCACGGCGGGGAGATCAGTCAGTCCCTCCTCGACGGGAAGCCGGCGGCCAAGATCGACGCCTCCGGGAATCGCCTGCGACAGCGTCGTGACCCCTGCGCCGCCGTGCGCGCCAACCCATGCCCAGTACGTGCCTGGGGTGATGGAGCTGGACCGGCCTGTCGTGCGCTCTGGTTGCTCGGAAATGGGGTTGGCCATGGTGGTCATTGGCTCACTGATCGTTTTGGAGGGAGGCCACCTGCCACGGGCCCGTGGCAGTGGTTCTTGCTAGTGAAACGAAGCAGACGTACTGGTCTGGCGGATTTGTCCAACCAGCATCCCCGTGGGGTGTTACATCCACGGTGAACTGTCGGTAGGAGGCTGTCGCGGTGTCCGAGGGAGCCCCAGAGTCGTGATTGAGGGTGGTCGTGACCGTCGTGGTGGCGTGGTGAGCGGTCCACGCGATCCATTCGGCGCCGGGCGAGCTCGGCGGAGCCTGCGAGCGGAGATTCGCGGCCGCAGGCGGGGTGTACCAGATGGCTGAGCGAACGATGGCGTCCTGTTGGCTGGTGTCCGTAGTGGTGTTGGAGGTGAACGTGGCGTCGATCATGGCCACGGCGACCGCCGTGGCGTTCGATCGATCTGCCCCTCCAAAGGCTGACGGAGGGGTCGTGGTCGTCGACGGCAAGCCCTCACCAGTCGAGGACGTCGGGGACCTGGGGGTCTTTGGCGACGCGGTCGATGTTCCGCACGCCGTCATTGTGATCGCAAGGACCACCAACACGAGGAGGCAGAGTTTTTTCACCCGAACCTCCTCGCCGACCACTGGAGCGCAAGCCAGTAGGACGTGTTCAGGTTCTGGATCTGTACGACGTCCCCCGTGCTCGGGGCGGCGACCATCTCGCCGTTGCCGATGTAGATGCCGATGTGGTCGTAGTCTCCGCCGCCGTTCATCTGGAAGGCGATGTCGTCACCGGGCTGGAGCTGCCCGGATCCGAGGACCTGGGCCCCGGTTCCGGTGCCCACGTCCTGGCCCATGGTGGCCTGGATCTCGCTGCTATGGGGCAGCGAGATCGAACCTTGCGATGCTTGAAACACCGCATAGAGGACCAGTCCGCTGCAGTCGAACCCTGGCTGGCCGACAAACCCGGCGGGCGCCGAAGCGGAGCCGGACGGACCCAGGGACGCTCCGCCGCCCCACACGTAGGGCCGGCCCATCTCTGCAGTCGCCGCGCTGATCTCGACCTGAGCGAACTGGCCGCTGCCAGTCGACACCAGGCTGGCCGTCGGAGCAGCGTACGTGGCTGCCAGCGATTCGATCTTCGGGGCGTAGGCCTGTGTCTGGGCGTTGTGCGGCACGCCGTTGGCTGCGATCACCGCGCCAAGACCGGCGTTGTAGGCGTCGAGGATCAGGGTGAGCACGGGAACGCCGCTCGAGGCGGCGATAGGAGCGACCGCACTGGCCAGCGCGCAGTCGAAGCGGCCCTGCGCCATGATCGCGTCGGGAGGGTTGAACGGGCTCACGTTCCCGTCGCCCGCATCGTCTTGGCCGTAGGCCGGCCACGTCGCTGGCCCGAACTGGGAGAGCCCCTGTGCACCTGTCGAGGACACCGCCGTTGGGTCCCACCCGCTTTCGGCGTCGATCTGCGCGGCAATCACGGGGGCCGAAACCTGCGGGCACAACGAGCCGGCCTTTTCGATCCAGGGGACCAGCGACTGGTCCGGAATCGCACTCGCGTTGAGCGCGGCGCCCCCTGTCATGCCCGCGGTCAGGCCCGTCGAGGACGCTATCGAGGATCCGCCGCCAAGCAGCAGCACCAGTCCCAGGATCAGCGCGAGCGGGGCTGCTATGGCAATCCCGACCCACACTCCTTTCCCGCCCACGGCTAGCGGTCCAAGCCTTTGGCGGGCCGACCGCTGGGCGAACCGGGCTGGCACGCCAGCTTGGTTCGATAGAGCTGCTCCTGATTCGGGCTTACCCCGCCTGACTCCCAGCCAGCGCGCCGAACTCCTTGCTTGCGACGCCATTGTGCGTCGAGGGTCTGTTGGATCTCTCGGTCACCGAGCCCCACGGCGCTGGCGGCCTCGGTCAGCTCTGAGCGGACCTGGCTTTCACTCAGGTATCCCGTGTTCACGATCTCGAACAGGTTGGCCGCCGCCTGGAAGAGGCTGTTGTTGCGGCCTTGGTCCGTTGACCCCCGGACCCGCCCCACTTCTGCCGCCAGGGCGGCATCAGCTCGCTTGCTCGGATTGATCTTCGTGCGCTCCGCCGAGGGGCGGTGCGCCGAAGGCGGCCGGTCGATCTTCTTCGGGGTGACTACCCACGACGGAGCGCGGGCCACCCCGTGTCCTTCTGACACCCAGCTGTAGTGACCGAACCGCACATGGCCGGTGTCGGGGTCGGGGTCGATCGGGCGCACCGAGGGGGCGACGATGATGTAGCCCCCGTCGCCGCGTACATCGATGCCGGGTGTCTCCCCCACACCCGCCAATGCTGCGGTGGTGTTGGGGACCCGTACGCCAGACGGTGCCTCGTAGACGAAGTGCCATCCGCCGTTACGCGTTCTGGCCGCCAGCGTGGGCGGGAACACGTAGCCGGCTTCCGCAAGGGCCTCGCGGGTTGCGTGGCCATCATGTTGCCGATCAATGTCCACCACGATTAGCCCCGACCGTTCGCCGGTCGGGATCCCGATGTTGGCATCGGGTTTCCATCCGCCCCACCAGTTCCGGATGGCGTCCCGCTCCGTCGTGGCTCTATCGGCCCATTTGACCAACGGGTGCTTGCCCACCGATTCGCACGCCGCTCCGTCCTTGCAGCCGCACAGGCCGGTCGTGCGATCAACCGGAGCCACTGGGAAGACCGGAAGACCCAGGTAGGCGTAGTGAAGCGCTGCTTCCAACGGCTTCATCGCGTTCACAGCGACGAGCTGTTCCGGGCCGACGTTCGCTTTGCGCTGCGGACTATGCATCAGCCCAACCACCGCCTTGGTTGTTGATGGTTAGCGATCGCTCCGAAGCGCTGATTGAACGGTGGCCGCCATAATGCCCAGCCAGTAGTCCCGTTGCAGACATATTATGCCTTATTTGAGCGAGTGAGTCCCCAAACACTTGGAGTGATGTATGGACTTCCACGAAGTACTTCGACACCGACGCCTCGAGTTCGGCATTTCGCAAGCCGCACCTGCCAACGCGGCTGGGGTCGATCGCCTTGCCACCCTCCCCCCGGCTGAAGCCGGGGGAATCCCTTTGATCGGCGGCGCTCACGCTGCCACCGATGTCCGGGTGGTTGACGCTTCATCGGGTCGCTGTGCTTGATCCACCAAAATCGGTGGAGCGTGCGATGTCCTTGTGTTCCTTCGCGCCGAGAAGCGACGTCAGGCGCTGGACCGGCACCGGACCGGGATAAAGAAAAAGGTGTGTGTCGATCAGCGCGGGCGCGAGTCGGGAGCAATGCTGACCATCCGCGAGTCATCGCGCGATGAGTGCCATACTGCCGCGATGTCCATGCACGACACCGTTGGCGGAGATGGGCCTGGCCAACTGTTTACGTCTCTCGAGGCAGCAGCCATCATCGGCTGTGCCCGCGTGACGCTCGCCGAGAGACTCCGGGACGGGAGCGTCCCCGGATGGCGGAACGACTTCGGGCGTTGGATGCTGGACGCCGCGGGCCTGGCGGTCGCCAAGTCGGTCATTCACCCCATGCCGAAGCGCCGGGAAGACTGCCTGACCTGTCACCAGATCGGGGACCTGCTCTACAGCTGGGAGACGGCGACGGTGCTCGAGCTCACGCCCGTCATGGGGATCCACGAGGGCAACGTGCGGAAGCACCTCAACGACCTTGCTGCTCGCGGCCTCGCCGTCCGGCGACTCGACGGCGCCTGGGAACTCACAGCCCCAGGGATCGCGTGGATCAAGCCTCAGGGGGATGAGCCGTTGCTCTCCCCCACCGATTTCGCCAACGAGTTGGACCGGGAGGTGAGCACGGGCACCTAGTCCGGAAATTACGAAACCCGCTGGCTTGCAGGCCGGCGGGTTTCAAAAAACACTATGAGTTCGTCCACGAACTTCTCTGATGGTACGCCTCTTCGAGCGCGTCCGCAAGCACCCGGTGCCCGCCTGGCTGGTTCCTCGCGGCCCCAGGTCAGGAGGCCCTCCCCTCTCTTGACGGGCCATAGGCCCTCTGATCGGCCCCGCCGACGGGCGTGGACCTTGTGAGCGCAAGCCCGACTCGCCAACAAAGACGTACGGACCTTCGGGCAGAGGCGAAGGAGCAGCGTCATCCTCGGAGGGCGGCGACGAGGGAGTCGCAAGGGGGGCGGGTCAGGACCCGAGCCCATCCCAGAGCAGACGTGGAGCATGGCGGTTCGCGCCCCATGCAGCCGTACTGGAAGCTGTGGCGGTACGTCCGCTATCAGGGAGTGCCCCACAAGGTCAGTGGAGGCCCACTGACCCGACAGAGCCCGGTGCGGGCCAAGATGATCCGGCGTCGAGTCCACGCAAGGGCTGATCTGGGGTCGACTGCAGCGAAGGTCGCCCTCCAGATATTGGACCGATGCGGGGATCAGCTCCAGCCTGCCTGGGAGACCCAGGAGACAATCGCTCAGAAGTGCGCCCTGAAGGTCGACACCGTCCAACGTGCCGTACGGACCCTCCACGACGGGGCGGCCTTTGGCCCCGACGGCACGACGGCCCTCCCGCCCGGGCCGAGGGCATTGTTCGTGGTCGACGTGTGCCCAAAGGTCGGGCCGGTCAAGCCTGGCCGGGACCTACCTGTCTCGACACGGCGTGAACGTTCCGCGGGCAAGTATCTGCATCCCATGCCCAGGGAACGGGCCAATCGGAACTACCCGATCATCGAATTCTCAGAGCTGACCGGTCCCGAAAAGAAGTGGTTCCTGGTCGAGATCGGTGTCGGCCGATCAGCTCCTCGTCCGGTCCCCCCGGTGTCGATGGCACCCGACGACGATTCTCTCCCGTCGCCGACTGACGGCACGGTGACCGAACGGGACACCGGCCCTCCAGCGGCGCCTGGGCCTCAGTCCCGTGAGGAGAGCGTCGCTTTCGCTCGCGAGGCCCTGCGGATCGCCCGACACAAGAGTCGTCCGTAGGTCCCTGTCCCCAGTTCGCCGAGGGGGCCGTAACTAGGAATTGCCCGACCCTTGGTAGCTCGCGCCCCGCCTCGTGTTCTTGGGGCGCTCGACGGCACAGGTGGTGACGGCCAGCGGGGAGCCATTGAGGGTCGAGCGATGATTCCTCAAAATAGAGGTTGCCTTTAGCCCGGATCTATTAGCCCGCACCGTCGAGCGGGCTAGGTCTCTTCTAGAACCACTACTCCTCGCATGCGCGAGTCGAGGGGTAGTAGTGGGTACAAGCATTCGCGTAAACCACAAAAAATATGGCGCCGCCAAAGGCGGCACTCACTCCCCTGGCGTCACCACAGCTCCCACGACCACACGAGCAGACACTGGGGGGCTCATCGCCCCCCAGCCCCCCCACGACCACCAGGACTCCCCCACCAGCGTCTCCGCAGCCCTCCTTCGTCGGGCTGCTCCGACTGGCCGCCGTTCGGCGGCAGGTTGTACCAAACCAGGTCGATCGCAACGAAGGGATAAGGGTCAGACCCGAACCAGTTTTCCGTCGCCCTCGGGCCACAAGGGGCCTCTCGTTGCTCTTGGGTGGTGTCCCCGACCCCTGGCGTGTCCCAGGCCCGCACGGTGAGCCGATCTAGCGGCCCACCGACCGGTGGTGCGACAGGTCGGGCCAGGCGTCTTGGTCCCACGTGAGATATCCGGGCGAGTAGTAGCCGTCGACCCCGTCGTCACAACGGACGGTGATCTGATCGTCGGTGGGGTGGCTCGACCGGGGTGGCCCGATTCGCACCCCCCGAGGGCAACACGGGACTCGCCACGTACCGCAGCGAGCCCCGGGCGGTGGGTACGACATGAGTGCTGGGGATGCGACCCCGGAACTCCCTGGCGGCCAGTTGGGGATGTTCTGATGGCGGTCTGCGAACCGGGCTGGTCCAGAATGGGGAACGTCCGTAACACCGTGGAGGTAGAAACGGCCATGAACTTCGAGCCAGACATCGACCACCCAGAGCCCGTCGAGGCATGGATGGCGTGGATGAACTTCATCACCGCCGAGGAACTCGGCGACGCCCTACGAGCCCAGGCCAAGGGCGTCTACGCGGAAGAGGCTTCAGTTGACCTGCTGATCGGCCACGGCTCTTGGCTCCGTCGCGCCGACTTCCGGGCGTTCATCAACGTAGGCCACTCGCTTTCTGACGAGACGGTGCTCATGGCCGGGATCGACTGGGCACGCGCCACTACGGCGAACTTGCCCGCATCCGGCAGCGAAACACGGGTCCTCGAGCTGGCCGCCAGTCTCGCCGGCATTCCCGGTCAGCTCCCGCTTTCGGAGCTGCTCAGCGGCCTGGACGACGCCAATACCCTTGCGGTCCTGCGGGCTGTTCTGCATGCTCACCGAGGTGCCGATGCCGACCCGATCATTGTCGCCCCGTTCCTACAGCCATGACCTATCTGCACCGCGACGATTATCCCGACACGCTCGCTGTCCTCGATGCGCTGCTAGGGCACCGGGATCCCGGACGGGTGGCGGAAATCGGTTACATACCTGACGAGTCGGGCGCCGACGTCGACTGGGAGCGTCTCGCCAGCAGCTGGCTCTCCACCACCGAGCGTGCCGGGGCCTCAGCGATAACGGCAGCCTCCCGCCATGCTGACCACGCAGCGATGGCGACTGATCCGAGAGCGGAACGGGTGGCGTCCGGTGCAGCATCGTAGGCGGCGGAAGCGTCGAGGGCTGCGTCGAGGGCCTGGAGCTCGGGACCGTCCATCACGTCGACCCTACCGGGCGGCAGAATCGTGAGGTGGGACTACCCGATGCTGAATTGATCCGTCGTTACAACGCCGGAAAACCGCTGCAGCTCCTGGCCACTGACGCTGAATTGAGCCGGTCCGGGCTCTACGAACGCCTGAGGCGGCTTGGCCTGCCGCCCCGGACGACACGAGCAGCGGCGACCATCAGCGACGACGTCATCCGTCAGGCCTTCGACGAGCATGGCTCTATCAGCGCAGTCGCTCGCGCTCTTGGCGTGTCGCGCAATCGCGCAATCGCCGAGGGCCAACGGCTCGGGCTCCGTGACCTTTCGCCCAACATCCCTGACGACGTCGCCGAGCAGTACCGCCAGGAACGTTCCCTCGCCAAGCTCGCGGAGCACTATGGGACGAGCGCTCCGACCGTCAGTCGATGGCTGACCGCACTCGGGATCCCTCGAGAGCCCCCCGGCCGCCGGCAGCGCGAGTAGACCCAAGCCTCAGGGGGGTCTTCCGTGTAGTCGGCAACTTCTGCCACTCCCCTACCCCAGCGAGTGACGACAATCGACGGTGCTGTGGCCCTATCGCCTGTGGGCCGGTGCTGGTTTCTACACAGGACCCTGGGCGACGCTCAGAGCTACTGCAACCCCTCTGCTCCAAGCCTCCGCTTCGACACGTCTCCGCTACGGGTTTCGCTCCAGGGCACCACGAAGGTGGCTTTGCAGTACCTCGTCACGCCCCCCTGATCGGGCTGTGCAACCAGCACCGCCAGTCCATCAGGAGGAGGCCACAACATGACCATCGAACAACTCAATCACCTCGCAGAATCGGCCGAAGAGGCCGCCGACTACACGGAGAACCCCGTCTGGGCACGAGCGATGCGGGCAGGCGCCGACAACGCCCGGCGCATGGCAGCCGTCGAGGTTCATCAACTGGAAATCGAGCGCCTTCAGTCGGTGCTCGTCGACATCAAGCGCCTGGCGGGAGCTTGATGTCGGTGGTCGTGGCCGGCAGGGTCTTGAGCCAGCCGAGGATGTCCTCCCCCGCCGGGGCGTCCTTCACTGCATCTGTGACGGTCCCATGGACCCGATCCAGGGCACCTCGGACGTCGTCAATATGGCTGATTAGCTCCCGCAACGTGTTCGCCGTCACGGTCGGCGCCGGTCGCCAACCGCTCCAGTCGAGGGTTGTGTCGCTCCATTCTGCCAGGCAATCGAGCGGGGATATCTGGGCTTGGCCCCGCCGCCTTCGCCGCCCCCGGGCCCGTGCGGGCTGCTGGGCGTCCAACAGGCTCGAGAGAGCCACCTGGCGGTGCCCACCGGGACTCACCCGGCCGTTGACGAGGCCCTCGTCCATCCAACGACGGATCGTCCGGATATCTCGGCCGGCAATCCTGGCCGCCTGGCCGGTGGTCAACCACTCTTCGCTGGTTACGTCCATGAGGCTCCAAATCGGAGGCTAATAGCTAGGTATGCCTCCCCAAGAGTAGCAGTTGCGATGCCGGTGATGCTGGGGGTGTTGCTAAGAATGACAGTATGGATAACAGTAGGTTGCACAGTGTGAGGCCGGTAGACAGTGCCACTACTTGGCGTGTACTGTTATGGTTACTGTGCACGTACTGTGCTCTAGCTACTGGAGAGTGCCCAATGGCCATCGGCAACACGATCTTGTTCGTCAACGGAAAAGGTGGAGTTCTCAAGACCACCGCAGCGGCCCACTTGGCCGGCTACGCCGCCTCGAGCGGGTGGGACGTGTTGGTCATCGACGCCGATGCCCAGGCAAACCAGAGCCGGGACCTCGGCTATGTGCCTGATGGGGGAGAGGCATTGGCCGCCGCGCTCGTCGGCGAGAAACCCCTAGAACCTGTTCGACACCCGAAGTGGGACACGTTGTCGTACGTACCCGGAGGGCCTGCGGTCGACGCCGCCCTTGGCCATCTGACCAGCGAGCTGAGTCGCGGAAAACTCGGCTCGCTACGAGCGTTTGAACGCGCCTTGGCGCCGATAGCGGGGGATTACCACCTGATTGTCGTTGACAGTCCGCCGCGGGAGCTACTGCTCCGCAAGCTGCTGTTCACCGCAGGCCGGTTCGTCGTCGTGCCGTCTCAGGTCGACGAGGGAAGTGTCGACGGCATCGCTGGCGTTTTCGAGACTGCCGCTGAAGTCCGAGACGGCGACCAGCTCAACCCCGACTTGGAGGTGCTTGGCGCCTTCCTGGGGCCGATCCAAAACGGAGCGAAGAAGACCGAACGGATGGCCCGGCAGCGGATCAACACCCTGGTGGGAGACGACGACTTCGTGTTCACATCGACGATTCGCTCTGCGCAGTCGATCGCCGCCTACTGCCGGCTTCATGGCATGTTGACGAACGAGTACGAGCAGATCGCTGCGGACACAAAAGCGAACCGGCGCTGGTACCGCCTGTCGAAAGAGGAACGGGAGAAAGCCAAAGACGAGCACACGTTCTCCGAAGCAGCGCCAGGCCTGGCGACAGACTGGGAGAACCTCGTCGCGGAGATCATGGCTCGTTTTCAAACGCGCCTCAGGGGTGAGGAACCCCAGCGTGTCGGAATGAGTTCCGGTGCCTGAGACCACCGATCCCCGTCAACGCGGCTTTGCTGCCTTCTCGCCCCGCCCACAACCGGGGGCACCGGAGGAGCCTGGTACAGCTGCTCCGCCTCGGCGGGGCATCGCTGGCCCCCCTCCGCCTAAGCCAGCACCGGCGCCCCCTCGGGCGGTACCCGATGACGACAAGACTTCCGACTCGACCCCACAAGAGGAGGGGCGGTCACCGACGCCTTCGGAACCCGCGCCCACACGGGCTCGACGCACCTCCGACACCCGACAGACCCCCCCCCTGGGAAGCCCCCGTCACAACCTCCGCTACGTCCAGTTTCAATGCAGTCCCGTGGTCTCCGACCTCTTCAGTCAGCGCGCCGAGAGCGAAGACGTGGTGCTCGGAGAGATCGTGATGGATGCAGTAAGGACCTTTGCGGGCCAACCACAAACGACGGACGGCCGTCGTCGGAGACGTAGCGCAACGGCCGTCCGGCGGTCGGTGTTGCTCCGACCCGAAGAGGCGGACGAGGTTCGAGAAGCAGCCCGTAAGGCCACATTGCCGTCCTCGGCTCTTATCCGTACAGCCCTTGAGCGGTACCTGAGTTAGCGGGGGAGGGGGGCATCGCAGATGACGTCGATGTCAGCGCGCCAATCCAGTGCCGGCAGGACCCACGGGTGAAACCCAGACTGTGCCGCACGTCACGATCCTGTGGGACGGACGCCGCCTGGACTCGCGAGAGGCCGTGATGGAGTGGCTGGCCGAGGTCGACGCGAAGCGCGCCGCGGAGGCCGCAGCTCCAATCGGTGCCTGACCTGGCCGGCCCGGCGCATGATCTTGGCCGTCTGATCGAGGTTCTCGATCGACACGGCGTCGAGTACCTAATGGTAGGTGGCGTCGCAGCCATCGGCTACGGCGCTAAGCGACCCACTGAGGACGCCGACTGCGTGGTCCGACGGGAGCGAGCGAACCTTGACCGGCTAGCCGACGCCCTTCAAGAGCTCAATGCCCGTCTTCGTGTCGGTGGGATGACCGACGCTGAGGCTCGCCTGTTGCCAGTCCAGATCGACGGCACGGCCCTCGACATGGCCGGTATGTCGACGTGGATGACCGACGCTGGCCCATTCGACGTGCTCGCAGGCTTGGAGGCCGCGGATGGTCAGCCGAGCGGCGGCAGGGACCATCGGCTATCAAGTGGGGCATGGTGACAAAAGCGAGCGATGGCCGTCGCCGCTGGGGTCATGCTCGGGGCCTGCTCATCGGCTGGCCGCAGTTGCGCCTAGCGGTCGGATGATGGGAAGCGGTATGCGCCCATGAGCAACACGCGAATCTTCTGGATTATTTGGTGCTCCATGTGGGCGCTGTTCTGGCTACTTATTGGCTTCTTCACGCTGCTCATCGGATGGATCGGGGTACCGATTTCGCTACTCTGCATTCTCATCCCCATAGGTAGCTCCTCCTCACAACCTCAGCCGCAATGGGTTCAGCAGCCACAGGTCTGGCCACCGTACCCGCAGGCTCCTACCGCTCCGCCAAACCAGCCCTATGCGCAACCGCTGCCTGCGCCCGGTTACTACCAAAATCCCGACGGTTCCGGGACGTTGCGCTGGTGGGACGGACAATCTTGGCGCTGAGACGGATGGTCAAAAAGCGAGTGATGGTGGGCGTGATTCTCCTGACTGCTGGGACAATGCTCGGAGCCTGCTCATCGGCTGGCGCTCCGGTCGGAACTGGGGTGCCGACCACCGTTGGGGTCGTGCCGACCACCGTTGGACAACAACAACTTTCCAGCGAGTGCGAGGCCGTCGGAGGTCGGTGGAGTCATATTCCGTTCGGCGGTTACTACATCGACCAGACCGATTGGGATTGCACGGTCAACGGTTTCCAAGACCAGCTCGTCAGCTTCTCAACGGGCACCTTCGACGTGCCCCTCGGCCTCGTGGCCGTCGTCGCTTCCCTAATGCACGATTGCGTGCAGGCCGGTGGTGAGCTTTCGCTGGACACCTTCAGCAAAACCCAGCCCCAGCCCTTCGCCTGCGTGCTTGGGGGCACTCACTACGACGATCTGACCCTGACTCCCCAGCCCCATTTCGTCGTTCCGTTGGACCAGGCCGTCGCACAGGAGCCTGCGGGCACGCCACCATCGGGCACGACCGGGACGACGCCACCGACGCCGACGCCGACAGCACCGACAGCACCGCCGACGCCTACGACTCCACCTTCGGGGACAACGGGCACGACTCCGCCATCGGGCACGACAGGAACGACGCCACCTTCCTGACCGGCTTTCGGTCAGCTACGGGACCAGCTTGCGGCTCCGCGTGGTGGATAGGCGGAGTCAGCCCAACTCCGTGGCGATGTAGTGGAGGTCCACCAGGCCGTCAGAGTGCCGGTGTTCGTAGAGGATCACCAAGCCGGTGTCGGCGACCGGGATTTCCCGTAGGGCCGAATCCTCGCCGCTCCCTCCGCCGAACGGTGTCGATGGTGCGAGCCAAGGTCGGTCGCTCAGAGCGAGGACGACCTGCACCACCTGACGCCAGAGATAGTCGTCCGGTTCGTGGTCCCGCACCCATTCTTCGATGGCGTCGGTGTTGCCGATCGGCACCTATGCGGAGCGGCGGTGCTTGTCGGCCTCGGCGCGCTTGGCGTCGAGTTCTTCGCTCCGTCGTTCGATCATGGCCATGAACTTCGGATCGTTCCGGCGTCGCTCGGCGTGGGCCTCGGCCTCGGCGTACCACTTGTCGATGAGCAGCTCGACGGCCGCGTGGTCGCCCGCTTGCCATGCCTCGGTCGCGGTCCGGTCGCCCAGTTCGGGGTAGGTGGTCATGTTCCACCAGTCCCGATTGTTGCCGTTCGAGATCCGTTCGATGAGGTCGGCGCGGGCGAGGGCGCGGTACGGATCGGTGATGGTGGCCATGGGTAGAAGGCTACCCGCGCCGGTCAGCCACCACGGGCCCACCAGCGGCGGCGAGGCGGTGGTGCTGAGGGCGGCGACGATGGCTCGGTGGACGGTGCCGGGGTCCGGGATGGCCGGTAGGTCAGGGCCGGCAGGCTGGTGAACCCTCAGCTCTGCGCCGATGAGGTCGATTACCGGGATCAGCCATGGCCCGCTTTCGGGCTGACCTTGACTGCCGACGTCCCGGTGAGCATTGGGGAAGGCGTCGGCGTCGAGGCGTCGGCTGATCGTCCGTCGATCGACACCCGTGGCCTTCGCTGCCTCGGTGATCGTCAGTTCGGGGCGGGCGGCGGTGGTTACCTGCGAGCAATGTAGCGGCCGTGATGGCCGCTGGATGGTCGAGGAAGCGGGAGGAGTACTTTTGACACCCTCCCCACGACTGAAGCCGTGGGAGCAGCCAAGAATACGATTGTATGGTGCCCTGGAGCGTGAGTCAGCCGAAGGCGTTTTAGGAGCCGTTAGGGTTCTCGCCGTCACTGGCGCCGGGACCACTACTGTTGTTGGGATTGCTGTTCGGCGCAGCCGCACGAAGGGTGCGCAGCTCCTTCCCCTCGATTCCGAGAAGCTCGGCGACTTCGGCCGCTTTCATCCCCGAGTTGATGAGGCTCACTACAGCGCCCGCCTTCCGGCGGGTCGCCTCCCCCTGGGCCAGCTCCCAAGTCTCTTGGGCGTTCGTGAGCCGAGTGGTGGCCTCTCCGAACTGCTGCGCGGCTTTGGATCGGACTTTGAGCCTCTCTTTGGCAGCGGCCGCCTCTTTGGCGGCCAACTCCTTTAGCTGTTGCTCTGCGGTTCCATGGGTCACAGGTGTCATGTCCCAAAACTACAAGTGAACGATGGGCGAGACACGAAGCGAAACGACAGGCGTGAGGAAATACGACAGCGAGATATGCCATCAGGGTACCTGATGGGCGCTCGCCCTTGCGCTCTGCTGACGGGTTGGGCACACTGGGGGGTGTGCGACGACCCGTTGGGGGTCGATGGGAGGTTCCGGGATGGACACTATGGACAGTGATCGAACTCCCGGTACCGTCCGGCCTGGGGGCCGGCTGCGGCGTGTCGCCGGGGGGCGCCAGCGGGTGGTCAAGGTGCGGCTCTCGGCGCACGAGGAGGAGTGGTTGGTACCGAAGGCGGCTGTCATGGGCATCTCTGTACAGCGACTACTGGTGGAGTCGGCCATGGCCGGTGGGCCAGGGTCGGTGCGTCTTCGGCGCACGATGTCCGAGGAGTTCCTGGCGGCCCGGAGAGATGTCCACGGGGCCGCCGTGAACCTGAACCAGCTGGCACGGTTGGGCAATGAGCACGGTCAGGCTCCTGGCGGTGTGGCCGCCGCCGTGGCTCGTTTCAGCGAGGCCCAGGAGCGTCTGAGTGGTCTGGCGGAGCAGATCGTGTCAGAGCTGAACGGCCCGGTTGGAGCGGAGGCCGAGTGATTGCCAAGGTCACTCGGGGGAGTGACATGCCCCATCTGATTCGCTATCTCTTCAGCGACGGGGCTCAGGAAGCGAAGGGAAATGAGCACGAGGACCAGCGGGTGATCGCCGCCGATGAGTCGGTCGACGTGGCCTTCGGGGTGATGCTGTCGAGCGGCGAACAGACACGACTTGGACTTGTGCTGGACGCCCCGAGTGCGGTCTACGGGACCGAGATCGGCGCCGGCCACGTCTGGCATCTGTCGCTGGCCACCAAGGGTGGAAGCGACCGTGACCTCAGTGACGAGGAGTGGTCTGAGGTCGTCCACGGAGTGGTCGCACAGCTCGGTTTCGACAGCGGCGTCGACCAGGCGCCGTGTCGTTGGGTGGCCGTCCGGCACGGGAAGTCGGCCAATGAGAACGACCACATTCACCTGGCCGTGAACCTGGTTCGGGAGGACGGGCGGGTAGCCAGCACCAGCAACGACTTTCGGAAGCTGTCTCGGCTGTGCCGAGACATGGAGGCTCGCTACGGGCTGACGGTGGTGGAGGGACGGGTGAAGGGCACGGCTATTCCGGCGCCCAAACGGGCGGAGCTGGAGAAGGCTGAGCGGCTGGGGCGGGGCGATCCGGAACGGATCGAGCTGGCGAGAATCGTGCGGGCAGCCGCGCAGGCTTCCGGTACCGAGGACGAGTTTGTGCGGCGTCTGAGAGACGCCGACTTGGCCGCCAAGCCCCGCTACGACCGATCAGGCACCCACCGAGTGGTGGGGTATTCGGTGGCCCAGGAGCCCCGAGACGGGGGCCAGGTGGTGTTCTTTGCCGGTGGGACCCTGGCCCGGGATCTGAGTCTGCCGGCGTTACGCCGGCAGTGGAACGAAGCCCAGGGCGGCCGCCTGGAGGCAGCCGCCGAGTGGGGCCAGTACGAGCGCACAGGAGCGACGAGCGACGAGCTGCGGCCCGGCCGTTACCGCCTGTACGAGTGGCGGGAGGCAGCCGCCGAGTGGGGGCCGGGGCGTCCGGCTTCCATTGACGGCGGCCCCGAGCGGGCCATCTACGACCCCTGCCAGTGGCATGAAGCTGGGCAGCGAATCGGCGGGGTGGTGCGCTCGTTGGCCGACGTGGCGCTCGACGACACCGTGGCGTGGCGCCGGGCAGCCGGCGACGCCGCTGGCGTCCTGGCGGGCCTCTCGGGCCGCCTGGAGGCCGTACCTGGGCCGATTGCCAGGGCGTCGGACGTACTGGCGAAGTCTGCCCAGGGGAGAGATACCGGAGGAGCCACAGCACCGGCGGGGGTACCCTCAGGAACCATGCGGACAGTGGCGGCGGTGATGGCCCAGGCGCAGATCACCGACGAGGTGGCGTTGGCGTGGCAGCTGATGCTGACCGAGCTGTTGCGACTGGCTCAGGCCATCCAGCAGGCCCACCTGGCTCGGGCAGAGACCGGCCAGGCCGGTCGCCTGGCCGATGAGGCCCGGAGCGCGCTGGATGAGGCCAGGGTGCAGCTGGGGTCGTCCCAACGTGTGGCCGAGCTGGTACCGGCGCTGGTGGAGGCGGTGCGGGAAGAAGAGGAGCGGGACGAGCGGGGCACGGTCCGCAGGAAGCGATCAAGCGCTGTTCGGCCCGAGGAGTACGCCGCCATGGCGGCGAGGAAGCGGAGCCCACAGTGGGAGCCGGCCCGTGGGTCGGGCCGGTAGGAGAATCGGACGATGCGAGCCACGCGTCGACCCAGTGACCGCGGAGGAGACTTGAGACGGTGGATGAACCAAAGCAGCTCTCACTCGACGATCTGTTCGCGGCGGCTACGGTCGAACCTGATGACAGATCTCGGACCGTACGGGACGATGGCAGCGAGACACATGGCCAGGTGGCAGCCGAGCGCGTACGCCGCGATCCCGGCCGCCGATCGGGATCGGTACTTCCGGGAGCTGGACGAGCAGGTCGCCGACGCGATTCAGAACCGGGAACGCTCTTTGAAGCCGCCGAGCTCGCTGCAAGAGAGCAACTACCTGGAGTACGTGGGCCAGATGAACATGGCCCATCTGATGGCCGAGGAGGCGGTCCTGGCGGAGATGGTCTACCTCCCGCCGGAACCGGGGCTGGAGAGCGAAGCGGACGAGCCGATGACCGACGAGACGGGGGCGTTCATCGACCCGGGGTGGAGATCGCCTCGGATGCAGGTGATGGTGTCGGACGAGGACTGGGAGAAGCAGCAGGGGCTGAGGATGTTCTGGGAGGACGACGTGGAGTACGAGCGGGAACGAGCAGCGGAGCGCCGGGCGGAGGGCAAGGCGGAGGACAAACAGGACTAGTCGAGTGGCGGGCAGGAAGCGCGGCTGACCTCGCACCTGCCGGTGAGCGTCATCGGCTGGCAGCCAATATCGAGGTACTCGAGGTCGCTCGAACCCTTCGAGACGAGGGGAGGGTGCCGACCCGGGCGGAGCAGGACATTCTGGCCCGATGGTCGGCCTGGGGGTCGCTTCCCAAGGTCTTCGACCCGGCTTCCGCCGACTTCGCCGAGGCTCGGGAGCAGGTGCGTGGCTTGCTCACCGACGTGGAGTGGCAGGCCGCGTCTCGGACCACCCTCAACGCTCACTACACCAGCTTCGAGGTTGCCTCGGCGGTGTGGCGGGCCGTCGAGGCCAGTGGTTTCAGCGGGGGCAGGGTCCTGGAGCCCGGTGTGGGGAGCGGCACCTTCCTGGCCACCGTGCCCGACCGGTTGGCCATTGAGCCGACCGGGGTCGAAGTCGACCCGGTCACCGCCGGGATCGCCAAGGCCCTCCATCCGGAGGCGACCATCCGGCCCGAAAGCTTCGCCACGACCCGCTACCCGGACGGTTGGTTCGACCTGACGATCGGCAACGTCCCGTTCGGGGATTACAAGCTGTTCGATCCCATCTACAACAAGGCCGGCCACTCGATCCATAACCATTTCGTGGCCAAGAGTCTGCGGCTCACCCGGCCCGGGGGCTATGTGGCGGTGCTTACGTCGCGTTTCACCTTGGACTCGGGGTCCACTGCGGCACGTCGGGAGCTGGGAGAGCTGGGTGACCTGGTCGGAGCGGTCCGCCTTCCCGAGGGCGCCATGCGCCGTGTGGCCGGCACGGGGGTGGCCATGGACCTGCTCCTCATCCGCCGGCGGGAGCCAGGCGCTACCCCACGGGGGGAAGCGTGGCTCGAGCTGGCCACCGTCCAGACCCCTGATGGGCCGGTGGAGATCAACGAGGTCTTCGCCCAACATCCGGAGTGGGTGCTGGGCGAACTGCGGGCCGAGCACGGCCAGTATGGCCAGGACGATCTCGAGGTCCGTCCGCTGCCCGGCCCGCTACCCCCGCGCCTCGATGCCGCCCTGGACGCCATTGTGAGTGCTGCCCAGGAATCGGGGCTTACGCTCACTGACCGCTCGACAGCGGGCACCACCGCGGGGGCTGATGTCGTGGTCGAGGACGCCGTCCGGGGTCCGCACCACGTCGAGAAGTCCTTACTCTTGACCGAGAGCGGAGGGTTTGCCCAGGTTCGGGAAGGTGTGACCGTCGCCTATGAGCCACCGCGGACTCAGGTCGACGAGTTGCGCAGGCTGATCGAGCTGCGAGACACCTATTTCGACCTGATCGACGCCCAGGCGACCAGCTCCGACGACAGTGCCTGGGCGGTCAATCGGGAACGGCTCCACGACCTCTATGACCGCTACGAGCGGATCTACGGGCCGATCAACCGGTACAGGGAGTCTCCGACCGGGCGCTTTGACGAGCACGGTGAGCCGACCATGGCCAGGCGCTACCCGCCGATGGGCGGGTTCAAAAAGGACCCCGGCATGCCGGTGGTCCGTTCCCTGGAGAACTTCGATGATGCCACTCGTACCGCCGGCAAGGCTGCGGTGTTCGAGCGGCGGCTTCTCACGCCTCGGCGGGTCGTAGAAGCAGCCGACAGCCCCGAGGACGCCCTGGCCGTCTGCCTCGACGAGCGAGGCACCGTCGACGTCGAGACCATCGGGCGTTTGCTCGGTTGTAGTTCCGCGGAGGCCCGTGAACGGCTGGGCACGCTGGTCTACGACGACCCGGACGGCGGGCCGCCCCTCACTGCGGCCGACTATCTCTCCGGCAACGTCCGGGCCCGCCTGGCCATCGCCCGGGCCGCGGCCGAGTCGGACCCGGTCTGGCAGGGGAACGTCGAGGCCCTCGAAGCCGTCCAACCGCGCGACCTGGAGCCGGGCGAGATTGATGCTCGCCTGGGCGCCCCGTGGATCCCAGCGGCCGACGTCGAGAGCTTCTGTGCCGAGGTCCTGGAGACCGGCGTGACCGCCGAGTACGCCACCGCTACCGGCGAGTGGACCGTGCGGCTCTCCACGGGTAGCCGATCGTCGATCGCACTGACCTCGGACTGGGGGACTCGCAGATTCGACGGCGTTCGCCTGGTCGAGGCCACTACCAACCAGCGGGCTGTCTCGGTCTTCGACGAAGGCCCGAACGGTGAGCGGGTCCCGAACCTGCCCGAGACCCTGGCGGCTCGAGAGAAGCAAGAGATGATCGGAGAGCGGTTCGCCGCCTGGGTCTGGGAAGACCAGGTGCGGGCGGGTCGTCTGGCCGGCGAGTACAACGAACGGTTCAACTCCATCGTGTTGCCCGCCTACGACGGGTCGCACTTGTCCTTCCCCGGCCTGGCCGACAACTTCCACCCTCATCCACACCAACGAGACGCCGTATGGCGCATCCTGTCGAGTGATTCGGTGCTGCTGGCTCACGCGGTCGGAAGTGGGAAGACCGCCAGCATGGTGATGGGAGGTTATGAGCTGAAGCGGCTCGGGATGGTGAACAAGCCGGCGTTCGTGGTCCCCAACCACATGCTGGAGCAGTTCTCCCGGGAGTACCTCCAGCTCTACCCGCAGGCGAAGATCCTGGTGGCCAACAAGGACGACGTGTCACCGTCCTCGCGGAAGGAGTTCGTGGCCCGCTGTGCGGCCGAGGACTGGGACGCGGTCATTATGACCATGTCGAGCTTCGAGCGGATCCCTGTCTCCAAGGAGACCGAGCAGGGTTTCCTCGATGCTCGTATCGCCGAGCTGCGGGAATCCATCGCTGCTAGCTCCGACGCCAAAGGCCTGAGCGTGAAGAAGCTCGAGAAGGATCTGGCCCGCTCGGAGGAGCGCCACGCCCGGCTCCTCGACGACGGACGCCGGGACGAGGGAGGCGTGACCTGGGAGGCCACCGGCATCGACTACGCCGTGGTCGACGAAGCGCACTCGTACAAAAACCTGGCGTTCCCGACGCACATCGACGGCGTCAACGGGACGGGGTCCAAACGGGCAGAGGACCTGGCCATGAAGATCGACTGGTTGCGGGACACCCACGGCGGCCGGGTGGCCACCTTCGCCACGGCCACCCCCATCGCCAACAGCGTGGCCGAGATGTACGTGATGCAGCACTACCTGCAACCAGAGACGCTTCGCGTCGCCGGCATCGAGCACTTCGACGGGTGGGCGGCCAACTTCGGGCGCACCGTCACCGCACTGGAGCTGGCCCCGGACAGCACCACCTACCGGATGAACACCCGATTCGCTCGGTTCGCCAATGTGCCCGACCTGCTGCGGATGTTCCGTTCGGTCGCCGACGTCCGTACCAGCGAGCAAATCGGGCTACCCACCCCTGGCCTGGTCGGTGACAAAGCGGAAACCGTGGTGGTGGCCCCCTCTTCCGAGCTCACCGAGTACGTCGGAACCCTGGCCGATCGGGCGGAGCAGATCCGGAACCGGATGGTGCGGCCCGAAGAAGACAACATGCTGAAGGTGTCCGGAGACGGACGCAAAGCCGCGTTGGACCTTCGGCTCGTGGGTCTGGCCCCGGACCCGACCGGGGGCAAGATCACCGTGGCGGCAGATCGCATCGGTGGTGTCTATCGCCAGAGCCTCGACCGTGTGTACCTCGACGGAGATGGCGTCGAGTCTCCACGCACGGGGGCTCTGCAGCTGGTCTTTTGTGACCTCGGGACTCCACACAGCGACGATCGTTGGACGGTCTACGACCAACTGCGGGCCGAGCTGGTCGCCCGCGGCGTCCCAGGGGAGGCCATTCGGTTCATGCACGAAGCTCGGAACGATGCCGAGAAGGCGCGCTTGTTTGCGGCTGCGAGGGCAGGGAGCATCGCCGTGCTGATCGGCTCGACGGAGAAGATGGGGGTGGGTACGAATGTGCAGGACAGAGCCCTCGCCCTCCATCACATGGACTGCCCCTGGCGACCGGCCGATCTCGAACAACGAGACGGCCGAATATTGCGGCAGGGCAACCAGAACGAGGAAGTACAGGTGATCCGGTACGTCACCGAAGGCAGTTTCGACGTGTTCAGTTGGCAGACCGTTGAACGCAAGGCCGCCTTCATCGACCAGGTGATGCGAGGCGACGTGACCGAACGCTCGATCGACGACATCGGCGACCAGGCGCTGTCGTACGCGGAGGTGAAGGCCCTCGCCACCGGTAACCCGCTCATCATGGAGCGAGCAGGCGTCGAACAAGAGCTGACCAAGCTGCAGCGCCTTCAGTCGGCCCATCGAGACGATCAGGCCCGCCTGGCGCAGCGCATTCGCTCGTCAGAGCGGGAGGCCACCGACCAGGCGGGGATGGCGGCCGCCTACCACGCGGCGGGCGGGCGGGCCGTCGACACGTCGGCGGGTCAGTTCGCCATGCTGGTCGACCGGCAGTCCTACGATCACCGAACCGATGCCGCCACGGCGTTACAAACTCACGTGCTGGAGGTCCAACGACAGCTCCCGGTCGGGGAGCGTCGGACCGTGACGGTGGGCGAGTTGGGCGGTTTCGACGTACTGGCGACGCTCTCCAAAGACAGCTCCGAGTCGACCGCCAGCCTCAGCCTCCGTGGTGTTCCCCGGTCCACTCCGACCCTTGCCCGTCACGAGCTGCGGAACAATTCTCCGCTCGGGCTCCTGACGCGCCTGGAGAACCTGGCCGGCGATTTGGAGGAACGAGGCCACCAGGCCGAAGACAAGGCGCAGGCGGCTCGCTCCGAGGCCGCCAAAGCTGCCGCTCGTATCGGCCAGCCCTTCGAGAGTACGCAGCGCATCGACTCGCTGCGGCAACGACTCGCCGCCATCGACGCTGCGCTTGTCCCAGCCCCGGACGAAGCCCAGGTCGAGTCCGAAGTGCCGGAACCGGGGGGAGATGTACCAGGCCCGGCGCGGCCGGGGGCGGCTGAAGCCGCCGTGCGGGCTCGGGAGCAGGCGACGCTCCGCCGGGTGCACCAGGCTGACCGAGGATTTGGCCGGTGAGGGGGGATTCCTAATTCATCCTAAAAGCCGTCTGAGGTGCGGAAACGTGGGGGCGATACCGCCGCCCGGGGGCAACCCTAAATGTCAGAACCGCCGGGTGCTGGTAGAGCACGGTAGAGCTGGTAGAGCACGGTAGAGTAGATTCCTAATAAGTCCTAAATCACACGATGAAGAGGGATAACGTGGCAACTGTGCAGCGGTCGAGCGAGAACCCTAACAATGCCTAATCGGAATCCGTACACCCCAGGCTTCGGACTGAGCCCTCCCACCTTGGCCGGTCGAGCCGGAGTCATTGACGAGACGCTGGCCGCCCTTCGAGCCGGCCCGCGTCATCCCCGGTTCTGCTTCGCCCTTCTTGGCCACCGGGGGGTGGGCAAGACGAGCGTCCTCGATGCCATCGGGGAGCGAACCACTAGTGAGCTGGGCTGGCCCGTGGTCCACCGTCAGGCCATGCGAGAGGGCGACCTATTGGGCGATGTCGGCGAGGGCCTGATACCGGCCCTCGGTCACTGGAACCGTCTCGGTCGTGACTACCGGCATCTGGAAAAGGACCTGTCGGTCGGTTTCAACCTGGGGGTGGTCTCGGCCAAGGCCAATGTCCACTCCACGGCGACGGCGGAGGGTTCTGGCCCCGGTGCGTTTGTCGAACTACTGAGGAAGGTTGGTACCTTCGCTCGGGACCACGACAGCGGGGTGCTCATCACCATTGACGAAGCCATGACCGCTCGGCGGCCGGACCTGGTGGGCATGGCCGGCGCCATCCAGACCGTAGTGAACCGATCACAGCTGCCCATTGCGGTGATCTTCGCCGGGCTGCCCTCTTTCCGCGAGGCCATCGGCGTCGCCGGGACCTTTGCTGAACGGCTGTCGGTGCAGAACCTTGCCGACCTGAGCCCGGACGCATCCCGGCTCGCTCTGGTCGAGCCGGCCGCCCAGCTCGGCGTGCGCTGGGCGCCCGAGGCCCTCGATCTGGTAACCGCCCGCTCGGCTGGGCACCCGTACTACGTACAGCTGTTTGGCTATCACTCCTGGGAAGCCGGCGGTGGGGCGGAAGAGTTGACGGTGGCCCACGTCGAAGCGGGTATCCGGGCCACCGAGACGGATCTCCACGGTCAGTTTGAGGGGACCTGGGGCCGTCTTCGGCCCCAGGAGCAGTCTTTTCTTTCCGCCGTGGCCGTCATCGGCGGGAGCGAGCCGGTGCCGATCGTCGCCGTCGCAGCTTCGCTGAAGCGGAGCACCGGCCAGCTCGATGTGGCCCGCAACCGCCTCGTGTATCAACACGGCTTGCTGCGATCGCCGGGACGGGGTCAGGTCCAGTTCCACAGTCACCAGTTCGGGGACTGGGTTTCGGAGAACCACGCCGTGGTGGCCAGTCCCATTCGCCCCAACACCCGCCAACAGGCCCAAAACATCAAGGCCATCCGTGCCCGGCCCCAGCCTGGGCGGGGATTCGAGCGGTAGCCATGTCCGAACTCGATGGCATCGCCGGCCTTGAACAACAACACGAACTCCACCTGGCCCTCGCCCGGCGCAGCCGAGCGGATGCCGAGCTGGCTGCCGCCGGGGGGGACCACGCCAACGCCGACCAGGCCCTGGCCGACGCCGCACGCTACGAGGCGTTGGCAGTAGAAGACGAGCGCAAACTGCACGCGCTCAAAGATCGCCAGCGAAACGCGATCGGCCAGGTCAAGGCGAACCACCAACCCTTCTCACCCGACTTCACTCGCTAGTTCAAGGGAGCCCACCATGATTGAAGAACACCTTGACCCGACAGCCGAGGCCCACGCCCACATCAGCAACTTGCTCCGGACGTTGGTAACGTCCGCCGCCGGCATGGCCGAGAAGCGGGTCCAGCGACGCGAGGCCGAGCAGCGGGCGGCCGCCAATCAATCGGCCCAGATTCGCCAGGCCATGGAGGACCGTCTTCGGTCCGAGCGACAAACCGCCCAGCTCGTGTACGAGCGGGTTCACCAAGACCGCTGGTGGGACAAGGCATCGCCAGAAGGTGTCGCCACCGCTGTCGAAGCGGCGGGGACCTGGGCGACCAGCGACCCGAAGGCAGCCAACGCCCTGGATCGCATCGGCCATGAACTCGAAAGGCGCTACGGGATCGACCTAGAGGATCTCTACCGGCACACGGAGGCGGGCACCGTCCCAGCAGCCGTAGCCGGGCGAGTCAAGGCACAGCAGGCTTCCCAGGGGGAGGTAGCCGAAGCGGCAAGAAAGCCATGGGAGGCGGAAGTGCTCAGCATCGCTGGGGAGGGTGTCGGCGCTCAGATTCTGGCCTCGGATGGATGGACCACGTTGCAATCCCGTCTGACCGAGATCGACGGGAACGGCGGCGATGGTGTCGGTCGACTGCGGGACGCAGTCTCCCAACGGGAGCTGGACACCGCCCAGGACAAAGGCACCACCTTGGTATGGCGCTTAAAGGATGGCGCCGACCGGTCCGCTCAGGCTCCGAGGGCGAGCCGGGCCGGGAGGCAGACAGCCAAGGGATCACGCCCCCCTGGGAAGCAAACCAAGCCGGAGGCGGCGAGGGACCGGTTCGTCAAGAAGACGATCATCGATCGTCCTCGGGGTACCGGCCCGGATCCCACCCTGGGCCGATGATCGAGCCGAAGTGATGGGCGGCAGGCGTCACTTCGGGCACGGGGTGGCGCCGGCGTAATCGCCGGCAATAACGGTGGCGATCGTGGAGACGACGATGGGGTTGGCAGTGACGACATATTGACCTGCACTTCGCTCTGTCTGGTCCGAGCTGGCGATTGACCGGATCCACTTGAGATGATCCACGTCGTCGGCGCTCTCGCCGCTCCGTACGCAGTGTTTTTGACCAGTTAGCGCTCAGGAGGACAAGAAAGCTAACTGCCGCCTGAACCCGGTTCTCTCGTGGTCGTTGAGGTTTTACTGATCAATCTGTTGGATGGTCTCGACGGCATCCATCAATTTATTGGGGACACCCGCAGGGCCCTGAATGACGGTCCATAAGGGGAACGGCCAGAGGGGCAGGCAGATCTGCCCGAGCCCGATCTTCGCGCGTCGTCGCAAGGGGATCCCCTGCGGGCACCCGGGCAATGCCCTGAAAGATGAGCTGGGCAGTGCCACAAGCCGTTCCCCATATGGGACGCCCGGCTGACCCGCGTCGGCCGACCTCGTGGGCACGCGATAACCGTCGTTCGGAGCGGCGGCCAGGTCAGTGAGTCGTCGGCGTTCGGTGCGCCGTTCTGTTCGCCAACTTCCCTCAACAGCGCCTCGGAAGCGCTGCTCGCGATCGCGCCAGGGACGACGTCGAGTCGTCCGATACGCTGCGTATCGATAGCGGGGGGACGAACGATGTCGACGTACCGGACTCACGGAAGGGCGACGGGATGGATGCTTTCGAAGAGCTCGTGGCTGGGCTGCTCCGCCGCGAAGGCTACTGGACCCATCAGAGTTACAAGGTCGTGCTGTCGAAGCAAGACAAGGTCAGCATCGGCAAGCCGTCGCTGCCTCGGATCGAGATCGATATTCTCGGATACAAGGCTTCCTCCAACACGCTGCTCTGGGTCGAGTGCAAGTCGTACCTTGATTCGGGTGGAGTGAGTTTGAGCAACTTCGACGCCGAAAACGGTCGGTACAAGGTTTTCGCGAACAAAGAGTTGCGGTCAGTCGCCACCAAGCAACTGATCTCTCAGGCCACCAAGAGCGGGCTCGCGCTAGGTCAACCCAAAGTGGAGTATTGGCTCGTGGCGGGTCACATTGCTCCTCAATCTCAATCGGGACTACAGGAGCGGTTTGATACCGAAGGTTGGAAATTGCGGACTGACGAATGGATTGTGAGCCACCTGAAGGCGATGGCGGGCGATGCGTACGAAGATGACGTCGCGATGATTGTGGCGAAGCTATCCCGCACGGTGTAGATCGCGGCGTGCCATATAGCGCCAGGAGTGGGATGCACCGAATGCTCAGCCAAGAGATTCCCCGGAGCCTGAGCGGGTCGCACCGGAATCGGCGTTCTGTCCTTGTCAGGTTCGGCTTACGGAACAGGGGGGTCCTCTATCTCTAGCCACGTTAGGACTTGCTGGGCGTGTTCGTTCGGCGGAAACACGGGGTAGAAAACGTGCTCGATCACCGCATCGCGAATGACCAGGGTCAGTCGCTTGAACAGAGTCACGCCGTCAGATTGGAACGTCGGTAGACCCAGCGCGTCCGCAATGCTCAGCTGAGTGTCGGAGAGCATCGGGAAAGGAAGTCGGAGTCGCTCGACGAGTTCGCGCTGGTAGTTACTGTCCTGGCTGGAGGCTCCAAAGACATGTGACAAGCCGGCCTCGAGCAAGTCCTGGTAATGATCCCGGAAGTCACACGCCTCGGTGGTGCACCCTCGTGCTCCTGGAATGTTGTCCCACCCCTGCGGAAGGTCAACATCGGGACGGCCGGTGAGCGGATACAGATAGAGCACAGTGCGTCCCCGCCCAAGCTTGTCGAGCATGATGGCCTCCCCGGACGTGGACGGCAAGGTCAGACTCGGGGCTGGTCGGCCGGGGAGGTGGTCGGCTGCACCATCGTCATCGGGGACTGGCAGGTCCGGGGGTAGTTGATTCAGGTCGGTCACGATCGTCCCATCGTCCCAGTATGCGAGACACTCTGTGACTGGTAGTCGGCTTGTCGCAATTGGTTGGTTAGCACCCCGATCCGCTCATTGAAATCGTCGATCGCAATGTGATACTTCCAGACAGCCGCATCGCGGGACGATCGAGTTACGGACGGGATGGCGCGAATTTCGCCAAGACCATCTCCGCGAGCGCAGTGACATCAACGGGGAGAGTTGTATCCACTCGTATGAGGCTTCCTAGCCCCATGGGCTGGTCGAACTCCGCGAGCAGTTCGGAGGCAAGCGTGGAGTCCACGTGAGCCGGGTGATGAGTGGGGTCAGCGGCGCGACTCTCGAATCTCTGTCTAGCCATATCGGATGGGCACCAGCAGTACACCTCGACGATTCGACTCACTTTCCGGGAGGTCGAACTGGTAGTGCCAATCCTGAGCATTGACCATGGCCTTAGGGTACGCCGGGTCCGGAGCAAGGTGGCGGAAGCTCCCCGTAGCAGGCGCCTGCGCCTAATCTGATGCAGCAATGACCCCTGACGACTACCTGGGACCCGAGGCGGTTTCACGGCTGGTGATCGACGCCATGCTCACGGCGTCAGGGTGGGTGGTCCAGGATTTCAAGAAGATCGCATTAGGGGTGGTAAGAGGAGTCGCCGTCGGCCTGCCAGCCGTGGCGGTTCTCAACTTTTTTGGCCTGAAAAGTAGAGTCGACGCAGCGACTGTGCGCATCTACCCCGGAGGTAGTTCCTTGTGACCACCATCCACGACATCCTCGCCGAGCTTCGAGCGTCTTCCTCTGATGAGCGCGACAAGGGGGACAAGTTCGAGCACCTGATGGCCGCCTACCTGCGTACCGATCCGCTTTACGCCGATCGATACGCCAACATCTGGCGCTGGACTGACTGGCCCGGCCGGGAGAGCAAAGCCGACACCGGCATCGACCTGGTGGCCGAGGAACGAGACGGGGCCGGTCTCTGTGCCATCCAATGCAAGTTCTACGACCCCACCCATTCGTTGCAGAAATCGGACATTGATTCGTTCTTTACCGCGTCGGGGAAGCTCGGCTTCACTTCTCGCATGGTCATCTCCACCACCGACCACTGGGGGAAAAACGCTGAAGATGCGTTGGAGAACCAACAGATCCCGGTCATCAGACTGCGGGTCCAAGACCTCGATTCGAGTCCGGTCGACTGGTCACAGTTCAGCCTGGCCAAGCCCGACCAGATCGAGCTGCTGCCGAAGAAGCAACTCCGACCCCACCAGCTCGTTGCATTGGAAAAGGTGAAAACCGGGCTTGTGGCCGGTGACCGAGGCAAGCTGATCATGGCCTGCGGCACAGGGAAGACTTTTACCGCACTCCGTATCGCCGAGGACCTGGTGCCACTTGGCGGTACAGCTCTTTTTCTGGTGCCGTCAATCTCGCTCATCTCTCAATCGCTGAAGGAGTGGTCGTCGGAGGCGACCAACCCGCTCCGTCTCTTTGCCGTGTGCTCGGACCCCAGGGCGGGCAAGCGAACGGCCAGTGAGGACATCGGTGCCTACGACCTGGCCTTCCCGGCCTCGACCGACCCGACCAGATTGATCGAACGGGTCTCTGCGTCCAACGGCAAAGACGCTCGCACCATCATCTTCTCCACCTACCAGTCCATCGGGGTGATCTCCGAGGCCCAAACAAAGGGGCTCGCCGAGTTCGACCTGATCATCTGCGACGAAGCGCACCGCACCACCGGGGTCACCATCGCCGCCGAGGACGAGTCCAACTTCGTGAGAGTCCACGACCAGGGGTTCCTGCAGGCGAAGAAGCGGCTGTACATGACGGCCACCCCCCGCATCTACGACGATAACTCCAAGTCGAAGGCCGCCGAAGGTGACGCCACCTTGACCTCGATGGACGACGAGTCGATCTACGGACCGGAACTCCACCGGCTCGGCTTCGGCGAGGCAGTCGGTGCGGGACTGCTCTCCGACTACAAGGTGCTGGTGTTGGCAGTCGAGGAGAGCCAAGTCTCCAAAGTGTTCCAGTCCCAACTGGCCAGTGCCGACCACGAGCTGAACCTGGACGATGCCGCGAAGATCGTCGGCTGTTGGAATGGGCTGTCCAAACGCGGCGTAACCGAAGACACCTTCACCACTGACGACCACCCGATGCGCCGGGCGGTGGCGTTCTCGCGCTCGATCAAGGACTCGAAGCGAATCACCGACCTGTTCACTGAGATCGTCGATCAGTATGCCGAGGTAAGCGGAGATAGTGAGCTGCTCCGTTGCCAAGTCGAGCACGTCGACGGCACCTACAATGCCCTCCGCCGCAATGAGAAGCTCGACTGGCTGAAAGAGGACACCGGCGACGATGGTCTGTGTCGGGTGCTTTCAAACGTCCGGTGCCTGTCAGAGGGTGTGGACGTGCCCGCCCTCGACGCCGTGATGTTCCTCAACCCCCGAAACTCTCAGGTTGATGTGGTCCAGTCGGTCGGGCGGGTGATGAGGAAGGCGGAGAACAAGCAGTACGGCTACGTGATCCTCCCCATCGGCATTCCAACTGACATGACCCCTGAAGAGGCCCTGAAGGACAACCAGAAGTACAAGGTGGTTTGGCAGGTGCTCCAAGCCCTCCGAGCGCACGACGACCGGTTCAACGCCCTGGTCAACAAGATCGAACTGAACAAGAAGGCGAACGACCAGCTTCAGGTCATCGGCGTCGGCGGGTGGGACGCCGACTCGGGCGGCAGCAACACGGCGACTGGTGCCGTCAAGGCTTACCAAGGGGTTCTGAACCTCGACGCCATCGAGGAGTGGCGTGAGGCCATCTACGCCAAGATCGTCCAGAAGGTCGGTGACCGCCGGTACTGGGAGGACTGGGCAGCCAACGTTGCCGACATCGCCGGGCGACATACCATCCGGATCAAGGCGTTGCTGTCCAACCCGGACTCGGAGATCGCCAAGACCTTCGCGGACTTTGTGGTCGGGCTACAGGGAAACCTGAACGACTCGATCAACCGGGACGACGCCATTGACATGTTGTCCCAACACCTCATCACCAAACCTGTGTTCGACGCGCTGTTCGAGGACTACTCGTTCGCCGCCCACAATCCGGTGTCGGTCGTGATGCAAGAAATGGTCGATGCCCTCGACGAGCACAATCTCGACGAGGAGACCGAATCACTTGACAAGTTCTACGAGAGCGTTCGTCTTCGGGCCGAAGGGATTGACAACGCCGAGGGCCGTCAACGAATCATCACCGAGCTCTATGAGCGGTTCTTCAAAACCGCCTTCCCGAAGATCACCGATGCCCTCGGGATCGTCTACACGCCGATCGAGATCGTGGACTTCATCATCCACAGCGTCGAGGCAGCCCTGAAATCGGAGTTCGGAGCCTCATTGAATGACAAGGGCGTCCACGTCCTCGACCCCTTCACCGGGACGGGGACCTTTATGGTTCGGCTGTTGCAAAGCGGTATCCTCACGCCCGACAACCTGGCCCGCAAGTACGCGAGCGAGCTGCACGCCAACGAGATCATTCTTCTGGCGTATTACATCGCGGCGATCAATATCGAAGCGACGTTCCACGACATTGCCAGTGGTGAGTACCACCCGTTCGAGGGAATCGTGCTCACCGACACGTTCCAGATGTCAGAGGACGGCGACCCCATGGACGAGGTGTTCTTCCCCCAGAACAATGTTCGGGTAGTACGTCAGAAGGAAACCGATATCCGGGTGATCATCGGCAACCCGCCGTACTCGGCTGGACAGGGGTCAGAGAACGACGACAACAAGAACATGGCCTATCCGACACTGGACGGGAAGATCCGAGACACCTATGCGGCCCGGTCGACAGCAACAAACAAGAACGGGCTTTACGACTCCTACATCCGGGCCTTCCGGTGGGCATCAGATCGGGTCCGCGACCAGGGGATGGTCTGCTTCGTCTCCAACGGATCCTTCATTGACAGCGGATCGGCCGACGGCTTCCGCAAAACCCTGGTCGACGAGTTCAGTGCCATCTACTGCTTCAACCTTCGAGGGAACCAACGAACGTCAGGTGAGACTTCGCGGCGAGAGGGCGGAAAGATCTTCGGCGCCGGCAGCCGCACCCCGGTGGCGATCACGCTGTTGGTGAAGAACCCCGAGCATTCTGGACCGTGCCGTCTCCACTACCGCGACATCGGCGATTACTTGAGCCAGGCCGAAAAGCTTGCCATTGTCGCCGATCACCGCGATATCACGGAAGTCCCATGGGACCCCATCACACCTGACGATTCCGGCGATTGGATCAACCATCGCGATCCTGTCTTCGGCTCATATCAGCCGCTGGGTGACAAAAGAGACTCCGTGGCCGATCCGATGTTCGGGATCTATTCCATGGGTGTCAAGACCAACCGCGACGCTTGGGCATACAACTTCTCTCGCCCAGAGCTGCTCGCCTCAATGTCTCGCACCATCGACTTCTTCAACCAGCAACGCCAACAGTTCACCGACTGGGCGGACAAAGGTGGCGGCAGCTCGGGAGATGTCGAGCATTTCATCGATCGCGATGCGACGAAGATCAGTTGGACAGTCAATATCAAAGATGACCTTCGGAAGGGCAAGCACGCGTCCTTCGATCCTGAGCGTGGCGTGCCCAGTATGTATCGACCGTTCTGCAAGCAATGGCTCTACTTCGACAGGCAGTGGAACGAAAGGGTGTACCAGATCCCGAAGTTGTTCCCAACGCCGGAGCACCGGAACCTGGTCATTGCAGTGTCCGGAGTCGGATCGGGGAATTTCTATTCCGTGATGATGGCCGACATCCTCCCGAACCTCAACATGATGGGGGTTGGCGCGGCGCAGAATTTCCCCCGCTACCTCTACGACGAAGGCGAGCCCGGCGACTCGATGTTTGCCTCCATCGGAGCCGACGACGGCTTACATCGCCGGGATGCCATTACCGACACCACGCTCCACTGCTATCAGACACGCTACGAGTCGGAACTCACCAAGGAGGACATCTTCTACTATGTTTACGGCCTGCTTCACTCTCCCGAGTACCAGACTCGCTTCGCTGCTGATCTAGGAAAGATGATCCCTCGCATCCCTATGGTCGCCGACTTCGACGCATTTTCGACGGCGGGTCACAAACTCGCCGCCGTCCACCTTGGCTACGAAACCACCGACCCGTGGTCGCTCGACGGTCTGCCCGACAGCTCGGCCGACCCTGCCGACCTGAAGGTCGCAAAGATGAAGTTTCCGAAGATCGGCAAGGCAGTCGACAAGTCGAGGATCATCTTCAACTCCCATGTCACTCTCACCGGAATCCCCGAAGAGGCCTATGGCTACGAGGTGAACGGCAAGTCGGCCATCGAGTGGATTATGGACCGTTACGAAGTGAAGGCCGACAAGGCTTCGGGCATCGCGAACGACCCTAACCTCTGGTCCGACGACCCTCGCTACGTAGTCGACCTGGTGGCCCGCATCGTCCGGGTGTCCATGGAGACGGTCGAGATTGTCAAAGGGCTTCCGGGAGGGCCGTCTCCTTCGTGAGAAGCGTCCACGTTCCATGCTGTCCCTCGATCTTCCCCACGTTCTCCAACCAGCCCAACCGAGACTGCACTTGGGTATCAGTTTCCCACGACACGCCTAGCGCGTTCCGCAGGTGGTCGAGAAGTTCGGTCGTGGTCTTGGGGCCGGTTCCGAGTGTCTCGATAAGTTCATCGAATCCGGCGACGTTGTTGCGAGCAATAGCCAGGAGGGCTTCCGACGACGGGTCTTCGAGGTAGGTGGCACCAGTCGCAGTTACAGTAATCTGCTCACCCTGCGTCTCAATGAGGTTGAACGGTCTGAGAACAGCGTTCAGATATGAACGGGCGACCTTCAGACTGGATACCGTTTCAAAGTGCCCGACTACCCACTCTGTGGCTTGATCAAGCGTTGGGGCGGTCTTGGCAATGTACGTCAGAATTGTCTCAAGGGCGGACATCCAGGCATGGCGACCGCCCGGCAAGGGCCAGATCGCTAGTGCCTTTGATCCCATGTAGTGGTTGGCGATGGGTGGGCCGTGATGGGCATCTGAGGTAGCGATATCCTCCACAGCTTCCGTCTCAGTCAAGGCGAGGCTTTCTTCGTCCAGTTCGAGGAGTTCCCAGGACTTGCTGCTCACTCCGATCTCATTCTCGATCAAGAGGCTGAGAAGCTGATCTCCGCTCAGCAACGTGATGGGGGTCTTGTCGGGCGCAGCCGCTTCTTGTCGAGCATCTGGCGTGAAATCCGAAAGGGTGATGATCAACCCTCGTTCGTGCGGCCCAAGACCGCCCCGAAGTTCACGGACAGTCCTCCCAGCGATGTTCTTGGCCCATCTCTTCACTTGGACCGCTGTCTTTACGTCGGTGACGCCCCCAACCGTTAGGGTCGCCCGCACATCGATCCCGCCATCGCCCGAGTATTTGGTGACCAAGACATCCTCGAAGCCCAGGCGTGCGAGGAGCATTCCGATGAGATGCTCAAACGCCTGAGGATCAAGTTCGGAGAGTATGCCACGCAGCTTGGTGCGGACCTTCTCGTTGTGTTGTGAAATCGCACCGCCGAGAGGGTCCATCGGGGTTGCCAGGCTAAACAGCCCCCGCCCGAATTGCCGGAAGCGTTGCGGCTTCCCTGACCCCGCTCGCCGCTTGATGTCCGAATACAACTGAGCGCCCATCGTCGCATCCGGGGTCAGCCCCTGGGATGCAATCAACCGGTCTTGTTGGGCCAACTCGGTGATCTTCCGAAAATGGAGCGGGGCACCGGGCGAATGACTACGAAGAACCTCTTCCGCCGCCTGAAGAAACGTCAACTGTCCGTTCGCCACGATTCATCAGCCTATGTCCCTCTGCTGTGGCTAACGTGATCAAGCAGCCCTGGCCCCGAGATGCCGATAGATGGTGGCCACGCTGACATCGAGCATCTCGGCAATTTCGGCCACTGTGTGCTGCCGGGAGTCGTAGAGCTTGCGGGCTTTGTCGATCTTCTTGGCATTCATGACGGATGGACGACCGCCGACCCGACCCCGTGCCCTGGCAGCAGCGAGGCCAGCCATGGTGCGCTCTTTGATCAGATCCCGCTCGAACTCGGCCAACGCTCCCATGATCGAAAAGAAGAGCTTCCCGTTGGCGGTGGTGGTGTCGATGGACTCGCTCAGGCTGCGGAAGCCCACCCCACGGTCAGCCAAGTCCTCCACAAGCGCAATCAAGTTCTTCAGCGAACGGCCCAGCCTGTCGAGCCGCCACACCACGACCACGTCCCCGGGTCGAAGCTGGTCGAGCATCCTGTCCAACTCTGGACGGCTCGCCTTGCTCCCCGAAGCATGGTCGGTGAACGCCTTGAGGCAACCCGCCTTCTTCAGTGCGTCCACCTGAAGCGAGGCGTTTTGATCGTCAGTGCTAACCCTTGCGTAGCCAATCAGCGTCTTGTTCACGAACTCAGCCTATCAAAATTCGACCTATCCATCAAGTAATGAGAGGTTGTTTGTGAGATGCGTTATGCGATAAACGCTCAGGCACAATGAAGTTGACTCAGCGACCGCTACACGATGACTCGCACAATCGACCGTTTGTGACTTGCCGAGTGGCGCAGCCCTCATCGCCCAGGGGGCGTCCGTGTGTTGCTTCCAAGGATCTGGCAGACTTTCGCAGCCATAGCGGGGCGGTCCTGTTATGGCTGCGGATAGGGGGATCAGTGAGCGACACTTCACAAGGGCCCGGTTGGTGGCTGGCATCGGACGGGAAGTGGTACGCCCCGCAACCTCCGGAAGCTGGCGCACCGGCACCTGCTGCGCAGACCCCGCCGATGGATGCGAAGGCAGCTAAGGCTGCGGCCAAGAGTGCTCAGGCACACGCCAAGGCGCTGCGGCCTTGGTACAAGAAGAAGCGCTTCATTGGCCTGGGTTTGATTGCAATCATCGTCATCATTATCATCGCTGCAAATGCGGGCGGGAAGAAGACTGACAATGCTTCTTCCTCTGGCGGGTCGACCACGGCCACCACTGCCGGGGGCAATAAGTCGCCGTCCGGATGCGTCGCAAATCCGCCCTCGTATCCGGACAAGCAGTCAACTGACTGTGTTGCACTGCCAGACAACTCGGTGGCCATCGCCAACACCAAGGTGACCGCAACCTGGTCACGACTACAGGACTCGTTTCAGCAGAACGTCATCTGTGGTGCAGTGACCATCAAGAACAACAACAGCTCAACGATCTCCTACAACGAGTTCGACTGGAAGCTGCAGACGCCGTCTGGAACTGTTCTCGATACGACGGTTGCGGCCTCAAACGCACTGAACAGCGGGGACCTCGTGGGTGGCGGAACGGCCACCGGCAATGTCTGCTTCACCGACCCAGGGACCTCCGGTTCATATGTCGGGATCTACAAGCCGGACGCGTTCAATGCCACTCGGGGGATTTGGCTGTTCCCACTCACCTAGTGTCCTGAGTCGCTAATCCGCGTCAGATATCCACTGAGGGAGTCGAGGATCTCGTCGGCGGTCTTGTGCCAGACGTAGGGGCGGGGATCCTC
>Ga0209638_1000156_pt1 | contig 45598 bp, 34 predicted proteins | sample BarGraNGADG00211_FD_184490 | JGI IMG/M metagenome (GOLD analysis project Ga0209638, IMG submission 184490) | Arctic peat soil microbial communities from Barrow, Alaska - Barrow Graham LP Ref core NGADG0002-211 (SPAdes) (version 2) | ecosystem: Environmental > Terrestrial > Soil > Wetlands > Peat...
GAGAACGGATTCAAGGTCGAGCGTGGCGTTGCTGGACTGCCCACGGCCTTCGTCGCGCGTTGGGGCTCGGGGAAACCCGTCATCTCGCTCGGCAGTGACATCGACGACATCCCGCAGGCGGGCCAGAAGCCGGGCGTCGGCTACAAGGATCCGATGATCGTCGGCGCGCCGGGACATGGTGAGGGACACAACTCCGGCATGCCGCTGAACATTGCCGCAGCAATAGTGGTGAAGAAGATCATGGAGCGCGATCACATCCCGGGCACACTCGTGCTGTGGCCTGGCGTCGCCGAGGAGCTGATGTCCGGCAAGGCGTGGCTCGTCCGCGCTGGCGTGTTCAAGGACGTGGACATCACCCTCTTCACGCACGTGGACAGCGACTTCGGCGTGTCATGGGGACAGTCGAGCTCCAATGCGCTCATCTCGGCCATCTTCAAGTTCAAGGGTGCGAGCGCCCACGCTGCCGGCGCGCCGTGGCGCGGAAAGAGCGCGCTCGATGCGGTCATGCTTATGGCGACAAGCTGGGAGTTTCAGCGCGAGCACATGCCGTTGGCGCAGCGCTCGCACTACGTGATCCCCGATGGCGGCGACCAGCCGAACGTGGTGCCGAGCACCGCGAGCATCTGGTTCTATTTCCGCCAGACCGATTACGAAAAGACGCTCGCGATGTTCGAGGATGCCAAGATCAAGGCGCGCGCTGCTGCAATGATGACCGGCACGCAGGTCGACACCGTCATGATGGTCGGCTCGGGCTGGAGCGGCCATTTCTCGCGCCCAATCGCCGAGGCGATGTACGAGAACATCAAGAAGGTCGGCATGCCGTCCTGGGACGACAAGGATCAAACACTGGCGAAGGGAATTCAGCGCGAGCTGGGCGTTGCCGACAGCGGTCTCGCCGTGCGTCCCGGTCGCCTGAATGGCCCGCTTCCGGAGAACCAGCGCATGGGTGGCGGCTCGGACGACATCGGCGACGTCGCGTGGAACGTGCCGACAATCACGCTGAGATATCCGTCCAACATTCCCAACATGCCCGGCCACAACTGGGCCAACGGGATCTCGATGGCGACACCGATCGCGCACAAGGGGGTCGTTGCGGGCGCGAAGGCGCAGGCGATGACCATGCTCGACATCCTGCTCACGCCGCAGGTCGTCACCGATGCGTGGGACTACTTCAACAACGTGCAGACGAAGACGATCAAGTACCGTCCCTTCTTCGCGGCAACCGATCAGCCCCCCATCTGGCTGAACGAGAACATCATGGCCAGGTACCGGCCGGAGATGAAGAAATTCTACTACGATCCCAAGAAGTACGACACGTACCTCAAGCAGCTCGGCATCGAGTATCCGACGGTGCGCAAGATTGTGCCGTAGCGCACCGTGCTGTTTGGACCTGCCGGATGGTCACGGACTGGCGATTTGATACTGCTCCAGCTTCCCATCCGGCAGCGTGAACGTCGACAGCGCCACGCTCTTCTGCCCGCAGCGAATGCGGAACGCACGGAAGGTCATGCCGCCACGCAACGACTGGCGAGTCTGCGTCACCTCGGTCGGTGCACCGAGTGGCCCCAGGCTCGACGCAAAATCCGCGAGCGCCTGGTCGCTGAAGTACGCGTTGGCGTTGTCGGAGAACAGCAATCGGTCAATCGAGCCGTGCTGCAATCCGGTGAAAATCGTCCGCGCCTGCGCGACGGCCTTGTCCGTGGCGATGTCCGTCGCGCCGAACAGCGCATCGGCGATACGGTTCGCGATCTGACCCGACGCACTCGTCGCGTCGAGATTGGTCACCACCACCACGGCGACATGATCGTCGGGGTAGATGCTGTTCTGCGTCGTGAAGCCGGACACTTCGCCGCCGTGCGAAATCAACCGGTGACTATTGGGCGCGCCAACATCGACGCCGAGTCCGTAGCCGGTGCCCGTGCCGTTCTTGAGCAGTACGTTGGTCTGTTGCGTCATGTATGACGCGGGCTTGAGCACGGTGTGATTCATGACCGAGATGTCCCACCGCGCCAGATCGCTCGCGGTCATCGCCAACTCGCCCGCGGCAAACAACCATCCCTTTCCTTCCTTGGGCGCGACGCGCACCGGCCCCAGCGCGTAGCGCAGATACCGCTCGGGATCGGTGGGGCCAAGCGCCGCGTCGTCGGTGATCAGCACCGATTCCATGTGTAACGGCGTGAAGATCTCCTTCCGCAGGAAGTCCACCAGCGGCATTCCGCTGACCTTCTCGACGATCAGGCCAGCAATGACGTAGTTGGTATTGCTGTACTGCCACTTGGTGCCCGGTTCGAAATCGAGCGGCTTGCGCGCCCATTCGTTCACGATCGTCCGCGCGGTCGTGGGCTTGAGCATGGGCGGCATGACGTAGTCCTGCGGCCAGTAGTCCTGGTAGCCCGACGTCATCGAGAGGATCTGGCGCACGGTGACCTGGTTGGCGCGCGTGAGATCGGGAAGCCAGCGACCGACCTTGTCGTCCAGCGACAGCTTGTGTCGCTCGGCGAGCAGCAATATGGCCGTGGCCGTGAACTGCTTGCTCACCGAGCCGATGCTGTAGCGCATGGAAGATGTCGCCGGCATCGCGGGTTCGAGACGCGCGGAGCCGTACGCGTTCATGTATGCGATCTTGCCGTCGCGCACCACCGCAATGGAAGCGCTCGGCGCTCCCGTGCGCGCGAGGACCTCACGTGCCGCGCTGTCGATGGTGGCTTGCATCGCGGCGGGGAGGGTCGCTTGCGCCGGAGCGCGAGTCGCGGCGGTCGTGACGGCGAGCAGGGCCAGGCAGATGTGGAAGATGCGGCGACTAGCGGTAGGCATCGGGTCTCCTTTGCAAGTACAGATCGCGGCGAATTCGGTGCCGCACGTGTTGCATGGTGCGGTGCGGTAACATACCGTCTGGGGCCACGCCGACAAACGCCCATGTCTGTCCCTTCTCGGCCCTTCACGGAGAAACACCTTGCAACGCCTTCGTTCATCTGCCGTGACGTTAGTCGCCCTGTGCTCCATCTCCCTCCGCTCCGGAGCGCAGAGCACAGAGGGCGGCGCGGCTGCCGCCGTCGAATTCACCGTCTCCATGCCTCGTCCGTACACGCATCTGCTGGAAGTCGAGATGCGAGTGAAACCTGGTCTGGGAGCGGACGCCCATGTCGATCTGGTGATGCCGGTCTGGACGCCGGGCTCCTATCTCATTCGCGAGTACGAACGACATGTCCAGGATTTTTCCGCGAAGAACGCAGCCGGCCAGGCGCTCCCGTGGATGAAGGTGAACAAGAACACCTGGCGGATCGCCGCGCCGCGATCCGCGGCCATCACGGCGGCCTACCGCGTGTATGCGAACGATCTCACCGTCCGCACGAACGAGCTGAACGACACGCACGCGTTCTGGAACAACGCGGGCCTGCTCATGTATCCGGACGGCCAGCTTCGCTCCGCATCGACACTGCGCGTTGTCGCCCCCGCGGGCTGGCGAGTCGCGACAGGTCTTCCGCTCGCGGCGGGAAGAACCGATACGTACGCTGCGCCGAACTTCGACGTGCTGTACGACTCGCCGTTCGAGGCCGGCACGTTCACGACTCTCTCGTTCGACGTGAATGGAGTTCCGCACCGCATCGTGATCGACGGCCGCGGCAACTACGACTCCACGCGCCTGCGCGACGACGTCCAGAAGATCGTGCGCACTGAAGCCACGATGATGGGCGATATCCCGTATCACGACTACACGTTTCTCGCGCACATGCGTGCGCCCGGAGGCGGAGGGCTCGAGCACCTCAACTCCACGGGGCTCATCTTCGCGCCCTTCGGATTCCAGCCGGACGCGAGCTACCACGAGCAGCTCTCGCTCGTGGCGCACGAGTTCTTCCATCTCTGGAACGTGAAGCGCATCCGCCCCGACGCGCTGGGCCCGTTCGACTACACGAAGGAGAACTACACGCGCCTGCTCTGGGTCGCCGAAGGGATCACCAGCTACTACCAGGATCTCGTGCTCCGCCGCGCCGGTATCACCACCGAGGAGGAGTACTTCGACGCGCTCGCGTCGACCATGCGCGGCATTCAGGAGACGCCCGGCCGAAAAGTGATGAGCGTCGAGGAAGCCAGCTTCGATGCGTGGATCAAGTATTATCGCCAGGACGAGAACGCGGTCAACTCGCAGGTCTCGTACTACGACAAGGGCGGACTGCTCGGACTGTTGCTCGATCTCGAGATCAGGAAGCGCAGCGCCGGCGCACGGTCGCTCGACACCGTCATGCGCTATTTGTATGCGGAATTCTTCTCGAAGGGGCGCAACTACACTCCGGACGACTTCCAGAAGGCGGCTGAGCTCGCGGCCGGCTCGAGTCTGGAGAACTTTTTCGCGCGATACGTGCACGGGCGCGCGGAACTCGACTACGGCTCCGCGCTCGACGCGGTCGGGCTCCGCCTCGACAGCCTCGGCACCGATCACTCCTACCTCGGCGCGGATCTCGCGCAGAGCGGCGACCGGCTCCTCGTGACGCGCGTCTACAGTGGCACGCCGGCGTACGAGCAGGGCTTGAACGCCAACGATCAGATCGTGTCCATCAACGGCATACGGGCGTCGAAGAGCTTCTTCGACACCCGTATGAAGGAGATGCGTGCCGGAGACGTGCTGCATCTCTCCGTCGCGCGTTTCGATGAGCAGCGAAACATCGACATCACGCCGAGCCGTCGAACCGATGGCCCGTACCGCATTCTCTCGATCGCTCAGCCAAGCGCGGAACAGTTGCGGCTGCGTCGTGCCTGGCTGAGCGGACAGTAGCCGTTACCTCGGATCGAGCTTTCTTCCTGCGTTCAGATTGTCCCAGTTCAGAATCGTGTTGAACACCAGGAAGTAGCTGCCGATCGTCTCGCCGCGCCACACGGGATTGTTCGCGAACAGTACGACGTGTCCCTTCTGCACCGGCACGTCCACGACGATCGGGCGTTGCGCGATATCGGTACCGCCTTCGAGGAGGCCCGACGCGAGCAGTCCGCGCGCGTCGCCGAAGCGCAGCGCGACGCGCGGACGCTGGTCGGGAGGAATCACATTCAGCGGATTGCGCATCTGGTCGGGCGTGATCGGCGCCGCCTGCCAGGGCTGCACCGTCGGCAGTGGCAGCGCGGTGTTGCTCGAGTCCAGCGTCGGACGGCCGGGAACGAAGTCGCCGTCGTCCGCCGTGCCGCGGCCCGTCGCGCGCTCCGTCGTGCCACCGAAGCGGCCGCCACCACGGCCGCCGCCGCGCGAGCTGCTCACACTGAAGCTCGCGCCGTTGTCGCTGTACACCGCGAGGTTGTCGGGAATGCCATAGACGATCGGGCTCGCGGCGTCGACGACGTTCGTGCGCAGGAAGCTTCCCACCACCTTGCTTTTCGTCGCCGCGTTCGCCGACACGCCATTCGTCAGTCCGTAGCCGATCGCGAACTCGGACGTGTTGTCCACCGTAACGAGCACGCCGCCCTTGGTCACGAACTGCTGCATGTTCGCGAGTCCCTGCCATCCGAGGCCCGCACGCATGTCATCCGTCTGCGCCCACGTGCCGATGTTCGGTGTCTCGGGGGTGTTCTTCCACGGCATCGGATTGCGCCACTTCGGCAATCCATCCACGATCGCCTGGCCATTCCCGCCCGAGGGCGGAAAGAGAATGACGTCGTACTTCGCGTTGAGATCGGCCGTCTTCGCGATCTCCTGAACGCTGATGTACTCGTACGGAATCTCGAGCGCATCGAACGCGTAGCGCCACCAGCCTTCGGTCTGCGTGCTGATCCACGTGTGCAGGATGGCGATGCGAGCGGCACGTGCCGGGTGGGTCTTGACTGTTGGAGCACTGCCGATCGCGTAGGCGGTCAGTCCGAGATCGCGCGCGGCCTTGTCGAGATCCGCCTGCTTGATACCGCTGATGATGAACGAGCCGCGGCCGAACTTCTGACCATTCGCGGTAAATGTGTCTTCCGCCGCCTGGAAGTCGGCGGTCCTGAGCTTGTAGCGCAGCGTGGCGAGCGCGTTGTCGCCGTTGTGCTTGATGGCGAACACGCTGCCCGTGCCGGTGACGCCCCCAGGCGCACGCACGTCGCCGCTCACTCGCTCCATCGGCGTGTCGAGCACCTTCGCGTCCACGACGCGCAGCGCCTGCACCGCAAAGCTCTCGGGGAACGACCAGCCCGTGTCGTCGTACGGCGTCTTCTGCGGATCGGTCGGCGACCAGAACTGTTTGTCGAGCAGTGCGTCCGCCGCGCGCGAGTACGGTTGATCCATGCGGATGATGTACGTGCCGGCCGGGAGCTGGCGTGTCTCGGTCTCGGTTGCGGCGCGCGGGCTTGCCGTCGCCGAATCCTGCGCGGCTCGGCCTCCGCGTCCAGCTCTCGCCGGGGCAGGGACGGTTACGCTGAACGGTGCCGTCGCGCGAGAGATCTCTACGTGCTGCTTCTGGAGAACGCGGAGCAGCTCGGCCTGTGCGCCCGGGCGCGGGTCGTTCGCGGTCAATACGTACGCTGCGGGGCCTTCGGTTCTCGCCTTCATGACCGAGCGTTTGCTCTTCTCGTAGAAATTCTGGAGGAAGAGCCGGCGATTGTTCGCGAAATAGTTGAGCGAGACGAGCAGGCCGGTCTGCTGGTAATTGTTATTGTTGCGGAGCGACCACTGCACGCGAGGCAACGGCGGATTCTGCTTGAACCAGCTCCGCTGCGTCTCGCTCGGGCTGAGGATCCGCTCCACCGTCTCGGCCGAGCCGCCATTGCCGAACGTCTCGTACAGCCGGCTGATGCCGTTGTGCATCGCCGCGAGAAACATCAGGTAGCCCGGCGACCAGGTGTCGAAGTTGCCGTGCGCGAATACGCCGGGCATGCCGAAGCGCGTCATCTCCTGCACGTTGTTCCACCCGATCATCTGCCACTCGTTCGTCAGCAGCGGATCGATCCAGGCATTGAAGGGGCCATCGCCGATCGTGTTGTCGTAGAGGTACGCGACCGACTCGTGCAGATCGTGCAGCACCTGCGCCTGATTGCCGAGGTAGGCGTTGAGCACGTTCTGCGACAGCTTCAGCGTGAGACCCATTGCGTCGCGGTTGTTGTCGTGCGCGACGTAGTGGCCCCAGTAGATCTGGTTCGGGGACGCGTCACCCGGATGCGCCACATGCCAGCGGTAGATATCCACCATGCGGTCACGCCCGTCCACTTCGACGATTGGCGTGATCAGCGTGATCATGTTGTTTCGGATGTTCTTGATGTAGGGGCTGTCGTCCACCGCCAGGCGATACGCGAGCTCCATCAGCGCCGTCGGCGCACCGGCCTCTGTCGAGTGGATCGTACCGGTGATGTAGTAGACCGGCGCCGCATCAGCGGCAATCCGCGCTGCTTCGGCGTCATCCATGTTGATGCTGCGAGGATCCGCCAGCTTGGCAAGCTTCGCCTTGTTGGCGTCCATCTTCGCGATCAGTTCTTCCGACGCGACGGCAACCGCGATCATCTCGCGCCCTTCTTCGCTCCGCCCGATGGAGAAGACCTTGACCCGCGGACTCGATTTCTCGAGCAGCCGCATGTAGGCGTACACTTCCTTTGAGTAGGGAAGATTGCCCCGCGCGCCGGCGATGTCGCCCAGAACAGCCTTGGGTGTTGGAACGGTCTTCGAGGCAGGGAGGTAGTCCACGAGTGGCGAGAGGAAGAACGTCTCGGTCGTGTACTCCTTGATCTTCTTCGTGTACTCCTCGTCGATCGGCTGATTGGGATCGCGACCCGGCCGCGCCGTCGAGAAGTCGGTTATCGGTGCGGGCGCCTGGGCCGAGACCCCGATGAGCGGCGCCGAGAGAAGCAGAAGGAAGAACGGAATGGCAACGACAGACTGACGCCGCATGAGATAGACGGAGCTCTTGAGGTGGACGATGCGTTGCAGCGATCGCTTGACAGGCAGATTTCAGAGGCGTGACTTGAATCATGCGAATTGATGGGAATTGATTCCACTCGATTCACATAATTCGAGTCGCGCTTCTGTTGTACGGGGAAATGCTAGCTCCAGCGTAAATCCTGATTCGACAGCGGCAACGAACGGATGCGCTTTCCGGTTGCCGCAAAGATTGCGTTGCAGAGCGCGGGCGGTACGGGCGGCAGCGCGGGCTCGCCAAGCCCCGTCGGCGCGACGCTGCTCTTGAGGAAATGCACCTCGACGGGCACGGCATCCGCAAAGCGGATCAACGGGAAATCGTCGAAGCTGCTCTGCACCGTGCGTCCCTTGGCGAACGTGATTTCCTGGCCGAGCGCCTGCGCGAGACCATCCTGCACCGAGCCCTCCACCTGGTTCTCGGCGTTCAGCGGATTGATGATGTCGCTGCCGATGTCGCCGGCAACCCAGACCTTCTCGACGGTGAGCTTTCCTTGCGGGCTCACTCTCGCCCGGACGACTTCGGCGAAATAGCCGGAATGGCTGAAGTGAAAGGCGACGCCCATGCCCGTGCCGCGGGGCAGCGCTGTCTTTCCCCAACCAGACTTCTCGGCGACAAGCTCGAGCACGCCCCGCGCACGCGCGGCATCGTAGACCGGAGGCTGTGTGCCAGTCGTCGCGGCTTCCGTCTGCGGATTCGCCAGCAGGTCCAGGCGGAACTGCAGCGGGTCCTTGCCAGCCGCGTGCGCGAGCTCGTCGATGAACGACTGCGTGGCGAAGGAAATGCCGTTGCTCCCGGGTGCGCGGAGAGGGCCAGTGGGCACGCCGATCGGGATCACCGACGAATCGAGTGCGAAGTTCGGAATGAAGTGCTGCGGGAACTCCGTACCTCCAATGCCGGCGCTCGAAGCGAAGTTCTGGCCTTCGCCGAACGACACGAAGTGATCTCGCCACGCGACAACCTTGCCCGCCGCGTCGAGGCCACCGGTGAAGTAGTGAAAGCCGGCCGGCCGATAGAAGTCGTGCTGGATGTCGTCTTCACGCGTCCACAGGAGCTTCACCGGCACGCCGGCGACCTTCGCGATCCATGCGGCCTCCACCATGTAATCGTTGTTCAGACGCCGGCCGAAGCCGCCGCCTGAGCGCGTGATGTGAATCGTGATGTCCGTGTCCTTGAGCCCAAGCGTCTGCGCGACGAGCGCGCGGCCGCGCTCCGGCGCCTGCGACGGTGCCCAGATCTCGAGCTGGCCGTCTGGCTTCATGTGCGCCGTGCAGTTCTGCGGCTCGAGCGTAGCATGCGCGATGAAGGGATAGAAATACTCGCCTTTCACGCGCTTCGCCGCGCTCGCGAGCGCCGCGTCCACGTCGCCATCTTTGCGCAGCGAGCGCTGCGCCGGCTGCCGCGAGAGCGCGGCCGCCTGCGCCGCGAAGCTGGTGCTGCTCTGCTCGGCGGTATGCCCCTCGTCCCACGTGACCTTCAGCTTGATGCGCGCGTTCTGCGCCTGCCACCAGCTATCGGCCACGATCGCGACGCCGGGCAGCAGACCGTTCAGCGTAGTGCCACCGTCGACGACGAAGGCATGCCGCACGCCCGGCAGCGCCTTCACGGCATCCACGTTCGCGCTCACCACCTTGCCCCCGAACACGGGGCACTTCACGAATGTCGCGTAGAGCATGCCCGGCACTGTCACGTCGATGCCAAACATGGGTACGCCGGTCACGATCGCGTGCGTGTCCACGCCGCGCACGCGCGAGCCGATGATGGTGAAGCTCTTCGGATCCTTGAGCTTGATCGTGGCGAGATCGGGTGGGGTCGCGGACGCAGCCTTCGTCGCCAGGTCGCCATATGACGCCGTCCGGTGGCTTGCGCGGTGATGCACCACGCCCTTCTCGGTCTCGCACTCCGCCGCCGGAACGCCCCAATTCTGCGCCGCCGTGGCGATGAGCATCGCGCGGCCCGCCGCACCGACCCGCCGCATCGGCAGCCAGTTGGTCGGCGTTGCCCTGCTCCCGCCGGCGACCTGCCCCGGGAAGTTCTTGGTATCGAGATCGCCCTGCTCGATGCGCACGTTCTTCCAGTCGACGTCGAGCTCCTCCGCGATCAGCATCGGGAGCATGGTCTTCACGCCCTGGCCGATTTCCGGATTCTTCGCCACGATCGTGACGATGCCGTCGGGCGTGATGCGAATGAATGCATTCAGTGTCGCATCGCTCGCGGATGTCGTGCCCAGCGACTCGGCCGCGCCGAGTGGCTCGATGTAGCTGGCGAGCAGAATACCTCCGCCCGCGATGGCGGAGACCCGGAGAAAATCGCGCCGAGAAACGGGCGTCGCCGAGACTTTGGGCGTGGTCATGGCTTGCTCCCGGTCAGCTTCTTCGGCTCGCCGGCCTGTGCGGACTGCGCCTTCAACTCCGCCGCGCGATGAATCGCCTGCCGGATTCGGAGATACGTCGCGCACCGGCAGAGATTCCCGTTCATCGCATCGTCGATCTCTGCGTCGGACGGATGCGGATTCGTCGCGAGCAGTGACGCCGCGGACATGAGCTGCCCGGCCTGACAGTAGCCGCACTGCGGCACGTCGAGCTCTTCCCAGGCGCGCTGGAGCGCGTGCGTTCCGTCGGGCGAGAGCCCTTCGATCGTCGTGATGTCGGCACCCTGGCAGGCAGAGATCGGGGTCATGCACGAGCGCATCGCCGTGCCGCTGAAGTGCACGGTGCACGCGCCGCACTGCGAGAGCCCGCATCCGAACTTGGTGCCCTTGAGCCCAAGGGTGTCGCGAAGGGTCCAGAGCAGGGGCGTGTCGCCCGGCAGGTCGACCGTCTTCGGCTGTCCGTTGACCTTGAAGCTGACCTTCATCAGTTGTCACCTCGGTGTGGCGGCGCAGACCTCAGTTTGCACCGAATGGCGTCCTTTCAATCTGGCCCGCGACCGCCCCGCCGTCCAGCATTGTCGCCAGCTCGTTCTACACGCCGCAGAGCGTTCGGACTCGCTCGAGCCTCGCGACTGGCGGGCCCAGCTTGTCCAACTTTTCGATAGCCCGCACGGGACCGAGGATCGCGTTTGTCGGACGTCCCCCACCTCGGTTCAGCACGATAGCCTGGTCGATCACCCAGTCGAAACTGATCGTCGTGCTACGCACGGCTGATGTCGAGGCGCGAAGGACACTGTCGCGTTGCGCCTCTGTCATGCCGGCGGTGGACTGGATGCGGGTAATGCCTCGGCGCTCGGAGTACCGGACGAGATGCTGCGCCGAGTCGAAGGTCATGCTGACCTGCAGGTTCGCCGTCGTCCGCGCGGGAAACCACGCGGTCACCACTGTGGCGCCCGAGCCACCGGTGCGCGTCAGCGAGCACTCTCCACCCTTTTCCTCGACGACCACGTCCGGGACGAATGCCTTGATCGCCTCAGGTCCTGTCTGCGGACTGAAGCTGTCGCCGATCATCTTCATGCGCGTCTGCCTCTGAACCACCGGCACGGAGCCGCCGGCAGCTCGCGCCGGAACGGGGGCGGAGGCCGGCGCGGGCGCCCCTGACGACCCGCAACCCACGCACAGCAAGAGCGCTGCGAGACGCAGATCGATGGGCGTCATCACGGCTTCCTGCGCGTGCGAACAATGAGACTGACGTCCCGGCAGGTCGCATCACGCGCCGACGTCGTGACGCTCATCGACAGCTCGACAGGTGCGCCGGTGGAATCGGTGCGCGTCCAGGATCGCCCGATCGTGCTTGCCTTGTCGCCCGAAAAACTCCATCCCGAGTCCGCCAGCTGCTTGGCATAGTGGTCGAGCACCGCATCAGGCGCCATGGCGGTGCGCACCGTGGTGCTCGTGCTGTTCGACCCGAACATGTCCGACGAGCAGTCACCGTTGAAGCGCGCGTCAACGGCGCCGGGGGGATTGTAGAGTGTGGGGTACGGTGCGCGGGGCATCCCAGCCGGCAACCGTGGGGGATTGCATGGACTGAAGTTGCCGGTCGCGGTGGACATCCGAATAATGACCTCGGTGTAGAGACCTTGTCGCCGCGCCGCCGAACCGGCCGGCACGCCGGCCGTCGGCGGCGCGCGCGTCGCCCTCGCCTACCCGGTCGGAGACCTCGTGCTCGCGGCGCGGGGCGGCATCGAGGTCGAACCCCGACCCGATGGAACGCTCCCAGTCTACTGGCGCGGCACGACGCTGCGTGGCGGCCTGGCTCTCACGTCATCCACCGGCGGCGGGTCGATGACCGCGTCGCTGGAGGCCACGCGCAGCAGCGGCGACTCGCTCGGCGGACGCAATCTCTTTCCGGGAGGAGGAAGCGTCACGCTCCAGGTCGTGACGGACCTCAGCGTGCCGAATCCATTCGATCCGCTCGATGATGAGCGCTGGCCGGTGCGCGCCTTGACGTTCTACTCCCGGCCGTTCGGGAACGACCGGTCGGATCAGCCGAATCTCATCATCCCGCAGGGCAATCTGTTCGGTGCTGTCGGAACGCTCCTCGTCTCAGCGGGCGACCTCGTCTTCGCGCCGACGCTTCAGCTTCTTCGGGAGACGAGCGCGAGTGAATCGTCGGCGGGCATCATCAAGAATCGCATGACCGGCTCCGCGTGGACTGCCCAAACGGGCATTGACGTCACGATCCCGCTCGGCCGAATCTTCGAGTTGACGCCGCAGGCCGGTTACACCTTTGGCAGCGTCGGGGCATCCTTCTCGCAATCGGCGGTGTTGCGCCGGGGGCGCGTTAGCAAGTCCACGGCATTCACCGATGCGATTCTCGGGAGCTGGCTATCGGTCCAGCTCTCGGCGGGGTTCTAACTCGATATTGGCGACGGCGCTTCGCTTCGCCGTCTGACTGTCGGACAGTGAGATTGTCCGACCGGTCGTAAGTCAGCGTTGCTTCACCGAGACTCCCGCCTTGCCCTTCGCCTCCGCGCGCACCGTCAGCCCGTCGCGCGTGACGAACAGTCCTCGCACGGTGACGGAATCCACGCTTGCCGACAGCGTCAGGGCATCGCCGATCTTGCGGTTCAAGCCCTCGAGCAGTAGCGCGCGGCCGCGCGCCAGCACGGGTGCGATGGGAATGCGCGCGCGCTTCCGAAGCTCGGTACGCAGTGCGTCCGACTTCATCCACGAGTACGTCTGGAGGAGCTTGCTGTTCGACTGAAGATCGAAGTCGAGGTCGGGCACGGTGATCACGTCGTGCGCGCGGTCGAGGCGCGGCGTCCCGACGAGCTGCAGCGTGCCGCTCGCGGCACCGGTGAAGACAGCGGAGAGGGCGAGGCGTCCTTTCGTCTGCGGAAGGATGGTCACGCGTGTGAGCTTCACCGTGTGTCCGGACGCGGTGAAGCTCTCCGCACCGAGGGCGGCGCTCAGTTCCCGCGAGGCGGTGCCGTAGTCGACGATGCCGTCCATGATGATGTGATATCCGTCGGAGGCGCTGTCGCGCGCGAGCGCCGGAAGCGGACCCGCGACGACCACGGGCTCGGTAAGCCCGGTGACGATCAGCGGATGTGCGTCGAGACTGACGGGTACCGTCAGGATCTTGCTGTGGCCACTCACACGTCCGACGCTCAATCGTTGGGGGCCAAGTGTCAGCCACACACCCTCGGCCAGCTTGATCGGCCGTGCGAGCATTTCCCACCATTCCGTAACCTGGCGTGTGAGGTCGACCGCTGCGACCTTGCGATCGATGTTGGGAAGATGGGCGGACAGTCCCGCGCGCGCCGCGCCGACGACCTGTTCGGTCACATCCTTGTGCAAGATGCTGACGTCGCAATGATCGCGCGGCTCGGTGGACGCGGGCTCGACGCGGACGACTCGCGCCTTCGAAGCCAGATGCCAGTCGCGAGTGAGAGTGAGCGGCGTTGCGAGTTCCACGACGAGCCTGGGCCGTTCCATGCCCTGACCACAGCCTGCGCTGATCGTGGGTCCGATCACCGGCTTGATGAAGCCGCGCGCCTGATAGGCGATCGTTGCTCGGAGGTGCAGGAGGTTGCCGTCGGCAAAGGCGGTGAACGGCTCGCGCGAGGCCTCGAACGCATAGTGGCGCCGGTCGTTGTCGCCCATCTGCTTGACGCTGTCCATCGAGCCGAAGCTGGTCGGAACGATCTGCTCGACGAGGCGAAGCACCGCGGTGAAATCGTACTCGAGCGGCACGCTGAGCCGGGACATCTGGGCGGGCGCGGGCGCGGGGGCCGCCACGTCCGGCGGCTCCGGCAGCGTGGACGGAGCCTCCCGCGTGCACGCCAGGAGGATGCCGGCCATGCCGAGTGCGGTGACTCCCCGTCGGCGAAATGTCGCGCGAACCGCGGCCAAGCAGTTCTCCTGAAATCGAGTCAATGGCAGTCGCGCCCGAAACATGCATTCGGTCCGGACATGGAAGGAACAGAAGAGTCTTCCGAGGCACGAAGCAGGCCGCGTTCGGCGGCTTCCGGTGCGTCGCCCGTGCAAAAGCACTGGGCACGCAACTGGGGCGTTGTCGTCGTGCTGGGCATCGTCGCGCTGGCCGCGTTCGCGGCGATCGGGGAAGATGTTCTTCACCACGAAACCTCCGCATTCGACAACGCCGTCCGGACCTGGGTGTTCGCCCATCGGCCGGCGCCTCTCCTGAGCTTTTTCTCCTGGGTGACGACAATCGGCTCGGTGTCTCCGATGGTCGTCTACGCGATCATCGGGGCTTTCGTGCTCTGGCTCCGTGGCCGGCCACTGGTCGCGTCGACCGTGCTGGTGGCCCCGGCCGCGGCAGTCGTTGCGTATCTCGGTCTCAAGAATGTATTCATGCGCACTCGGCCCTCGGGTATCGGGAATGTGTTCGAAGGGACATACTCCTTTCCCTCCGCCCACGCCACGACGTCGGCAGCGATCTGCTGCACCCTCGCTTATGTATTCTGGCGCGAGCGACTCGTACCGGGCGCCGTCGCCATTCTCTTCGCGGTGCTCGTTCCAGTGCTTGTGGGTACGAGCCGCGTGTATCTCGACGTGCACTGGGCCACCGACGTGCTCGGGGGCTGGAGCGCCGGTCTGTTCATCGCCGCACTTTCCGCGGGGTTATACAATACGAGCCGACGCTACCGCGCTCGGCGGCAACGCAATGAGGAACACATTTGATCGAACACCATCGGCCCCGCTCGACGCGAGCGGGAGCGCTGCGATTCTTCCAGCGTGTGGCCGCGCTCGCGACGTTTGCCGTCAGTTGTGCCCACGCATCGGCGCTGGCGCAACCGCCGGAGCCGCAGCAGTCCGCGGTATTGTTCACCAGCCGGGACATGGCGCTCTTCGCCGGCGCGACGCTCGGATCGGCTGCCCTTACGAAGCTGGACGTCCGCATCGCACACGCGATGTACGATTCCCTGTTTCAGCTGAGGCATCCCGGCATCACGAAGGCTGCCAATCGCGCCAGTCACGTGACGGAGACGGTGCTGATGATCACTGGCGGAACCGTGTGGGGCATTGCCCGCCTCAACAACGATGGTGGCACCGCCGATGTCGCGCTGCATACGACGGAAGCGATCGCAACGACGGCGATGTTCATTCAGGTCGTGCGCGGCGCTCTTGGGCGCGGGCGGCCCTATGTGATCGACGATGTGGGCGACAAGCGCAACGGTGATCCGTACGAGTTCCAGTTCATGCATGGCTTCACGAGCTTCAACTACCGGTCGTTCCCCTCCATGCACGCGATGGCGAGTTTCGCCGCCGCATCGGCGCTCTCGTCGGAGATGCGGCGACGCGATACCCCGCATCGCGGCGCGATCGCGCCAGCGCTCTACGCTGCGGCGGCGATGCCGTCGCTGGCCCGTATGTATCTCGACGAACACTGGGCGAGCGACATCGCCATGGGCGTCTTTCTCGGCGTGTTCGCGGGACAGAAGGCGGTGAACTACAGCCACGATCACCCCGACAACTACGCCGACCGCAAGTTTCTCAAACATGCGGTGCGCGCCACGTTCACCCACGATGCCGGCGGGCTCTCCTTTGCAATCACGCCATTCTGAAGGGTAGCATCGAGACGCTGTCGCCCTGAGCGACGTGACGGACCTGCCCCTGTCGTTGCGCGGTTCAATTTCGAAAACTGTTCGCTGGTGCATGGGGTACTCATCGACTCGTGTGTCCTATCATTGGAAGCCGAGCACAGCGACCGTTTCGCTATTCGGTGACCGATGGGAATGATGGGAATGACAAGGGTCGGGCATGCGCGTTCCGGTGGGGTGCGCGTAGGTCCGGCTCTTGTCGTTCCTGCCACTCAAGTTGTGAGTTTTGAGTCGGACAGCAAAACGCAGTTCGTAGTCGAAGTTGACGCAGTGACCAGTCAAGTTTTGATGCGGCAATAGCCAGAAGGGCGGATGCGCATCGCGCTTCCGCCCTTCCGCCCTTCCCCACGCACCTGACTTGTACCGAAAACTGAGGAAAACCAGAACTATCAACTGCAGTTTACTGTCCCACTCCAAACTCAAAACTCCAGGAAGTCAGGAGCAGGCTGGCCGTCCGTGCGGCAGCGGGATCGTGCAGTTCTTCGTCACCCCATCCTGCGTGATCACGAGCTTCGCCGTCGCCGAGCCGTCGTACGTCACGACCTCGCGCCGTGATGCGCTCATCGGCGTTTTTCCCGTATAGGTGATGGTCGCTTGCATCGAGCGAATCACGGAGCCAGCCGTTGGGTAGCTCCGCTTGCCACTCACGATCGGGATGACGATGCCCGACGTCGCGTCGCCAATCACGCGAGTGACGGTAAACGTGCCGGCCGTATCCTTGCCGGTCGTCGTTTCCGTTCCCGCCGACGTGCCATTCACGGTGCGCTGCGTCGCGGTGCTGGCCAAACCAGTCACCGTGCGATCGCTGGTGTGCGCTACGGTGGTCACGTCGCTATCGCGATGCGTTTGCGTCCCGGACACCGTGATGTGTGTCGCAATGGAATTCGTCGTGCTGTCCTGCGCCGCCTGCGCCGTGCCGGCCGCGTTCTTGTAGATCACCGTGCGACTGATGGTCAGACCGTCGTGCGTCTCGGGAGCGCAGGTCACAACGCCCGTGCTGGCGGCAAAGGTGCAGCTCGTCGGCGACGAGAACCCGCCGTGCTCGAACGGGCGTCCCCCGGCCATCGGGCCGCCGAGGAAATCCTCACCGAATCCGCCTCCCATGAAGTCGTGTCCGCCGCCGAGTCCGTTAGGGCCGCGTGATCCAGTGCGATCGCCGGGCATGAACGGCGAGCCCGGGCCGCTGTTCGAGCTGGAGAAGCTGCTCGCCGCGGACTCGAAGCCGAGCGGCGTGGACAGGAACGCCGCGTCGAGCAGAGTGGAGCCGGACGAGCTCGTGATTTTCTCCGCGCACGCCGCCGTGAGTATGGCTGCGCCGCCGAGAATGAAAAAACGTACGCTACGTGTCATTGTGGTGTCTCCCGAGATCGCGAAGGAGTGCCGCGGGACCGGCCCCGCATGCCCCACCTGCCGCACGTCTCTTGGACACCCGAGCCGCGACGCACCCTGCGCGCCCGGCGATCACGCGCGACAGGTCACCATCCGCCCCCGTCCGGCAACCAGGCGGCGAGATGCTCGCGCAACTGCTTCAACGTGCGCCCCATACGCGCCTCGACGCTCTTGACCGAGATCCCGAGCAGCTCCGCTATTTCATTGTATGTGAGGCCACGCGTCCGGTTCATCTCGAACACCTCGCGCTGCGGCTCGGAGAGTGCGGCGATCGCCTGCGCGACCGCGAGCTCGAGCTCGCTCGACACCGCCTGGGAGTCCGTCGCCGGAGATTCGGACGGCCCGCGAAGGTACACCTCGCCGCGCTGCGCCGTGCGCGCCTGGCGCAGCCGATTGAGCGCACGGTTTCGCGCCGCTGAGTGCAGGTAGGCGCGAACGGGCCCGGTCAGGGTCAGTGACGCTCGGCGACGCCACAGTTCGAGCATGACGTCCTGCGCGATTTCCTCAGCGAGTGCCCGTTCGCCAAGCAGGCGCGTCGCGCTCACGACGAGTCCGGGATAGTGCGCCCGAAAGATCGTCGAGTAAGCGTCGTCGTCGCCCTCACGCAGTCGCGCCAGGAGTTCCGATTCGTCCACGTGAGCTGTATCGTTGGTCAATCGAGCTGCGCCGATGCATAATGTAACGCACGCAGGGATACCTGCACGTCTGACGGTCAGGCCCGTCAGCCGCGCTCACTCGAGCGCAAGAGGCTGCACTGCATGGGGTACCTCGCCACTTCGGTGTCTGAGTAACATGACCGACCAGGACCGCCCTCGGGAGAACCCCTCCAGCGCCGACTGGGACACACTTGCGCGATACATCGCCGGCGAGTGCACGCCCGACGAGAGCAGGGAGATGGCGCGCGTGCTGGAGGCCGACCCCGCTCGCGCTTCGCTCCTGTACGCGCTCGACGAGGCGGTCCGTGCTCCCGATCCCACGCCGCCGGCGGCGGCCGAGATCGAGGCCGCGCTCGCGAGCGTTCGCGCCAGAGCCGCGGACACGCCGTCGCGCACGGGATCGCAACGCGCATCGGTGATCTCTCTGGACTCGTACCGCTCGCGCTGGCGCGATGCGCGGTTCGCCGCCGCGGCCGCCGTGCTGGTCGTGGCGGGAGCGGGCCTCATCTGGCGCGCATCGCTTTCGCCCCAGTCGGCGCGCATGCCGGCCGGAACGAAGACGCACTTTGCAACCGCCATCGGTGTTCTGGATTCGCTCCAGCTCCCCGACGGAAGCCGCGTCCTCCTCGGTCCCGGCAGCGAGCTCGCTCTGGCCGCGGATTTCGGCACGGTAACTCGCGAGCTCACGCTGAAGGGCGAGGCGCGCTTCAGCGTCGTGCATGACGCCTCGCATCCATTCATCGTTCACACCGCCGCGGCGTCGTTCCGCGATGTGGGAACGGTGTTCGCCGTACACAGCGACGAGGCCGAGGGCGCGCGCATCGTCGTCAGTGAAGGCACGGTGGCCGTGCAGAGCCATCCGGACTCGACTGCGGTGATGCTCGTGGCGGGCGACTGTGCCTTCGTCGCCCCCCGGGGAGCACTTCGCGTCGAGCGCGCCGCCGCGACGAGCGACGATCTCGCCTGGATGAGCGGCCGGCTCGTCTTCCGCGATGCACCCGTCGCGCAGATGACGGCCGATCTTCGCCGCTGGTTTGGAATCGAGCTGCGGGTGGATTCCGCCCTTGCAGCTCGGCACCTGACCGCGACTTTCGATCGCGGCTCCGCGGCGTCGGACGTCGGGCGCATCGTCGCGGCGACGCTCGGTGGAGGGCTGAGGGAGGAGGGCGGCGTGCTGCACATCGTCGCTCTGCCTTCGGCTACACCGGTGAAGTAATGGCGACGCGACGGCGCGGCGGGTATCGTTCCGGATAGCTCATGCGCAACGCCTCGTCGCTTCGCCGCGCGCACCATGTCCTCGCGCTGATTCTCTTTTTCCCCCTCGCGGGGCACGCGCAGCGTGCCTGCGAGGACGCTGTCGTTGCCGCGCCAAGCGGCGGCTGGGAGGCGCCGCTCGATACGCGCGTCACCCTGCATGCCCGAGACGTCTCGCTCCGCGATGCACTCGATCGCCTGACGGCAATCTCGCAAGTGCGGATCGCCTATTCGGCCGACTATCTCCCTGTCGATCGCCGCGTCTGTGTGTCCGCGGAACAGAAGCCCTTGGGAGCGGTGCTCAACACACTGCTCCGCGGAGCCAACGTTCAGGTGCTCGTCGTCGCTGGCCGTGTCGTCATCTCACCCGCTGTGGTGACCGCGACGACCGCCGCTCCCGTCGCACACGGCGTGAGTGTCCTCGAGCGCGTGGTCGTGACGGGAAACGCCGTGGCGGCGCCGCGACGGCCGCTCGTCATCGGAGTGGAAGTGATCGACGGCGATGAGCTCCGGCGTCAGGCGCTGGGCTCGCTCGCCGAGATTCTCGACGCGGCGGTGCCAGGTGTGTGGTCGTGGACGCAGTCACCATCGTCGCTCGTGTCGCAGTACGGCGGCATTCGCGGCGCGAGCTCGTTCGGCTCCAGCGCGCCGAAGATCTATATCGACGGCGTCGAGGTCGCGAATCCTCTGCTCGTCACGCAGCTCAATCCGGATGTCATCGACCGCATCGAGGTGATTCGCGGACCGCAGGGCTCGGCGCTCTACGGCTCCGACGCCATCAGCGGTGTGATCAACGTGCTGACGCGTCACGACGGTGGCGCGATCGCCGCGCCGCTCGTGCAGCTTCACAGCATGGCCGGCGCCGCGGGCAGTGCCTTCGCGCCCGGCCTCGTGCCCACGCATGAGCAGCGGCTCACCCTGCGGACCGGAACAAACGTGCGATCCGTGGGACTCGCCGTCACCTACGGACAGACAGGCGCGCTCTTCCCCTCCTCCGAGAGCAGGCAGGTCGCCGCGACCGGCGATGCACGCCTCGTCACGGCGCGCGAGACAGTCACCATGTCGGCTCGCATCTTCGACAAGAGCGCCGGCGTTGGGCGGAATCCGCTCATTCCGGTTCCCAGTGCGCTGGCAGAAACTGACACGGATCGGTCGCTCACGCCCGCCATGGCGCCGTCAACGAACGCCTCGCAGTCGGTCCGCCAATACACGCTGTCGACCAGTGCCGCCTTCGCGACTGACGGCATGTGGACGCATACGCTTCTCGCGGGAATCGATGGCTACTACCTGCACAACGTCGCGGACGCGACCAACCCAGTGCCGTCTCCACTCGACTCGACGCTTCGTGCCGCGCAGGACAACGGTGATCGCGTCACGTTGCGCGAGAGCAGCGTCGCGCGCATCGGCAGCGAGGATGGCCCGCAGGGAACGCTCACCTTCGGCATCGAGGAGTCGGTGCTTCGTCAGGCGACGACAGTGACGTCGCAGGTTCCGGGGCCTCCCGGGCAGATGTACTACACGGCCGTGGACAGACTCGCGGAGACCTGGAATCACAACACCGGCCTGCTCTCACAGGTCAGCACTTCGTGGGACGACGCCATCTTTCTCACCGGCGGTCTTCGCATCGAGCGCAACGATGCGTTCTCGGGAAACAATCGCTATCCGCTCTTGCCCATGCTCGGGCTCGCGGTCGTCCGTGATGTTGGCGGCGCCGAGTTGAAATGGCGCGCCGCGTACGGCAAGGGCATCCGTCCACCGCAGACGCCCGCCCGCAGCGCCGCGTCGGGCTACGCGAGCAACCTGGGATATGCGGGCAATCCGGGCAACGGTGGTCTGAATGCAGTGCTGCCGGCGCTCGACCCCGAAGTACAGTCCGGGTACGAGGGTGGCGCGGAGCTCTATTTCGGCCGAGCCTTCTCGCTGCAGCTCACGCGCTTCGATCAGCGCGTCACGGGCCTCATCCAGAACGTCTCCGTCGCCATCGATACGCTGTTGCGCAACGGAGTGCCTGAGCGGCGCGTGCGCTATCAGCTCCAGAACGTTGGCGAGATCACCAACACCGGCTGGGAGCTTCAGGCCAACGCAACGCGCGGTCCGTTCTCTCTCGCGAGTTCGCTCAGCTCCGTCGACAGCCGCGTGCGGACGCTCGCCGTTGGCTACATGGGCGATCTCCGGCCCGGCGATCGCACGCTCGCCGTGCCTGCGCGCACGGGCAGCCTGACGGTGACGTACCTCGGTGGATCATGGTTTGCGGCGCTCGGTGCAATACGCGCGGCGGACTGGATCAACTATGATCGGGTGCTGCTGGCGCAGTGGTACCTCACGCAGGATGCCGACACTTCTCGCGCGCCCACCGGTACGCGCCTTCGCACCTACTGGCGCCAGTACGACGGCGAGACTCACCTCCGGCTTACCGCCTCGCGCGATCTGAATCGCGGCGTCTCTCTTCTCGTCGTGGGGGAGAACCTGCTCGGTGGACAGCTCGGCGAGCCCGACAATGTGACGATTCGTCCGGGAAGGACCGTGACGGCTGGGTTGCGCGCGGCGTTCTGAAAGCTGCCCGCTTCGCTTCGCTCGCTTTTCGGCTCGGCCGCTGCGCGGCCTATTCTGCTAGTGAAGCAGTAGCCGAAGAGCAAGGCGCGTAGCGCCGACGCGGGCCGTAGATTTCGACCGACGCCACCTGAACTCCTGCCACGACGCCGATGCTAGCTCCAACTGACGCACAGATTCCGGCAACGCCGAGCATCCCTGGGCAGGTAATCATTCGGCCGGGCACCGACGCGCCGCAGGCCGTCTATCGCGCGTTCAATGCGCAGCGAAAGGAGTTGGCCAACCAGCTCGAAACTCTGGAGGGCAAGCGCAGTGACTTGACGTCTCAGCTTTCAGACCCGACAACTGATAAGGTGGCAAGAACCGGACTCGAGCAGCGCGTCGGTGAGCTCGACAAGCGCATCTCGGACGTCGACAAACAGCTCGCTGCCGCCGATCAGGCCGTCGCTAAGGCGGCCGCCGTGCCGGGTGCCGTCATCGAGCCCCCGCGACAGGAGCGTAGCGGCCCGCCAGACGAAGAATTCTTCCTTGCCGGCCTGTTCATCGTCGCGGTGTTATTTCCGCTCTCCATCGCCCTCGGTTGGCGCATCTGGAAACGAGGCGCCGCCGTCGTGACCGCGTTTCCTCGGGAGCTCGCCGACCGGCTCGACCGCCTCGATCAGTCCGTGGATGCGATTGCCCTCGAGGTGGAACGCATCGGGGAAGGACAGCGCTTCGTCACTCGCGTCATGTCCGAGAGCGGTCGCGCGGTCGGTGCGGGCGCCGCGCAGCCGATCGAACCGGGCGCCCGCGGGGAGAAGGCCAAGGTTTCGCGCGAAAGCATCTAGGCGACAACGCACCCATGAACGTTCATCCACGCGCCGGCCAACTTCCGGAATCATCGGACCTCGCGAACATCCCGCAGCTCGTCAGCGCGTACTACACCGAGCTTCCCGATCCCGCGATTCGCGCGCAACGCGTGAGCTTCGGCACGTCGGGACATCGCGGATCGTCGCTGCACTGTTCGTTCAACGAGCATCACATCCTTGCCATCACGCAGGCGATCTGCCTCTATCGCAAGCAGCAGCGCATACACGGCCCGCTCTTTCTCGGAATCGACACGCATGCACTGTCCGAATCCGCGCTCGGCAGCGCGCTCGAGGTGCTCGCTGCCAACGACGTCGATGTCATGATCGACTCGCGTGCCGGCTACACGCCGACGCCCGCGGTCTCGCACGCCATACTCGCCTACAATCGGGGACGCACGAGCGGATTCGCCGACGGCATCGTCGTCACGCCATCGCACAATCCGCCGGAAGACGGCGGGTTCAAGTACAATCCGCCGAACGGTGGTCCCGCCGACACGAGCGCAACGGGTTGGATCCAGGATCAGGCGAACGCCCTTCTCGCCGACGCGCTGCGCGACGTCAAACGCATTCCCCTCGCGCGCGCCCGTCGTGCCGCGACGACGCACCCGCACGACTACCTCGACGCGTACGTCGCTGACCTCCCGAACGTCGTCGACCTCGACGCCATTCGCGGCGCGTCGATCTCACTCGGCGCCGACCCGCTCGGCGGAGCCGGGGTCGCGTACTGGGGCGAGATCGCCGCGCGGTACACGCTGCCAATCACCGTTGTGAGCAGCGAGGTCGATCCCACGTTTCGCTTCATGAGCCTCGATTGGGACGGCCGCATCCGCATGGATTGTTCGTCCCCATATGCGATGCAGCGGCTCATCGGACTGCGCGATCGCTTCGACGTGGCGTGGGCCTGCGACACCGATCACGACCGTCACGGCATCGTTGCGCCAAGCTCGGGGCTGCTCAATCCGAATCACTATCTGTCCGTCGCTATCTCCTATCTCTTCGCGCATCGCCCGGGCTGGAGTATCGCGGCGGGCATCGGCAAGACGATCGTGAGCAGCAGCATGATCAATCGCGTCGCCGCGCACATCGGACGCCCGGTCCTCGAGGTGCCCGTGGGATTCAAATGGTTCGTCGATGGACTGACGACCGGAAGCCTCGGCTTCGTCGGTGAAGAGAGCGCCGGTGCCACCTTCCTGCGCCGCGACGGCACGGTGTGGACGACGGACAAGGATGGCATCATCATGGGCCTGCTCGCCGCGGAGATGACGGCGGTAACCGGGCGCGATCCGGGCGAGCTGTACGACGATCTGACCAGAGTCCTCGGCGCTCCGGTCTACGAGCGCATCGACGCTCCGGCGACGCAGGAGCAGAAGACGAAGCTCTCCAAACTCTCCCCGAGCAACGTCTCGGCGTCAGAGCTCGCCGGTGAGCGAATCGTCAACCTCGCGACCTCGGCGCCCGGTAATGGCGCTGCGATCGGAGGTCTGAAAGTGGAGACGAAGAATGGCTGGTTCGCCGCCCGTCCATCAGGCACGGAGGACGTGTACAAGCTTTACGCCGAGAGCTTCATCGATACGGCGCATCTGCGTCGCATTCAGAGGGAAGCGCGGACGATCATCGAGCGGGTGTTCTCCGAGAATGCAGAGCTGGGCTCGGTTACATCTGCAAGAGAACGCCCACTCTGAAGGCCGAGAACAATTGACGAGTGGGGGAGTTTTCCTGCAGTTGATGGTTGAAGTTGTTCAGTGATGAGCTGGTCGCAGACTTGTGTGGCCTAAGACCACTCTCGGACGGGGCCAGTGGGAAACAGAAGGGCGGAACGGACGGAGTAATCAGTTCCGCCGTGTCGAATCGAACGTGTGCCGCTCCGGGATGACCTTACCATCGGGAGCTGCGAAAATCTCCCAACTCGAGAACTTCAACTTCGAACTGCGGGATAACTCCGCCACACAGAACGGAGAACCCGTCGAGAGTGGGAGTCTAGCTCCCTCCGCTTGCCCAGCCGTGCCGCCCTCGGAATGTTTCTGCATGACTCACGACATCGCCCAACTCGAAACTCCTGCGCTCCTCGTCGACCTCGACATCATGGAGCGCAATCTCGCGCGTGCAGCGGCGTACGCGGCGGAGCACCGACTCGCGCTGCGCCCGCACGTGAAGACGCACAAGTCCCCGCGCGTCGCGGCTCAGCAGATCGCCCTCGGCTCAGCAGGCCTCACCTGCGCGACACCGTACGAAGCGGAGATCATGTCGGAGGTCACGGACGACATCCTCGTCGCCTATCCGCCGGTGGGAGCCTCGCGCGCAGTACGCCTCGCCGCGCTTCCGCGCGCGGTTCGGCTCACTGTTGCGCTCGACTCGCCGCAGGCCATGGCGGAGATCGGACGCGCCGCGACCGACGCAGGCCGTCGCGTTGGCGTGTACGTGGAGCTCGATGTGGGTATGCATCGCGTGGGCGTGCCGGGTGTGGACGACGCCATTGCCCTCGCGCGTCGCGTGCGCGACGAGCCTTCACTCGACTTCGCCGGCATCGCCTTCTATCCCGGTCACGTGCGTGAACAGGTCGACGATCAGGACGCAAAGTTGCGAGCGATGAACGACGCACTCGCCAGCGCTCTGCGCCGCTTCACCTCGGCCGGCATGCGCCCACGCGTCGTGAGCGGCGGATCGACGCCGACGCTCTGGCGAACGCACGAGATTGAGGGGGTCACCGAGTTTCGGCCGGGGACATACGTCTACAACGATCGCACGACCGCGTCGATCGGGGCCTGCGCGTGGGAGGACTGCGCGCTGACTGTGCTGGCGACGGTGGTCTCGACGGCGGTGCCCGGCCAGGCGGTCATCGATACCGGCACCAAGGCGCTGGGCCGAGAGCCGGTGCGAGGCGCGGAAGGAGAGGGATTTGGCCAGCTTCTCGAGCATCCGGAGGTCGTCGTCGAGCGGATGTCGGAGGAGCACGGCGTGCTCGATCTCTCCCGGTCAGCCTGGCAGCCTCAGATTGGGGAGCGAGTGCGAGTGATTCCCAATCACGTCTGCATCGTCGTACATCTGAACGACCTGGTTTATGGCATGCGGGGCGGAGTGCTCGAGACGAGCTGGCCCGTCGCGGCCCGCGGGCGAGGTCAGTTGCCGGTTTGACAGCGGCATCGGCTGGCGCCAGCCCTTGGAGAAGGCTGTGTGCGTGGGCATCTTTCAAGGCGGCCGGGTGACCGCTCGGCTGATGCCCATCGATCGAGTCGTCATGCCCAACACCTCCCGCCAGACAACCGCCCCTCCGCAGGATCCGATGACCGTCGTGCGCGTGCGCGCCGATGCGCTCTACCGGGCGGCCATCGAATGTTGCCGGCAGCACGATCGCGCCGCCAAGCTCTCGGAGGACGACGAGCCGGAGCTCGAGCACAAGCACCTCGACGCGATGTGTGCGATGTGCGATGGCTCGCTGGCCGAGCTCTCCGAAGCGTACACGAAGGCGGCAGGGCACGTGCTTCCCGACCGCGAGGAAGCCTGGTGGCACAAGGCGAACGCGCTTTGGCACGCGAGCCGAGAATACGCGCGCCGTCACGCCGGCTGCGATACGCTCGGCAAGGGTGTGTCGGCCAAGCGCCGCGCGGGGCAGCTCGTGGGCATGCAAATGGAGTACGAGCTCGAAGCGTCGGCGCTGTTGGGGTTGCGCCACGCGGCCGATGCATACCTCAAGACGCGTCCCGGACTCACCTGATGGCTACGAAGAAGAAAACTGGCAGCACGACGAAAACGAAGCGATCGGTCAAGAAACGCGGAATTCTCGCCCTCTATCCCTGGAAGGAAGAGCCCAATCCATATCTGGAGTTGCGTACCTCCGGCATTCAGGGCACCGGTGCCTTTGCGACTCGCGCGATCAGGAAGGGAACGCGCATCATCGAGTACGTGGGCCAGCGCATCTCCTGGCGGACGGCCGACAAGCGCTACGACGACGAGAAGATGGGACGTCATCACACCTTCCTCTTCACCGTGGATGAGAAGGTCGTGATCGACGGTGCGGTGCAGGGCAACGCCGCGCGCTTCATCAACCATTCGTGCGACGGCAGCTGCGAGGCGATCGATGACCGGAAGCGCATCTTCATCGAGGCGCGCCGGAACATCAAGGCGGGCGAGGAGCTGCTCTACGATTATCAGTACGAGCGCACGGACGATCACACCGCGGCGGACGAAGCGTTTTACGCCTGCCGGTGTGGAGCGGCGAAGTGCCGTGGGTCGATCCTCGCGCCCCCAAAGACCAGCTGACCGCATGCCGCGGCATCGTCGTGGCGTCGTGAGCGGGCGCACGGTGGCGCGCGCAGTCGCTCTCCTGGCGATTGTCGCGTGCGGCGGACACTTCGAGGTGCCCGCGCCAACGCTTCAACCGGGGACGGGCGCCGTTCTCCCGCCCGCCGATCCCGCCGTCATCGTCCTGCCGATCTCGATCTCGCTCGGCAAGATTCGCAGCGCGCTCGCGGCGCAGTTTCCCACGGGCGACTCGCTCAGCCAGGCCCAGTGCGTGGCGCTGGGCGGCGTGGTCTGCCACCAGTACGTGTACCGCCGGGACTCGCTCGAGCTGCGCATGAGCGGCGATCGCGTCGATCTTCTTGCGCGACTGCAGTACCGGGGTCGCGTTGCGCTGAGCGGCATCGGTGGCCTGGCCAGTTGCGGATACGCGCCCGAGCCGATGAAGCGCGCCGAGCTCCACGCGGCGACTGCGCTCTACTGGCGAAACGACTGGCGCCTCGGCTCGCGCAATACGACGCTCGGCGCGGCGCTTCTCGATCCGTGCCAGGTCACGCTGCTGAAGCTCGACGCCACGCCACTGATGCGCCGCATCATCGATGGACAATCCGAGAAGCTGCGGCAACAGCTCGACAACGCTCTGCCGGCGCTCGCCGATTTGCGCCCCGCCGCGGACTCGCTCTGGCGCACCATGCTCCAGCCGCTCGCACTCGACTCTTCGAGCACCGTCTGGTTGAGCATGACGCCGCAGAGCATTACGCTGGCGCGTCCGCTCGGTCGCGCAGACGCGCTCACGACCGCGCTCGTCATCACGGCGCGACCCCACGTGTCCATCGGCAGTCGTCCGAGCGCCGAGCGGCGCACATTGCCCGCGCTCGGTCTGGCTTCCGTGGGGGCGAGCGGCATTCACATCCCGGTGGACATCGAGCTCCCATTCGCCGATCTGAGCACGCGAGTGACGCAGCTCTTGAAGGGCGAAGTCGCCGGCGCGGACCTCTCGATCGACGACGTGAAGATCTGGGGCGTTGCCGACACCGCCGTGGTGCGCGTCGCCGTTCACGGAACAGTGAGCGGCGACCTCTACATGCTCGGGCGTGTGCAGTACGACACGGCGAACCGCCGCGTGCTCGTCACCGACCTGCGCTACACCCTCGCCAGCGACAATGCGATGAGTCGCTTCAAGGCGACGCTCGGCTCGTATCGCATCAAGCGGGCGCTCGATCAGGCTACCGGCCACGGTCAGCTCGACGTCGGAACCCAGCTCGATTCCCTGCGCGGTCAGCTCAGCGCCCAGCTCAACCGCTCGCTCGCGCCTGGCGTGTCAGTGGCGGGAAGCGTGACGGGCATCCGGATTGCCGGGCTGGCGACGTCTGGAACTGCTTTCGTGCTGCGCGTGGTGCTGGATGGACTTGCGAAGCTGACGGTGCAGTGAGGTTGTTAGCTGAAGAGCGCCGCAGGCGCGGGCCGAATAGCCCCTAAGGCTCGTACTCCAGCGTCACCCCCGCTGGCGTCGCGACGGGAGTCTTCGTCCACCCCTTCACCTTGAGCTTCTGCCCACCTTTGATCCGGTCTCCGACAAGGCCATTCAACGCGCGGATCTGATCGGGCGTCGTGTTGAACATCCGCGCGATCGAAACTAGCGCTTCGCCGCGACGAACCGTGTGGAACCACTCGCGCCGGCCCTCGTGCACCGCGACGAGGTGTGCGCGGTCGCGGGCGCGGCGCGCCTCGCGACGCTGCCATCCCACTGCGCGCATCATGCTGTACTTCTTGTTCACCGCCTGGAGCAGCGCGTCGGCATCGGCGGACGCGGGCGACGGGACGCCAACGGTGAGGTGCTCGCGCGGCGTCGCAACGCGCAGGGCACGCGAGAGATAGAGCAGGGTGCGCGTCGGCGTCACCGCAACCGTCGTGTCCACCGGCCAATCGCGCTCATCGAACGTCGGAGGCGCGTCGGGGGGGCTGAGCGGATCGCGTGGCTGAAGTCCCAGATAGATGAGACGGCCTCCCACCGGATTCGCCGAGTCGCCCGGCGCATCGGTCAGCACGAGGAGTCCTCGCGTCGGCCGGAAGTAGTCGATCGCCGGCCGCTGCCACACGCTCACTCCGGCAAGCACCTTCTCGTTGGGATGCAGCACGCTCAGTCGCAGCTCTCGCTCCGCATAGACGCGCGAATCGCGCGGATCGGCGCGCACGGCGTGCACGGCGATCTGCGCCGTCGTGACGAGCGCCGCGAGTCCGACACACCACGCCAGGTATTTCAGCCAGATCGGATACGCCCCGCGACGCCGGCGACGCCGGTTGCGGCGCGGCATCGCGTCCCAGTTCGGCAAGTCGGCGGTATCGCCTGTCAAAACGCCTTCGGCGGGAATCGGAGTGGGTGCGTCGCTCACGTCATTCGGTTTGAGGTCGAGAATTACCGGAATTACCGCCTGTAGAGGAAGAACAGTGCCGCGATTCCGCCGAAGCTTCCACCACGTCTGAAGTAACAAACGTTGCAGATGAGCTTGTCATAGCCTGCAATCCTTGTTACGCTTCGTGATCGCTCGTTGGTGCGTCCTCCCCGGAAGCACCTGCCTCGGCCCGTTGTTCTGCCCGACCGGAGGCTCGTATTCGTATCGTCCCGATCGTTCGTCAGCTTGCCGTGGCCGTGGCCGCAGCCTGCACCGTGGTGTTCACTGCGTCTCAGGTGCATCCCGTGTTCCTTGCGCAGGCACCAGTCGCGGGTCGCGTGCTCGCTGCCGCGTATCTCGACTCCGCATCGGTGCGTGCGCCCTGGCTGAGCCTTCCCGAGCCGCTCGCGATGCAGCATCCGCAGTTCCAGAAGGACGTGGATGCCTTCGCGGCGGACCTTCGCGCGACCGGCAAGCTCGATGGCGACCGTGCCGACTCCATCGCGCGGGTGGCGGTGCGGGAAGCGTACCACCGCCGCATTCCCCCGGCGCTCGTCCTGGGCGTCATGCTCACGGAGAACGACGCCTTCAAGTCGCGCGCTCGGTCGAACGTCGGCGCGCTGGGGCTCATGCAGATCATGCCACGTCTATGGACGCGGAATCTCGGTCCCATCCTCGGCAAGAATCTTCGCGACGATGAGACAAACGTCCGGTATGGCGTCTACATCCTGAAGCACTTTGCGAAGCGGACTGCGGATACGCTGGACGCCGGCGACGTCACCCGCATTGCTCTGCTCAGCTACAACGGGTGTGTGACCGGCTCGAACACGAAGGACTGCCGCGCGTATCCCAACAAGGTGCAGCGCCACGTGGAAACGAGCGCGCGTGAGACCTGCTCAGGCCGACCATTCCACGAGTGCGTCGCGCTGCCCCTGTGGGCGGCGCTGCGCGACACCGCGCCGCCGCCGATGCCCGGCGCTTCGCTCGCCAGCACCGTGCCCGCGGCGACGACCGATCGTGCGCATGACTCGCCGCGCACCGCGCCGTTCACGAGTCGGCTCGGACACTGGCTGACCAGCTCCAGCGGACACGGCGGAAACTGATCCCGCTCAGCGAACAGAAAAAGGGGGCGCGGTCGAGATGACCGCGCCCCCTCGTGCTTCGTGCGGCAGCCTCTGCGCTATCTGATCGCTTCGACCTTGGTCTGCACGTTCTGCTTGACGCTGATCTCCACGTTCTGCGCGAGCACGGTGATCCTGGTATTCACATCGTCTGACGACGTGGCGCCAAGGAAGACGCCCTTGGGCGTGATGAAGAAGGCGCCGGTGCCTGTGCCGGAGGTCTCCATCGTCATCGGAGTGCCCTGCATGCTGCCCGAGCCCGCCGCCTTCGACGTGGTGATGCGTTGTACCCGGAAAGCCTTTTCGCCACTGATCGTCGTGTCGCCGTTCACCTTGTAGTTCGACACGCTCGTACGATCCATGTCCATTCCCTGCACCGATACCTTGCCCGTTGTGGTGTCCGTCCATGTCACGCCGTTCGCGACGTTGCCTCGAAACGCGGGAAGGAAGCGCCCAATGCCGTCGGTTATCTGCCCCAGAGCCGGATCGATGCCGTCGGGTGTCTTGCTCGAGTAGAACTTGCCCGTGGGAGACATGAGCGTGACGAAGTGGGCTCCCGTCATCTTGCTGACGTCGGGCGCCGGGCCGGCGGAGGACTGGAATGCGATCGAATCAAGCGTCATGGTGGCCATCACGGTGTCCTTCGCGTGCTTCATCACGTTGACGGTGATCCGCTCCTGCACGCCGAGTTGGAAGTCTGCGTTCCCCATCGGGCTCGTCTGAGAGCCCTTGGCGTTGGTGGATATGCGGTACTTGGTCGTGCCGGTTGCGTACTCCACGCCCTGCGCGTGGAGCGGCGCGGCGGCGAGGGGAGCAGCGAAGAGAAGCGCCACGGACAGGCGCGCAGTGCGAACGGTCATGTGGGGTCAGACTCCTGGAGGGCGGAAGGGTCGCCGGGCAACTGCGCCGGAGACACTTAAAATATACGCGGATGGGAGCGAAAGGTTACTCCGGCTCAGACCGCTGAAATGCGCTGCCGGGCAGCCTGCCAGAGCGGGAGTAGCTGGGGTAAGTTGCGCCTTCAACTCTCCCACGAGGCCCGCCTGAATGACCGACGTACGCGACACGAGTTTCTCTTTCGATCTGGAGGTCGTGTTTGAGCGCTTGCACGACGACACCGTGGTGCCTGCGCGAGCCACGACGGGCTCAGCCGGATACGATCTTCGTGCATACCTGCGCCAGAGAACCGTGCGTCTCTCCGACGGGGCCGTGCAGGGCCAGCTCGATGCCGACGAGGAAGGTGGCGAGTGGGGCGTCGTGCTGCGTCCGCGAGAGATGGCGCTCATTCCACTTGGCTTTCGCACGCGTTTGCCCGCCGGAGTGGAGGCACAGGTGCGTCCTCGCAGCGGCCAGGCGTTCAAACAGGCGCTCACGATCCCGAATGCGCCAGGCACCGTCGACGCGGACTACGCCGAGGAATGGATGGTGATCGTGCGTAACGATGCGCCGGTGCCGCGGCGCATCGTGCACGGCGAGCGCATCGCGCAGGTGGTCTTCGCGCGGTATCTGCCGCTGGTGCTCATTGAGGGAGCGGTGCAACGCACGACCGAGCGGGCAGGGGGCTTCGGGAGCACGGGGCGGGGGTAGGACCCGGAGCGCCGTCGCGCGAGGCGAAACGACGAGAGGAGTAGAAGCCGAAGCCTCTACCCCTCTCTCACCAGCGTCGATCTCCGCCCATGAGGAGAGATCGTCCTGCTGACGTTGCCGAACCGCTGATCTGCCGGTCCGTGTAAGCCGTAGATGCCTAACGGCTGACGGCAATCAACATGGTTCTAGGCGAACTAGACAATTGATCACCTCCTTCCTTTCGGGTTCATCGTGCGGGCGAACAGAATCTCTTACACAAATTGATACGTACGGTTCCGCGACGCAAGCGGGCCGGATGGGTCAGCGGTGAGAACGCCCCGTTTCACCTCGCCTTGCGAGCGTCACTGTCCCTGAAGCAACTTCCGAAACTCACGATGTGCGTGCCCCTTCGAAGCGCCCCAACGTCCCTGACATGCCCGCACGCTCTTGCATCGCTCTCGCGGCCGCGCTCATGCCGCCTCGCTGATGGCCAGTGAAGCCCCTGGCCAGGCGCGGACATACTTGGCGCGGAGCCGATCGCACCGATACAGCCTGCTCTTCGCACTGCCGCTTCTGCTGTTCTACGAGCTGCTGGAAGCAATCTCGCCGGTGCGGGCACAGGGCGGCGTGGTTCGCAACGGTGCCGACGTCGTGCTCACGAGCCTGTTCACCTTCCTGCTCGGACCGCGTGGGCCGCTCGTTTTCATGGCCCTCGTGATTGGCGTGTCGCTCTGGCTGATTCGCCGAGACCGGAGCGCTGGCCCGCTGCGCGCCGGCACATTTGCCGCGATGCTCGGTGAGTCGATCATCCTCGCGCTGCTCTTCGGCGTGGTCATCGGCACGGTGACGATGCGCCTGCTCGGACCGTTGCGTTCCCTCGCCGCAGGAGCCGGAACGGGCGGAATTGGCGGAACGGTACTCGAGCGACTCACACTCTCCATTGGCGCGGGACTCTACGAGGAGCTGCTCTTTCGCGTCGTCATCGTCGCGCTACTCGCCAATGGCTTCCGCCTGCTCGGGATCGGCCGCGTCGCGGCCGGCATCGCTGCCACCGTACTCGGCGCGTTGCTCTTCTCGGCGTTTCACTACATCGGACCACTCGGCGAGCCGCTGAGGCTCGAGTCGTTCGTGTTCCGTGCACTTGCCGGGATGGCGTTCAGTGCGCTGTACCTTTTGCGAGGGTTCGGGATTACGGCATGGACGCACGCACTGTACGATGTCGCCGTGCTCTTGTAGCGGTTGTGCGTGCGTCGAGAGGTTTTTCAGGACCAGTGACCGAACTCTGAAGACTCGCCGCGCACGGTGCCACGCCCGTCGTCCGGAGGCTAGCTTGTGAGGGATCATCATCTTTGCAACAAGTCCTCGTCCCCGTCAGATGCCTTTCGCCGGATTCAAGCTGCACCCCGACCTGCTCAGAGGCATCAAGGAGCTGGGCTTCACGCATGCCACGCCCATCCAGGAGCAGGCGATTCCGCCGGCGCTCGAGGGCAAAGACCTGCTTGCCTGCGCGATGACGGGGAGCGGAAAGACGGCGGCATTCCTCCTCCCGATCCTGCATCGGTTGATGGGCAAGCCGCGCGGAACGACGCGCGCGCTCGTCATCACCCCCACCCGGGAGCTCGCGGCGCAGATCGAGGAGCATCTGAAGCAGCTCGCCGTGTACACGCCGCTTTCGGGCGCGGCAGTGTTCGGCGGCGTCGGAATGGGACCGCAGGAGCACGCGTTCCGAAACGGTGTCGATGTCATCATCGCCACACCGGGACGCTTGCTCGATCACTTCAAGCAGCCGTACGCGAAGCTCAGCGGCCTCGAGGTGCTCGTGCTCGATGAGGCGGACCGCATGCTCGACATGGGCTTTCTGCCCGACATCAAGCGCGTCCTCAAGCATCTGCCGGTCAAGCGCCAGACGTTGTTCTTCTCCGCGACGATGCCTGCGCCGATCGTGGCGCTCACGCGCGAGCTGCTGCACAATCCGGCGACGATCAACCTCGAGCGAAAGTCCGCGCCGGCGATCGGGATTCGGCAGGCCGTCTACGCCGTTCGCGAAGAGCTCAAGCCCGCGCTGTTCGTCGAGCTGATGCGGCGCGGCGACATCGGCAGCGTCATCGTCTTCACGCGCACCAAGCACCGCGCGAATCGTCTCGCCGACTATCTGGTGAGCGAGGGCGTTCCGAACGCGAAGATTCACGGCAATCGCTCGCAGGCGCAGCGTACCGAGGCGCTCGATGGTTTCAAGACGGGGCGGTATCGCTGCCTCGTCGCGACGGACATCGTGGCGCGCGGCATCGACGTCGAGCAGCTCGAGCACGTCGTCAACTTCGACGTCCCGCATCTGCCGGACGACTACATCCATCGCGTTGGCCGCACCGCGCGCGCCGACGCGACGGGCGATGCCTTCACCTTCGTCTCGCCCGAGGAAGAGAGCGATCTCGCGGCAATCGAGCGGTCGATCAGCAAGCGACTGCCCCGCGTCGTCGTCTCCGGCTTCGACTACGCGAGCAAGCCGAAGCAGCGATTCGAGGTGCCGATCGCCGAACGCATCGCCGAGATTCGTGCACGAAAAGCGGAGGAGCGGAAGCGCGCGAAGGAGAAGGCCGAGCGTCGCGCGGCGCACGGTGGTGGCCCGGCAACGTCGGGCAATCGGGGCGGTGGCTCGCGGAGCTCGTCTGCTGCGCCTGCTCGCCCGGTGCGCTCCGCACGAACCGGGGGCGGAGAGCGTTCGACTTCGACCGGGGCAGGCGCCGACGCGAGCGCGGGTCGGCGTCCCGGTGGCGGTCGGAAGCGCGGCGGCAGCAGTCCCGGCGGTTCGTCGTCGACCGGTGGTGGGCCCTACCGCTAGTCACACAGGCCAGCCACATCGGCACTGTGGAGGCGGGGGAAGGCCCGCGTGCTGCGCTCGGTGCGCTTGCTGGACTTGTGCCATCCTGGCAGCATGGGCCGAACGCCCCGCTCGCAAACCAGAAGACAGAAGGTGCCGGAATCGTTCAGCGGATCTTGGGCAAATCTCCGCCTCAAAGAGCAAGAAAGTCGAAGACAAACCCCATGCTCTGCAGCTGCCTGCGTTTAGTAAGGTGATCTTGCTGATCTAGATTACTAGATATGATATAAGTCTCTAGTTAACAATGGATTACGTTGGCATCACATTTATGCGCTATTGCTGTTCGACGTATCGATTGTCGCGTCGAGCCTCTGATTCAACCGTCGCGGATCGCCTCGGAAGAGTGGGCCCGATAGTGGGAGGCGTGGTCTTCCCACTGGCCCTCTGCCGCAGGCCACAGGCACGCAAGACGGTGCGACCCTGAGACTGCCAACTCCGGCCATGAGCTCAACTACGGTCGGACTGACATCACCGTGCGCCTTCGCCGAGATTCCCCGGGGAAGTTGAAAAGAGCGGGGGGCGACTTTCGTCGCCCCCCGCTACTCCTCCACTGAAACCTCCGGCTCGTTACGGAATGAGCTTGAGCGTAGTCCCGTACTTCGTGTTGATGGTGGTAATCAGGTCATTCGCGATGAGCTTGTGCGCCGCGCCAGAAGGATGGATCCCATCCAGCGAGAATAGCGTCCCGTACGTCGCGGTCGAGCTGCCAAAGTTCGGGAATGCGGGGACGTTGCCGGCTGTCCTTTGGGCGGCGAGGAGCGCGTTGGCATCGTAGTAGGCGAACCCGATCGCGGTCGCCTTGCCACTGATGTAGTTGTTGTATGCCGTAATCGCGGAGGTGAGAGTCGCCTGCTCGGTGGGGTCGAGCACGAAGATGTCGCCAAGGAATGCCCCAGGGAAGCCCGGACCAGCAGCAACAGCGGTGGGCGCGCACGAAATAGATGCCGTAAGGGCCCCTAACCTGATGTACTGGACGATTGCCGGAACGTTGATCAGGGCTGTGGAACCAGTGCAGTTTGCATTTATCACGACCGTCTTTCCGGTCGCGGCGTTGATGGTAGCGTTTTGCGCTAGCACCACGCTGCCCAGGCTGAGCGTCGCCACGCCGTCAACCTTGACGACGCCGATCAGAACGCCCTTGAGTCCCGGCGCGCTGTCAAGGAGCTGCTTAATCATGAGATCGTAGTTCGCCGCGAACACCGTCTGCGAGCTGACGATACCGGGCGACACCGACCCGTAGGGAGTAAGCAGACCGGTCACACCTGCCGTCAACACGTCGTTGTTTCCAATCCAGATGGTGGCAAAGGTCGGCTTGGCGTCCAATGCCTTTTGTACCTGCGTCTTTCCGCCAAGGACGAACGTCGTCAGCGCATTGGATGCAACTGTGGACGGGCTGGAGGGATCGAGAACCCGGGCACCCGGAACCGCGACATTGTTGAGAATGTCGGTCACCGAAGATCCGGCGCGGAGCGCGCACGGGGTGGCGGTGGAGAGGAGCGCTCCGGTGAGCCCGTTCGCGATTGGCGGGGGGCAACCAGGGCTTTGCATCGAGGCATAGTGGTACTGCGTGCCCATCTGGATGGCGAGCAGACGCGCAAAACTCTGCCGCTGCGTCGAGTCGTTGATGCCGGCGCTCTGGTATCCGGCGGTGATGCTGTTACCGAGCGCGACATAGCTGGTAAAAATGTCACCGCCGGCAGGGGTCGTGGGGCCGAGCACGATGCTCTTGCTCTCGCAGGCGGCGAGACCCACGAGGGCACCGAACGCCGCCACGCGGGTGAGATGATTCAGTCGATTCATCCTGATTTCTCCGGGCGTGGGTTAGAAGGAGTACTTGAGGCTGAACGACCAGATATTCGCGCTCAGAGCGTACCAACCGCTGTTCAGCGCGAGGGCCTGCACCGATGTGGAGTTAGCCGCGCGCTCGTCGATGCGGCCGCGCGAGCCCGGCCCGAAGACGTGTGAGTAGGCCGCGTCGATGCCGAGACCACCCGTGAGCGGGAGATAGCCACCGATCATCCCAAGCTGGCGATCCATTTCCGGGAGCAGGGGGGTCACGGTCTCCGGCGGAGCCGCCGACGTTGACGCCGAATACCCCGCCCGCAGCGCCGCACCGCCCGAGTACCGATGCTCGGCCCCCAGGCGGATGGAGGACGTATTGTTGTAATCCTCCTGGAGGACTTTGCTTGGCGCCGGCCCCTGAAAGTTCACCGGGAGCTGGTTGAAGGACTTCCACCCCACGTACGCGTAGTCCATGCTGAGGGTCGTGTGCTCGAAGCCCGTGTAGCCGAAGCCGAGCTGGATCTGCGCGGGATTGCGGATCTGCGTGTTCACCTTCTGGGCGGTGAGCGCTCCGGAACCGGTGAACTGCGAGGCGAGGAGCGCGTCGACCGGATAGCCGGCGGGAGCGCCGAGCGGGTTACCCGCGGCGAGGGTCAGTCCGGTGGGCGTCTGTACAAAGGTCGCGGATGCGTCGTTGTAGTCGAATGAGAGCTGCGAGAGGAAGCGAACTCCCATCTCCCAGGTCGGCGTGATCTTGCCGTGGAGGCCCAGGTTGAACCCGTAAGCCATCGCCGAGCCCTTCAGTGTGGCCCGGCCGAACTCGGTATACTTGGCAATGCCGAGGTTGCCGAACGTCACACCGGCCTGCGCGAATTGGCTGGACAGATCGAGTGCCTGGATCAGCTCCACGGTCGAATGTCCGATAACCGGTCCGCCACCAACTGACCAGTTGTCCGTGAGCTGGTAGGAGATGTTCGGCTGCACATAAATCGTCTGAAGCGCCGCCTTCTTGGCCGAGAAACGGCCGGGGAAGTCATCGCCCCATTGCGACGTGAGGCCGTATGGCACGTACATGCCGATACCGTACGCGGCCTTGCCGGAGCGGTAGTTCAGGAAGACGTGTGGCGCGACTGCGGTCGGCGCGGTCGCCGGATAGCTACGGAACGAGGTGTCGCGGGTGAACGATCCATCGATCTTGATGATCGCGGCGCCGCCGAGGAAGGTGAACCCGTCCTTTTTGGGCATGGCGCCGGGATTCCAGTAGATCGTCGACGGGTCGTCGCAAACGGCCCCCGTGACGGCGAGTCCACGGGCGATCGCGCACGAGCCAATCTCATTCAGGCCGAAGGCCTGTGCGTCGGCCACTGCCGGAATTCCGAGCAGTGTGAAAGCGATGGTGTACCGTAAGGCACGGTGAAGCGTCATCTGTGTCCTCCTGAAGGGCGCGCGGACTGCTATGGGGCGAGCTTGTTCTCTGGTCGCTAATATAGAACCGCAGACACCAGTTTGTCGCTACCCAATATGCAGCGCCGGCGGTTTGCCGGGGGTACATTTCGGCCATGAGGCGCCCGAGCCGCCCGGTCTGTAACCGGAAGCAATGACCCGCCACGTACTGCTGCTCGGCCTCGGCGCGCAGGGCAAAGCGGCGCTGCACGATCTGGTGAGCGGCGACGATACGACGCATGTCGTCGTGGCGGACAGCGATCCCCGGCTCGAGGCGTACCTCCAGCGCTATCCGCGCGAGTGCGTTTCGGCACACCCGCTCGATGCCATGGACGAAACGGCCGTTGCCGCGTTGATGCGCGGCGCGAGCGTCGTCGTGGAAGCGCTCCCGGGACCATTTGCGCTCCCCATGGGTCGGCTGGCGGCGCGGTGCGGAGTGAGTCTCGTGAGCAGCATGTACTACCGTGACCCGCAAGAGCAGGACGCACAGACGATCGCCGCGACCGAGCGAGAGATTCGCGAGGTGGATCGCCTGGCGAAGGCGAAGGGGCTGGTGATTCTCACCGAGTTCGGACTCGACCCCGGACTCGATCTCATCCTCGGCGCCACCGCGCTGGACCAGGTGGACGAGGTGCACGAGTTCCACGCGTACGGCGCCGGAATTCCCGGACCCAACGCGCGGAACAACCCGCTCAAGTACAAATTCTCATGGTCGCCGATGGGCGTGATGCGCTCCTACCGGCGGCCGGCGCGGATCATCTCCCGCGGCGAGGCCGTGGACATCGATCCGACGACGCTGTTCGAGCCGGGCCGCCATCACCTGCTCGACGTCGAGGCGATCGGCGCTCCGCTGGAATGCTACCCGAACGGCGACGCCGTGCACTACGCGGAGTTGTTCGGGCTCCGCGGCAAGGTTCGAGAGATGGCGCGCTACACCGGCCGCCTGCCGGGTCATTGCGCATTCTGGAATGTGATGGTGAAGAGCGGCTTCCTCGATCGCGCTCCCGTACCGGTGGGCGACGTTCACGTATCGCCCATGAGCTTCACGGCATCGGTCCTCGCCTCACAGCCGCAGTTCCAGTACGCCGATGACGAGCAGGACATGACGTTCATCCGCGTGGACGTGCGCGGGACGCGGGCGGACAAAGGCGGGGGCGTGCAGGTGATCTACGACTTGGTGGACACGCGGGACTTCGCCACCGGATTCACGTCCATGCAGCGAACCGTGGGGTTCACACTCGCGCGCGGCGCGCGGCTGATCCTCGGCGGCGAGTTGGGCAAGCACGGGCTCCTCACACCGCTCGACGTCTCGTACGCGAGCGTGTTCCCGGCCCTCGAGCGGCATGGAATTCACGTCGTGCGGCGCGAACTGGCCTGGTCGCCGCCGCGAGCGTAAGCGCGGAGGGCCAAATCCAGCGCTTCCACGAGCCCTCCCTCGTCGACGTCGGCCACCTGGTAGCGCGCGATCGCCCGCACCTCGGGCGCGGCGTTCCCCATGGCGACCGACAGCCCGACCGCTTCCATCGCGCCGATGTCGTTCTGCCCGTCGCCAACGAACATCACCCGGTCCAGGGATACGCCGTACGCCGCCGCCACGGTCTTCACTGACACGGCTTTGTTCACGCCGGCGGCGGTGGTGTTGATGAATACCGTGTCCGGCATGGCCGGCGACGATGCCGGCCCGAGCTCGAGTCCGGGATGCTCCTCGCGAAGAGTCTCCTCGGCGTCGCTCTGATCACAGAGCCACAGCGCGCGGACGACGGGACCGGTGAGCGATTCGAATGCGCGCGCAACGAAGGGGACGCCGAGCAGCGCCGCATGCTGTCGCGCACGTTCGCTGCTGCTCTCGACGGCGTACTCCGTATCGGTGTACAGCTCGAGCACGCGGCCGGTGCTCCGCGCGCGCTGGATCATTCGCGCCACCGCTTCCGGCGCGACGCTCGCCGAGCGCGACGCGAAGCTCGGAAGCTGCACGACGCTGGCGCCGTTCTGGAAGATGTGCCACCCGGTGGCATCGAGACGCTCGGCGAAGGTGCGCGTGACGCCGAACGCCGGCCGACCGGAGCAGACGGCGAGTCGGATGCCCGCGGCCAGAGCGCGGTCGGTGGCGGCCCAGACGTTCGATGGCACATTGCCGGAGGCACCGACGAGCGTCCCGTCGACGTCGATGCAGACTAGGCCGACCATTACTCCTTGGTCTTGAACGCCGACGTCAGGCCACTGCCGGCGACAATTCCGGCCCGCGCTGGCACCCGGGTCATGGCATACTCCGCGAGCGCCGTGATCGTGAGGCTGGGGTTGACGCCCGGATTCGCCGGGACGATCGAGCCGTCGACCACGAACAGGCCCTCATATCCGTGCACGGCGCAATCGAGGTCGACGACTCCCTCGCTCGCGTCTCGTCCCATTGGGCACCCGCCCAGGATGTGCGCGGTGAGCGGGGTCCCGAAGAGTAACTCGTTGATCGATCCGCTGAGAATGCCGTTGGTGCGGTCGGCGAACGCCTGCGCCACCCGACGGCCGACGTCCAGCGAACCGCGCGGCTCGCTCTCGGCGTCGGCGGCGCTCACGAGACGCCGACGGAAGCCCGTCAGCCAGCTGCGGCCGAGACGCATCCGAATGCGATTGTCAATCGTTTGCATGACGAGCACGATCGTGCTGCGCTCGGCCCACCTGGGCACGACGTATGTGCGCAGGAAGTCGCCCGGCCTGCCCAGGATGTGCAGAAGCGACCGCCAGAGTCGCTGCCCAACTCCACTGCCCTCGACGAGCGGGCCGGCGAGGAGCCGCATGAGCGATGATCCGGCGGGATAGCGAACGGGCTCGATCGTCGTCACGGCGTCGGCGTTCATGATCGACGTGATGGCGATGCCTTTCGAGTAGTCGACGCTCCGATCGCGGCTGATGCTTCCGAGGATGGCTTCGCTGTTCGTGCGAACGGAGTCGCCAAGGCGGGGTGAAATCGCGGACAGCGAGCGCGTGACGTCCCGGCACCGGAACAGCAGGCGCATCGTGCCAAGCGTGCCCGCAGCCACGATGACGTTGCGCGCCCGCACGCGGCGCTCGTGCCCACGGACGATCCGCGTGGAGCTTCGGATCACGACATCGTACCTTGCTCCGTCGGCCTGCTCTGGAGAGAGCGGCCGGATGTCCCGCACCTCGCATTCCGGCTGGACCACGGCGCCGCCGCGTTCGGCGAAGTACAGGTAGTTCTTCGGCAGCGTGTTCTTGGCGTTGTACCGACAGCCGATCATGCACGCGCCGCAGTGCTGACAGGCGCGGCGCGCCGGTCCCGCTCCGCCAAAGTACGGGTCCGGCACCTCCTCGCCCTCGCGGGCCGGCTCCCCGAAGAACACGCCGACGGTGGTTGGCGCGAAGGTGTGCCCCATCGCCATCTCCTCGGCGATCGAGCGCAGGACGCGATCGGCGGGCCACTCGCGCGGATTGGGGGTGACGCCGAGCATGCGGCGCGCTGTAGCGAAGTGCGGCGCGAGGACCGCTTTCCAGTCCGCGAGATGCCGCCACGCGGGTGCGTCGAACAGCGCGTCGCTCGGCTCCATGAGCACGTTCGCATAGCCGAGGCTTCCGCCGCCCACGCCGGCTCCATGCAGCACCCAGACGTCGCGGAACGGGCTGATCTGGAGGATGCCGAAGCAGCGAAGCGCGGGCGCCCACAGGTAGCGGCGCATGTTCCAATTGGTCCGCGCGAAATCCTCGTCGCCGTAGCGCTTCCCGCGCTCGAGCACGAGAACGCTGTAACCGGCTTCGGTCAGCCGCATCGCGGACACGCTACCGCCAAAGCCGGAGCCGACGATCACAAAATCGTACGTGCTGCTCAGCCTCTCGCGCGTGTCGCCGGTCGCGGAAGTCATGACCTGCGAACGAGGCCGAGGACAAGGGAGATGAGTCGCTGCACGCGGGAGCCGAACGGCGGCGCGAACAGGGCCGCCGGCGCCCACCGGCGCTGCACCATCACCCCTTTCTGCTTGGAGAACGTCAGAAAGCCCGCCAATCCGTGGTAATGGCCCATCCCGCTCGCGCCAACTCCACCAAACGGCAAGTTGTGCTGACCGATGTGGAGGATGACGTCGTTGATCGTCACGCCACCCGAAATCGTGCGCTCGAGCACCTCGTTCACGCGGCCGTGGTCGTTGTCGAAGTAGTAGAGCGCGAGTGGGCGCGGGCGGGCGTTGACGAACGCGATCGCCTCGTCCAACGAGCGATAAGTCACCACCGGCAGGATGGGGCCGAAGATCTCATCGCGCATGATCGACGCGTCGAGTGGTGGCTGGAACACCAGCGTCGGTGGCATGACCTTGTTTTCGACGGAGCAGCGCTCGCTGGCAGGATTGATCTCGACGATGCGCGCGCCCCCCTCCTCGGCCTCCCGCACCACCGAGCGCAGCCGCTCGTAATGCGATGGGTTGACGATGCGCGTGTAGTCGGGATTTTGCACGAGGCGCGGGTACAGCTCGGCCACGATGCGCTTCGTCTCGCGCTCGACGTCGGACTCCGAGCCGTGCGGCACCATGAGGTAATCCGGCGCGATGCACGTCTGGCCGGCGTTGTAGAGCTTGCCCACGAGGATGCGACGAAGCGCGACGGGCAGCGGAAAGCTCGAATGCACGATGGCGGGCGACTTGCCACCGAGCTCCAACGTGACCGGCGTGAGGTTCTCGCTCGCCGCCTTCATTACCGTCGGGCCGAGACGCGTGGATCCCGTGAAGATCAGATGGTCGAACGGCAGCGCCGAGAACGCAGCCCCGACGCGCGCAGGCCCGGCGAACACGGTGACGTACTCGGGCGGGAATCGCTCGGCGATGATGCGCGCCACCAACTCCGCCGAGCGCGGCGTGATTTCCGACGGTTTGAGGATGACGTGGTTGCCAGCCGCGAGGGCGTCGACCAGCGGACCGAGTGTGAGGACCAACTGATAGTTCCACGCGCCAATGACACCCACCACGCCGAGCGGCTGGTACATGATGAACGCGCGGCTCGGCAGGAGGAACCACGTCGACCCGACGCGGCGTCGCTTCATCCACGAGCGCAGATGACGCCGCGCGTGGCGGATCTGATCGTAGAGCGGCAGTAGTTCGAGGAGCAGCGTCTCCTCGCGGGCGCGGCCGCCGTAATCCGCCGCGATCGCGGCTACCAGGTCGTCTTCGTGAGCGCGCACGCCGTCGCGGAGGGCGGCGAGGGCATCCAGGCGCCGCTTGTAATCCGGAGCGCCGCGAGCGAACGCCGCCCGCTGTACATCCAACGCGGCGCGCAACTCCTCGGCGGTGGGTTCAGTGGGCGCCAGCGTTGCGAGCTCAGTCATGTCGGCACCAGGATTGCAGATGGGCGTTGTCCACACTGACAGGCAATCAACCTCTTGCTGCCTCAGCACGAACCCTCGTCTGTTGCAGTGTTCGTCAGAACTTACGTCTCGAACCAAACCCCCGTTATGCGAACGATACGACTTGCGGCGCTCAGCGCCACACTCCTCGTGGCGACGGCCTGCGGAACTCGCCAGGAATCCGGACAGACGGGCAAGGCGGCGACGGAAGGCCGCCTGATCCCCGCGGTACAGGACGCGAAACTCACCCCCACCGAATTGGCAATGTTCGCGCCGTTGCCGGCGCGGATGGACGCGCCCGGCAAAACGCCGAGCGACGCCGAAATCGCGCTCGGCCGGACGCTGTACTACGAGATGCTGTTGTCCGACGGGCACGATGTGTCGTGCAATTCCTGCCACCCGCTCAATGGTTACGGCGCCGATAGTCGTCGGGTGAGCTTCGGCGACAAGGGACAGGAAGGCTCGCGCAACTCGAACACCGTGTACAATGCGGCGGGACAGGTGGCGCAGTTCTGGGACGGCCGCGCCCCCAACGTCGAGGCGCAGGCCAAGGGGCCGATCCTCAATCCGGCCGAGATGGGAATGCCGGACACGGGCGCAGTGCTGGAACACCTCAAGACGTCGGCGAAGTATCGCGCCGCCTTCGCGGCCGCGTTCCAGGGCGAATCCAATCCGATCACCTACGACAACGTGGGGCGCGCCATCGGGGCGTTCGAGCGCGGTCTGGTGACGCCGAGCCGCTGGGACGCATACCTCAAGGGCGATACCGCGGCGCTCACGGTGCAGGAGAAGCGCGGCGCCAGGACGTTCATCGCCGCGGGGTGCACAGCGTGCCACGTGGGCACGTACGTGGGTGGCCAACTGTTCCAGAAGGCGGGCTTGGTGAACCCGTGGCCGGACACCACCGACAGCGGGCGGATCGCTGTCACCAAGGCGGCCAGCGATCGGTTCGTGTTCAAGGTGCCCACGCTGCGCAACGTCGAGAAGACCGGTCCCTATTTCAGCGACGGATCGGTGAGCTCGCTCGATTCGGCAATCGTGATGATGGGCCGCTACCAGTTGGGCGTGGCCCTCACCGAACCGCAGGTGCAGGACATTCATGTGTGGCTGCGCACGCTCACCGGCGAGATTCCGGTGAAGTACATAGCCGAGCCGCAGTTGCCCGCCAAGGGGGCGTTCTAGCGAACCGTCTCGATCCCGCAGTATCCGCGCGACAGCGCGCGTCAGCGCGCTTGTCGCGTCGCGAACGTTCTGCGAAGGTAGATCAGCGACGGAATGAGCAGCACGGCGCCGGCAGCCAGCGCCCAGGCCACGAGCACGAGCGTGATCCGCGGCGCGACGGTGTTCCGGATGGTCAGGCTCGGCGGCACCACATATGGAAACTGCGCAAGTGCCCACCCCCACAGGATGAGCGACACCTGCGCCGCGGCGGCCAGCCGGGCCACGGCGTAGTGCCGCCGCCACAATGCTCCGATGGCGGTGAGCGCCGCCACGCCCGTGGCGATCTGGAAGGGCAGGGCCCACGCCGAGCCCACGAGCCCGGCCCGCATCATCGGCGCTTCGCGGTGCGCGAAGGCGAGTGCGCCGAACGCGGCCACGAACACCGCCGCCGCCGCGGCGAGCGCGCGCCGCCGGAAGTCTTCGCGCAGCGCGTCGTCGCGCGTCTCGTAGGCGAGATAGACGGCGGCCAGCATCGCGAACAGCGCCAGCGCCAGCACGCCCACGGCAATCGGGAACGGCGACCACCAGGGCGCCACGTACACGTTCCGGAATGGCATCGCGCCAATCTGTGTCTGCGCGACGCCCACCGCGCCGGTGGATAGGGCGCCAATCACGACGCCGAGCAGCAGCGGGGTGAGCGTGCTCGCCACGGCGAACGTGCGCCCCCAGTTGCGGCGCTGCTCCCGCGTGCTGCTGCCGTAGCTGCGGAACACGAACGCCGAGCCGCGCATGACGATCCCCACCAGCATCAACGCCAGCGGGAGGTGCAGCACGGTGCCGATCGTGGCGAACACCGCCGGGAACGCCGTGAAGGTGAGCACGACGACGAGCACGAGCCACACGTGATTGGCTTCCCAGATGGGACCGATGGCGTCGGCGATGAGGTCGCGCTGCCGGTCGCGTCGCGGCCCCGTGGCGAGCAGGTCCCACACGCCGCCGCCGAAATCGGCGCCCCCGGTGAGGACATACACGTTGAGCGCCACGACGATGATCCCAGCGAAAAACTCTGGTAGGCCAAAGGTGGCGAACATGCTGGTCACGCGCCCGCCTCTAGCGGCTC
>Ga0209638_1000157_pt1 | contig 45509 bp, 75 predicted proteins | sample BarGraNGADG00211_FD_184490 | JGI IMG/M metagenome (GOLD analysis project Ga0209638, IMG submission 184490) | Arctic peat soil microbial communities from Barrow, Alaska - Barrow Graham LP Ref core NGADG0002-211 (SPAdes) (version 2) | ecosystem: Environmental > Terrestrial > Soil > Wetlands > Peat...
CCTCTGACCTGCGGTTATGCCGTTTCTCATGCTCACCAGTCTACCCCATCAGCGGACTTTTAATCCGTAGGTCGTCGGTTCGAGCCCGACGGGGCCCACGCTCGTGAGCAGCGGTTATACCGATTTGGAGCACCTTCCAGGGTAGCCAACTACAGCCTACAGTTTGGCTAACTTCACCACCACGCACAACGATGCCCCCGGCCATCACTGGTCGGGGGCATCTCGGGACAGCGCGCGCCCAAGGGCTGAGACGTTAGGTATGGATCTGGTTAAGTGGGGTAGGTCGCCGCATTGCCTGACGTAGCGTTGTTTCCTCAGACCAACTCGATTCGGTCCTCGATCAAGCCGAGCGCCTTCCGCCGACGTGTGTCTGAGGGTGGGGATTCAAGGATGGATTGCAGTGCAGTGTTTGACGCAGAGACAGCACGAAAGACGGACCAGATGATCGAGCAGGTCACGGGCCACGCCTGTGAAGGTCGCACCGGGGGTCACTGCCCGATATTTCCCAGGCCTGAGGTGAAATCAGTCTCCCTCGTCGCGGCGGTTTGGGAGCGACTTGATGAAGTCCACCACCATCTGGGCCGCATGATTGCGGCGGCTGGGCGACACGCGTCCGAGCCACTCGGCGACGAACCCGCCGAGCAGAGTGGGCACGTCCAGATCACTGAGACTCTCGTCGCCTAGGTCCAGCAGGTTCACGCTTCGCGCCTCAGCAGGTCCGGGCTCGGGCCCGTTCTCGCGCAGGTAGCGCGCGATCGACCCTGGCTCCCAGTCGAAGAACTCTTCGATGACGACATAGCTCTCAGGTGAGGCAGAGCAGGGCGCTTCGGCGGTGCTTGATAGGAGTGGCTTGCCGTCCTCGATATTGATGAGGATCTGGCGGCTGAGACCCATCTGGAGCGCGGCTACGCTCCGATTGAGCGGTTTGCCCTTCTCGCCTCTCACTGCCTTGCGTGCCGCCGACACGAGGGCGCCAAGCCGCTTCAGCGGGTCCTCTCTGATAGTCACGGTTCGTATCCTGCCAGCCATCGTGCACTCTTTCTAGTCAACGTGAGGCACAGCATCTAGGTCAAGAGTAGGTCAAGAGTGCAGGTCAGGACAGGGCTAGACGGAACATTCTGAAAAAATGTATGTCGTCGTCTAAATGTACTAGGCAAATCGCCTAGAAGTGTCTAGTGTTGCCTACATGCCACCCCAACAAAATAGTCCGGCCGCAAGGCGCGGCACCCGCATCGACATCAACGGCTACGCCCTCCGCGAGATGCGAAAGCTCGCTGGTATCACCACTGCTCAACTCGTCCGCGAGGTCGCCAATGCTGACGGCAAGGGTTTCGACCGGTCCTTCTTGAACCGCATCGAGAACGGCCAGCGCACGGTCGTCAACCCGGACACCTTCGCTCGCATCGTCAGAGCCCTCGGCATCGACCGCAGGGCGCTCCTGTCCAATCCGCACCGGATCGCGGACGCAGCATGACCGTCACGGACATCGTCCCCGCCACCAACATGGCAGAACTGGACACGCTCGACCCCCAGTCTCGCGAGGTCGCCATGTTGGGGATGTTGGAGCAGGCCCACACCTGGCTTGCCCACGCCGTAGAGACCTCCGCCCCAGCCCGTGACATCGCGGACTTCAAGGCATTCATCGCGACCGCGGCCGATGCTGCGAAGCGTCTCAAGGTCAGCAAGGAGATTCAGGTGGACGCCGAGGTCATGGTTCGTCGTTCGGAGCGCGCTCTTGGCCAGGCGATCAGAGGAGGACAGGAGCGCGGGGAGATTCGTGCATCAAACGGAGGCGACACTCGCACAGACCTGACTGACCGAGTGGTTGCAAACAACTTGGTCTCCGTGTCCGACTTTGCCAATAGAGATGAACTTCACAGCAACGGCGCTGGCATCTACCACCTGACTGACGACGTGACTGACGACGACTTCGAGACCGCGCTCACTGAAGCCAAAGACGAGGGCAACGTGTCCCGCGCCAACGTGGTCCGCAAGATCAAAGCGCCCAGTAAGTCCTACAGCGGGCAGCACGCCGCCAAGTGGGACCGCATCACAGCCCTCGCCGCGTCCGGTTCTTCTTCACCGCAGATCGCTCGCGAGGTTGGCATGGGTGTAGAGGGGGTCAAGGCCGGAGCCAAACAGCGTGGCATCGACATCCGGGCCGACCGTGTCCTTGGCCGCACCCACCGCCTCGACAGCAACCGGATCGTCCGCGAGTCCGTGACCACTCTCGAAAACATCGTCAACGGACTGGCCCTCATCAACTACGACGACATCGACATGGAGGAAGCCGACGCATGGATCGACTCCCTCAACATCTCCCGCAACGCCCTCCTCAAGGCAATCCGAAAGATAGAGAAAAGGAAGCCGATCCAATGACCACAAAGACTACGCCCAAGGTTGACCGGGAGGCGGCACTGCGCTGGATTCCACTCGACCAGATCCACGTCTCACCGCTCGCGCAGCGGGACCTTACCCCCGCACGCGTTGACAAGATCCTCGCCAACCTCGACCTTGAGCAGATCGGCACCCCCACCGTTAGCCAGCGCGACGGCGTCTACTACATCATCGACGGTCAGCACCGCACCGAGGCGCTCCGCCTGTACTTCGAGGACGACCCGAGCATCAAGATCCAATGCTGGGCGTACTTCGAACTCTCACAGGAGGACGAGGCTGAGAAGTTCCTCAAGCTGAACGACACGCTCACAGTCAACGCGTTCTCGAAGTTCCGTGTCGGCGTCACAGCAGGCCGCGGCGTCGAGGTTGACATCGACAGGATTGTTCGCGCAAACGGCAGTGTCGTTAGCCGTGACGAGATCCCTGGAGCCATCGGCGCCGTTGCTGCGCTCCGCAGGATCTACAGCACCGCCGGCGGGTCCTGCCTGGGCCACACCATCCGCGTCGTCCGTGACGCATACGGCGACCCGGGATTCGACTCCTACGCGCTTCAGGGCGTGGCCCTAGTCCTCGACCGCTACGGCGATGAGGTTGACGACCTGACCCTCGTAACCCGCCTCGACAAAGCCAAGGGCGGCATCAAGGGACTCCTTCAGCGTGCCGAGCACTACCGGCTCACGACTGGCAACTACAAGACCCACTGTGTAGCGGCTGCGGTCGTGGACACGTACAACTCCGGCCGTGGTGGCAAGAACCTTACGTCGTGGTGGAAAGACGCCGCATGACCGCCGTCGTCCTCCTGACCGTCCGCCAAGTCGCGGACGCCACCGGACTCGGCCAAGCCAAGATCCGCAAGGAGATCAACGCGGGCCGACTCCCGGCCAAGCGCATCGGCGTCGACATCCGTGTCCGCCCCGTCGACCTTGACGAGTGGATCGACCGCAGCGACGACGTCGCCGTTTAGCCGCTTAACACCCCCCACACAGCCGAAGGACGCCGCTCCCCGACCAAAGAGAAACGACGTCCAACAGACAAGGAGAAAATACCATGAGCACCGAAATCCGTATCGACCTCGACCACGAACTCACGGCCCGCATCAAGGTCGACACCCCCAAGCAGATCAGCGACAAGGTCGCCATCAGGGTGGTCATCCAGTCCCACGCCGACAACGTCTTCCTCTGGTTCACCCCCGAGCAGGCCCGGGTCATCCGCGGCGGCATCGGCGTGGCCCTCGACCAGATGGACACCGCCGAGGTCCAGGACGCGTCGCTCCACTTCCACGGCGCGATCCATGCCCACGGCGAGCACATCGCCAGCCAGGGTGACGCGTCATGAAACTCGGTGTCGAGGTCTTCCGCGTCGAGGTCTGGCGCGACGGCGAGCTGATCGAGGGTCGCACGTTCATTAACCACATGGCCGCCCTCACCTTCGCCGACCACCAACGGGCGCGTGGCCTGATCGCCCTCGTCATGTTCCCCCGAGCGGAGGCCACGCGATGAGCCCCGAGAGGCGCGAGTCTGCCGCCACCGAGCAGGAGATCCACACCCTCAAGCGGGCCATGGTGCTCGTCCGCGCCCACGTCGCACCCGTCGAGATCGTCGCCTTCCTGACCGGGGCGCTGGCTGTCGCTGACGCCGTCCGCACAGGCGCGATGGATGACGAATGATGAGCGCCGCAGCCATCCTCACCTTCGCCGCGTTCGTGCTCTACACCGTCGGCGTGGTCCGCACCATAAACCGCCGCCTTGACCACGACCTGCCCTTGCTGACCGACGAGGGCCAGAAGTGCATCCGGCGCGGGTTCCACGAGTGGACCTCGGAGCCCGGTAGCGCGATGGATAAGTGCGAGTGCGGCAGCTACCAGTTGCGGAGGTGGACGTCGTGATCCTCTACAAGTGCTGCGACCACTGTCCCGACTATTGCCGTTACTCCGACAGGCACTCCCTTGAGTGTCACATCGAAGTCGACGGCAGACCCTGCCAAGGTCCTCAGCGGGGTGAGTCGTGAGCCTTCACCTAGTCCCCGTCACGTTCGCCGACGCTTGCAGATTTGTCACCATGTGGCACCGACACCACCAGCCTCCGATCGGGCATAAGTTCAGTATCGGCGTCGCGGAAGGCGACAAGCTCGTGGGTGTCGCAATGATCGGTCGCCCTATCGGCCGCGCCTTCGATGACGGACTCACATTAGAGGTCAACCGCACAGCAACAGATGGCACCAAGAACGCCAACTCGATGCTCTATGCAGCTGCGTGGCGGGCAGCCAAAGCGCTCGGCTATGGGCGGCTCGTCACCTACACGATGACCGGCGAGACCGGGGCCAGTCTCCGGGCTGCGGGTTGGCATGTGGTCGCTGAGCTCAAGGCGCGCAAAGGGTGGAGCGTCCCGAGTCGACCCCGAGAAGACCATGGCGTTGATGCCATGCCGCGCACCCTCTGGGAGGCATCATGACCCCCGACGAGAACCATTTCGCGCTGAGCCCCGAACTGTTCTGGTTCGCGCTGCTGGCCTTCTTGGTCGTCACCGCCATCTGGGCGCTCATCGGCCTGGCCCGGGAGAAGCGGGCCGCCAAGATCGCCCGGAGAGCCACGGCCGAGGCCTTCTGGGCCAGGATCCTGGCCGACCCGAAGCCCGTCCGTGTCCATCCCCACTGCGGGACCTGGGGTCACAAGTACGTCGCTCACCAGACCGTCTGGCTGTGCGGCGTCTGTGGCGACCGTATCCCCCGCGACACCCTGCTGCTTGAGGAAGAGGACATCGCATGAAACGACCATCGTGGATGCATACAGTCAGTCGCCGAAAGGCAGCAGGCTCCAGGCGTAACAAGGGTCTTCGCTACGTTGGCACCTTTGCGAGCGACAGGAAGAGACTGTCATGAGCGCCCCCGAGTCCGTCCGGATCGGAATGCCCGAACTCGAATATCACGCCTCACCCGGGCTGTCCTCGACGGGCATGAAGTGGCTGCTCCGCTCACCGAAGCACTACAGGGAGCGCATGGATCACCGCGTCGAGAAAGCCGCCTTTGACCTCGGCCATTGCGTCCACGCCACGGTGCTCGGCGTCGGAATGGGCATCATCGCCATCCCGCCCACTGTGCTCGCATCCAACGGCGCGGCCAGCACGAAGGACGCCAAGGAGTTCATCGCCAACGCACGCGCGGAAGGTCTCGTCCCGGTCAAGGCCGATGTCATCATCAAGGTCCACGCGATCGCAGACGCGGTCCTCGCTAACCCGAAGGCCCATGCGCTGCTCTCGCTCGACGGCGACGCCGAGGTGTCCCTGTTCGCCGACGACCCCGAGACAGGCGTGCACATGCGGGGGCGCATCGACTATCTCGGGACGTTCCCGGATGGCCGCCTCGTGAATATCGACCTCAAGACGACGACCGACGTTCGCCGGCGCAAGCTCGTGCGGACCATCGAGGACTTCGGCTACGACATCCAGAGCGAGACCTACCGCTACCTGCTGCGGCTCACTACCTGCAAGACGATCGCACCGACGCACCTCATCTTCGTCGAGACCGACGCGCCGTTCGAGGTCCGCGTGGTCAGCCTCGCGCACCCTGACTGGATCGAGGGCGGCCAACACAAGATGCGCCGCGCGATCGACATCTACGCGCACTGCATCGCCACGGACACATGGCCCGGGGACGACGACAGCCCCGGGGACGCCGAGCCAATCGAGCCGCGGCCCTACTACATGAGCGACATGGACCTGGAAGAAATGGTGATCTGAGATGGGTATGTTCGACAGCCTGATCGACGCCAAGGGCGACGACTGGCAGACCAAGGCGTTCGAGTGCGAACTCAACACGTACCGGATCGGTGACGCGATGCCCGGACCCATTCCCGCCTATCAGGTCGAGGTGCTGGGTGGAGGTGGCGAGATCGGTAGGTTCATCGACTCTCTCGCCACCGTCCGTGATGGCGTCCTGGCCTCAATCCCTGACGTGCGAGATGAGCACCTCGCGCTGATCCACTATTTCGGCGGGATCATTGCCGCCGCGAAAGAAGCCTGACCATGGACATCTCACAGACCACTGCCCCGAAGTCGGACCAACAGAATTTCGATGACTACATCGGCGGCCCGAAGACGGTCACCATTGAGAAGGTCACCCCAGGCTCGCTAGAACAACCAGTCGACGTGCACCTCGTCGAGTTCCCTGGGCGCCCATACAGGCCCAGCAAGTCGATGCGCCGCGTCATGATCAAGGCGTGGGGGATTGAATCCGCCGCGTACACCGGGCGTCGCATGACCCTGTACGGCGATCCCGAGGTGACGTTCGGCCGGGACAAGGTGGGCGGGATCAAAATAAGCCATCTCTCGCACATCGAGAAGCGCCTCACCCTCGCACTAACCGTCACCCGCGGCCGTCGCGCGCCGTTCAACGTCGAGCCGCTCGCCAACGCCACCCCTACCCTCACCACCGTCCCGAGCTACCGCGAACTACTGGCCGAGATCGGGGCGTTGGCTGACAAGACGCCAGGTGGTCGCAAGGCTGTCGCCGCCGACTGGGCTGAGACCCATGAAGGCGAATCCCTGCGCGACGCAACGGATCTCGGTGGTCTGGAACTACTACGCGATGACCTCAAGGTGCGACTCCCACAGACTGACGACGCGGCAGGGCCTGTCCCCGCAGGCGAGAGCGAGGCCCCCCCTATGCCTCTGCTCCCTGCCGCGTCGTCAGCATCCGCATCGTGAATGCTGATGTGGCGCAAGCGATCGTCCGCATCATGCGCCACTGGGACCGCTCCCTGATCCAGTCCGAGGACGACCTACGCCGCGACCTCAAGATGATCGTGTGGCAGGCCGAGATCGCAACCAAGTTGACGCTCAACATCAACATCAACCGCATCCTCGAAGCCGCTGTGCTGATGGTGTCGCGATGACTTGGCGTGACCGGGCGGCCTGCCTGGGCGCTGAGTACGAGTTGTTCTTCCCGGTCGGCATATCCCGCGAAGCGCTGGCCCAGACCGAGGAAGCCAAGGCCGTGTGTAGAGGCTGTGCGGTCCAAGAGGCCTGCCTTAAGTGGGCCCTCGATGCGCACGAGGACCACGGCGTCTGGGGTGGCCTGTCCGAGGATGAGCGCCGCCCACTGACGGGCCGCAGGATCCGGATGTACGTGCCCCACGGCACCAGCGCTGGGGCCCAGGCGCACATCCGCGCGGGCCAGCCGCCGTGCCCGCCATGCCGTGAGGCGCGGAGGTTGGCGGACGCACTGCGCAAGGAGCGTGCGTACACGTCCAGGGGCGCCATCGCGCCGGCGCTGAGGAAGAGGCGGGTGCTGTGAGGCGTTACGTAACGCGCACGCGCGCATACGGATTTGCTGCTCATCTCCAAGTGGTCCGGGAACGCGCAGAGGCTGACCTTGAGGCGACGTCGTGAAGCCCTACTACGCGGACGAGTCAGTCACGCTCTGGCACGGCAAGTGCGAGGACGTGCTTCCGTCCCTGCCGGCGCTCTCGGCTCATGTCCTCCTGACAGACCCGCCGTACTTTCAGGTCAAAGACGACGAGTGGGACCACCAGTGGGACCACGCCGCCGAGTTCCTTGAGTGGCTGGGCAGCGTGCTCGACGCCGCGAAACCTGCCTTGACCGCCAACGCATCGGCGTGGGTATTCGCAGGCCCCGCACTGTCGTCTGCTGTTGAGGCCGTCGTGAGGCAACGCTTCCGCGTCCTGAATCACGTCCGCTGGGTCAAGGAGCAGGGTTGGCACCAGAAGGCAGAGATCGCAGCGCAACGCCGCTACCTAACGCCGTGGGAATCGGTCATCTTCGCTGAGCAGTTCGATGAGTCGGCTAGAGCGAAGCAACTGGACGAAGCGAAGGGCGCGTGGGGTGCGATCGGGGCATCTCTTGCCCGCGCTCGCAGCACGGCAGGGCTTAGCAGGGAGACTGTCGCCGCGGCCTTCTCGGATGGGCACCTGAACCTTGCGGGCGCGAAGGCGCGAGTAAGTGCGTGGGAGATAGGAAACGAGCGCATAACGCGACATGCTCACGACGCACTATCGAAACTCTGTGAGGTCCCCTCACTGGCCGACCTGGCTGCTGCCTACGATGCTGCCGACGAGGTGCGGCGCAACGAATTGTGGGCGACGCGCCGCCCATTCACCCTCAAGCGAACCGGCCCAGTGTCGGACGTGTGGAACTTCAACACCGTCGCTCCGCATGTCGGCAAGCATCCATGTGAGAAGCCGCAGGCCCTACTACGCCACATGATCGACGTCTCATCGCGTCCCGGTGACTTGATCCTCGACCCGTTCGTGGGCAGCGGCTCGACCCTTATCGCAGCTCGGGATGCAGGACGCAAATCTGTTGGCATCGAGCAGGACGAGGCGTACTGCGAGGTCATCGCGCGCCGCCTAAACCAAGGCGTCCTCGACTTCGGCGGCGTCGCATGAACACCCACCCGTTCGTACCAGAAGGAGAGTCATGAAAGACCCGGGCAATGACCGCCGACCAGGCCAACCTTTGACGGCTGAGGTTGAGAAGGCGCGCGTGAAGGTGAATCTCGCGCAACTCCAGCGCGACTATGAGACGCAGCGTCGCGTTGACGTGGCCGCCGAACGTGACGAAGCACGCCGCGATCGAGACAGGTTTGCCCAGACCATCGAGTTCAGGGTGAAGGAACTAGACGAGGCCCGCGCCGAGATCGAGCGGTTGACGGCTGAGGTCGATGAGCTGCGGGGGAAGTACATCAGCCTATTGGAGACATGGGAAACCGACCGCGCCACGATCACACGGCTAGTCGATGACCGCGATAAGGGCGACGCGCAACTCCGCGCGCACATCCGCGAGGGGCGGCTGCCGTGACGACACTTATCGGCCGCGGGCAGGCTGAGTTTGCGATTGAACTAGACGCCTACAAGGAGCATCTTCTCAAGATTGGCTACCCGGCAGGTGAGGTGACGCTGATGATCATCGGCTTCAGCGCTGGCTGGGTAGCGCACAGAGATGTGGTGCCACCTCGCACGCGGCCGCAGGGCCTCCTGCAGATCGTACCGGGCACGTTCGCGGCCATGGTGAGCGACCTCGCGGCGGTTCGTGACAAGGCAGACGCAGCGATGGAGCCGCCGTCATGATCCACGGACTACGACGAGGACTGGCGGCCATGAATGATGGCCACTGACAACAACGCCGCGCCGGGTGTTGCGTGGATCGGTGAGCACGGCCCGGAGAAGGTGCTGTTCCTCCGCGGCGGCGAGACTGTCATCCCGAACAGCGTAGGCGGCAAGACTGTCATCCCGCATAGCGACGGGGAGGCGCTGAACGATGGCGACTGACCTCCCCGGCCTGTGCGTCGACTACCCCAACCCCGACCTGTGGTTCGCCGGCGGCAGTGCCCGGTCCGGCGCCATCCGCAAGGCCATCCGCATTTGTGGCAACTGCCCGTGCCGGCTCGCCTGCCTTGAGTACGTCACCGAGACCGAGCTGTCCATCCCCGGCGCGTATGGGCACCGGTACGGCGTGGCCGGTGGGCTGACCGCGCGACAGCGGAAACTCGCACGGAAGGCGGCGGCATGATGGGCGAAACGTGTTATGCCACAGGGGGTTTGGGTGCAGTGAATGGGTGGTCGGCGCGGTATGATATGAGGGCAAAGACGAACCGCCCGACGCGTGAACGCCGGACGGTTCTGAGCATCCCGTCCGCTTCAATCGGAAAGGAGGCCGTTGACTCATGCTAGAGCCAATCGCCCCAGAGCAGAACCCCAACCATGAACTTTGCGCCCACTGTGGCTTCGAGGCGCTCGGCTACGCAACCGTCACCAATCCACCCGGGCAGACCGTGAGGGTTTGCCACCACGAGAAGCGTGACTGCTACGCCGACATCACCGTCTGGGGCGCAACGCTCGGGAAACGCTGCTCGGGTTCCCGTCATGGTTGCGGCGCCTGATGCCGTGGTTCATGGTTGACGACAAACTCCACAGCCACAAGAAGCGGCTACGCGCTGGCATTGAGGCGATGGGTCTCTGGTGTGTCGCGGGCTCATGGGCTGCCGATCAGTTGGCAGACGGATTCGTGCCTGATTATGTGGCCCGAGGACTCGACCCGAAAGCTGAACGCCACGCGTGCGCTCTCGTTAATGCCGGGCTGTGGGAAGTGGCAGAGAAAGACGGCGAGCGTGGCTGGCAGTTCCATGAGTGGTTCCAACGCCAACCGTCACGTAAAGAGGTCGAAGCGAAGCGCGCCGTAGCGACAGAGAAGAAGCGTCGGCAACGTCATGGAGCATCGGGACAATTCGAGTCGTCCCCCGACCTGTCCCCTGGGGACTCCCCTAGGGACAACACGCGCCGTCCCCCAGGGAGTCCCCCCGTACCCAGCCCAGCCCAGCCCAGCCCTACCAATAAAGACCTTGTTGAGACTTCTCATCAATCGTCTAGTTACGTACCGCTCAAGGCGGTGAACGGCTGATGCCAATATCGAAATCCCAAGGCGAGGCACTGACCGCGCTCCTGCACCAACTCCGCAAGGACTGGGGCACCGCAGGAATCGCCGCCGCCATCCGTAAGGCATCCCTACTCGGCTCCGCTGCTGAGGTCGCCGTGGCTGCCTGTCGCTGCGCTGCCGACCCCGCCATGCGAACCCCGTTCCTGATCGCCGAGCCAGGGCCGCATTGGCAGGGCACGGCAGCCGGGAAGCGACAAGCACCGACCATGTGCCACACCCACCCAGCACACAAAGCCGGCGCGTGCCCCGTATGCGTCAAGGCTGCCGTACCCAAGCCCGCGAGTTGCGTCGTGCCACGTCGCACGGTCGAGATCGAGGCGTCATGAACCACACCCACGACCCTCGCTGCAACCAGCCCGCCTGCCACTGCCCCGGCGCGACCTTCGACGACATCGCGGTCGTCCGGCTCGTCAGTGGCACGCGGGTCGTATCCACCATGGCCGAACGCATCGCCGCCGTGGACGTGCTCACCGCGCGAGGCAGGTCAGCGTCATGGATCGCCGCGGCGTTACACGTGGCCGAACGCTCGGTGTGCCGGTATCGGGTACTCAACCGCAACAAACGAAAGGCAGCAGCATGAGGATCCTCGCCATCGACCCCGGCAACACCGAAAGCGGTTATGCCGTCATCGACGTCGCGACGTGTCGACCCTGGCGTGTTGGCAAGGTCAGCAACGATGACCTGAGGGCGACGATCACCAATGGATCACTCCTCGTCGGCGTCAATCAAGTCTCCATCGAGATGGTCGCGTCCTATGGAATGGCAGTTGGTGCCTCAGTCTTCGAGACGTGCGTGTGGATCGGCCGCTTCTTCGAGGTTGTGTATCAGGATTTCAACACCGACCTGGTCTACCGGCGTGACGTGAAGCTCCACCACTGCCACAGCGCCAAAGCCAAGGACGCCAACATCAGCCAAGCCTTGATTGACAGGTTCGCGTCCGGCGTGCCCAATCACGGCAAGGGCAGCAAGGCCGCGCCCGGTTGGTTCTACGGCTTCAAGGCTGACATCTGGCAGGCCTACGCCTTGGCTGTCCTGACCGCAGACAGGGTGGCCTGATGAGTGACTTGACCAACCTCGGCACGTGGCGCCGCGCTAGGTCGCTCGACCGTGAAGTCGACGGAGAAGAGCGCCGCCTCTGGGTCCAGATCGCCGAGGAGATCGACGCCTACCTTGGCATCCACGACGCTGACGAACCCGGCCTGTTCGACAGGAGGGCGTGATGGACCTTCCCGGCCTCGAAGATCTGCTGACCTCGTTCACGGTCGCCATACGAGGGCAGATCAAGGCCGAGAAGACGCTCAGGCGCGTGGCTGAGCTGGCCGACCTCGCAGACCGCGATGGGTTGGACATCAGTTCCGCAGACATCCGCATTGCAATCAATCTGGAGGAGCAATGACGATCATCGAGCGATTCAAGGCTTGGCTCATCGAGCGCCACGCCTTGGCTGTCCGGCGCCACTCGGGCGCACAGAGCACGAAAGGGAGCAAATGAGCGACAACATCTGCAGTTGTGGTGGCCCGCTGCCGTGTCCCCAAAGGGCTGCCATCGAGCGCGCCTCCGCCTCCGCGCACTACGGCGTCGAGGCCAACGGCGGGCCCACTGAGGGTCGCAAGGCGCGTTGGCTCGATGCACTGACCCTGCCAGTGGGGAACAGGACGATGGAGCAGCACCGCGTGGAGACTGTGAGCCGGGCCATAGCCCTCGCTGACATCGAGGGCGCTGCACTGTGGGAGCGGCTTAAGAGAGCGCGCCTCGAAGCCGAGCGGCTGAAGGCTGAGCGCGACCAAGAGTGCGCTCACACTGCACTGTCGCTGATCTACCTCAGAGAGCGCGACGAAGCCCGCGCCGAGGTTGAGCGGTTGACGGCTGAGGTTGAGCGGGTGAAGAACCTCGTGTGTGATCGCGAGGACATCATCATCGAGCGTGACGCCACGATTGAGCGGGTGAAGGATGCGTGTGATCGGAGAAGCAGACTGCTCGACGAAACACTGAATGGGCGCAACGAAGCGCGCGCCGCAATCAGGCGCGTCAGGGCGGTGATGGATGACGTTCCGGGCCGCCATGGCTGGATCACAGTCTTCAAGGTCCGCGCCGCGCTCGACGCTCCAACGGAATCCGCCGAACTGGCAGCGTGCCAGGATCGACACCCTGCCGGCAAGTACCTGCCCACGTTCATGAACGAGGTGCCCAACCTCGACGCGAGTTGGGATGCCACTTGCGGACACTGCGTTGGGATCCAGGCGGCGTTCGATCGGCGGGCGGAATGAGGCGCGCCAAACGGATGGCGTTCCTGCACGTGCGCCTCACGCTGCGAGTCACAATGGACCTCGCCGCGGCCATCGTCCTGGCCTGTGACGCCGCGCTGGCAGGGATGGATGGGTGGGAGGAGCAGTGAGCGACGACCCTGCCGCCCAGATCCGCAAGGCCCTGGCTGACATCGAGAGGCATTACGACGACACCCTGGACCCTGCACGACGCGCATCAGGTAGCCATGTCCTGACAAGCATCGTGGACGCGCCATTGCCAATCAGCGCAGACATCCTCGACAAGCGGGCACACTGCCGGGCCAGGATGACGTACTGGTGCATCGTGGTCATCAGGGATCGCGATCTGCACACCGAGCGGCTTAGTGGCTTTGACGTGCCGGCGATGGCTGATCTACTGCGCCGGCACAGTGACTGGCTAGGCGAGCAGGATGGACTGATCGACAGGCTTGGCAGAGTCCAGCACCCAGCGAGCGAACTTGAGCAATGCGCCTCTGATCTGCGAGGAATTGCCGCGCCATATCGCCGTGACTGGCACCCGCTCGGCACATGCCCGCTTGAGGTCGACAGCGAGGATGGTCCCGTGATCTGCGGTGGTCAGGTGCGCGCCTATCCCGATAAGGACCCGTTCTGCGATACATGCGGCACTGTGGCTGTGACGTCATGGTGGGAGAAGGTCATGTTCGATGACCCCGAACTCACGCGGCTACTGACGGCGGCCGAGTTGGTGCTGTTCGTGCACAATCAGTTCGGCAAGGTCGTGACTGAGGTCTGTATCAGGCAGTGGATCAAGCGCGGCATCATCACCAGGGCAGGCAGCGACGACAAGGGCAGGACGTTGTTCGACAAGGGCGCCGTGGCATACGCGATCGAACGACGGAAGATCCTCGCATGACACGCCGAGCGTTATATGTGCGAATGTCAGCGTGTCGGTGTACTGTGACAAGCGGGACGTTCCTTGTCCCCTGGCACAGATCGAGCATCGCTCTCTGTGCCGCTTCCATTCTCCCCTCTCGATGCTGCTGGACTGACGCCACACACGCCACGAGCGCACACAGTCAGCTACCCAGCACGAGAGGGTCAAGTCCCGTCAAGGTGCGGAGGCGTCATGTCGAACACCTACAAGACCGACCCATTCTGGGTGCAGTTGGCGAACGGATACCACCGATCCGAGCCCTTCCACATCACAGTGGGTGAGCATGATTGCGACCTACCAGAGAAGCCGATCCGAACGTTCACGCACTGCCACTGGAGTTTTATCTACATGGGCAAGCGAGTCTGTTCTTGCTGGCTCTGTCACGGCTCCTACTTCGCTGGTGAGCGCAAGCGCGAACGGCAGCGCGGCAAGTCACAGATCCGCGAGCAATCCAAAGATCTACACAACCCACGAACTGACTGCCCAGTGTGTGGGGAAAGCATCTTCGACCGTACTCATTACGGCTGCTGATATGACCACGACCATGCTCGACCCACGCCTCGCACTGTGCGACAGACGCGCCTGCCTCATGGTCACCATCACCCAGCAACGTGCCGCGTTCAAGGCGATGTGCGGATGCCCGCGATGTGGAGATGCTGAAGCGCGCGAACAGCTGGCCGGGCAGATCCACAAGAACCGCCTGGAGCTGGACGACATCACCGACGCGATCACTGATGGGTGCGCATGAACGACGATGGCCGCGAAGCGATGCGCGATGCGATCACTCAAGTCTTCGCAGACCATGCAGACCATCCCTCAGACCGAGGCATCATTACGGGGTTTATCGTCATAGCCGAAGTTGTGGGCGCTGACGGCGATCCGTGGCTCAAGCGCATCAGCGACGACGGCCCAATGTGGCGCACGGTCGGGATGCTCACCTCAGTCAACGACGACTTACGGCAAGCGCTGCGCAACAGCGACCCCGACGACTAGGAGAACTCATGCTCACCCTGATCTTGCTCATCATCGCTGCAGTGTGCTTCGCCCTTGCCACGTTCAATGTGGCTACCCGAGTCAACCTCGTGGCGCTCGGGTTGTTCGCCTCTGTGCTCATCTTCCTCATCCCTTCATTGACGAAACGCTAGGAGGCTGACATGGCAGGCAAGAAGCCGAACACAGGTACACCCAAGGACAAGCGTCTCGCAGGACGCGGCATGAAGCCCGGACCCAAGCCGATGACGCCCAAGAAGGCGTGCAAGTAACTCACCCGTTCGGTCCATGTAATTCCCGACCGAACAGTGCCATGATGTGAACATGAGCCGTGACTACAGCACGATCACATGGGGTCTCGCACTGATCGTTGGCGCACTGTTCCTAAACTGGCAGCAGTCCATCCCGTGGGCACTGGCAGCAGCGGGCAGCGTCGCTGTCGTGGCTGGTCTCGTTAAGGCGCTGCCTGTTTGGTTGGCACATGACATGCCAGTTAGTAGCAGGTCACGCTGACAGTGAGGTAGACGCATGGCGTGGGATCAGAAGCGACGAATGCCAAGCGACTACATCGACCCACACAAGGCAGCACGCATCCTTGCTGCGCACGCTGGCATCTGCTGGCTATGCGGACATGGTGATGCGTACCAGGTCGACCATGTAATTGCATGGGCAGAGTGGACACGTACTGATCTGTCAGTGCATGACGCATCTAACCTCGCTCCTGCTCATGGCGCACCATGCCCAACGTGTGGACTCAACTGTCATGCAGACAAGAGCAAGGCAGAGGCGGCACGTGGCAGTACACGCCATGCATCACGTGGCAAGAGACCAGTCGAGATACATCCTGGTCTGATCTAACTCAACACATAGATGCATGTGTCATGTATCTATTATATGTATCACGTACACATACACACATCATCATGCATTAGACGCATGTGTTATGTATCTATGCATCATGCATTAGATGTACGCATGTAATACATGCACATGCATTGTGTACATACACATACACATAGTACATACACATAGTACATACATACACATAGTACATAGTACATAGTACTACATCATGTATGTACTACATCGTAATATACATTACATACATACATTACATACATCATGTACTAACACACACATGATCGATCAATCAACTAACGTGCAATCAATCAACACAGCATCATAGATAGTCGTGACCACGCCGACCTTCGCCGATGCGATCCTCTCCTTGGACACCCCCACAGATGACACCCCCACGAGTCGACGTGAGTGTCACATCATCGCGTCACATCATCGCATCGTGTTAGGTGAGGCTCACCTAGGTAAGGGGGGCCTACCCCCTCCCCCCAAAGGGTAAGGGGCGACTCGGTTAGCAGACGCCAGCCTGCGTGCGCCATCTGGCTGTTTTTTAGGAGAGCATTACCTTAGTGCGTCCGTTTGATCGTGCCCTGGTGGCACGCACCGACCCTGGAGGTCACCGTCATGGCTCGTCTACAGATCGTCACCCTGCCGACCATCACGATCGAGGTCGTGCAATGAGCCTCGCTCCCAATTACTCAGTCCCTGAGAACGTCTCCCCGTTCAAGCACCTGCCCATGTTGGCGTTGTGCTCGCATTGTGGTGAGCCGTTTGATCGCATCGCCGCTCAGACAGTCGCGTGGCCGGACGGTCGCACATGCGAGGGCTTGTGTGACCGCTGCGCGGTTCGCCTCGTCCGGCATTTCAGCGTGGGCATCACCGGACGTCAGGCAGGTGTCTGATGACCACCCCGAAAGCACCCGTAGGTCTCGGCAAGGCCGGCAAGGCTCAGTGGTCGACTATCGCTGGGTCGTACAAGCTGCGCCCGGATGAGTTGACGGTCCTTGAGGATGTGTGCCGGACTGCGGACATGCTCACCTTGCTGACTGAGGCGTGGGTCGCTGCCGAGAGTCCGATGACGACCAAGGGCAGCATGGGGCAGTTGGTGATCCATCCGTTGATTGCGGAGATGGACAAGCACCGCAAGTCTCGTGCCGCGTTCTTGAAGCAGCTGGCGTTGCCTAATGGTGACGAGGCTGTCCCTGCGATGAACCAGCATCGTTCGGCCGCGGTCAAAAAGTGGTCAGACCGGGGCGCGTGATGACCGGCATGGACGCGCTCATTGCCCGCAGCCTGACGGACGGCGCGATGTACATCGTGGCCGAGTCCGAGCGTCACCCCGGCCAGCACCCGCGCACCTACACGCCGTCGCAGTTCCTTGAGGTCGAGGGTGAGCGGTTCCACCGCGTCTACGTGACCGAGCGGGCCACCATCTGTGAGGACTGGCCACGCATGTACCACACGCTGATGACCACTCGTGAACTGAGTGCGCCGGGTAGTGGGCGCCTCTGCTTCGTGGTCGAACGTCGTGGCGCGTAGCCTCGCTGCCTCCCAGACCCGCACCGATGAGTCCGAGATCCGCAAGATCATCGGCTGGTACGAGGACCAACTAGAGCGTGCGGCACCGCCTACTGGCCTTGAGTGGGAGCCGGTCAAGATCGGCCCGACGTGGCGCTATGAAAACGGTTGGATTCTGCCCGCGGTGACGTTGGGGTGGCGCAACCTCGCCTGGACTGGGATGCGTCTGACAGCGCCCAAAGGTGGCCCGTGGACGTACACGCTGGAGCAGGCGCGGTTCGTCCTCTGGCAGGACGCTCTTGATCCTGAGACCGGCGAGTTTCTGTATCCCACAGCTGTCCTGCAGCGGCTCAAAGGTTGGGGCAAGGACCCGCTCGCAGTGGCGTTGTCCACGACGGACATCTGCTCAGAGGATGCCGTGTTCGATCACTGGCGCGGCGATGTTCCGGTTGGGAAGCAGACCCCGCAGGCTTACGTGCAGATCGTCGGTGTGGCACAGGACCAGATCAAGCGAAACACCATGCCGCTGTTCAACGTCCTCATCCCGAAAGAGACGAAGACGAAGTATGGGATCCAGGTCGGCAAACTCGACGTGTGGGCTCGCGGCGACACGGCTCACATTGAGGCGTCGACGTCGTCTGCTCTGTCGATCGAGGGGCCGCGCCCGACGCGGGTCATCCGCAATGAGACGCAGAACTGGATCGAAGCCAACGACGGGCACACCCTTGCAGGAACGATCGAGGGCAACCTTGCGAAGGACTCGACGGGTGCGGCTCGGTTGCTCGACATCTGCAACGCGTACCGCGACGGTGAGGACTCGGTTGGGCAGCGTGCCCGTGAGGCGTACAACGCGACAGTGGGCACGCGATGCAAGGCTCACGCGGGTCTTGCGGACTGGCCGGCGTGTCTGGACTGTCAGCCGCCCAAGTCTGCCGAGTTCGGGATGCTTTACGACTCATTGGAGGCTCCTCCCGAGGCTCCACTAACCATCGAAGCCGCGCCGTCAGTGGTTGAGGCGATTCGCGGTGACTCGGTGTGGCTGAACGTTCGGCGCATCTTGAACTCGATCAAGAACCCCACGAACTCGGCTAATGAAAGCCGGCGCAAGTGGTACAACCAGATCAACGCCGCTGAAGACGCGTGGTGTGACCCGAAGGACGTTGCGGCAGGCAAGCGCGACTATGGACTCGATGACGGCGACGCGGTTGTCCTGTTCGGGGATGGGTCGAAGTCGGATGATGCGACCGGCCTTTTGGCCGTGCGGATCTCGGACGGTCACGCTCAGGTGCTGCACGTGCAGCAGCCGAAGAAGGGTCAGATCGTCAACCGGGACGCCTATGACCTCGCAGTCATCGCGGCGGACGAGAAGTTCAAGGTGATGGCGTTCTGGTTCGACCCGTCGCACCTGAAGGACGACGATGCCGACGAAGACAACCGGTTCTGGTGGCCGCTCGTAGATAAGTGGTCCAAGCGGTACGGCAAGCGGCTGAAGTGCTGGCCGGTGAAGTCCGGTAACCGGATGCACGCGGTGGCGTTCGATATGGCCCTTGAGGTCAACCAGAAGACGTTTGTCGAGGGCGTCGAGCAGTGCCTGACCGAGTTGAACGACGCGCACAAAGACCCGACGAACGCGATCGTGACATTCATGGCGTCGTCGTGGCTTGAGGATCACCTGACGAACGCGAAGGCGGCGCCGGGCAAGCACGGGATTTCAGTCCGCAAGGACAACCGCGAGTCGAAGCACAAAATCGATTTGGCCGTCTGTCTCATCGGCGGCCGGATGCTGCGCCGTATCTACCTGCTGCAAACCAAGAAGGGCACGCCCGGCAAGGGTCGGGTGATCCTCTTGGGCGACTAACGGAAGGGGTGTGGGATGGCCGGTTTCATCGATTGGGTTGCACCGATGTTCTACCCGACCAGCATTCCAACCCTGCCGCTGCTGACCCTGTCTGAGGACGAGCGTCGGTTGATTGCGCTGCTGCAGTATCGGCAGCAGCATGACCGCAGCAACATGGAACTGTGCAAGTCGTACTTCAAGGGCGCGCAGGCCATCGACAATCTCAAGATGGCCGTGCCTGATGAGATCGCCGCGGTTCTCCGTACCCTCGTGGGCTGGCCTCGTCTCGCGGTGAACCCGTATGTGGAGCGTCTTGCCTTTGACGGGTTCCGCCTCCCTGGCGAGACTGACATCAACCAGGACCTTCAGGACGTCTGTACCGACAACGGTTTGGCCGCCGAGCAGAATTTGGCGTACAAGGATGCCTTGACGATGGGCCGAGGCTACTGGGTTGGTGGCTCACCTGATGAGTCTGGGTACTCACCCAAGATCACTGTCGAGTCGCCGTTGAATATGGGCGTCCTGTGGGACCTGAATGGCATCAGCGCGAAGTCCGCCATCCAGTCGTACATGGTCGACAACCAGTGCCATTCGGTGGTCTTGATGCGGGGACTCACGCTTGAGGTCGCGCAGGACGAGAACCTGATATGGCAGTTGGTGAATCGTGATGCCCACGGTTTCGACTTTGTGCCGGTCGTGCGTATGGCGAATGATCCTGAGACGGAAAACCGTGACGGGAACTCTGCGATCACTCCCGAGTTGATGTCCATCGTCGATGGCGCCTGCCGTACTCTGCTCGGCCTTGAGGTTGCGCGAGAGCTCTACTCGGCCCCGCGTGTTGCGATCATTGGCGCAGCGTTGGAGAGCTTCCAGAACGCGGACGGCACGAAGCGTTCTCAGTGGGACACGTACATCCACAAACTGCTCGGCCTTGAACGCGACGAGGACGGCAACCTGCCGACGATCCAGCAGCTTTCGTCGTATGACCCTGCCACGTTTACGAAATTGATCGAGATGTACGCCTCTCAGGCAGCGGGCATCATGGCCGCGCAGCCTCAGGAGTTGGGTCTCTACACGCAGGGCAACCCGGTCTCGGCTGACGCATACGACGGCTTGGACTTGACGCGGAACCGGCGCGCCGAACTGATGCAGGACTACTTCGCCACCCCGTTGGTTCGTGTGATGCAGATGGCCATGCGCTTCCAGAACAACGGCGTCTTGCCTGAGCAGTTCCGCCGTATCGAGGTTGACTGGCGCTCGGTCCGCCACCTTTCTCTGGCCCAGGCCGCTGACCCGCTTAGCAAACTCATCGCCTCCAACTCCATTCCTCCTCGCTCTGATGTGACGCTCAAGGCTGCCGGCTTCACAGCCGTGCAACGCCAGCAGATGCAGCAGGACTGGAACGAGGCAGACGCGCAGGCGGCCCTGAAGCAGATCGCAGACAGCCTGGCGGCCAACGCAGCCCGCACGCCGAACGGAGCACCCGATGGCAACAACCCAGGCGCCACCCCGGCCAGCGGAAGCGCACCAAGTGGGACAGTCGGCACTGGTGGCGCTAATTCCAGCGCTGCTGCGTCAGGCGTGGCCGCTGCTTGACCTGCATGACCTCAAGGGCACGATGCCGGCGTTCACGGCCGCGGTTCGGGCCATCGTGCAGCGGTACGGGCAGGCATCGGCAGCCGGTGCGCTGTCCTACTACAAGACCGAGCGCGCAGCGGCCAAGGTGCCCGGTCGTCCGTCGCTGAAACTGGCTCCGTCGCCTGCGGATTCGGTGATCGAGTCGGCGGTCTCATGGGCGACGACGGACCTGTATGGCCCGGTCACCACAGAGACCACCGATGCGGCGATGAAACAACTCGACGAGTCGGTGTCGCAACTGGTCCTAGACCAGGGCCGTGACACGATCATCGGCGCAGTCCAGCAGGACAAGTACGCACGCGCGTGGGTGCGGGTCACCTCTCCCGGCGCGTGTTCGTTCTGTCAGATGCTGGCGTTGCGTGGCGCGGTCTACAGGGACGCGCGCGCAGCGGGCAAGGGCTCGAAGGGCAAGAGCGGCACGGCGTTCGCGGGTGGTGGGCTCGACTTCAAGGTCCACGACAACTGCCGGTGCCATGCCGAGCCCGTCTTCACCGCCTACGAGCCGAGCGCGCACATGCGCGAGATGCAGGCGCTCTGGAAAGACTCGACCAAGGGCCGCAGCGGCAACGACGCTCGCAACGCTTTCCGGCAGGCCGTAGAGGGTCGCCCTGTGACGGGCACGACCGGCGCCAAGGCAGCCAAGCATGTGGTCGGCGGCACGAGCATGGACCGCCCGCAGATCGAGTTCTTGCTCAAGCAAGCACGCGGGCTGAAAGACAGTCCGTGGCGCACAAGCCAGATTGCACGGCTGAGCAAACTGCTCGCCGGCAAGTGAAAGCCTCCCGGCTGGTCCGGGGATGTTCCACCCAATCAATCGTCCCTGGAGGACACAGTCATGGCCGAAGTAGAGACCGAAGGAACCGCGGCGGATGCCGCTAACGCTGGTGAGTCCGAGACTGAAGCGGTAGAGCCCGCCGATCTTGAGGGATACCAGCAGCTCGTCGAGAAACTCCGTGGCGATGTCAAGACACTGAAATCGTCGGATCGCAAGCCTCAGGACGAGCGAGACAAGAGCATGATCGCGAAGCTCAAGGGTCAGATCAAGGATTATGAGCCGAAGGTCGCCGAGTATGACCGCCTCACGGAGGCATCCAAGACTGCGGAGGAACGCGCCCAAGGGCTCGCCACTGCCGCCGAGGAACGGGCAAGCAAACTGCTCACCCGTGCCGTCACCGCTGAGGTCAAGGTGCTGGCAGCGCAGGGTTTCGCTGACCCTGAAGACGCCGCCGCATTCCTTGACTTGTCCAAGTACGCCACCTCTGACGGTGACGTGGACACGGAGGCCGTGAGGACCGACCTTGCCGACCTGCTGGCCCGCAAGCCTCACCTCGGTAAGTCCCCCGGCTCACGTCTGCCCGCACCGAACCCCGCGCAGGGGTCGAGCGGCAACGGCCCTGCCGGGCTCACGCCCGACGACGAGTACGAACTTTTCTATCCCACCCCAAGAAAGTGAGGGCCATCTAATGGCCGAGTACCTCCCCCTCTACAAGCCAGGTCAGGCGCTGACCCTGAAGGCATCCGCCGTGACCGTTGCAGGACAGGTTGTCATGGTGACCGGCGTCAACACGGTCGGCCCATGTGCCGCCGCATCTGTCAAGGTCGTCGGTGTTGCCGGGTTCGACGCGGCAATCAACGACTACGTGACGGTCTATGCCGGCGGTGTGCAGGTCTGCACCGCGTCGGGTGGGATCACCGCAGGTGATCCGGTCGTCGCCGGTGCCGCCGGGACCGTCGTGTCCTCCGCAGTCCCGCCCCTTGGGCAGCGGGTCGGTGTTGCGCTGAACACTGCGGTCGATACCGCCAAGGTTCGCGTCCTGTTCACCTGACGTTGGTCAGAACAGATTTCCCCCCAGTTCGTTCAGGAGATGGCGTGTTCGCCTCTCCGTTGATAGTCAGAGGTGATTCACATCAGTACTTACCCACCCGCACCGGCGACGTATTCGGATCCGAACGTCACCGCATCCCGGTTCCTCAAGGCCCCCGAGTTTGTCGCTCGCCGGCTCCAGACCCTCGGTGATCTCCGCTACGTCGGCCCGTTGCTGCTGACCGGCCGCATGGAGACCACTGGCGGCGCCATCGGCTACGAGCAGGTTGAGGGCATCTTCGCTGATGCCGCGTCCGAGGTTGTCTCTCCTGGTGCCGAGTACACCATCACCACGGTTGGGGACGGCGCTGCCGGTCTCGCCAAGGTGACCAAATGGGGCAAGGACACCCTCATCACCGATGAGTCGATCAAGCGCCGCAACATGGACCCGGTCAACAAGGGCATGTTGAAGCTGGTCAACTCAGCTGCTGTTGCCATCGACGCGTCCGTGATCTCGGTGGTTGCTTCGGCGATCACCGCGACCCGCGCCGCGGTGGAGAAGTGGGACGGGTCGGGCAATACCCCGGTCATCCTGCAGGACATCCTGCGCGCCAAGGCCGACATCCGCAGTCTGAACCTCGGTTATGAGCCGAACGCTCTGCTCGTGGACGACTCGACCTGGGCGTACCTCGCTTCGGACGCGGTCATCTCGGCCGCGATGCAACGGGAGTCGACGCTGAACCCGATCTACACGGGTCGGTTCTCCGTCCTCGCGGGCCTGCTCGTCATCCCCGCACCGGCGGCGAACCTGCCTGCTGGTGTTGGCACGAACGCTTGGGTCCTCGACTCCAGCCAACTGGGTTTCATCGCCACTGAGAACCTCGGTGGTGGTTACCAGTCCGCTGGCGAACTGGTCGAGTCCAAGGTCATGCGCGTGGACGAGAACGACGCATGGCGTCTGCGCGCCCGCGCGAACTTCGTCCCCGTGGTCACTGACGCCGGCGCCGGGTTCAAGATCTCGGGCGTCGCCTAATGGCTGCAGTAAAGCCCGCCGGCGGCACCAAGGTGTTTCGGGTGACTGCGATGTTGGTGACCGTCAAGGACTCCAACGGCACACCGCGCTACCTCGGCCGGGGCGATCTGATCCCCGACGGCACAAAGCAGGAGTCGATCGACCACCTGGTCGACCTCGGCTACGCGGCCGAAGAGAAGTAACCCAGTGGTACACGCCGAGAGGAGAAGTCGGACATGACTGCACCGATAGCAGTTCCGTCCGATCTCGGCGTGTACTTGGGCGATGAGGCGATTGACCTCGTCCGGGCCACGTTGATTCTTGCGCAGGCGCAACTCCTGTGCGAGACGATCGTGTCGCCCATCCCTGAAACTGCTGCGCCCATCGTCTTGGGTGTGGCGGCTCGGGCGTACAACAACGTCACGTCCGCTCACTCAGTGGGCATCGGATCCGCGAACATCGCCTACGGTTCGCAGGGGGCCAATGTGGGCATCGGCGGGATGTACCTGTCCCGCTCGGACAAGTCCACCCTGCGCAGGCTCGCGGGCAGCGCTGGCGCGTTCAGTATCGACCTGCTGCCCGACCCGTGGCCACCCGTGGTCACATGAGCGCCATCTCGGTGTTCTTCATCCACACGGCGACCGTGGAGACGTTCACAGGCACTGGTGCCTACGGTGACGCCTACGCCGCCCCCGTGGTCGTCAAGGGCTTCCTCGATGACGGCGTTGTCCTGGTCCGCACGGGCACGAGTGAGCAACAGGAGCAGAAGTCGATCTTCTACGCGCCGCTGACGTTCGTCTATCAGGGCGTTCAGTACGTCTCCTGGGACGTGTTCATGCCCGACTCGCAGGTCACAGTCAACGGCCGCGCCTGTCATGTGTCGGAGAGACGAAGCCGTGACGGTGGCTCGCTCGGGCTGCCTGACCATATCGAAGTGGATTTGATTTAGGCGTGTTTGGCCCATCGGCGCATCTTGGCATCGTGGACGTTGCGGCCGTGGGCGATCGAACTCCACAAGCCGAGCGGCCAGAAGAACACCCAGAGGGTGACGCGCCCGAGGAACGTAAGAACGGCCCACGAGACCAAGAGTGCGAAGAGCAGCACGGCCCACGTGACCTTGGAGATAAATACCAGTGCGACCCACCACCATCCGAAGAGTATCCAGTAGATGAGTCCGTGGGCTGTGCGCGCTGGCGCCGTGTATGTGCTCATGTCCCCAATATGCACCCTGGGAGGTTGATCTGATGGGCATGGACCTCGAAGACATCCTGGCCAAGGTCCACTCCAGCGTCGAGGACGCCCTGGCCGAAGGCGCGCAGATCATCCTTGACCGCTCCACCGAGCTGGTGCCCAAAGAATCCGGCGACCTCGCGGCATCCGGCTCGGTCAACAAAGGCGCGGCCGGGACGAACACCGTGGCCATCAAGTACGACTCGGTGTACGCCCACTACATCCATGAGTCCATGGAATTCGAGCACCCTCACGGCGGCGGCCCGAAATTCTTGGAACTCGCCATGAATGAAAAAAGTGAGGCTGCCATCAACAAAGCGGGCGAAGTCATTCGGACGGTGCTGGGAACATGACCGCCGGCTTTGAGACCAACCTGTTGACGGGCATCGCCCACCTCCTCGCAGACGCCAACCTCGGAACGTGGCGCGACACCGGCATCTACGCCGCAACCGAGACCGGCATCATCCTCGACACTGTTCCCGCCACCCCGGACCGGGTCATCACCCTGACCGATTACGTCGTTTCCGACGACCCGACCCTGTCTGACTCCATCATCGGCGTGCAGGTCCGCACCCGGTGGGGCGGCGCAGACCCGCGCCCCGTCAAAGACCTCGACGGCGGGATCTTCAACGCACTACACGGCCTCGAAGGCGTAACCCTGACCGGTGGCGTCAGGGTCGTGTCCTGTTTCCGACGCTCTGGCACATCCATGGGTCAGGACATTTCCAACCGGTGGGGCCGATCCTCCAACTTCTATGCCACCGTCCACCGCCCCAGCACGAACCGCACCTAACCCGCTCATCCCCTGCAACACCCGCACTGAAGGAGAAACATCATGACCGCAACAACCAAGGTCCAACTCGGTGCGGCAACCACCGTCCGCAAGTGGTACGTGGATGTCAACACCGGCACCCTGGCCGACCCCGTATGGACGGGCGTGTTCGGCGTCAGCAACTTCAAGCCGAGCCTGTCCCCGACGTGGAAGGACACCTCGGACTTTGACTCTGGCGGGGACGAGTCGTCCACGTCCACCTCCCGCAAGTGGGAACTCGACTTCAAGGTCGAGCGCAAGACCCAGGCATCCGACCCCACCGCCTACGACCCAGGCCAGGAGGCGCTGCGTCTGCGCGCGGAGCACATCGGGCTGCTGAACAGCATCGGGGTCCGGTTCTACGAGATGGAGCCTGGTGGCCCCCGCATCGAGGCGTTCCAGGGCCAAGCGGGTGTCGAGTGGTCCCCCGATGGTGGGGCCATGGCGGACACGGACGGCGTGTCCGTGAAGCTCATCGGGCAGGGCAGCCGCACCGCCATCACCCACCCTGACACCGTCGCAAGCGTGCCCGTGATCTACTCGTTCGCCCCGATCACCGGCCCTGCTGCCGGCGGGACCTTGGTGACCATCCACGGCGTCGGGTTCACCGGCGCCGTCGCGGTCGGAGTCACGGGTGTGAAGTTCGGTGCGAACAACGCGACCAGCTTCGCGTTTGTCGACGACGACACGATCGTCGCGATCGCACCCGCTCACGCCGCCGGGGCTGTGGCCGTCATCGTGACGAACGCGACCGGCCCGTCCATCACGGGTGGCACCTTCACCTACGTCTGATAGGGCGTCCAGCAGTCGTGGCGCGGGCACCGTGGCTGTCGTTGCCCGCGCCACTTAACAGCCAAACAGCCAACAGCCAAAGGAGACAGCCATGGCAAAACTCGATCTGACCGGGTACCTCGAAGACGACTCCGTCGAGGTACCCGGCATCCCCTCCAAAGCCCACCCGGATGGCAAGACGTACCGGTTCGCCTCCCCTGACGCCAAGACCGGCCTGTTCTTGGCGTCCCTGGCCAACCTTGCCGTCAAGGCCCGCTTGGGTGCCGACATTGGTGAGCAGGCTGCCGCCCTGGAGCTGGACGACAACCAGGAACGCGACCTGATGCGGGACGTCATGGGCGCCACCCTGGACGAACTCACCGCTGACGGGGCGTCGTGGGTGCGTATCCAGAAGCTGAACCGGTACCTGTTCATCCATTTCGCGATGGGTGAGGACGCAGCTGTGGGGTTGCAACGGTCGGGGGAAGCCCCGGCCCCGGCGAACAGGGCGGCACGCCGGGCAGTCAAGAAGCCGACCCCGGTGAAGTCCGCAACGCCGCGGGTCTCCCGCGCTGGATCGACGACCCGCAAGAAGGCGGCGGCCAAGGCCAAGGCCTGACCTGGGGCGACATCCTGGGCCAGTGGGCGCTGATCGAGTGCGACCTGGCCGACCGCGGCATCGACGTCGGTGACCCGGCGCTGATGTCGTCCCGCTCGTGGCGGTGGTTGCGGGTCCGCATCCTGGGCTTGCTCGACGCAGCCCCGCAGTATGTGCCGCTCCCTGATGGGTCGGTGCGGATCATGCCCGGGTCCCGTCTCGGCCGGCACTTCCAAGAGGACTGAGAAGGGGTGCAGCGATGAGCCTAAACGTCGGCGATCTCGTCGGGTATCTGCGCCTCGACATAAGCAATTTTGAGACGAACATCACCAAGGCTCAGGGGCTGGCCGACAAACTTGACGGCAAGAACGTCAACGTCCAGGTCAAGGTCGACACGGCTGGCGCTGAAACGAAACTCGCCGCGGTTGCTGCGTCTGAGGACAAGGTTGGCGGCTCGTCCAAGGGCGCGTCAGGTGCTCTGACCTCGGTCGAGTCAGCGGCCCGGAAGTTGGCGGACGCCTCTAGCGTTGCGAACATCGCGCAACTGCGTTTGAGCGAGGTGCAGGGTTCGGGCACAGCCAAGGCGTCGTCATTGGCCAGCGCCCATCAGTCGCTGACGAAGGCCCAGCGCGACTTGAGCGATGTGATGAAATCCTCTACGCCAGAGGTCATCCGCGCTGCGGAGGCGATGAAACCTCTTGACGACGCGGACAAGAAGGTCGCCTCGTCCAGCAAGGACGCGGGCAACGGCATGGGCCTGCTGTCCATGGCCATTGTCGGGCTTGGTCCTGCGATCGTCCCCCTGGCTGCCGGTGCCGCCGGCCTCGCTGTGGGCTTCGGCGCAATGGGCGCGGCTGGCGTGCTGGCCATCGTCGGTATCTCGCAGCAGATGAAGGCCGGGACGCCGCTGGGTGCTGCGTATAGCGCAACGATGGGAACCCTCAAGGGCGACCTGACTACTCTCGGGGCCACTGCTGCCGCTGGCGTCCTGGCGCCGTTCCAGAAGGAGGTCGCCACCCTTCAGGGCCAGATGCCCGCGCTCAACAGCATCATCGGTGAGTTCTCTGTCATCACGGGCAAGACCGCTGGCAACCTGATGAACGGGCTCGTCGCGGCGTTCATCGCCCTTGAGCCCCTGGCCCGCGACGTCGGCGTGTACGTCCTGGATCTGTCGAGCAAGTTCTCCACCCTGATGTCAGGCTCTGGCGTCACCACGTTCGGTGACTACATCCGCTCGGTGTTCCCTCAGGTGATGCAGGCTGTCGAGTCCGTCGTCGGCGCCGCTATCCGCCTGGTCGCTGCTCTGGCCCCGCTCGGCCTCGGCACGCTGTCGATGCTCAAGGTATTCGCGGATGTCATCAACGCCCTGCCTGTGGACGTTCTGTCCAACCTGGCAACCGTCGCAGTCTCGGTCTTCATCGGGTTCAAGTCCTACGGGCTGCTCTCCGCCGGCGTCACCGCACTGGGCACCGCACTGGAGTTCGTGGGCGTCTCGGCTGAGACCGCCGCCACAGGGCTGGCCGTGCTGAACATCGCCGCCGGGGTCATCGCGGCAGTGCTCGCTGTCATGGTGTTCGCATTCACCGCGAACGCCAATGCGACCAGAGAGAACCAGCAAGCGGTCAACGACTACACGGACGCCCTGATCCGCAGCAATGGTGCGATTGACGCGAACGTGCGCGAACTAGCGTTCAAGAAACTCTCGGACTCTGGCGCTATCGATGACGCTAGGGCTCTCGGCCTGAACCTGTCTCTGGTCACTGACGCCATGCTGGGCAACGTCCCCGCGTCGCGGGCGGTCGGTGCACAGATGGCTGCGATGACTACGGGTTCGCATGATAGCGGTGCAGCCTTCCTCACCCAGCAGACTCACATCAACAACCTGGCATCCGCACTCGGCACGAGCACCGCACAGTTCGGGACCGCCACGCAGGCGCAAAAGGACCACGCCGCAGCGATGGCGACGAGCACCGCCGCAGTCACCCCCGCCACAGCCGCACAGGATGCTCTCGCGGCCAGGGTTGGGACGACATCCGCAGCGCTGGCGCTCGCCGCGACGGCGCAGCAGAAGACCGCTGACAAGACCGCCCTTGCCACCGCGCAGATGTACCTGGAGAACGACGCCGCAGGGCTGCTCAAGCAGGCACTGGACATCCTCAACAACAAGGCGCTGTCGCTGGCGGAGGCGCAGACTGCTGATGCTGTCGCCACGAACGCCGCCGCCGCCGCGCTCAAGGCCAACGGGACTGCGATCCAGGGCAACAGCGACGCCGCGCTCAAGAATCAGCAGGCGCTGCAGCAGAAGGCGGAGGCGAGCCAGCGTGAGGCTGAGGCTGTCGGCAAGGCCACGGGCAGCACCGTCGAGGCGACTAAGGCATACGGGGCTTCCAAGACCGCCCTGGAGGGCACGCTGCGGGCGCAGGGATTGCTAACCCCGGCTGTGCAGGCGTATATCGACAAGCTCTACGACGTCAAGAACCTGAAACTGGAGCCGACCCCGCTGGATGTGAACACGGCCGCTGCGGACAAGAACATAGCAGCGATGCAGGACCGCATCACCGCGATCAAGCAAGGTAAGGCTCCCGGGCTGGACGCTGACTCTGCTGCAGGAAAAGCGACGATCGCCGCTCTGCAGAAGGGCATCGACAACATCAAGCAGGGCAAGCCTCCGGGTGTGACTGCCGACATCACGCCTGGGCAAGCGCAGATCCTGGCGTACCAGAAGGCCATCGACGCGATCAAGCAGAAGTTGGCCACCGGACTGGACGCCAACCCGAAGGCCGCAGAGCTCCAGATCGTTGACATGCAGAACAAGATCGACGCCATCAAGCAGAAGCTGGCCACCGGACTGAACGCCAATAATGCACCTGGCCTGGGCGCGGTCAACTCATTGCAGGCGGCGATCACCGGGATGCACCAGGGTTCGCTTCCTGGGTTGGACGCCAATGCTGCACCTGGAAAGGGCGCGGTCAACTCGCTGCAGGCGGCGATCACTGGACTCACTGGCAAGACCGTCGATGTCGTGATCCAGTACACCGCCAACGGCGTGAACCTCACCACGCCTTCCAGTGTCGGTCGCTCGGCTACTGGTGGCCCGATCAGCGGGGCGGGCACTGGGACCTCTGACTCGATCCTGCAGTTGGTGTCCAACGGCGAGCATGTCCTGACCGCTGCCGACGTGGTGGCCGCGGGTGGGCACGGTGCGATCATGGACTGGCGCAAGTCGCTGCACGGGTATGCCCAAGGTGGGCCGATCATCCTCACCATGCCGAGCGCGTCCGACATAAACGCGGCCTACAGCACGGGTGCCAACAATGGCGCCACGTACTTCCCGCCACCACTACCGCCGGTCGGCGGTGGCAGCGGTGGTGGCAGTGGCGCCGCTCAGTGGTCCTCGATGGTGTCGCAAATCCTGGCGATGCTGGGGCAACCTGCGAGCAGCCTCGCTGGCAACCTCCGCCGCATCAATCTGGAATCGGGCGGCAACCCGAACGCCATCAACCTGACCGACTCCAACGCGACCGTCCTACACACCCCATCTCAGGGATTAATGCAAACGATCCCCTCGACGTTCGCCGCTTATGCGGGACCGTATGTCGGCCGTGGCATCACTGACCCGTTCGCCAACATCTACGCCGGCGACGCCTACGCCATCGCCCGTTACGGCTCTGTTGCGGCGATCGACCCGCTGGTCCACCCTGGCGGCTACGCCAACGGCACCAACAACGCAGCCCCCGGGTATGCATGGGTCGGTGAGCGCGGCAAGGAACTCGTGCACTTCGGTGGCCACGAGCAGGTCACCCCGAACAACATGCTGGGCGGCGCTGACATGTCCGGTGTGCGTGCCGACCTGGCCGAGCAGACCCAGATCCTGCGATCCCTCGTCCCTGGATTCAGTGCCGCCCTCGACACGCAGACCACCAGGCAGCAGACGATGCAGCGGCAGATGGCGAGGGCCTGATGACCACTGTTTTCGTTGCGTTCGCAGGGACATGGCTCACAGACCCGACCGACCCGACTGTGAGCCTGCAGTTATACAAGACTGACAGGACCGAGCAGGACGGCCTTGACGCAACCGTGCGGACCTATGCAGGCGGACGTCGCCGGATCATCTCCACCCCCGCAGACGCCCGGTCATCAGCGCTGACCTTCCAGCGCGCGTCAGGTGCCGACGTCGAGGTGCTGCGAGCATGGCGCGGCCGGCTCCTACTGATGCGCGACGGTTTTGGCTGGCGTCGTTGGGGAATGTTTGCCAGCATCGCCCCGACGTCGATCAACCAGGGCGTGGGACAGGAACTGCTTTACAGCGTGGCGTTGACATGGTTGGACTCTGACCACAGCGAGGCCGTCTAGTGCAGCCCCTGACCGCGGCCCCGCGCGATGGCTTCACGGCCGCCCAGGTCACCGCCCTGCTCGTGGCGCCCGATCTGTCGGTGGACTACGGCGCGGACCTGCTGGACGCGGGCCTCAACTTCGTGGACGACCTGAAGCCCGACATCTCTGGCGGCAACGTCAAGCGTGACAACTACGCACCCGTTCACGGCACCCTCGAAAACCTGACGATCAGCCGCTTGCTGGCGTGGGGCAAAGACCGGGTGCGTCCGTACATGCTCATGTCCAGCCCGACTGCCGGCGTGAGCGGATGTCGTTTCAACCAGGGCGTCTACCTGCTGATGACCCCCGACACCCAACTTGAGGAGACACCCCAGAGTTGGAAGGTCCAGGGTTACGACCAGTTGCACGTCTTACAGGACTCAGTCGGAGATTCCTACAGCGTGCTCGCAGGTGCGAACGTCTTGGCCGCTGTCCGCACGGCACTGACCGCTGCGGGGATCACCGGTCCGGTGCTGCTGGACACGGCAGCGGCGGCCAAGGTGTTGGCCACCGTGATGACGTGGCCCCTGACGTCGTCCGAGTCCCCCACGTGGCTGAAGGTCATCAACGACCTGCTGGCCAGCATCTCCTACAGAGGCATTTGGTGTGACCCTGATGGCGCCTTCTGCTCAGGACCCTACGTTGTTCCGGCCGATCGCCCGAGCGAATGGACGTTCAAGGTCGGCGACCTGGTCACGGGCATCGTCGCCCCACAGAGGACCGTCACGAACGACCTTTGGGGCGTGCCGAACTGGTGGCGCTTCATCGCCAACGGGCTCACCGTGCCGCCCGTAGAACTCGTCCCGGGCGTGTCCACCAACAACGGCATGTATACCAGGTCGAACGCCTCCACTGGACTGTCCTCACAGGCCTCGGTGGGCCGCACAGTCCATGCCGCGCCCGTATTCCTCGACGCCGTGGACGACGCCAGCCTGAAAGCGCAGGGTGACGCAATGGTCGCGACCGCGACACGGGTCAGCGAGGTCATCACCGCGAAACTCTCACCCTTCCCGATCGCCTGGCATTTCGATGTCGGCACCTGGTCGGACGCGGCGCTCGGTGCGGATCGCAAAGTGCAGTGTCGCTCCTGGGATCTGCCTCTGGACGGCTCGGACATGACCTACATTTTGGAGACTGTCTGATGGCTGAGCCCGGATCGGTCCACGCCCTGGCACCCCTGACGGTGCAGCTCGACTCATCCACGACGCCCCAGCCCGCGATCAATATGTCGAGCGTCACCCTGGTGGTCGCTGACCGTGTCGACGTCGAACCTGTCGGCAGTCCCACCAAGCAACTGCACGTCCTCGGCGTCGATCGCTCCAGTGTCCCGTCTGGCGTGATCTGGGCGTTCGGCGGTGCCACCGCGCCCGTTGGTTGGCTGATCTGTGACGGCTCGGCGATAAGCCGATCGACCTATGCGGCACTGTTCGCCGCCATCGGCACCGCTCACGGCGTGGGCGATGGCAGCACCACGTTCAACATCCCCCCTCCGGGCAGGGTTCCGGTCGGCAAGGACGCGAGCCAGACCGAGTTTGCCACGCTCGGCCAGACCGGCGGCGCGAAAACCCACTTGCTGACCACGGCCGAGATCCCGAGCCACAACCACACGCAGGACGCGCATGGGCACACGCAGGATGCGCATGGGCACACCGACACCGGTCACAACCACGGCAGCGGAACCATCCACAGCGGCAGCAGCGGATATGCCCACGTCCCTGATCCTGGATCGTGGTCCTTCGGCAGTCTGGGAGCACTGTCCACAGGCGCTGCTGCCATCTCGTCCACCACCGCGACGAACCAGGCCACCACCGCGACGAACCAAGCCGCTGGTGGCGGCACCGCGCACCCGATCTTGACTCCGTACTTCGTCGTCAACTTCATCGTGAAGACATGACGACCGTCACGACGTTCTCGTACACGGGCGCGGTCCAGGACTACACCGTGCCGGCGGGCATCTACTCCATCCAGATCGAGTGGTGGGGCGCCCATGGCGGCACCGTTGCCAGCGATGGTGGCAACGGCGGTTACACCAAAGGTCTGTTCAACACCACACCAGGGACCGTCCTGCACAACTACGTCGGCGGCGCCAATGGGTGGAATGGCGGCGGCGACGGCGGGACCGGCGCCATTAACGGAGGCGGCGCGTCTGACACGCGCGTGGGTGGCACGACGCTGGCCAAACGCATTGGTGTCGCTGGCGGCGGCGGCGGGTGGGGCACCGGGTGGTACGAGGGCGGCTACGGCGGCGGCTGGCACGGCCAGACTGGCAGCGGCGGCGGCGGGACGGGAGGAACCCAGACCACTGGCTACGCCCCTGGCGGCGGCGGCTCTGGCGGAGGCGGCGGTGGCGGCGGCGGCGGCGGGTGGTGGGGCGGCGGCGGCGGCGGGGTCGGCGGCTTGTGGTACGGCGCCAGCGGCGGCGGCGGGTCAGGCAACACTGGCACCCTGACCTCGGCATCGATGCTCAACGGTGTCCGCACGGGTGACGGCCAGATTGTCATCACGTCCTTCCACCAGCCCAACTTGGCTCCCACACTGCTCGGTCCACCCAACAGCGGCTACGCGATCGCGTCTGTCGTCAACGCTTTCACGTGGGCGTTCAACGGCGACACCCAGACCAGCGCTGACTTCCGCTGGAAACCATCCGGGGGCAGTTGGACAACAGTCACGGGCGTTGCGACCACAGTGAAGTCGCACAACGTTGCGGGCGGCACGTTCACGGCTGGCCAGGTCATCGAGTGGCAGGTACTCACCTACGACTCTCTGAGTCTGGCGAGTCCCTGGTCGGCATCCAGCTTCGTCACCATCATCACGGCGTTGCCCGCGCCGACGATCACGATCCCGGCATCCGGGGCGATGGTCTACACGACACCTGCCGACGTCGAGTGGACGCTACCGACTGGGTACAGCAGCGATGCCTACCGGGTGCAACGTTGCGACTCCGCAGCAGGCACCGGCGTCGTGTACTACGACAGCGGTGTCGTGACCGTGACCGAGCTGGCCGCGAGCGTCCCGATCGATGTGATAGCCGGTCGCACCGACTACCTGAGGGTCGCCTACCGCTATTACGGGCACTGGAGCCCGTTCGGCACCAGCAGTTTCCTCGATGAGTTCGGTCCACCGCACACCCCCGTGGTGGTCTGTGTCGCGGACTCGGCAACAGCATCAGTTGCTGTGACGATCACCAACGCGCCAGGATCGAGCGGCTACGCGGACACTGTGGCGGTCAGCCTGTACCGCACCGGTATTGACGGCGTGTCGATTCCGATTGCCACCATGCTGGCGCCGAACACGGTCTTTGTCGACGACCTGCCTGGCGCCGGACTCATCGAGTACGAGGCTGTCGCCTGGGCAGCAAGCGGCGCGTCCGCCTCTAGCTCCGTCACGCCCACTGGTCCCGGAGGATCACCCGGAACCGGCGTGTACTCAGACATTTACTCAGACACCTACTGACGGGAAGAGGCGCGACGATGAGCGGTGGACTAACGGGGGCGCATGTCGCCGGGGAAACTGGTGAGGTCGGCGACGAGAACCTTCGGGACACTGCCATCAACGACTCGCTGCGAAGGTCACTGAACCTCTCCGACCTCACCAACTCGGCCACCGCACGAGCGAGCCTTGCGCTGGGCAATGCGGCGACCAAGAACGTCGGAACCACGGCGGGCACCGTTGCCGCGGGCGATGACTCGCGGCTTACTGGTGGAGGCGGGGGCGCGGTCTCCTCTGTCGCAGGCCGTACCGGGGCCGTAGTTCTGTCCAACACCGACGTCTCTGGGTTAGGAACCGCTGCCACCAAGGCCGTCGGCACCACGGCGGGCACCGTTGCAGCGGGTAATGACTCACGGTTCGGCAGTGGTGGCAGCAGCAGCACTGTATTTAACGTCCAGGATTATGGGGCAGTAGGTGACGGTGGGACCAGCGACTCCACTGGAATCCAAGCGGCTATCGCTGCCCTCCAGGGGGCATCCGTTACTGCTGGGGTCACAGGTGGACGGTTGTATTTTCCGCCCGGCGAATACCTCATCAACGCCACCCTCAACCTTCACCGATTTGCGGGTGAACTGATCGGCTGCGGGGTGAGCAACCCGCCAAACTACTCGGCAAGCCCCGGCCAAGGCACAGTCCTACGCTGGACCGGCTCTGCCGGGTCACCGATGTTTCATTTGCAGGACTATGAAATGGTCACATTTGATGGTCTTCGGCTGGAGGGCAAGGATTCGGCCATCCCTTCCTACCTCATCGATTCGTATGAGGGTGCGTCGGATGGAGCGGGCACAGGTGCTCAACTTCGGGTCCACCGGTGTGCGCTGGGCACATGGCCATGGTCCTCAATCGGGACGAATGTGGGCAAGGCTGCCGTCGCGATCGGGTTCACTGGCACAAACGGGAACAACGACCAGTTCCACATCAGCGACACCCTGATCCTAGGCTGCCCGATTGGCATCGACCTACCCAACGCTCAATCAATCTGGGGCGACATCACCGACGTTGTATTCGGGTCCTGCACCACTGCGGGGATCTACACCAACGCAGGGTTCGAAGCCCACAACCTCCAGTTCGATGACTGCGCCGTCGACATCAAAACCTACGGTGCTTATGGCACGCCGCGGATCAATGTGCATGGCTGGTACTCAGAAAGGGCGCTGCGCATCTTCGACGCCACCACCTCCCTCGCTGAGCTCAACGTGTTCGGTGGTCACTGGACCCTCGGTGGTGGTGGCGCGATGACCGGCAACATCTTCCTGAATCACACGGCCCTGACAGGTGGCGCCCAGGTCAACTTGAACGGTGTTTGCATCGTTAATCAACTAGGTTCGTGGCCCGACATTTCGGTAACTGGCGCGGGCGGCGGAATCACGGGTTTGTTTCGGATGGTCGGCTGTGTCCATGACGGGATGGCAGTCGGTGACCTGCTCCTGACGAACGCCAGCGGTAACACCAACGGCGTGAACGTCGTCATCGATGACGCGCAACTGCAGACCCGCCAATTCCTTGGGTCTGGTGTCGCCCTGAATGGCGGCCTTGTGACGAGCCACCTACCCACATAGATGCCCGGTTAACCACCAACCCAATTGAGGGGATGACATGCCAGCAGAGACCGCCCAGCAAGCATTCATTCGTGGCTACGAGTCGGGTCGAGTCAATACGAGGCTCGACGGGCACGACGCTCAGCTCAAGGAGATGACCAACACCCTCACCAAGGTGGTCGACATCGAGGCGCAGCTGACGCTGACGGTGGCCTCGCTTGGGAAGGATGCCCTGGCCCGGGACGACAAGGCAGTCGCCTTGGCCCTCGCTCTCAAGGAGGCAGTCGAGGAACGCCGGAACAAAGAAACCGAACGGTGGACGCCGAAATCACAACTGATCGCCGTCGGCGTTTTCCTTGTTGCCGTCATCGGCGTCTGGATTCAGTGGAAGATCGCGAACGCCTGATGAAACAACAGGAGGACTTGCCATGACCATCATCGACGGAGTGCCGTTCCTGGCCTCGCCCAACCACACGGCGGGCCGTCAGGGCAGCGCCATTACCGACATCGTCATCCACTGGATGGACGGCACGCTGGCGAACACCGATCAGGAGTTCCTCAACGGCGGCCGTAAGGTGTCGGCTCACTACGGCATCGAGAACGGCGTGATCCACCAGTACGTCGCGCTCGCGGATACCGCATGGCACGCTGGCGACTGGGCAGAGAACTGCCGCAGCATCGGCATCGAGCACAGCGCAGCCCCGGGCCGCGACGCTACGCCGGCCACCATCGCCACGAGCGTCGCCGTCATCGTTGCGCTCGCCCGGAAGTACGGCATCGACCCCTCACACATCTACCCGCATAACAAGTTCTTCGGCACGCAGTGCCCCGGCACGCTGCCCCTTGCCGCAATGGTCGCGCAGGTTCGGGCGCAGCTCGGGAAGCCGGTGCCGCCCAGCCCGACACCGCCCGCACCTTCCGGCAAGCCCGCCTACCCCGGCTACCCCACGTCGCTCAGTTCCTACGGCGACTACGTGACCCGGATGATCCAGACCCGGCTCAAGGCGCTGAACTACCCGGTCGTTGTCGATGGCGTTTTTGGTAACGACACCGCCAAATGGACGGGCTTGTTTCAGAGTCGCCACGCCTGCGCCGCTGATGGCGTCGTTGGCCCTGCCACATGGGCCGCACTGTTCGCCTGACACCAACCCCAAGCAAGGAGAACACCATGTCCAAGATCAACGTGTACGCCAAGGCCATCATCGCGGGCATCGTCGCGGGGCTCGGCAGCCTGCAGGTCGCCAACGCTGACGGCAAGATCACCGCCGCTGAGTGGATCCAGATCGCGTCCGTCGTTGTCGCGGCGCTCGGGTTTACCTGGGCCGTGCCCAACAGCGTCGCACCCGCCGCCACGCCTCCCGTACCACCCGTCGCCGGCTAGTCCGTGCCATGCCTGGGGACGCACGACCCCGCTTCAGGATCCACCTCAACGACTCGCTACGACCGAGCCCGGACCAGCAGCTAACCCTGGAGTTCGCCTTCGTCTCCTGGCACGACAGCTGCAAGGACTTGTACAGCATCAACCGCTGCTGCCGCCGCGCCAAAGGTCACCCCGGCGAGCACGGCAGCGGCTTCGGTGCCAACCGGCTCAGGTGGCCGTGATGAATGACCCAATCGTCCGCCGCTCCCTGCTCGTGCTCGCCCTCGGGATCGCCCTGATCCTGCTGTCCATCGCCCTCGCACCACCCGTCTAAGGAGAACCCATGCCTGCCCAGCTGTATGAGGTGCGGATCACCGCATCCGGGACCGTCCGTGACGCTGACGGCAACGTCATCAGCGAGCAGCCCATCGAAGCCATCACCGTCCTCACCGAGGACGAAGTTCATGCACTCACCCAAGGAGAAAAGTCATGACCGTTGGACTAGCAGCAGCAGCCGTCAATGGCTGGTTGGATGGAACGTTCGCAACCGCAACGCAGTACGTCAAACTGCACACCGCCGACCCGGGCTCGGCAGGCGCGACCGCTGCCGCTGTCGGCTCGACTGTCCGCGTGAACGCCACGATGGGCGCTGCTGCGGCAGGGGCCAAGGCGATGACGTCGATGGGCAGCACCTGGACCAACGGCGGCACGTCCGAGACCCTCTCGCACCTGTCCCTGTGGACCGCTTCGACGGCGGGCACCTTCAACGGCTCCGCAGCGCTGACCTCTCCGCAGGCGTGGGTGTCGACGAACACATTCACCTTGTCCTCGCTGAGCATCGCAATCACCCCGATCGCTGCGTAAGCCGTTGGTGAAGGGCGCCGAACCGTCTAGTGATCGGGGGATGACGTGAGTACGACCTCTGCTCTGTGGGCGTCAGGCACCCCGGCCACCAGCGGCACGACCTGGGCCAACCCGACGTACGCGACGGCGGCGAACAATGCCGCCTTCGCTACCTACACCACGAGCACCAGCGCCGCAGTCGGCTACATCGGCTGCTCCGGCTACGGGGCGCAGGTTGCTGTCGGGTCGGCGCCGGCGTCGGTGGACTCGGTAGCGGTTACGGTCTACGGCTACATCAACAACGCGACCCGCTGGACGAGCATGACCGTAGGTCTGTTCGACGGGGCCACGCAGGTCGGCTCAAGCCAGACCATGACCCTGACCACGACCTCGACCAACTCTCAGGCGTTCACGTTCACGGGCGTCACGTGGGCGAACCTCGCCAACCTCACGATCCGGGTCACGGGCACACATTCCGGCACGTCGTCGGGCATCATGTCCGTGGACGCGGTGAAGTGCGTGGTCGCCTACACCCCTCAACCCAGCGGTGCCGCCGCCCTGGCCGCGACAGTGGCGATCACCGCCTCCGGTGTCACCAACGTGCTCACCAACGGGTGTCCTAACCCGAAATTGGATGTGGACGCGACCGGATGGAGCGGTGGCACGCGGGTTGCCCAGGGTGCAGGGTGGGCCTTCCAGGTGGACCTGTCTGCCGCCTATCTTTATTCCCCGATCGCTTCAAGCACTGTGGGGCAGTGCTACTCAGCGTCGATCGTCGTGTCTGGACCGGCTGGGCGGACCGTGGAAGTTATTGTTCAAGGCACCGGGCCGTTCACGGATTATAACGTTTACACCCTGACCGGCACCCCACAGACCATCACCGCGACGAGTACGGACCCCGGCCCTGCGACTAGCCCACGCATAGTGGTGATCGCCACCGCTACTGGTGGCGCGTGGACTACCGGGCAAATGCTGACCGCCACAGACGCACTGCTCGAACAGGTCAGTGGGGTAGGGGTCGATGCAGGTCCCTACTTCGATGGCGACACCACCACCACCTCCACAGATGTCTACGCATGGACTGGCACGGCTGGCGCGTCCACCTCCACCGACACCTACACGGCATCTAGTGGCCCCGCTGGTGATGCTTCCCTGACCTCGACCGTCGCCACGACGACCGCTGGCGTTGTCGGGAAACTGACCGGCGCGGCATTGGCCGCAACGGTGGCGATCGTTACCGCTGGTGTCGTCGGGCTCGGCACAGGCGCGAGCATCCCGGCAACAGCCACGATCACGGCAGCAGGGACCGTTGCCGGCGCAGGCGTCAGCTCGGGTGCAACGATCCCCTCCACGGTTGCCGTCACCGCAGCGGGCGTGGCGGGAACCTTGACCGGGTCAGCCCTGGCCAGTACCGCAGCGACCACGGCTGCTGGCACGGTCGGGCGCTCCACTGGCTCCACGCTCATCGGCACTGCCACCATCAACGCATCCGGTTCAACGGGCCTTGGCACAGGTTCAACCCTGCCCGTCACCGCAAGCATCACAGCGGCAGGTGTCACTGGGGTCAGCACAGGTGCGTCCCTGGCTGGCACGGCCACCGCCACCGCGACAGGTGCCACTGGACGCAACACTGGGGCCAGCGCACCGGCTACGGTCACCATCACGACTGCTGGCACGACAGGCACCACCACCAGCGTCAGCATCCCGGTCACCGTCACGATCGTGGCAGCGGGCACCGTCTCGGGTGCTGCATCCAGTTCCGGCGCGAGCATCCCTGCCACCGCGACCACGACAGCCGCCGGCATCGTCGGCGTATCAAGTGGCTCAACCTTGCCCGCCACTGTCGGCATCGTCTCATCCGGCGTCGTCGGACGTTCGACCGGCGCCACAGTGCCAGCCGTAGCCACGATCACCGCCGCAGGGACAGTCACCTCGGGCATCAGTTCGGGTGCGAGTATCCCCCTGGTGGCCACCACTACCGCGGCGGGTGTCGTCGGCAGATCCACTGACGCGACCCTCGCCGCCACTGTCGGAGTCATCTCCGCTGGCACGATCGGGCAGTCCACCGGGGCCAGCGCGCCAACCACCGCCACCGTCACAGCCGCGGGCACGGCCGGGGTCGCAACAGGCACAAGCCTGCCGGTCATGGTGGCCACCACGGCAGACGGCGCTGTCGGCCAGTCCACTGGGGCGTCCCTCGCCTCGACGGCTACGGTCACGGCGACCGGGACCGTGGCCAGCGGCGCCCCATGGGTCGACATCACCGTCACCGGCCACCTCGACCCCCGCCGCTGGGCCGCCACCCTGCCCGACCGCGCCAAGACAGGCACGCTCGCACCACGACGATGGGAAGGCACGCTATGAGCACCGACTATCCACGCGAGTCTGTCGAGTTCCAACCCGTGACTGTCACCGTCGACGGCACGCCCGTCACCACTGGCGTGCAGTTCTGCATCACGGCCCACGGCGGCCGACCAGTGACATGGGTGGCGCCGACCACCCTCGACGGGAAGATCGGCGTCATGGTCACCGGCCTCACCCCTGGCCTCTACGACATCTGGGCGCAGATCACGTCAAGCCCCGAGATCCCAGTCATCGACTGCGGCATCATCTCCATCACCTGAGAGGCACAATCGTGACCATTCCAGCAGGCGTCGCCACCGTCACCGTCACCGGCACCGAGGGTGCTGGTGGTGTCGCGGCTGTCGGGTGGATCGAACTCGCCCCCAGTGTCCCTGTCGCCTATGTGGGACCGAGTTGGGTGAACAGTCTGGCGCCGTTCAGCGCGACACTCGTAGGCGGCGCGTGGAGCCTTGTGCTGCCCGCCAACGACGATACGGCAGGGAATCCGACGTCATGGACGTACCGGGTCACGGAGCATTTCGGTGGGGGAAGGCCACCCTTCAACATCGCCATCCTGTCAGCCAACGGGTCGACGCAGGACTACAGCACACTGGTCCCTGCTCCCGCCAGCAGCGGCATAGCAGTTGTCACCGGTCCCACGGGTCCTACTGGTGCCACGGGCGCCACGGGCGCGACGGGTGCAACCGGCCCCTCTGGTGGCCCTACTGGACCAACCGGTGCGACCGGTGCGACAGGTGCGACAGGTGCGACCGGCCCAACCGGGGGGCCGCCCTGGGCACCGACCACGGCGTACACCCTCGGTCAGCAGGTCATGTCCCCGAACAACGACGTCGTGTCCGCGAACGTCGCGCACACCTCTGCGAGCACATTCACCACCACCGAGGCCGGGAAGTGGAACCTAAGTTCCACCTATGTCATCCAGGTGGCTGCGCCTACAGGGGTCGCCGCCACCGATGTGCCGGTCGTCACGGCCGCCCTCTCCGGCCCCGCATTGACCATCCAGTTGCAGGCGGGCACCTACAACATGACCGGCTCAGCCCTGACCGTGCCCGTCAACAAAAACCTGAAAGGGATGGGGCAGACCACCACCATCCTGCAATGGACCACCGACCTCGGCTCAGCGGTGCCCGCCCTCGCCTGCGTAACCGGATGGTCAGGCACCGCATCCACCATCAGCGACCTACACCTACAAGGCCCCGGCGGTGGGGTCATCGGGACACCAGCGGCCCTTATGTACGGGCTGCGAACGGCGCATGCGACCAAAGTCAAGAACGTCTACAGTACGGGCTTCTACGCCGGTGTCGCTATTGACGGCGACCACGAGCACCTGACAGACGTTGCTAGCACATCGAATTGGTACAACGTCTACCACATGTCAAGCGAGACCGGCGGCGACCAGTACTACGACAAATGTATGTTCGCTGGCTGTTTGCGTGCCTCAATCGCAGTCGCGTCGGGCGCAATAATGGACCACGTCACGATCATCAGCACCCACCTTGGGATGGGCCCGGTCGGCATCTTCAAAGAAGGAGCGAATCCCACCTGGTCGTTCCTGGTTGACTGCTCATTCATATGCGTGCCGTTCGAGGGGGTCGGCAACAGCGCCATCCTCGACTCTACTACCAGCGGGTCCCAGCTGTCAGTGTCGGGACTGATGATCGAAGGAGGAGGCATGACCACCTGGGCGGCTGGTTATGACTCATCGCTGCCCTCGGCAGCAGCGGTTGACCTGTGGAGCGGCGGGTGGCTTTCCGTCAGCAATGACGGGTTCTCCATACCGATAGGCGGGTCAGCCGTCTACCGTCAGCGGGGTGGCGGCGCACAAGGCATAGGAGTTAAAACGGACCGCACCCCTGCCGCGTCAGATTTCGTCGGCAGCGTCTGGAGCGGCTACGTCAACCGGCAGGGGTTGACCCTTGCAAGTCCATTTACGGCGCTTCCTACCGCAGACCCCGTCTACCTCTACCAGATGCGGACGCTCCTGGGTAACCACACCACCACGGCCGACAAGTTGTACATCTGTCTCGAATCCGCATCAGGCACCTACTCGTGGGTCCTGATCGCAACAGGCTGACCCCCGCCCATAAGACCCCGGTTATGCCTGCCCCGATCCCCGACCCAAGGAGGCTCATGTTCCACCACCACCACGACTCCTGCCCCGATTGCCAGGACATGCCCGCCTGGGCACGTCATCTCATCACCAGATTGGAAGAAATCATGTCTGCAGACCAGGATCACCTCAACGCCGTCACCACTCGCCTGGAGGCAGCCCTGACCGCCTTCAGCGTCGCGATCGTCCCGCCGACGCCGATCGACTTCGGCGCGCTCGACAATGTCGTGTTGAATGCTGAGGCTGCCGTCGCAGCGCTGCCCGTGGTGCCGCCCGTCGCCTGACCTGACCCCGCACGACAGAAGCCCCCTCGGTCCTCACGGATCGGGGGGGCTTTCCTGCGTATGCGCTTCGAGCGCGACCATGGCGGCCTTCATCGTCGCCGCGTCGGTGCGCATGTAGGACTCCTCCGTCACGGTCACCTGGGCGTGCCCGAGGATGTCGCGGATCACCGTCGTCGCCACCCCCGCGTCACGCAGCAGGGTACCCGTCGTCGTCCTACCCGCCGCGAGCTCAGGCATCGCACCGAGCGGCATCCTCGGGTCGCACACTCCTGCCCGGACCAGGAGATCCTTCCACGCCTGCCAGTCCTGGCGCGGGTCCTTGGCGATCCCGTAGAACACGAACGGCCCGCGGTGCTCGGTCTGCTCCAGCGCGTACCTCATCGGCCCCAACATGGGGATGGTCCTGATGGAGCGCTTACTCTTGGGCGGACCGAGCACCAACCCCTTGCCGGTGATGCGCAGCAATTCGGGCTCGACGTGGATCGTCCCGGCGTCCATGTCTACGTCATCCCAGTGCAGCCCGAGGCATTCCCCCTGGCGCATCCCTAGCAGCAGCGCAGCAACCCAACGCGCAGCCAGCGGGTCACCGTCCAGTGACGCCAACACCTTACGGGCCTGATCGAGCGTGAGCGGCCTCCGGTGGTTGACGCCCACGGGTGGCGGGTCGACGTTCGCGGCCGGGTTGCGGCTGATCCGCCCTTCACGCATGGCGACGACGAGCGCGCGCCTCAGGATGGCGTGAGCCTGCCGGCGCGTGGCGTCTGACTTCCCTGCGTCTTTCATGGCCCGGTACATCGCGCGAACGTGGTCCTCGCTGAGCCTGTCGAGGCGGTATTGGCCGAGGTGGGGGATCAGCCACACGTTGAGGTAGCCGCGGTATCCCTGGATGGTGCGCGGCCGGTTCCTCTCGACCGCGATGGTGTCGAGCCAGTGGTTCAGCCATGCCTCGACGGTGGACGACGACGTGACGCCGCCCGACTTTTCGAGGTCGCGCTTCAGCTTGACGAACTTCGCAGACGCGGCCTTGCGCGTCTTGGCGGACACGGACTTGCGGACCCGCTTGCCGCCTGCCCATCCGAGGTCGACGGTGCCGACCCAGAGGCCGTCACTCTTGCGCTGGGAGAAACTGCCCTCGCCCCGGACTCGGCGGACAGATGTCATGGCTTCCACTCGGGCTGGTAGTCGGTGCTGTCGATGTAGGGCAGCGCGAGGGCGCGCAGCGTCGGGCATGGCAGTTCTCGCAGATCATGCCCACAGAAGTCCGGGTGTTGTCCAGGTTCAGCGCTGTGCAACGCCACGATCTGCCGCTTCGCCTCGCACTCGGCCAGGACGCGGGCGGGGTCCCATTGGGCGATGTGCTCAGCAGGGACTCTGGGCACCATCGCCACCCGCCACTCTTGGCCGGTTACGTCCGTCTGAACGACCCAAGGATCACCGTTACCGTCCTCGACCACAGACCATGAGTCGTGGTCGTAGGCGGCCCGCGCCAGTGCCTCATCCTCAGCGATGCGTGCCAGCAGGAACTCAGTCAGCGTCATGGTTCACTCCTCGTCATCGGGGTGCTTGTGGGATGCACAGACTTCCAGGGTTGCTCCGCACTGGTCTTTGATGATCGTGTGTGTTGACGCAAAGGAGCCAAGAACCCTGCCGCAACCGGGGCAGTGAAGCGGGCCCCCGCCGTCATATTCAATGTAGAAGTTTTGACCGCCTTCAGCGTCGCGATCGCTCACGGATTGGCCTTGAGGTAGGCGATGTGCGACTCAATGAGGCGCGCTCGCTCCTCACTGGCCCGCGTCTGTGCCCGCCACTTGCCTGAGAAGTAACCCAGTGTCCACATGAAGGTGACGCCGAGTATCTGAAACGTAAGGTCGACCAACATTGGAATCTCCCTCTCTCAACTACAGCCTAACTGCAGCCTATCGCAGTCTATCTACAGATACCCACGGATACCCAGCAAGCCTCTGACCTGCGGTTATGCCGTTTCTCATGCTCACCAGTCTACCCCATCAGCGGACTTTTAATCCGTAGGTCGTCGGTTCGAGCCCGACGGGGCCCAC
>Ga0209638_1000159_pt1 | contig 45090 bp, 48 predicted proteins | sample BarGraNGADG00211_FD_184490 | JGI IMG/M metagenome (GOLD analysis project Ga0209638, IMG submission 184490) | Arctic peat soil microbial communities from Barrow, Alaska - Barrow Graham LP Ref core NGADG0002-211 (SPAdes) (version 2) | ecosystem: Environmental > Terrestrial > Soil > Wetlands > Peat...
CCCCGCCGTTCCGGCAGGCGGAGTTCGATCTCATGTACGGGCACGGGATCTCGAAGGAGGGCTCGCTGCTCGACCTCGGCGTCGAGGAGGGCATCGTGAGCAAGTCGGGATCCTGGTTCACCCGTGGAGAAGAGCGCCTCGGCCAGGGTCGCGAGGCCGCCAAGGAGTACCTGCGCGAGCACACCGATACCCGCGACCGGATCGAGAGCGAGATCCGCGAGCGCCTGAACGTCCCTCAGACGAGCGGCTTGAAAGCACCGATAGGCGCCGCTGCCGACGAGACCGCCGAGTAGCCCGTCGACACCGCGGAGACTCACCAAGTGGCGACCGTCACCGACATCCGCAGGTCCGGTCCGGCATTCCGGCGGCGGACGATCGTCCTTGACGGAGAAGGCTGGCGGGATGTTCCCGCCGGCCTTCTCGCCGTACTGGACCTCGAGGTCTCTGCCGAGGTCGATCTGGACGAGCTGGCGGGCCGCATCGAGGCGGCTGAACCCAAACTCGCTCGCGAGCGCGCCATCCGGCTCATCACAGCCAAGGAACGGTCACGAGCCGGCCTTGCAGGCCGGCTCTTGCAGGACGGCTTCAGCCATCAGGTCTCCGAGTCCACGGCCGACGACTTGGTGCGGATAGGGCTCGTCGACGACGAACGCTTCGCCAACGCGCGCGCCCGCACGCTCGCGCGCGCCCGAGGTGCAGGACGCGAACGCATCGCGCGCGAGCTCCGCGACGCAGGCGTCGCGGAGGACCTTGCCGCGGCCGCGCTCGACGACGCACTCGATCCGGAACGGGAGCGCGAGGCGGCCCTCCACCTTGCGCGATCGGCGGCGGCACGTTCCGGCGCCACGGTCGATCGAGTAGCTGCCCGTCTCGTGCGGCGCGGGTACCGTCTGGCGGTCGCGCTCACGGCCGCGCGCCAGGCGCTCGAGGGATCGGGGTACGAGCCGGGGGACAGTACCATGGACCCGGATGCGAACGACGACTGATCCCGGGCAGCGGACTCTCACGCGGCGTGGCGCACGAACCGCCGTCCTTGACCCAACGCCTAGGCCGCCGCTATCCTTGACCTCGGCAAATGTGATCACACCGAGGGGCTGTCGGCCTCACGGTGTTGTGTATGAGGGACCTCGGTCTCGAACGCGGAACATGTGAGGGCGCCCATAGCGCTCTAGCGGCGCATACAGGGCCGCCGATCCCGCATACATGTCGTGTCGCCTTTGCCGGACGCTTCGTCGTCCGGCTTCGTCGTTTCCGGTCACCGCGGATCCCGCGGCACCGGAGCGCCCCTCGCGGGGCGACGGCGGGACCGGCAGCGAGCGCCCACTTGGAAGCTATCGACGGGGCGCACCACCCATACACGCGCCCGAAGGGAGGGACCGCATGCCGGACGTCGTCACCATCGTGATCGTCGCGATCGTCGCCATCGGAGCAGGCGCCCTTCTCGGTTTCTACCTCCGGAAGACCTTCGGAGAGAAGCAGCTCGATGCGGCCCGGTCTTCAGCCGGTCGCATCGTCGCTGACGCCGAGAAGCAGGCAGAGACTCTGCACAAGGAAGCCGTCCTCGAGGCCAAGGACGAGGTGTTCAAGATCCGCGCCGACGCGGAGGCCGACGCCAAGGAGCGCCGTAAGGAGCTCACGGCGCTTGAGACGCGCCTCATGCAGCGCGAGGAGTCGATGGAGCGTCGCGCCGAGTCCTTGGACAAGCGCGAGCACCAGCTCTCGAGCATGCAGGGCCAGCTCGACAAGCGCGACAAGGACCTCGAGGACGCCATCGCCGAGGAGAAAGCCCGCCTGGAATCGCTCGCAGGCATGACCTCCGACGAGGCCAAGCAGGTCCTCCTCAAGCGCATCGAGGAAGACGTCAAGCATGACGCCGCGGCGATGATCCGCGACGTCGAGAACCGCGCCCGTGAGGAGGCGGACAAGAAGGCCCGCAACATCGTGGGCATCGCGATCCAGCGCGTCGCCGCGGACCACACGGCCGAGTCGACCGTCTCCGTCGTGCACATCCCCAGCGACGACATGAAGGGCCGCATCATCGGCCGCGAAGGCCGCAACATCCGCGCCTTCGAGCAGATGACCGGCATCAGCCTCATCATCGACGACACGCCCGAGGCGGTCATCCTGTCGAGCTTCGACCCGGTGCGCCGCGAGATCGGACGGGTCACCCTCGAGTCGCTCCTTGCCGACGGCCGCATCCACCCCGCACGCATCGAGGAGATGTTCGCCAAGGCCGAGAAGCTCGTCGAGCAGCAGGTCCATGAGGCCGGTGAGCAGGCGGTATTCGAGACGCAGATCCACGGGGTCCACGCGGAGCTCGTCCGTACACTCGGCCGTCTGCGCTTCCGTACTTCGTACGGCCAGAACGTGCTCAAGCACTCGCTCGAGGTCAGCTACCTCGCCGGCGTCATGGCCGCGGAGCTGGGTGTCGACGTGAAGCTCGCGAAGCGCGCCGGCCTCCTGCACGACCTGGGCAAGGCGATCGATCACGAGGTCGAAGGTCCGCACGCTCTGATAGGCGCCGAGCTCGCCAAGCGCCTCGGAGAGCACAAGGACGTCGTCCACTGCATCGAAGCGCACCACGGCGACATCGAGCCTTCCACCGTCGAAGCGGTCCTCGTGCAGGCGGCGGACGCGATCTCCGCGTCTCGGCCCGGCGCGCGCCGCGAGACGATCGAGAGCTACATCAAGCGTCTGGAGAAGCTCGAAGAGCTGGCCAGCGCTCACAAGGGAGTCGAGAAGGTCTACGCCATGCAGGCGGGCCGCGAGGTCCGCGTCATGGTGAAGCCCGAATCGATCTCGGACGCGGACTCGGTCATGCTCGCGCGCGACATCGCAAAGGAGATCGAGGAGCAGATGCAGTACCCGGGCCAGATCCGGGTCATGGTCATCCGCGAGAGCCGCGCGATCGACTACGCGAAGTAGACGTCCCTTTCAGAACGGTGGTACCGGAAGGCCGCTCCCACTCGGAGCGGCCTTCGGTGTCGAACGGATCGGTCGTGCGGGAGGTCTACCGGCGGACAACTCGTACAATGGCGAGCATGGAGACAACCTATTCCGAGACTCCCTCGAACCTCAGATCGCGTGGGATGGCGGTGAGGACCGCTTCATCCGAGGACCTCCCCGAGGTCCTGCGGGTGCAGCGCGCTGCCTTCCGCCGCGTGGCGTTGAGTTTCGGCGTCCCTGAGACACGATTGCAGCCGGTGACAGAGACTCTCGAGAAGCTCGAGCAGCTCTTGTCTGGGGGAGTCCGAACGTTCATCGCGGTCGTTCCGGATGGAGGCCACGAGCGCGTCGTCGGCACCGTGCGCGCCACGACCCGCGACGACGGGATCATCGAGATCGGGCGGCTCGCCGTCGATGACGGCTTCACCAGGCGCGGAGTGGCCACCGCGCTCATGGCCGCGCTTGAGGACGCATTCCCGTCGGCGGACCGGTTCGAACTGTTCACCGGCGCCGATGCCGTCGAGCCTCTCGCGCTCTACGCGCGCCTCGGCTATCGGATCTTCCGTCGCGAGCAGTTCGAGTCCTGGAGCATGGTGTGGCTTGGGAAGGAACGCGACGGCGCTACCGCGACCAGCAGCGCCCCGGTAGACTGAGACACATGACTCCCGACGACTCCATGCTCGAATTCGTCTCGTCCGTCTCCGGCGACCAGTACGTCAAGGTCGAGGAGACGCTCGGCGATGGGTTCGTACGTCTCAAGGTCTCCGAGGCCGAGAGGCGTCAGGCCAAGCACGACATCCGGACCTTCGAGGATGTCGTCGTCGAGCTGCTGCGCAACTCGCGCGACGCGCATTCGCGCCGGATCTACGTCGCCAACAGCCGCGAGGGCGATATCCGCACCCTCACGGTCATCGACGACGGCGTCGGAGTGCCGGCCGGGATGCGCGACCGCATCTTCGAGCCGCGCGTCACGAGCAAGCTCGACACGATGGTCATCGACCGCTGGGGCGTCCACGGACGGGGCATGGCCCTGTTCTCCGTCCGCACCAACGTGGAGAGCGCGGAGCTCGTGGCGACCGATCCGCACAAGGGCTCGTCGCTCGTCGTGGTGTCGGACACCTCGAAGCTGCCCGAGAAGGCCGACCAGTCGAAGTGGCCCACCGTTGAGCGCGACCTGGAATCGGGCAAGCTTGTCGTCGCCACAGGACCCCACAACATCGTGCGTCGCGTGGTCGAGTTCGCAGTGGAGCACCCCGACCTAGAGGTGTACCTCGGAACACCGACCGAGATCCTCGCTTCGATCGTCGCTCACGCGCGCGGGCGCCTCGACGCGCGCCAGCTCCTCTTCTGCGACGACCCGATGGAGCTCCCAGTCTGGCTTCGGCCTGCAGTGGCGGGGGACGCAGCGGAGCTCGTATCGCTGTGCGCCGGCATCGGCCTCGTGATCTCAGAGAGGACCGCGCACCGCGTGCTCGGCGGCGAGCTTGAGCCGGTCGACAGCGTGCTCGAGAGCTTGGCTCCCACGCCGGAGCTGGTCGACCCGCGCCGTCCCGACATCTACCGGGACCGCCGTGGGCTCAGGATCGCCGGATCCGACACACGCGAGTTCCAGCGTCGTCTCGAGGAAGCGTTCGATCTCGTCGCGGAGCGGTACTACCTGCATCTGGCGGGGGAGCCCAAGGTGACGGTCGGCAGGGACAGCATCACGGTGAGGTTCCCCGTGGAGAAGGACGACTGAGGCGCGGTCGCGCCGCGGGTGCGACGCACGTTCCTCGACGTCCGCTTGAGCGTGAGAGCCAACTGGGCTTTCGTACGCTATACTGTGGCCGCAGGGTTGGCTTCCAGGGGTCCGTCGCCAGCGTCCTACCACACTCGCAGCCGTCTTCCACACCAGTAATCGCCGCACCGGAGGCAACAATGGAAACCCTCAAGGTGTCCTCGCATTCGAGTCCCAACTCCGTCGCTGGGGCTCTCGCGGGCGTTGTGCGCGAGCAGGGCGCCGTCGAGATGCAGACGGTCGGCGCGGGAGCACTCAACCAGGCGATCAAGGCCATCGCCATCGCCCGCGGATTCCTCGCCCCGTCAGGTATCGACCTCACGTGTGTCCCGGCCTTCGCCGATATCTCGATCAACGGGGAAGAGCGCACGGCGATACGACTCCTCGTCGAGCCCCGGGACATGCACGACCGCTGATCCCCCGCGAAACCCCACCTCTCCGGAGCCTCGAACACGATGCCGGTCGATCTCCACGTGCACACGACCGCCTCGGATGGCGTCCTTACGCCGTCCGAGGTCGTGTGCACGGCTGTCGCCGCGGACCTCTCCGCCATCGCCATCACGGACCACGACACGACGGACGGGCTCGATGAGGCACTCGCCGCGGGAGCAGGCGGCAGGACGGCCGTACTGTCGGGAGTCGAGCTCTCGGTAGACGAGAAGACCGGCAGTGACGTGCACGTCCTAGGGCTGCTCGTGGACCACCGTGATTACGGCCTCGCGGGCGCGCTAGCGGGACTCCGCCTGGAGCGCGAGGAGCGGGCTGCCACGATGGTGGCCGCTCTGGCGGCTGCAGGCCATCCGATCGATCTGGAGTCGGTCAAGGCGATCGCGGGTTCAGGCTCGATAGGCAGGGTGCATGTCGCCCGCGCGCTGGTGGCGGCAGGGAGCGCTCCCTCCATCGAGGCGGCGTTCCGGTTGCTCATCGGCCGCGACGCGCCGTTCTATTTCCGCAAGCGGACCCTTTCCGCTGCAGAGGCGATCGACGCTATCCACGGGGCCGGCGGTGTCGCGGTCCTCGCTCATCCCGGCGTGAGCGGAGAGTCCGCGTTCCCGGTCTTGCTCTCCGCCGGGATCGACGGCATAGAGGCGTTCCACGCCGAGCACTCCGTCGCGGATCAGGAGCGGTTCGCCCGGCTCGCGGCGAAGCACGGGCTGCTCGTCACAGGTGGCTCGGACTTCCATGCGCCCGACGTGCGCAGTGCCCCGATCGGCGGGGGAGGATGCCCCGAGGGAGCGGTCGAGGCGCTCCGCCTGCGGGCGCGGCGGTACCGGTCATGAGGACGTTCCAGGTCCGCACGTTCGGCTGCCAGATGAACAAACATGACTCGGAGCGGATCGCCGGCGTGCTGGCGGCGCGCGGCCTTGAGGAAGCGCCAGAAGGAGAGATCGCGGACGTGATCGTGTTCAACACGTGCTGCGTGCGCGAGAACGCCGACGAACGCCTCTACGGGCAAGTCAGCTCACTGTCCGGCATCCGCCGGGAACGGGGGACGGTGATCGCTGTCGGCGGGTGCATCGGTCAGCGTGATGGCGCAGCCCTCCTTCGGACCCTGCCGCAGATCGACGTGGTCTTCGGCACGCACAACCTCGCGCGATTGCCCGAACTCATCGATGCTGCGATCGACTCACCTCGACCTGTAGTCGAGGTCGAGGACCCGTCCGAAGGCGACTTCACCTCCGACCTGCCCTCGCGACGCGAGCACCCCTGGCACGCCTGGGTCCCCATCGCGGTCGGCTGCGACAACTTCTGCACCTACTGCATCGTACCGTACGTGCGCGGGCGTGAGCGCTCGCGGACGCGCGAGGACGTGGTCAGAGAGGTCCGCGGACTCGTCGCCGAGGGAGTGGTCGAGGTCACGTTGCTCGGCCAGAACGTCAACTCGTACGGACGCGACCTGTACGGTTCTCCGGCCTTCTCCGAGCTCCTGCGCGACGTGGCCGGAACCGGTATCGAGCGGATCCGCTTCACGACCAGCCACCCGAAAGACCTCTCGGAGGAGACGATTGCGGCGATGGCATCGATACCGCAGGTCTGCCGCCATCTCCACCTTCCGCTGCAGTCCGGCTCCGACCGGATACTCAAGGCCATGAACCGCAGCTACACGCAGGCCGACTACCTGGCGCTCGTGTCGCGGTTGTATCAAGCGATTCCCGACCTGGCCCTGACGACGGATGTGATCGTCGGATTCCCCGGCGAGACCGAGGCCGATTTCGACGAGACGATGGACGTCGTCCGGGCCGCGTCCTACGACGCAGCGTTCACCTTCATCTACAGCCCGAGGGCGGGCACGCCCGCGGCCACCATGCCGGGGCAGGTTCCCAGGGACGTGGTCCAGCCCCGCTTCGCCCGCCTCGTCAGCGAGATACAGTCATCCGCCCACGCCAAGAACGTCCCGCTGGTCGGCACGGTGCAGCGCGTCCTTTTCGAGGGGACGAGCAAGCGGGACCCCGGGGTGCTCATGGGACGGACCGGTGGCAACAAGGTCGTCCACGTGAGGTCCGGCGCCGACCTCGCCGGCCGATTCGCGGACGTGCTGGTCGATGACGCACAGACATGGTTCCTGCTGGGTAGTCTCATCTCGAAGGACGATGCCTGACCAAGCGGCGCGCTGCGCTGCCTCATAGGAGGTGCGATCGGCTATGGGATTCGATGTCCTCGGCCTGGTTGCGCCGCATCCTCCGATCATGATCGATGAGGTCGGAGGAGCCGACGCACGGGTGACGGCCGCGTCGGCAGCGGCACTACGGGCCCTCCGGGCCCTTGTGGACCGGTTCAGTCCGGAGACGATCGTCGTCGTCTCCCCGCATGCTCCCGGCTACTGGGACGCGTTCACCGCTGCCGCGGCAGACCGATTCGAGGGGAATCTCGGCCAGTTCCGCGCGCCACAGGTCTCACACGGCGTGCCCGGTGATCCCGAACTCGCACTCGCGATCCTTGAAGAGGCGGCCTCGGCGGGCCTGCCGGCCGTCGCTCGCGAGGACGGGCTGCGCGGCGACACCGCGGTACTCGACCACGGCGTCTTGGTGCCGCTGTACTTCCTGGACCCGCGCTCCGCGTATCCGCTCGTGGTCCTCACGTTCGCGGGCCTGTCCGCCGAGGAGCACGCGGCGTTCGGGAGGGCGGTCTCGCGTGCGGCCGCGCGCATCGGTCGGCGCGTCGCGTTCCTCGCGAGCGGCGATATGAGCCACCGTCTCCTGCCGGCCGCTCCGGCCGGCTACTCGCCGCGGGCACACCTGTTCGATGAGGAAGTCGCGACGCTGCTCGCGCGCGGTGACTTCGCGGGTATCGCGGCCATCGACCCGGGTTTGCGCGAGGACGCGGGCGAGTGCGGATGGCGTTCGCTGCTCATCCTCGGGGGATTCCTCGAGCACGCCGACACCGCTTCCCGTGTGCTGTCCTACGAGGGCCCATGGGGAGTCGGCTACTTGACCGCCGCGTTCGCCCCTGAAGCGGAGCTCGCCGGGCTGCCCGCATACACACCCGCCGCCGGCACGAAGGGCGGCATGCCCGGTAAGGACGCCTCCGAGCCGGTCCGCCTGGCCAGGCAGACTATCGAGGCGTTCGTCCGCACGGGTGCCGCTCCGGATCCGGACCCGCTGAGCGACCCCGCACTGCCCACGCGAGCCGGCGCATTCGTGTCCCTTCACACTCCTGCGGGACTCCGGGGCTGCATCGGCACGATCGGCCCCACCCAGCCGACGCTCGCCGCCGAGATAGTGCACAACTCCGTGTCAGCGGCCTCGCAGGACCCCAGGTTCCCGCCGGTGCGGCCTGACGAGTTGGCCGGGCTCGAGATCACGGTCGACGTGCTCGAGCAGCCGGAACCCGTGTCTTCGATGAGCGAACTGGACCCCAAGGTATACGGTGTCATCACGACGTGCGGCTGGAGGCGTGGACTCCTCCTGCCGGACCTCGAAGGTGTCGACACGTGTGAGGACCAGGTCGCCATCGCGATGAGCAAGGGCGGCATCCGGCCCGACGAGACTATCTCGCTCGAAAGATTCAAGGTGGTCCGGTATGCCTGATGCTTCACAGGCCGAAGACCAGGAGGCGGTCGCCCGTCTGCCGCGTGTGATCGCGGTGGTCGGGCCCACAGGGGTGGGGAAGACCGCCGCCGCGGAGGAGCTGGCGGTACAGATCGGCGGCGAGATCGTCTCCGCCGACTCGATGCAGGTGTACCGGGGCATGGACATCGGCACCGCCAAGCACGCGTCCAGCTCCTGGCGCGTCACGCACCACTGCCTCGATCTCGTCGACCCGGGTACCCCGTACTCGGCCGCCCTCTACCAGGTCGACGCGCGCCGTGCACTCGATGACGTCGCGCGAAGAGGCAAGACCCCGATCCTGGTGGGGGGCACCGGCCTGTATGTGCGTGCCGCACTCGACGAGATGCGCTTCCCTGCGGGACATCAGAAATCGCAGACACGCTCGGCCCTGCAAGACGAACTCGACAAACATGGGCCAGAGGCGCTCTACGAGCTCCTCGTGGAGCGCGATTCGGGAGCTGCGGCGCTCATCCACCGCAACAACACGCGTCGCGTGCTGCGCGCGCTGGAGACGCTCCAAGACGCCGGCGTCTCCTATGTCGACACGAAGGAGCACTTCGCCGAGCGCGTCCCACACTATCCGGCGACCTACATCGGTCTGACCATGGACCGGGAGCTGCTCTACTCCCGCATCGACGCGCGCGTGGACGCGATGCTCGAGGCCGGACTCGTCGAGGAGGTCGAGCGCCTCTTGGCCGCCGGTTATCGCGGCGCTCTCACCGCCGCACAGGCGATCGGCTACAAGGAGCTGGTGCCCGTGCTCGACGGTTCGGGCGACCTCGCCAGTGCCGTCGCCGCTATCAAGCTGGCTTCGCGCCGCTACGCGAAGCGCCAGCTGACTTGGTTCCGGGCGGACCCCCGCGTCCATTGGCTGGACGTCCCGCATCTGTCACTCTCCCAGACCGCGGAAGCGATGCGCGCGCTGGTAGAATCGGAGTCGGGAGACGACGCCTCCGGACAGTGACCTGAACGCACGCGACGAGCCCTACTCCTCGAGGGAGACACCCGTGGACCTTCGCTTCACCAAGATGCACGGCTGCGGCAACGACTTCATCGTGGTCGACGACGTCGCGAACGAATGGGACTTCGACGAGGAAGCGGTCCAGCTGCTGTGCGACCGTCACTTCGGGATCGGCGCCGATGGCCTGATACTCGTCCGCAACGCGAGCGACCCCGAAGGCGACTTCTTCATGTTGTACGTGAACGCCGATGGCTCGTTGGCCGAGATGTGCGGCAACGGCGTGCGAGTCTTCGCCAAGTACCTGGACGACACGGGCCGAGTCGGTGGCGACACCATCGCCGTGCAGACCCTGGGCGGCATCAAGCGCATCGATATCGTGCGCGACGAGAATGGCGCCTTCTCGCTCGCTCGCGTCGACATGGGGACTCCGGTCCTGGACGCGGCAAGCATCCCTACCGCCCTCCCGGGCGACCCGGTCGTCGATGCGCTCGTCTCCACTGACGCAGGCGATGTCCGCGTCACGTGCGTGTCCATGGGCAACCCGCACGCCATCGTGTGGGTCGACGATGTGGACACGGCACCGGTCACCACCACGGGCCCGCTGGTCGAGGCCGCACCGGTGTTCCCGCGCAGGACGAACGTGGAGTTCGCCCAAGTTGTGGATTCGGGACGCATACGCCTGCGGGTGTGGGAGCGCGGAGTGGGGGAGACGCTGGCCTGCGGCACGGGCGCCTGCGCCACACTTGTCGCCGCTGCGCTCACCGGCAGGACGGGCCGCAGCGCGACGATAGAGCTCCCCGGGGGCGACCTCGACATCGAGTGGAGCGAGGACGGCCGCGTCGGGATGACCGGCCCCGCGGAGACCGTCTTCACCGGCGTCTGGAGCATCCCCGACGAGGAGTGACCGCCGGGGTTGCGACGCCCGGCGCTGAAGGCGTCTGCTAGCATGTGGGCCACCCCGGGCCCGACACGGCTCCGGCAAGCGAAGCACCCGACGAAGGGACGACGACGTGAGGACCGCGGACCGCATCGCGAACCTGCCCCCGTATCTGTTCGCCGAGATCGACCGCAAGGTCGCCCTCAAGCGCGCGGAGGGCGTCGACGTCATCTCGCTCGGGATCGGCGACCCCGACAGGCCCACGCCCGAGCGGATCGTCGAAGCGATGGGCCGGGCGATCCATGTACCGAAGAACCACCAGTACCCCAGCTACTACGGGTCTCAGCCGTACCGCGAGGCTGCGTCGGGCTGGATGAAGCGCCGTTTCGGCGTCGACGTCGACCCTGCGACCGAGACGCTCGCACTGATCGGGAGCAAGGAGGGCATCGCTCACGTGTTCCTGGCGTTCGTGGACCCGGGCGACGTGACGCTGGTCCCGGGCTGCGGCTATCCCGTGTACTACACCGGCGGGATCCTCTGCGGCGGCGAGACCTACTGGATGCCCATGAACGAGGGCAACGGCTTCCTGGCGGACTTCGAATCGACCCCGAAAGACGTCCTGAAGCGCGCGAAGATGATGTTCCTCAGCTACCCGAACAACCCCACGTCGGCGATCGCCAACGAGGAGTACTTCGACCGCGCCATCGCCTTCGCGCGCGAGAACGACCTCCTGCTCATCCACGACAACGCGTACTCCGAGATCGGATACGACGGCTACCGGGCCCCGAGCCTGCTGCAACGCCCGGGCGCGAAGGACGTGGCGATCGAGCTGTTCTCGACCAGCAAGGCCTACAACATGACCGGCTGGCGTGTCGCGTTCGCCTGCGGCAACGCCACCGCGATCAAGGCGCTGGGCACGGTCAAGAGCAACATCGACTCGGGAGTGTTCACGGCGGTGCAGGACGCGGCCATCGAGGCGTTCTCGGGCCCACAGAGCGAGATCGACGCGCTGTGCGCGATGTATCAGGGACGTCGCGACCTCGTGATGGGCGCGCTGAACAAGATCGGCATCGAGGCCGCGACCCCGAAGGCGACGATCTACATCTGGGCCAAGGTCCCGTCCGGATTCACGTCGGCCGAGTTCGCGACACATGTCCTCGACAAGGCCGGGGTCGTGGTCCCGCCGGGATCCGCCTACGGCCCCGACGGCGAGGGCTTCATCCGCATCTCGCTGACGACGCCCGATGACCGCCTCGCCGAGGCCGTCTCGCGCATCGAAGCGTCCCTGTAGGGGAGCCGCACCCACCACATGTCGACCCACGAGCGCTTCACACCACACACGGTCACCGACAAGGCTGTCGACCGCGCTGTGCTGGTCGCGGCCGATCGTGGGCGTGGTTGGAGTGTCGACGATTCCCTCGCCGAGCTGGAGAGGTTGGCCGAGACCGCGGGCGCGGTCGTCGTCGCCAGACTCACCCAGAAGCTGAGCGCGCCGGACTCCAAGACGTTCATCCACAAGGGCAAGCTCGAGGAGGTCGCCGAGACCGCGCGCGAGCTCGAGGCCTCGCTGATCATCTTCGATGACGAGCTGTCGCCCTCGCAGCAGGCGAACATCGAGAACGCAGTTCCCGAGACGAAGATCGCTGACCGCACCGCGCTGATCCTGGACATCTTCGCTCTGCACGCCACGTCCAGAGAGGGCAAGCTGCAGGTGGAGCTGGCGCAGATGGAGTACCTGCTCCCGCGGCTGCGCGGCCTGTGGCGGCACCTCGACCGGTTCGCTGGCGGCGGCGTCTTGACGCGAGGCCCCGGCGAGTCACAGCTCGAGACCGACCGCCGGTTGGCTCGCAAGCGTATCGGGGAACTCAAGCGCGAACTGGTGCACGTCGCCGGCGAGCGCGAACTGCAACGCAAGGCACGGGTACGGAGCGGGGTATTCCGTGTGTCCCTGGTCGGCTACACGAACGCCGGCAAGTCCACGACCCTGAACGCTCTCACGGACGCCGATGTGCTCGTTGCCGACAAGCTCTTCGCCACACTCGACGCCACCACGCGCACCATGGAGCTGTCTGAGGGACGGATCGTCACGATCACGGACACCGTCGGGTTCATCCACAAGCTCCCGCACTCGCTCGTCCAGGCCTTCAAGTCGACGCTCGATGAGGTGCGCGAGGCGGACCTGCTGATCCACGTGGTGGACGGCTCGCACCCCCAGGCGTTCGACCAGATCGCGGCGGTTCAGGAGGTACTCGGCGAGATCGGGGCCGCCGACCGCCCCTCGCTCGTGGTCTTCAACAAGGCCGACGCCATGGAAGACGAGGCCCGCTCCCAGCTCGTGTCGCGCTACCCGCATGCGGTCATCTGCTCAGCGCTCACGGGCGAGGGCCTGGACACGCTGCGGGATCGCGTCGCGGCCGAGGCGGCGCGCCAGGCGGTCACGCTCACGATCCTCGTACCGTACGATCGCGGCGACCTGGTCGCGCTCGCGCACGAACACACGCAGATCGTCTCGGAGGAGCACACCGGGGAAGGGACGCGCATGGTCGTGCGCGCATCCGTCCAGGTGGCCGGGCGGCTCGAACCGTTCGCCCAGCACAGGAGACCTGCAGCCGCGGAGTAGCGGTTCCAGACGCACCAGGAAGGGGCGGCCCGCTCGATGCGGACCGCCCCTTGTTCGTTCGCCGCACCACGTCCGCGGGCGGAGGATCCTGTCGCTCACATACGTCTGAAGACCGCGACCACCTTGCCGAGCACCGTGACGTCGCGGGAGTAGATCGGGTCCATGCTGGGGTTCTCGGGCTGCAGCCGGATGCGGTCCGGCTCCCGGAAGTAGCGCTTGACCGTGGCCTCGTCGTCGATCTGCGCGACCACGATGTCGCCGTTGGCCGCGGTGGGCTGCTGGCGGACCACGACGAAGTCGCCGTCGAAGATGCCGGCGCCGATCATCGATTCGCCCTTCACTCGCAGCACGAAGGTCGCGTCATCGCGGACGACCTCTGTCGGGAGCGAGATCGTGGATTCGATGTTCTCGGCAGCCAGAGTCGGCACGCCTGCGGCCACGGAACCGACAACCGGAAGCTCCACCACGTTGGAGGCCTGGGGGACGAGCGGCACGACGTCGTGCCTGCTCAGTACCTCGAGCGCACGCGGCTTGCTGGGGTCCCGACGGATCAAGCCCTTCGCCTCGAGAGCTTCGAGATGAGCATGGACCGTCGATGACGAGGAAAGGCCCACGGCCGCGCCGATGTCGCGGACGGTTGGAGGGAAGCCCTGTCGCTCGGTCTCCGTCTTGATGAAATCCAGCACTTGGCGCTGACGGTCGGTCAACTCGCGATCGCGCGTCATGGTCCCGCTCCTTCCACCGAACGTGTGTTCTCGCCGATCAGTGTAGACCCTTCACGCTGGAGTGTGCAAACACATGTTCGATTGTCGGCTTGCGTATACGAACATGTGTTCGTATACTTACTGCGAACACATGTTCGGGTGGGCTGGTGCGGATGTCAGAGCCGGAGCGGACGATGCACCAAGCAAGTATCGATGCCCGCGACCGGAACGGCGAGGTGGGGAAGTGGCACACATGACCGGTACCCTCAAGGCCCACGCGATGCCCGCACTCAGAGGACCTGCGCGCGCGGCGGTCACCCGCGTGAGGCCCAAGCGCTCGAAGCGGTCCATGATCGTGCCGATCGTGTGGATGGCGCTCTTGGCCGCGTTCGTGATCACGCTGGGCGCGCTGCCCACGGCTCGGGACCGGGTTCCATCAGGCGAGACCTCCACCATCGCCGTTCGCGTCTCGCAGGCGGATACTCTATGGTCGATCGCCGCGTCCCATCGTCTGCCCGGGACGTCGACGGCCCGCATGGTTGAACTGATCTCCGAGGCCAACGCGCTACCCCAGGGCGCTCTGCGACCGGGCGCTGTCGTTCGTGTGCCCGTCGAGGTCATGAGCGATGCGACGTACGCTCAGGCGGGGGCGCCAACCACCTCGTACTGAGGCACCATCTGCCGCGCGGCGTGGACGAGTCCGCGAAAGCGGCCCGTTTCTCCTCTGCAAACATATTGTTGCCCCATATGTGGTGTGCTAGCGTATCGGGTGGCCAATATGTAGGGGTGGGAGACGGATGAAGTGCCCGTTCTGCGGTCACGACGAGACCAAGGTCATCGACTCTCGTGTCTCGGAGTCCCAGGAGGCAATCCGTCGCAGGCGCGAGTGCCTCGTCTGCGAGCAACGGTTCACCACCTACGAGCGCGTCGAAGACATGCCGCTCATGGTCCTCAAGAAGGACGGGCGCCGCGAGCCCTTCGATCGCGGGAAGCTCATGCGCGGACTGGTTGTCGCGACCGTCAAGCGCAACGTCACAGCTCAACAGCTCGAGCAGCTCATCGATGATGTCGAGTCCGAGCTGCACAACAGCTTCCGTTACGAGATCCCCGCAAAGAGCCTCGGCGACCTCGTCCTCAGCCACCTGAAGGCCCTCGACCGGGTCGCCTACATCCGTTTCGCATCGGTCTACAAGGACTTCCAGGACCTCGACGAGTTCACTCGCGAGCTCAAGGGGCTGAAGTGACCGCATCCGGTGCGACGCCCTCGGGCGTCACGGTGACATTGCAGGTCCTTCGGCTCGATCCAGGGCTGCCGCTCCCGACGTACGCCCACGTCGGCGACGCGGGAATGGACCTGTATTCCGCTCTGGACCTTTCCCTGGCTCCATTCGAGCGGGCCCTCGTGCCGACGGGGATCGCCGTTGCCATCCCGGAGGGTCAGGCCGGCTTCGTGCTGCCTCGAAGCGGCCTCGCCATACGCAGCGGCCTGGGCCTCGTGAACGCCCCGGGGCTGATCGACAGCCACTACCGTGGTGAGGTCAAGGTCATCGCCATCAACCTCGATCCGGTGGAGCCGATCCACATCGCTCGCGGTGACCGGATCGCACAGCTCGTCATCCAGGCCGTCGCCTATTGCGAGGCGATCGAGGTCTCCGCACTGCCTGAGACGACCCGGGGGGAGGGCGGCTTTGGCAGCACCGGGCTGTAGCCCGAGAGTGCGAGTCGCAGCCGTCATCCCGTACGAGGGAGGCGTGCTCACCGTCCGTCATGAGAAGGACGGCCGCTCCTACCATCTGTTGCCCGGAGGCGGCGTCGAAGCGGGGGAGACCCTCCAGGAAGCCCTCGTCCGCGAGGTACGCGAGGAGACCGGCATCGTATGCGAGCTCGTGGGACCGCTGTTCATCAACGACTCCATCGCTCCGGATGCCTCGCGCCACGTCGTGCAGCTGACGTTCCTTGCGAGAGCCACAGGCGGAGCCGTCACGACGCGCCCTGACGACCCGCGCGTCGCAGGGGTGGAGACCGTGCCACTAGATCGGCTCGACGATCTGGACCTACGCCCGCCCATGGCAGCGGAACTGTGCCGAGCGGCGGCATCCGGATTCTCGGACCGGGCGCGTTACCTCGGGCCCCTGTGGTCAGAGGCCGAATACGGCATCACAGAGACGGGCCCCGCCTGAGACCGACAGGCGACCATTCCGTTTCCAAGTTTACATAAGGGGACAGAACGCAGGATTCGCCGGTCGGCCCGGCGGAAGGGAGGGAACGGTTCCACAGGGGCATGTCCGCGGCTGACGAGTGTCGGACCGCGCGCAGGAACCACGCAGGCACACGGAAAGGCTGGTACAGATGGACAAGTTCTTCAAGTTCCAAGAACGCGGGACGAACCTACGCACCGAGGTCCTCGCGGGCGTGGTCACTTTCATGACGATGGCCTACATCATCTTCGTGAACCCGGGTCTGTTGTCCGCAGCTTTCGGTATCGACGCAGCCGCTCAGGCCGCGTGGATCCCGGCGCTTGCCACGGCGACGACGCTGGGCGCAGGCATCATGTGCATCGCGATGGGCGTCTTCGCGAACCGTCCGTTCGCACTGGCGTCCGGCATGGGCCTCAACGCCGTCGTCGCCTTCAGCATCATCATCGGCCTGAAGGTCCCGTGGCAGGTCGGCATGTCGGTCATCTTCGTCGAGGGCATCGTCATCCTGCTCCTCGTCCTGACCGGACTACGCGAAGCGGTCATGAACGCCATCCCGTTGAACCTGAAGCGGGCCATCGGCGTCGGCATCGGCCTGTTCATCACGTTCATCGGCCTGGTCGACGGCGGGCTTGTCGTCGCCGGCAACGGCACACTGGTCATGCTCGGCGACTTCACCACACCTGCCGTCTGGGTCACCTTGATCGGCATCATCGCGATCATGGCGTTCATGGCACTCAAGGTGAAGGGCGACATCCTCTGGGGCATCCTGGTCGCCACAGTGGCGGCCCTGCTCCTCAACGTGACGAAGCTGCCGGTCGGCAACTGGGTCGCAGCACTCGACTTCCGCACCTTCGCGGCCCCGTTCCAGCCGGTCGACGGTGGCGGTATGGCGATCATGCAGCTGTTCACTGGCGCGCTCGCCCCGACGCTGCTCCTCTTCGTCTTCGCAACCATGCTGTCGGACTTCTTCGACACGATGGGGACGGTCATCTCCATCGGCGAGCAGGCCGGCTTCGTGGACGACAAGGGCCAGGTCCCGGGCATCAAGAGCATCCTGACGGTCGACTCGATCGCTGCAGTGGTCGGCGGCTTCTTCGGCGCTAGCTCGATCACGACCTACATCGAGTCCGCCTCCGGCGTGGCTGAAGGCGGTCGCACCGGGCTGACCTCGATCGTCGTCGGCGTGCTGTTCCTTGCATCCGCATTCTTCTCGCCTGTGATCGCCATGGTCGGTGGCGCACTGCCGATCACGGCCGGTGCGCTCATCATCGTGGGATTCCTCATGATGGGGACCGTGCGCGAGATCCCGTGGAGCGACTTCGAGAACGCCTTCCCGGCGTTCCTGACGATCGTCGGCATCCCGCTGACCTACAACATCAGCTACGGCATCGGCCTCGGCTTCATCAGCTACGTGCTGATCAAGGTCTTCCACGGCAAGGTCAAGGAGATCCACTGGCTCATGTGGGTCGTCAGCGCGCTGTTCATTCTCACGTTCGTCCAGCCTCTGATCCAGAAGTTGATCGCGGGCTAGACAGACCCGCCGCCCCGGGCTCGTAGGAGCCCGGGGCGGCCATCGACTCACGAAAGGGAGGTGGGAGAGTACCGTGGCATTCGATCGAATAATCCAGACTGACGAGAAGCTGCCGATCCTGCAGGCGATCCCGTTGTCGCTGCAGCATCTGATGGCGATGTTCGGAGCAACAGTCCTCGTGCCGATCCTGACCGGACTCGACCCCGGCGTCGGCCTGATGACGTCCGGGCTCGGCACGCTCCTGTATCTCGTCGTCACCCGCAACAAGATCCCGAGCTACCTCGGCTCCAGCTTCGCCTTCATCGGGCCGCTGATCGCCGTCGGTGGCGGCGCAGCCGCTATCGCGGGCGGCACGGGACACCTGCCCGAGGCCCTCGGCGGCCTCGTCGCTGCCGGCGTCGTGTACATGATCGTCGCCGGTTTCGTGAAGGCGTTCGGCACCGGCTGGCTCAACAAGCTGCTACCGCCGGCGCTCGTAGGCGCTGTGGTCATCGTCATCGGCCTCGGCCTGTCGGCGACCGCTGTCAAGATGTCGCTCTTCCCGATGTCGGACCCGACCAAGCCAGTCGACCTGATCGGCCTGATGGTGGCCTTCATCACGTTGGCCGCCGCAGTGGCCTTCTCGTCGTACTTCAAGGGCTTCCTGAAGACGATCCCGATCCTCATGGGCATCATCGTCGGCTATGTCATCTCGATCCCGCTGAACTTGGTCAACTTCGACGGCATCGCCAAGGCTGCGTGGATCGGCCTGCCGAACGTGACGTTCCCCAAGTTCGACATCACGGCGATCGCGATCATCGCACCTGTGGCGATCGTGGTCATCGTCGAGCACATCGGGCACCTGCTCGTCATCAACGAGATCACGGGCAAGGACTTCATGCCGATGCTGCCTGAGTCACTATTCGGCGACGGCATCGCCACGGCGATCTCCGGCGCCCTCGGCGGCACGCCTTCCACCACGTACGCCGAGAACATCGGCGTCATGGCGGTCACCAAGGTCTACGCGACGCAGCTGTTCTGGTATGCCGGCGCCTTCGCGTTCATCATCGGCGGCTTCATCCCGAAGTTCGGCGCGATGATCAGCTCGATCCCGACACCGGTCATGGGCGGCATCTCGCTCCTGCTGTTCGGGCTCATCGCCTCCACCGGCCTGCGTCTGCTGGTCAAGAGCGGCATCGACTTCAGCCACAGCCGCAACCTCATCATGGCGTCCGTCGTGCTCGTCATCGGCGTCGGCATGGAGACCGGCGGGTTCTCGATCCCGCTCGGCAAGTACTCGGTCCCGGGCATGGCCCTGGCGACCCTCATCGGCATCATCCTCAACATGATCCTGCCGAAGGAGTCGGAAGGCCTGGCAACGGACGCACCCGACTTCACAGGCGTCCTGCAGGAGGAAGCGTCCGAGAAGAAGTAGGACGCACCAAGCACGGTCAAGCGACGACCGATCGTGGCCGACGCGAGAAGGTCGCCTGACTTGCACGATGATCGACCCCGGACTGCGGACGATCCCGCGGCCCGGGGTCGATCTGCTTGTGCACGAAGTGTGGGCGGTGCGGCACGTCCGCAGGCGGGGGCACAAAGCAAAAGCCCCTCTCAGGGGCCCTCTCGCGGTCATCCACTCTCGACAGTCTACGCCTGATAATACATCTTATGTATTTCCGCGATTTGCGAGTCCTCCCTACCATGGGCGGGTGTCCTGTGGCCGACAACACTAAGCTCTGTGAGCCAGACACTCTCACACTGCTGGGAAATAGCGATCCTCGAATTCGGACCGGGTGAGGTTACCAAGGTCCTCCGCTGCGGTGTCGACCGCTTCGGCCGCGTCCTGCGTCGACTCGAACACACCAAGTGGCGTCACGTTCTCATCGTCATCGATCGCCACAGCCTCGACTCGGTAGTGCTCTACGTCCGGCTCCGGCTCAGCTGCCGCCGACTCGCGCCAGAGGATGTCGTCCCTCCATTCGAACTCCGGGGGCTCGGTCTCCGACATCCGGACGACCCTCACCCGGTAGAAGTCCGACGCCGCACCGATCCCCTTGCTCGCGCCCACGTGATCGCCCTTCGGTCGCTTACTTGGTCTTCAAGGTGATGTAGTTGATGTCGTTCGGAATCCAGCCTATGTGGCCTGCAGCGTCCTTCACCCGCATCCAGGCGGTCTGCGTCTCAAGGACCGTGAGTGTCGCTCCCACCTTGGCCGTCGCTATCTTCTCCGACTTGGCGTCGGCGCGCGCCGTGAGCACCACCTGCTTCTGTACCTTGGCGACGTAAGCCGTACCCGTCGCGTTCGCACTGGACGTCGCACCCGCGGTCGCGGACGCCGCCGCGCTCGCCTGCGCGGCAAGGTTCGACGCCCGCTGCGAGGTCGCGAAGCCGGCGGCTATGTTCCACAGCACCCCAACCACGAGCAGAAGCGCCAGCCACGGCAGCACCATCCGGGTCAGACGCAAGCTCTGCCCTGGCTCTTCATATGACTCGGTATTCGCGCCCATGTCTCCCCTTCCAAGGCCGCGACCCGGACCGACCACGTGTGTCGTTCATACCCCGCGCGGCACTTCGCGCGCACACGGGCCTCCTACTCCCCCACTGGGCGTCGTGTCAGCACTCACCCATCTGCTCGAGGGTCACCAGCGTGACCGGCCGTCCCTCCAAAGAGGCGGCGGCCCGCTCCGGCGATGCGACGTTGAGGACCACATAGGTCGAGATGAGCGAGTAGACATACTCGATGCTGATCCCCGCATCAGCCACTTCGCGCAGCACCCCGGCCAGACCGCCCGGGTGGTCCGGCAGGACGATCACGAGGACTTCCGAGGCCGCCACATCCATGCCCGCTGCCCTGAAGGCCTCGGCCGCCTTGTCAGGCGCGTCCACTATGAGTCGCAGCACCGAGTGGTCGGCGCTGTCTGACACCGAGAACCCGCGGATGTCGACTTGCGCGTCCCCCAGCAGACGTGTGGCGTCCGAAACGCTTCCGTCCTCGCTCGAAATCCTCACGGCCACCTGCGTCACGGTCCGCATCAAGCGCTCCTCCCCCCGATCCGACGGATCGCCCGAGCGGCCGTCGGCACCGTGATCTCGAACCTGCGGAGCCTGCTCGTGCTCGAGTTCAACACGACGGCGTTGAAGACGGTCATGTTCGGGACGTAGGCGGTCCGGCCATCGCTGGTTCTCAGGACGGTGTCGCGCACCCGAACATCCTCCACCTCACCCTCATGCCCGGCCACCGAGATCGTGTCGCCGATGCTGAAGGGGCGCTGCACCAGAAGCATCACGCCCGACAGCGAGTTCGATAGAACGTCCCGCAGTGCGAATCCGAGGGTGAGGCCCACGAGCCCGAGGCTCGCCGCCATGGCCATCAGGTCGACCCCAGCAGCGCGAGCGACACCACGACCCCGAGCGCCACGACACACATGCGGGCGAAGCGGGCGACGAGCACGTCCACGTGACCGGCCGTCGAGCGGCGGGCCAGGATGCCCCGTGTACCCGCGAATGTCAGAGACCCGACGATCGAGGCGATCACGAGAACGACGACAGCGGCAAGGATCGCGGGGAACCGGTCGGCGATACCGCCCGCCACTTGGGCGAACGCGCGACCTATCCGGTCCGCGAACGACATCGTGACCTCGGTCACGCCTCCCCCCTCCCCCGGCTGGCGGAACAGCGGCGGCTACAAGGCGCCGTGACCCCCGCAGCCGGACTCCTGCTCACGGACGGACTGCCCCGACGTAATCCTGGCGCGAGCTGATGCGATCGGTCAGCGAGGAGTACTGCACGTGACCGCCGGTCCCCGGCGCGTGGATGAACACTCCCCCGCCCACGTACATGCCGACGTGATGGACCTGACCCGGGTCGCCACCGTAGGCGAAGAAGACGAGGTCGCCGGGCTCCAAGAGGTCGGTGCGGGCAGGCGAGATGAACTGGCCGCATGTGAACTGCACGCGGCTGGTCCTGGGAAGCGTGAGGCCGATCTTCTCGTACACGTATCGGACGAAGCCCGAGCAATCGAATCCCGAGGGAGTCGTCCCGCCCCACAGGTACGGGACTCCCAGGTACTTCTTCGCCTCGGCGGCCGCCTCCGGATGCGAAGGCCCGAGCGAGCCGGCGTCACTGGGCCGCGGGCTCGGATGCTTCGCTGCCTCCTCGGCGCGCCGGGCGAGGTCCGCCGCCACCTTCGCGAGCCGGTCTTCCTCGGCCTTGATCAGCTTCTTGATCTGGGCGGTCAGGGACGCGACGTACGCCTTTTGACGATCGACCGCCACCTTGACGGCCGCCTCACGAGCCTGAGCCTCGGCGCGAAGCGCGACCTCCTCGGATTCCCGATTCAGCAACGCCGTTCTCGCCTGCGCGACGCCGTCTCGATCCACGGTCACTCGGGCGACCAGTTCGGCGTCGGAAGTCGTGATCAGATTCAGCAGGTCGAGCCGCGACACGAAGTCGTCGAAGTCGGTAGTACCGAGAAGGACGTTGAGGAACTCGGCGTTCCCTCCGCGGTAGATCGCGTCGGCACGGGCACCGAGGACCGCCTGGGAATCGGCGAGCCGCGCCTCCGCTGCCGCTAGCTGCGTTTCGTTGGCCGCGATGTCCACCCGTGTCGCAGTGAGCACGTCGTTGACCGCCTGCAGGTCGGTCTGCTTGAGTTCCAGGTCGGCGTTGAGGTCCTGGAGCTTGGTGTCGGCGGCGGCGGCCTCCGCCTTCTTCGCCCGGATCTTCGCCGTCGAGGAGGCGCCAGCGGCGGTCAGCGGGGCGCACACGAGAGCGATGACGAGCGCCGCCGACATGAACGCTGATGTGGCCGTGCGGCCGAAGGTGCGATGCACCGTGATCCGACCCCCGAACTACTGTTGACGATCGGCTGCAGGAAGGGCTCGCTCATCGCGATGAACCGGCGACGATCAGTGCCCTGATGATAGCACGCGAACGCATTCCCGCCGCTCAGAGACGTCGAGCCGATACCGAACGGTCAGCTCGGGATCAGGCCACGTGTATGAGCGATACCACACGGCTGTCACCGAGCTTCTCGCGCCCGTGCAGGAAGTCGAGTTCCATCAGGAACGCGAACCCGGCCACTTCGGCCCCGTTCCGCTTCACGAGATCGGCTTTGGCGCCGGCGGTCCCGCCGGTGGCCAGGACATCGTCCACGATCAGGACGATGTCACCAGGGCCGACCGCGTCGACGTGCATCTCGAGGCTGTCGGTGCCGTATTCGAGCGAGTACTCGACACTGGTCGTCTTCCACGGGAGCTTCCCCGGCTTGCGGGCGGGTACGAAGCCAGCCCCCATACGGCACGCCAGGGCGCCCCCGAGGATGAAGCCGCGCGCTTCGGCGCCAAGAACGCGCGTCACCCCGGCGTTCATGTAGGGCTCGGCGAGCCGATCGATCGCTTCGGCGAACGCCTCAGGGCTGGCCAGAAGAGGGGTGATGTCCTTGAAGATGACCCCCTCCTTCGGAAAGTCGGGGATGTCGCGGATGTAGCTCTCGAGGTCCATCTGGCGCAAGCCTCCCGGTGTGCGTGCCAAAAAGGCGCTAGGCGTGTGTGCGGTACGACTGAGGGTAACACACGGTGGCATCGACGCACGCCCGGTTCGCCAGCGACCGCAGCCACACGTCGCCGACCCGGTATGCGGGACGGTCACCCTCCCTCACGAGCCTGACGCCTCAGCATCGCGTCAGACCAGGCTCATCCGGTGGAGCACTTCCTCGCGCACGCTCCCGATGTACGGGAGGTTGCGGTAGCTGCCGTGCAGGTCGAGCCCGTACCCGACCGCGAAAGTGTCCGGCATATGGAACCCGCGGTACGCGATTGGCACCTCGGCGATGCGGCGCTGGTCCCGGTCGAGGAACACCGCCACCTCCAGGCTGCGCGGCTGGCGCGCCCGAAGCACACCGATCAGGTAGTTGAGCGTCAGGCCGGTGTCGATGATGTCCTCGACGATGAGCACGTCCTTGTCCTCGATGTTCTCATCGAGGTCTTTCGTGATGCGCACTCCCCCGGCCTGCCCTGGAGCCCCATAGGAAGATATCGCCATGAAGTCGATGCGGAGCGGGTCGGCAACGGCCCGGCAGAGGTCCGACAGGAAGAACAGTCCGCCGCGCAGCACGGTGACGAGAACGACCTCCCGGCCCGCATAGTCGGCCGAGATGGCGCGCCCCATCTCCGACACGCGCGAGGCGATCTCGTCGCGGCCGAGGAGCAGGCCCCCGACGATGTCCGGCGCTCCCTCAGGAGCGGCTTCGAGCCTCATGCGGCACCTCCCGGCCCTGCTGCGTTGGGGTATGCGAGCCCGTACTTGAAGCACAGCGCCCGGAAGTCCTTCTGATAGAAGATCTTGATCGAGACGTCGGGGTACAGCTCGCGCAGCCGCCTGACCTTGCGGTTCTTCTTCGTGACCAGCTTCTGGGACATCGTGGTGAGTTCGATGTATAGGTCGAAGTCCAGCAGGAAGAAGTCCGGCGAGAACGACGCGATCACGTCGCCTCTCGAGTCCCACTCGATCGGGAACGTGGTCGGCTCGTAGTCCCACCGGATGCCGTAGTAGTCGAGTATCTGCGCCGCGACGCGCTCGGACGGGTGCGCGAAACTCACGGCCGCGACGCGCTCCGAGACGGGCAGCGTCTCGTCGGTCCTCGCCTCGGGGTTGGATGCCGGCAGCGACAACTCCTACACCACGTCCTCGAAGATCCCCGCCACTGCGCGCTTCGCGAGGTCGCCTCGCAACTCCCCCGTCAGACGCATCAGGTCCGCGAGCGAGTCGAGGAGCTTCTGCCGCGTCTCAGGCGTGCGGTGCCGGTACGAGGGCATGAGGATCTGCTCGAAGAGCGCCGCCTCGCGCTCGGCAGCCGTCACGAAGATGCGCAGGTGCCTAGGCTCGATCCCGTAGGCACGCATGTCCCAACACGCGTGGGCGATCTGGACGTCACTGCGCGGCAGCTCGTCGCCCTTCTCGCCCTTCGCGACCGAGACCAGGCCGAACTCGGCCAGTTCGCGGACGAACGACGCCGGGAACCCGAGCGCTCCCGGCACGCTCTCGAGGGGGACGGCCTCGCCAGTGTCGAACGGTGAGGCGACTGCCTCGGGCCGTGTGACCATGGGCCTGATCTCCTCGGAGACCTTGCCCTTGTCAAGGTCCTTGAGCTTCTCGCGTATGACCGCGAGCGGCAGGAAGTGTTCCTTCTGCAGCCTCAGGATGAGGTCGACTCGAGCCACGTCGGACGTCGAGAACTTGCGATATCCGCCTGCCGTGCGCTCGGGGGTCACCAGTCCCTCGTCCTCGAGGAAGCGGACCTTGGATATGGTCAGGTCGGGGTGCGCCGGGACAAGGCTCTCGACGAGCCCGCCGATCGTGAGATAGTCGCGACTACGCGCCATGGTTCACTTGCCTCCCCCGGAATGGAACACCATTTGGAACCTGCCGATCTGCACGGCGTCCCCGCCCTTCAGGTCGGCGCTAGTGACGCTTGCGCCGTTGACGTAGACACCGTTGAGCGAACCGACGTCCTTGATCGACACGCTGCCGGCCTCGAGGGTGAGCACCGCGTGCTCCCTCGACACCGTGATGTCGTTCAGGAAGATGTCGGAAGCCGGGTCACGGCCGACCGTGAGACGCGGCCTGTCGAGATAGAAGCGCTCCCCGATCTCCGGCCCCTTGCGGACGACCAGCACCGGGCCGTCCGAATCCGCGGCATCGCGGACGGGCACGTCAGCATGCGGCCCCGCCACCGGCGGGAACGCTGCGGTCAACTCATGGACGACCGCGCCGCACGACGGGCACTCCTGGGCATCCGGCTCCAAGGCCGATCCACAGGCCGGGCACTCTTCCATGACCCCTCCTCGCTGACGAAGGGCGGCTGGCGATCAGCCGCTGAAGCCGAAGTCCTTGTGCTCGAAGGCGCTCGAGATGCTCTGCTCCAGGGCGGCGATGACCGCAGGCTTCTCGAGGACCCGAGCCAGCTTCTCCGCGCTCAAGCGATTGCGCACGTACGGATCGTTCAACACCTCGGAAAGACGCCGTCCATTGCCGACTTCGCGGACCACGTACTCGACCACCCGTTCCTCGAGCTCGTCGACTGACAGCTCCTCGAGGAACGCACGGATCGATTCGGACAGACTTGCCACGATTCCTCCTTCTCCCGCCGGCGGCGCCGACGAGCAGTGCGCGATCGAGTCCTACTCGTCCGCGTCGCTCTTGCTCAGCGCCGGCTTGGGCGCGCGCAGGTGGCCCGCCAGGATCTGGATGAGGCGATCGATGTCGGTGCCCGAGATGACGTCCCGCTTGCCGGCGTGATCCTCCGCGAGCCGGCTCACGAGCTCAGCGCGCAGGATGTCGATGCGCCCATGCAGGACGCGCCGCCGATAGCTCAGCTCGTCCTCTTCGGCCGACAACTCGTCCAAGAGCTGGCGGAGGTCGTCGTTGCTCTTGTCCTTGAGGTTGAGCAGAGCCTCGTCGTTGGTGTGCTCTGATCCGGCCATCTTGTCTCCTCGATGTCAGCGCGTCATCCACCTCTCGCGCACTCACCAAGTGTACCACCGGGGACCGACACCGGAACCGTCTGGAGGAGGGTTTTGCGTGCCTTTCACAAACCTCGACATCGAGTCAAGGTTCAGACCGTTCTCGTCGCCACCCGGATCGCGTGTTCGACCCTCATCTTTGCGGCCGATCGGGCCTCATACGGGTTCAGCGCACCGGGCCGAAGCTCTATCCCGAGGACCTCTTCGAAGGCGCCGATCGCTGCCTGGGCGACCTCTTCCAGCGAAGGCATGCGGCCCATGGCGTCCGAGAGAGTGGCGGTCGAGGCAGCGAGCGCGCCCCTGTCTCTCTGCCCGAGTCTGAAGACGTCGGACTCGGCCCCGATATCGCGGATGCGCACGAACGACCCGTGCTGGAGCACCGCGTCACCGGTCCAGACCTGCGCGCTGCCGGAGAGCTTCGCCGCGCCCAGGGACAGGTCCGCCTGCGTCGCGTGAAGGTAGCAGGCTCCTGAGTCAGCCGGCCCTCGCGACCGGTGCGTCAGGTCCGCCTCCACGCCGAGAGTGCGGTACGCCCGTGCCAGCGCGGCGGAGAGATACCGGTAGGACGCCGCGACCCCACGGGGCACGCCGTCCTCCGTGTGGGCGACGACACTGTAGGTCAGCTCATCGTCGTGCAGCACCCCTCGCCCGCCGGTAGGCCGCCGCACGACGTCGAAACCCCGCCTGTCACACTCCTCCAGGTCCACCTGTTCGAGCTTCTGGAAGCGCCCCAACGTGACCGTCGGGACCTCCCACCGGTACAGTCGGAGCGTGGGCGCGGAGACGCCGTCCCGGCGGGCATCGAGCACGGCACGGTCGATCGCCATGTTGAGCGCGCCCGGAAGCGCGCCGTCGACGATCAGACGCCATGTGGGTCGTGCCATCGAAGCCCGCCTACTCGCTGGCAGCCGGCCTCCATCGGAGGTCCGGCTGCTTCACCGCCCGCGCCTCGTCGAGGCGACGGACCGGGGTCGTGTACGGAGCGCCGTGCAGCAGATCGGGATCGGTGGCGGCCTCGCCCGCGATAGCGATCATCGCGTCGGCGAAGCGGTCCAGGTCCGCCAGGGACTCGGTCTCGGTGGGCTCGATCATGATCGCCTCGTCGACGATCTGCGGGAAGTAGATCGTCGGCGGGTGGAAGCCGTAGTCGAGCAGGCGCTTCGCCACATCCAGTGTGTGCACGCCGTACTGCTTGCGCAGCTTCGCACCGGACAGCACGAACTCGTGCATGCAGGTACGGTCGTAGGGCAGCCAGTACGCGCCTTTGAGGCGTTCCTTCAGGTAGTTCGCGGACAGCACCGCCTGCTCGCTGGCTTCGCGCAGGCCTTCGCCCCCCAGGGCGAGCACATATGCGTACGCGCGGACCAGAACACCGAAGTTGCCGAAGAACGAGCGGACGCGGCCGATCGACTTCTCGGGCCACGCCAGGCCGAAGGTACCGTCGTCCAGCCGGACCGGCAGCGGGCCGGGCAGGAACGGCGCCAGCGCGGCGGACACACACACGGGACCGGCACCCGGGCCACCTCCCCCGTGCGGCGTGCTGAACGTCTTGTGCAGGTTGATATGCAGGGCGTCGAACCCCATGTCGCCCGGGCGCGCCTTGCCCATGATAGCGTTCATGTTCGCGCCGTCGCAGTACGCGAGGGCGCCGACCGCGTGCACCGCGGCCGTGATCTCGCTGATGTTCTCGTCGAACAGTCCAAGCGTGTTCGGGTTCGTGAGCATGAATGCAGCCACGTCGATGTCGAGCGCTGCGCGCAGCGCCTCCATGTCGACGCCGCCGCGCTCGTTGCTCGGGATCGTCGTGACCTCGTAGCCGCACATCGCCACGGTGGCCGGGTTCGTACCGTGGGCCGAGTCCGGGATGACCACGCGCTTACGAACGTCGCCGTTCGCAGCGTGGTAGGCCCGAAAGACCATGATCGCCGTGAGCTCGCCATGGGCGCCGGCGGCCGGCTGCAGCGTGACGCCGGGCAGACCCGAGACCTCGGCGAGGGCATCGGCGAGGGAGACCATGAGCTCGAGCGCCCCTTGTGCGGTCGAGAGGGGCTGGTACGGGTGCAGGCCGGCGAAGCCCTCGAGGCGGCATGCGTCCTCGTTCACCCTCGGGTTGTACTTCATGGTGCACGAACCGAGCGGGTACGAGCCGCTGTCGACGCCGAAGTTCATCGTGGCGAGATGGTGGTAGTGCCGCGCGATCTCGACCTCGGTGACGTGGGGAAGGTTCGGCGACGTCGTCCGCGCCTGGCCTTCGAGCGCCGAAGCCGGGACCTCTGGCACGTCGAGCGCGGGCGCCTCGAAACACCGCGCGGCCGGCGAGCCGGCCTCGAGGATCAGCCCACGCGGTCCCGCGCTCGGAGCGGAGAGCGGCGTCTTCGTGACATCGGCGCTCACAGCGACACCACCTCCCTGACGAACGAGTCGAGTTCCGCGCGCGTGCGCTTCTCGGTGACCGCGAACAGAACGAGTCCCTCAAGGCCCGGATCCACTCTGCCCAGGTCGACACCCGCCAGGTAGCCGCGCTCAAGCATCGTGGCCTGCATGGCGGCCACATCGCCGCTGTAGCGGAGTGCGAACTCGTGAGCGAACGGCGCGGACCATGCCGCCGAGAACTTCCCGCTAGCGACGAGAGCGTCCCTCAGGTAGTGGGCCTTCGCGATGCTGCTCCTGCCCACCTCCGCGAGCCCCTCCGCCCCCACCGCGGACAGATAGACCGCGGCAGCCAAGGCGTTGAGCGCATGGTTCGAACAGATGTTGCTCGTCGCCTTCTCGCGGCGGATGTGCTGCTCGCGCGTCTGCATGGTGAGCACGAATGCATTGCGCCCGTCCACGTCGACCGTTCGGCCGACGACGCGACCCGGCATCTGCCGCAGGAACTCCTGCTTGCAGGCGAAGAACCCGAGTCCGGGACCGCCGAACGACATCGCGTTCCCGAGCGGCTGCCCCTCCCCGACCACGACGTCCGCGCCGAACGCCGATGGCGGCTCGAGCACACCCGAGAGCGCCGGGTTCACCGAGACGACAAGCAGCGCTCCGGCGCCGTGTGCGGCCCTGCCGAGCGCCGCCAAGTCCTCGAGGTGCCCCAGGAAGTTCGGGTTGGCCACGAGCACGGCCGCGGTGTCGGAGTCCAGCATCGACGCGACGACCGCCGGGTGTGCCATCCCTTCGTTCGCCGGGCACGTGACGACCGAGATGTTCCCTGAAGCGGCATACGTGTCGAGCACGACACGCCACTCGGGGTGCACCGTTCCCGCCACCACCACACGCGATCGCTTCGTCACGCGGGAGGCCATCAGAGCCGCCTCCACGAACGCCGTTGCGCCGTCGTACATCGAGGCGTTCGCGACGTCCATGCCGGTCAGTTCGCAGATCATCGACTGGAACTCGTAGATGTTCTGCAGCGTTCCCTGGCTGACCTCGGGCTGATACGGCGTATACGCGGTGAAGAACTCCGGGCGCCGCAGCACGTGATCCACGATGGACGGGATGTAGTGGTCGTAACACCCCGCACCGGCCAGGCACACAAGTCCCGCCGCGGGGGTGTTCCGTCCGGCGAGGCCCTTCAGCGTGCGGACGACCGCGAGTTCACCGAGGCCGTCGGGAAGGTCCAGAGGGCGGTCCAAACGGACAGCCGCCGGTATGGGAGCGAAGAGGTCGTCGATCGAATCGGCTCGCACGGCGCGCAACATCGCCGCCCGGTCGTCACAGGACGCTGGGGAGAAGCGCATATGTCTCTATGCCTCGTTCGAGACGAACGACTCGTAGTCCTCTGCGGACATGAGGCCGTCCAGCTGAGACGGGTCCGACAGGGAGACCTTGATCATCCAACCGGCGCCGTACGGGTCGGAGTTGATCGTCTCCGACGCGGTGTTGAGGGCGCCATTGACCTCCAGCACCACGCCGCTGACCGGCGCGTAGAGCTCCGAGACCGACTTCACGGACTCGATCTCGCCGAAAGTCTCGCCGGCGACCAGCTCGTCGCCGACGGAAGGCAGGTCGACGTAGACGACCTCGCCGAGCTGGTCCTGCGCGAACTCAGAGATTCCGACGTACGCTGCGTCGCCCTCGACGCGGACCCATTCGTGCTCCTTGTCATACTTCAGATCGGCGGGGTACACGATGCTGATGCGCTCCTCTCGGGGATCTTCGCGCCGGCCGGCGGGGTCGCCGAGACGCTGTTCATGCTCGTCTGCAGGGATTCTAGACTCAGCCGGACAACGAGGTCTTCGTCACGAACGGGGGACGCGTCACCGTCGCCTCGACGGTCTTTCGCCGTATCGACACCTCCAGCGCCGTTCCCGGCTCCGCGAGAGCCACGGGGACGTACGCCGTGCCGATCCCGTGGCCCAGTGTGGGTGAGAAGGTGCCGCTTGCCACAGTACCGACCTCGGAACCCTCGTGCAACACGGGGTAGCCGTGCCGGGGAACGCCGTCGAGCACCGCGATGCCCACGAGCTTGCGCTTCGGCCCCGCGGCGCGTACCCGCTCGACCGCCTCGCGCCCGATGTAGTCGCCCTTCTTCGCCGAGACCACCCAGCCAAGACCGGCGCTGATCGGGTCGGTCGTGCGGTCCATGTCGCTGCCGTGCAGCGGATAGCCCATCTCGAGGCGTAGCGTGTCGCGCGCGCCGAGCCCGCACGGCGTCACCTCGGGGAAGCTCAGCAGAAGACGCCAGACGGCGACGGTGTCCGCGGCCGAGCAGACGATCTCGACGCCGTCCTCGCCTGTGTAGCCCGTCCGCCCGAGCAGCACCGGTATCGTCCCGTCGAGCATCGCCTCCGCGATGTGGAAGCGCGCCGGCGGCTCCTTCCCCGCGATCTCGGTGATGATGCGGACCGCGTCTGGGCCCTGCAGTGCGATGAGCCCTGTCCGGTCCGACTCATCCACGAACTCGACGTCTTCGGGCAGATGCGCGCGCATCCACTCGACGTCCACGTCGTGGTTGCCCGCGTTCGCGATCACGAGGTACTCGAGATCGCCCGTGTGATAGACGATCAGGTCGTCGATGACGCCGCCGTCGTCGTCGAGCATCAGTGTGTACTGGGCGGCGCCCAACTCGTCGATGCGGTGCAGGTCGCTCGTGACCAGATGCTGCAGCGCCTCGAAAGCGGCGAAGCCGAACACGCGGAACTCGGCCATATGACAGACGTCGAAGATCCCTGCCCTGGTTCGGACCGCCTTGTGCTCGTCGATGATGCCCTCGTACTGGACGGGCATCTCCCACCCGGCGAACGGCACCATGCGGGCGCCCAGCGCGACGTGTTCCTCGTATAGCGGCGTGCGACGCAGACCCTCTGGCATGCTTCGTGCCCCCTTCCGTTCGTGACCGGCTGTGCTGCGAGCGTACTACGGCCGCGCCGTCCGATCCGTGACCGCAACTATCCGAAGATAGCCCTCCATAGCCCTGTGAAGAAGGACGAGATACCGTTCCACAGCCTGATGAAGAAGATACCCACGGCCTCCAGGAGGTTCGGCGCGCGCACGTCGTGGTCCGCCGTGAGCGGGAGCTGCGCGAGCAGCGACGGGCCCTGGTAGATGTTGAGGGTCCCTACCCTGTCGCCGGTCCTCACCGGGGCGCGAACGGAAGCGAGCATCTCCACCCGGCTCTCGATCGGGCCCGCCGCGTCGAGCACGGCCAACGACGTGGCCTCGGCGTTGACCGCGGTCACCCCGACGTCAACGTAGTCTGAGACGGGCACGGTGCCGTACGAACGTCCCGAGGTGGTGACTTCCACGGGCTTGTAGTGGGCGAAACCCCAATCGAGCAGCCCCTTGGCCTGCTTCGATCGGTCTCCTTCGCTGGCGGCGCCCATCACGACGCCCAGAAGCTCGATGTCCCCCCGCTTGACCGCGACCACCACGCAGTAGCCCGCGTTGTTGGTCCAGCCGGTCTTGATACCCTCCGATCCGGCGTAACTCTTGAGGAGATCGTTGTGGCTCTGCAGCACGTGGGTGTAGCGGTCGGAGCGCACGTTCACCTTGTAGGTCCCGACGATCTCGCGGAAGACCGGGATGCGCATCGCGTACCGCGCGAGCGCGGCCAGGTCGGCCGCGCTCGTGTAGTGCCCGGCCTGGTCGAGGCCGTGCGGGTTGGCGTAGTGGGTGTTCGTCAGATCGAGCGCCGCCGCCTTGGCGTTCATCATTGCGACGAACGCGCTGACTGAACCTCCGACGTGTTCCGCCACGAGCGTCGCGGCGTCGTTGCCCGACTGTACCAGCACCCCCTTGAGCAACTCGCCCATCGTGAAGGTCTCCCCCTGCACGAGCCCCATGGAGGACTGGCCGACCATGGCAGCGGTCTTGTCGACGGTGACGGTGCCTTCGACGCCGGCCTTCTCGAGCGCGACGACCGCGGTCATGATCTTGGTCGTCGACGCCATCGCGCGCCGGGCGTCCGGGTCGCGCGCCCACAGCACGCGTCCGTCCATCGTCATGAGTATCCCGGACGGGATGGAGAGGTCGGGCGCCTGCGCGCGGAGCGCCGCGCTCTTCCCGACCCGTATCGCTCCCAGAACGTCGTTGTCCATCACGGCCGCACGCGCGGAGACCGGAGCCAGCCAACCCGAGGAAGCCACCAGCGTAGTGGCGGCGAGAAGGGATGCGATGCGGCGAAGACCGATCTGCATGCTGGGAGTCGGTTCCTTGGTCGAATGGCGGCCGGGGCCTGTATGGTACGACACTCGTCGCTAGCGGTTCCTCTATGATGGAGCCGCAACGCAAGAAGCGCGCCGACCTGCCGGGACAGCTCCCGGACGTGAGGGGAACAGCGACGTGGACTACGCCCGTTTCGAGCGCCTGATCATCGGCGTCGGCGCCGCAGCCATCGTAGGGACCGCGGCTCTCTCGCTCGGCGCGAACGCGGACCCGATCGAACTGGTCGCACAGCTCCTGCTGCTCGCTGTGCTCTTCGGAGCGGTGCGATGGGGCAGGCGGGGTGGCACCGTCGCCGCCGTCGCCGCGCTAGTCGCCTACGTGGCGATCAAGGGGGTCGCGCTCTCGGGGAACCTCTCAAGCCCCGACACCCTCGGCGCGCTTGTCCTGCACACCGTTCTCTACGGGCTCGTCGGCGTCTTGGGCGGTGAGACATGCAGTCGGATGAAGGGGCTGTTCGCCAGGGCGCACGACGCGCGGGCGATAGACGAGACCTCCACCGCCTACACGTCGCGGTTCATCGCCCGTCTCCTGGGCGAGGCGGTCGCCACTTTCCAGCGCTACAACATATCCTTCTCGGTGCTCGTGATCTCTGTCGACGGCCGCGCGACGATGGGCATGGGGGCCTCGGACGCCGCAGGGGTGCTCCGCACGACCGCCAAGCGCCTCCGCAAGGGGCTGCGCCTCGTCGACGAAGTGGGACGGTTGCCGTGGGGTGCCTTCGCGATCATCCTGCCGCAGACCGGACGTGCCGGCGCGCAGATCGCCGGAGACCGCCTGAGGGCCGACCTCAGGGAGACTCTCGGCGTCGATGACGCCGCCATCACCGTTCGCAGGCTCACCGCATCCGACGACCTCGACGCGATCATCGCGCTCGCGGCGGAAGCGGACCCCTCAGAAGCAGAGGCAGACTGAGGGATCAGACGGCGTCCGGCTGGTAGACCTCGGAGGCGTGCAGCAGCGATATCCCGGCGCCGGTCAGCAGCGCTGAGGCCTTCTCGGCGTCCTCGACCCGAAGCACGTCGACGGCGGTGGAGGAGTCCGGCTTGAGGAAGCAGTAGAGGTACTCCACGTTCACTCCCCCGCTGTCGAGCAGCTCGAGCATGTCCGCGAGACCACCCGGACGGTCCGGGACCTCCGCGGCGATGACTCTCGTCACCGATACGGCGAACCCGTCGCGCTCCAGCACTCCCCGCGCTGTGTACGGCCGGTCGCAGATGACGCGGACCACCCCGTAGTCGGCGGTGTCGGCGACGACGAGAGCGTGCATGTTCAGTCCGGCGTCGCCGAGGAGCCTGCACAGACGCGCCAACCTGCCTGGTTCGTTCGCGAGGAACACCGAGAGCTGTTCGACCATCGTGGGATCACACCCCTTCGTTCCGGAGATCGACGACCCTCTTCGCCTTGCCTTCGCTGCGCTGGATCGAGCGCAGCTCGACGAGCTTGACGTCCACGCTCACCGCAAGCGCCGATGCGATCGCGCCGGCCACGGCGCGTTGGAGCGCCTCGAGCTCGCGAATCTCGTCGAAGGCGAACTCCGGGCCGACCTCGACCTGGACCTCGACCGTATCCATCGAACCCCGCTTGCCCAGCACGACCTGGTAGTGAGGCGCCACACCCTCGACGCCCATCAAGACCTGCTCTATCTGGCTCGGGTAGACGTTGACACCTCTGATGATCAGCATGTCGTCCGTGCGTCCGGTCACGCGCTCCATCCGCCGGAACGTCCGGCCGCAGGCGCACTTCCCCGGCACGAGGCGGCTGATGTCGCGCGTGCGGTAGCGGATGACCGGGATTCCCTCCTTCGTGAGCGTCGTGAAGACGACCTCTCCCTGCTCGCCGTCGGGGACCGGCTCCATCGTCTGCGGATCGAGTATCTCGATGAGGAAGTGGTCCTCGAACACGTGGAGCCCGTTCCGGTGCACGCATTCGGCGGCGACGCCCGGGCCCATGACCTCGGAGAGGCCGTAGATGTCGATCGCCGTGATGCCCATCGCGTCCTCGATCTGGTCGCGCATCGCCTCGCTCCAAGGCTCAGCGCCGAACACGCCCACCCTCAGAGGAAGCGACTTCACGTCGATGCCCATCGAGGCGGCGGTCTCAGCGATGAGGAGCGCGTAGCTCGGCGTGCACGCGAGGACGGTGACGCCGAAGTCCTTCAGGATCTGCACCTGCCTCGCGGTGTTCCCCCCCGAGACCGGGATCGTCATCGCTCCGAGGCGCTCCGACCCGTAGTGAGCGCCGAGGCCACCGGTGAACAGGCCGTAGCCGTACGCCACCTGGACGACGTCGTCCGCGGTCGCGCCCGCGCAGGCGAGCGTGCGCGCCATCAGATCGCTCCATCGCTCGACGTCCCCGCGGGTGTAGCCGACGACTGAGACCTGACCGGTCGTGCCGGACGACGAGTGGACGCGCACGATGTCACGGAGCGGCACGGCGAACATGCCGAACGGGTACGCGGACCGCAGGTCGTCCTTGACCGTGAACGGCACGCGCGCAAGGTCGGCCAGCGTCTCCACCTGCTCGGGCCGGAAGCCGGCCTCGTCGAACTTGCGGCGGTAGAGCGGCACGTTGACGTAGACGCGCGCGAGTTGCGTGCGCAGGCGCTCGAGCTGGAGCGCCTCGAGCCGCTCACGACCCATCGTCTCGAGCTCGGGCTGGAACATGCGAGCCCCCTTCACTCCGTGACCCGCGTCCGGCGCCGGCGGCTTGGCGGCCGATGGTCCCTGCGTCAGGGCCCGACCGTCCCCGTCGGCGTCGTCGAAAGCTTCGTACCCACGCGAACGACCTCGATCTTGGGACTGTAGTGTGACACGAAGCTGTCTCGGCGCACCACCACTCCCCCGAGGTACACGACCCGCTTGACGACCACGTTGCGGCCGTCCACCCCGGCGTCTTCGACCACGCGCTTGCCGACCGGCAGAGCGGGGTCCTTGATCTCCTGCACGCCGTGAGGCACGACTTCGGTGAACGGCCCCGTAGTGTACTGGACGTCGTAGCCCGGGTCGGTCCCATACAGAGCGATGGTCAGCGTGCTCGCTGTCGTCGCGGTCCGGATGAGGATCCAGTTCTTGGTGTCGTTCTTGAACTTGAAGTCAGGCCCACCCCAGGAGACGGTCGCGTCCCGGCCGGTCGGATAGTGCGAGATGTAGAAGGAATGGTTGTGCCGCTCCACGATGGGCAGACCGGAGAAGAACACCGTGTTGAAGAACGTGGTGCCCACCTGGCAGACTCCGCCGCCCAACTGCGGCACCAGCTTCCCGTTCACGATCGCGGGCGCTTCCTGGTAGCCCTTCGCTGCGGTCCGCTGTCCCGCGGTGCCGTTGAAGCTGAATACGGCACCCGGAGCGATCAGCTTGCCGTCGAAGGCGCGTGCAAGCAGGTGGACGTTGCTCACCCGGGCGTGATCGACAGTCGAGTAGCTCGTCGTGAACGTCGAGATCCGCTCCGAGATCCCCATGTCCTTCGCTGCAGCGGTGGTGAGCTTGGGTTGTGTCTCCACCACCTTCACGGTCGCGGAGCGGGATCCCCCCGGCCCGCATGCGGCGAGCAGGTCGGCGGCGAGCGAGGCCATATCCGGCCCCAGACCCACCTGAGCCGCCACGATCCGTACCGACCCCTTGTCGGCGACGAAGTACGCGTCCTTCGCAGGGCGGCCGAGTCCCGAGGTCAGCAGGACGATCGCCTCAGCCACGCGTGTGGCGTCGAAAGTCGGTGTGATCGTGCCCGGCGCGCCAGCCGGGACGGCACCGCTCGTGTCGGAGGCCACGGTCGCCGCCACGTCGAAACGGAGCCAGCCCGCGACGGTCTCGCGATCGAGGTCGACCGAGCGCGACTCGTACGTGACATGGACCGGCGCGGAGATGAGCGTCTTTGCCACATCAGCGGCTCTCGCCGCCTCGGTGTCCGAGATGACCGGAGGAAGGTCGACCACGACCGCTTGGACACTCGCGCCGCCGCCCAAGAAAACCGCCAGGAGATCATCCAGCGTCGCCGCGCGATCGAGCTGCTTACCGATGCGCGCCGGAGTGGTCCCGATCGTGGTTCCGTCCACCGTGACCGCAGCGTCCTGTGCGGGCTGAGACACGGCGGCGGCCACCGGATCGAGGATCGCCGTGGCGGCGGTCGCATCGGCGCTGGCCCGCAAAGGCACGCCGACGCCGGCGAAGGTCGCGACTATGCGGTCGCGCATGATGTCAACCGCCGTACCGGACCGTCCCACGGCCATGGCAGCCTCGATGACGGCCGTCGCGTCCAGGGTCGCTCCAAGATCACTGGCTTTCAGGCTCGTGCTCTCTTCGCCCCAGGAAAGCTCCACGGACACGGCAGACGCGCGGGTGAACGCGTCTTCCAGCTTCGCCCGCGCCGCCTGCGGAGTCATGGACCCGACTGCAACATCCCCGATGCGCACGCCCGGATGGATGCGGCCCCATGAGACCCCGGCATCAGCAACGGCGACGACCGCGATGACGGAGAACATCGCGGCGACTATGATCCAGGCACGGTGGCGCGAGACGAACCGCTGGCTCTTGACGGCCTCGCGACGCGCCGAGCGGCGGGACGCTGCGCCGAGCGGATCGACGCCCCGCTGAAGATGCTCGGCCGACGCGAACGGGTGCGACGCCGCCAAGGCGGGATCATTCGCCATCTGCCCGGCCGCCGGTGCCGTGCCCGACGCGTCGCTGCTCATGTGTTCGGTGTCGGTCACGCGCGCACGCCCTCGTCGCCGCCGGCCCCGCAACGCTCCGCGCTGCGGTCCTGGAGTCCAGAAGCATACACGAGCGCCGCTAGAGGCCGGAGCTTCGTCACCGGCCCGACGCAGCGCCGCGCCGCGCTCCGCGCGCGCGTGGCGAGGGGCTGCCGCCTACCCCTTCTCTGCGCCCGGTGTTGCGGCGGCTTCGGCTTCAGCGATCGCCTCGCGGTACGCCGTACGCGCTCGAAGGGTGTACTGGGCCGCCGAAGTGAGCGAGAGCACCACGCCGATGTAGACGATATAGGAACCCAGCGGCCGCGTCCCGCCGACCACGTGCGGGCTCCCCAAGACCCAGTACGTGAACAGCGTCGGCGCCTGAACGATCGGGAAGTTCCACACGAGCGAGCCGAAGCCCGCCATAAGCACCGCCGTGGTCACCTTCCCGAGCGTCGTGACCGGGATGCGTCGCCCGTGACGCTCGAGCACCCATGCGCCATACAGCAGGTACACGTCGCGGCCGACAAGTGTGACCATCAGCAAGAGGCTTACACGATTCACCATGTACAGGCCGACGAGCGCCGATGCGATGAGCACGCGGTCCACAAGCGGGTCGATGATCTTGCCGATCGCAGTCACGTGGCCGGTCGCCCGCGCGATCAGCCCATCCAGCCAATCGGTGCCAGCGCAGAGCGCGAATAGCACGAACGCAAGATGGTTCGGTCCGGTCGCAGGGCCCGCGTACACCAGGAACCAGTAGACGACGGGTATGAGCGCGAACCTGAGCACCGTGATCACGTTCGGAATGGACATGATGTCGCGCGAGTGGTCCACCGGAAGGTTCACGACCGGCGTGGCATCGCGGCGCCCCTCCCTGCGCGCTACCACCATCCCCTCCTCTTGAACAGGTACAGCATCCCGCTGGTGATCACCACGAATGAGCCCATGACAGCCCAGAAGGACCAGGCAGCATCCGTCGGTGGCCACATGCCGTTCACCAGGTTCATACCGTACACACCACTGATGAGCGTGAGCGGCATGAAGATCGTGGCGACGACGGTCAGTTGCTTCATCACGACGTTGAGGCGGTTCGAGATGGCGGACAGGTAGATGTCCATGACGCTCGACGCCACGTCCCGATACGTGTCCACCGCATCGGCCACACGGGCCACGTGGTCGCCGACGTCCTGGAAGTACAGGTACGCCTCCTGGCTGATGAAGTCCGCATGGCGCGCCATCGCCCGCAGGACGTCCCGCTCCGGGCCGATGATCTTCTGCAGCGCGAGGAGCATGCGTTTGGCGGCGTACAGCTCCTGCAACTGTCCGTCCTGGACCTTCGCAAGAAGCTCGTTCTCGATGCGGTCGAGCTCGTCGCCGACCATGTCGACCACCGGGAACATCGCGTCCACCGAACGGTCGAGAACGGCGTGCAGGGCCCATTCGGCTGCATTCGCCAGAGCGCCGCACGGGTCGCCGGCGACGGCATCGAGGGCCGCGACCGGGCCGCGGTGCGAGGTGATCAAGAAGTTCGAGCCGAGGAAGATGTCGATCTCGTCACCGGCCATGGCGTGGTCGGGGGTGAGGCGGGGCGCGATCCAGACGATGAAGAGGTTGTCCGGGTAGGCATCGATCTTCGGCCGCTGACGCGAGTGCAGGCAGTCCTCGATGGCCAGAGAGTGCAGGCCGAAGAGCTTCTGTAGCTGCCCGAGCGTCTCCTCGTCCGGTTCGAGTACGTCCACCCACAGCGCCTCGCCGGCAGCCCGTGCGGCCGCGATGTCGTTGAGCGTACCGACGCGCGGTTCGGCGGCTATCCAGCGAACGGTGACGGTGGCGGACACAGGTCGCTCCCCTCGTTGACGCGTCACGTCGCGGTGCGACATGACGACGGCATAGCCCTTGAGGAGATTATGCACGATGCTGACGGCGTCCTGTCAGCCGACGACCGGGTGGCGAAGGACAGCTGACGAGGCCGTGTCTTCCGCCCCTCATCCAGTTCGGCAGCGCTCGCACCGCGCTGCGCCGGCGAGCAGTGTCCCGAAAAGCCCGGTCGGCGGGCTCTGGGGTCGGGCCGACAGTCCGCGATGCCGCACGGTCGCCCTACGCGTCGCACTCCCCGTCGGCGCACGCCTTCCGGCCGCGCTCGAACGCGGCAAGGTTGCCATCGACCGTCTTCGCCGGCACGCGCTTCGCGATGACCTGCCGCCACACGTCCGCGGGGAACGGCAGCCCCACCGACAGCGCGCCCATCAGCACGATGTTCGCACTGCGTGGCGAGCCCGCTTCGCACGCGAGCTCCTCTGCGTCGAGGAACACGGCGCCCTCGTAGGCGAGCGCCGCCTCCAGGCCCGTGGGTATCCCGCAGTCGCCCGTGAGCATCGGCAGCGACGCTATCAGCCGGTTGTTCACGACGAGGCGGCCATCGGGCTTGAGCCAGTGAAGCCACCGCGCCGCTTCGATCAACTCGAAGCTCACGAGGTGGTCCGCCATGCCGGGGTCGATCGTCGGCGAGTACACCTTCTCCCCGAAGCGGACCACCGTGTCGACGGAGCCGCCGCGCTGAGACATCCCATGCACCTCTGAAAGCTTCACATCGAGCCCTGAGGCGGCTGCGACCTTCGCCAGTACGTCTGACGCCAAGATGGTCCCTTGGCCCCCCACGCCGACGAGCATGACCGACGTGACGCTCACAGGCCGCTCCCTATGTCGCAGGCTCGTCCCACCCGGATGATCGCGCCGTATCTGCACACCTGGACGCACTGACGGCAACCGACGCACTGGGCGGTGTCGATGACCGCCTTCCCGGCGGGGTCGCGGCTGATCGCCGGGCAGCCGAGGCGCACGCACTCGCCGCACGCGTTGCACGTCTCCTCGTCGACCGCGAACGGGTCGTGCTGCTCCTTGTCGAGCAGCGCGCACGGAGCCTTCGCGATCACGACGGAGACTCCCGGTGACGCGACCGCTTCGGCGAGCGCCTTCGCCGTGGGCTTCAGCAGGTTCGGGTTCACCGTCACCACGCTCGTGACGCCAAGCGCCCGCGCGACCCCCTCGATGTCGATGTCGGGAGCGGGATCGCCCATCAGGGTGCGCCCGGTGAACGGGTTGTCCTGATGGCCGGTCATCGCGGTGGTGCGGTTGTCCAGGATGACGATCGTCTCGTCACCGTTGTTGTAGACCGAGTTCAGCAGACCGGTCATGCCCGAGTGAGCGAACGTGGAGTCGCCGATCACCGCCACGACCGGGGGCCGGACTTCGCCGTCGACGGCGTTGGCAAGGCTCATGCCGTGCGCCATCCCGATCGAAGCGCCCATGTCCACGCAACTGTCCATCGCGGACAAGGGAGGCGCCGCGGCGAGTGCGTAGCACCCGATGTCGCCCTGCACGACCGCGCCCATCGCCCGCAGGGCGACGAACACCCCGCGGTGCGGGCAACCCGCGCACAGCATCGGTGGACGCGCTGGCAGGTCGTGCATCGGTTCACGCGTCTCGAGAGGCGCAACACCGAACGCAGCAGCCACCTTGCCCGTGGACAGCTCGCCCACGTGCGGAGCAGCCATCGGATCCACCGTGAGGCCCATCGCAGCAAGGCTCGACCTCAGGTACGGGTCGAGTTCTTCAACCACTATGAGTCGATCGACCTTCGCGGCGAACACCCGCACGCGCTCCTCGGGCAAAGGGAACGACATGCCGATCCGGAGCGTGGACGCGTCGGGCAGGGCCTCGCGCACGTACTGGTAAACGACGCCGGAGCACACGATCCCGAGCGCGGGGTCGCGCATCTCCTCGACGGTATACGAGCACGATCCGCTCTCGGCGCGTGCCCTCTCGAGGCGCTTCTCCAGGTCGACACGGCGTCCGCGCGCGTTGCCGGGAACCATCACCCACTTCGACGGCGACTTCCGGAAGGGCGAACCCCTGACCTCCGCTCGCTCCCCCACCTCGACCAGGGATTTCCCGTGGCTCAGCCGTGTAGTGGAGCGGACGAGGATCGGCATGTCGAGGCGCTCGGAGAGCCCGAAGGCATCGCGGACCATCGCCAAGGCCTCGCCACTGTCGGACGGCTCGAGGACCGGGACCTTGCCGAAAGGCCCCCAATGACGCGAGTCCTGCTCGTTCTGGGAGGAATGCATGCCCGGATCGTCGGCGACAAGAACGACCAAGCCGCCGGACACGCCGGTGTAGGCAAGGGTCATCAGCGGGTCTGCTGCGACGTTCAGGCCCACGTGCTTCATCGTGACCAGCGAGCGGTGACCGGCCATGCTCGCCCCGATCGCGGACTCCAGCGCCACCTTCTCGTTCGGCGCCCACTCGCAGCGCACGCCGGGAAGCTTCGCCAAAGCGATCAGGATCTCAGTCGACGGGGTGCCGGGGTAACCGACCCCGAAACGCACGCCGGCCTCCCAGGCCCCTCTGGCGATAGCCTCGTTACCGGAAAGGAGTGTAGGCGCCACGATCGTCCTCTCACCGCGGAACAGGACCCGAGTGAACGCGGGACCGGGTATGCACGGCGAGCGCAATACCCGGACCCGCGAGCGCCCCTTGCGGGGCGAGGAAGAGTCTACCCTGCCGAGGCGGAGCGCGCTCGGACCGCTACGAACGCGGCGGGGCCTTCGCCTCGGAGCCCTGCCCGAGGAACTGCGTCCGGTACAGCTCCGCATACAGGCCGCCCGCCGCCAGCAGCTCGTCGTGACGCCCCGACTGCACGATCCGGCCGGCCTCCAGCACGAGGATCTTGTCCGCGTCGTGCACCGTCGAGAGCCGGTGCGCGATCACCAGCGACGTCCGGCCCGTAAGCGCATGCTTAAGCGCCAGCTGGACCGCGCGCTCCGACTCCGAGTCGAGATGGGCGGTCGCCTCATCGAGGACCACGATGTCCGGCGCCTTCAGCAGCAGACGCGCGATCGCGAGCCGCTGCTTCTCCCCGCCCGAGAGCCGGTAGCCGCGGTCGCCCACGATCGTGTCGAGCCCCTGTGGCAGCGACTTCACGAGCTTCAGGACCTGCGCCGCCTCGATCGCCGCCATCAACTCCGGGTCCGTGGCGTCCGGCTTCGCGAAGAGAAGGTTGGCGCGCATCGTGTCATGGAACATATGGGCGTCCTGTGTGACGACCCCCACCGCGTCGTGCAGCGACTCGAACGTGAGGTCGCGCAGGTCCACGCCACCGATCCGCACGCTGCCCGAGACCGGGTCGTAGAGGCGCGGGACGAGCTGGCTGATCGTCGTCTTGCCCGCCCCCGACGGTCCCACGAGCGCCACCAGCTGGCCGAGGTCGATGGTGAACGTCACGTCGTGGAGCACACCCTCTTCCTGCGAGTGGCGCTCTCCGACCGAGATCGACTCGAGCGACTCGAGCGACACGTCGGCCCCGCTGGGGTACGCGAAACTCACGTGATCGAACTCCACCTTCAGAGGCCCTCTGAGTAGTGCGACGGCGTCCGGCTTCTCTTGGATCATCGGTTCCAGGTCCAGGACCTCGAAGACGCGGTCGAACGACACGAGCGCCGTCATGATGTCGACGTTGATGTTCGACAACGCCGTGATGGGCCCGTACAGCCGGCTGAGATAGGCGGTCAGGGCCACCAGCGTGCCGATGTCGAGCACTCCCTGGACAGACAGCAACCCACCCCAGCCGTACACGAGCGCGGTGGCGAGCGAAGCGGTCAGCATCAGCGCCACGAAGAAGATGCGCGCGTACATGCCCCGCATGACGGCGATGTCGCGGACGCGCCCTGCCCGCTCGCGGAACGTCGCTTCCTCGTCACCCGGCCGCCCGAAGAGCTTGACCAGCAGCGCTCCAGCGACGTTGAACCGCTCGACCATCGTCGTGTTCATCTGGGCCGACAGCTCGTAGCTCTCCCTCATGATCGTCTCGAGCTTCCTGCCCATCCACCGTGCCGGGATCAGGAATGCCGGAAGCAGGACCAGAGCGACGAGCGTGAGCTGCCACGACAGCACGAACATGACGGCCAGCACCAGCGCCACGCTGATGAGGTTGCCCACCACAGAGGACAGAACGTCTGTGAACGCCTCCTGCGCCCCCTGAACGTCGTTGTTGAGCCTGCTCACGAGCGCGCCGGTCTGCGTGCGCACGAAGAACGCCAGGGGCATCCGCTGGACGTGAGCGAACAGCTGCGAGCGCATGTCGTAGACGAGCCCCTCGCCGATGCGTGACGACACGTAGCGCTGGACGAGCGAGAGACCCGCATCCGCGACCGCGAGGCCGGCGACCGCCAAGGCCAGGCCGACGATCAGGTCGGCGCGATGCCCGAGGATCCCCTCGTTGATGATCTGGCGGTAGATGAGCGGATTGGCGACGCCCACGATCGCATCCACGATGACCACGACGAAGAACCACGCGAGCAGCCCCCGGTAGGGAGCGACGAAGTTCAGGATGCGGCGCGCGGTGCCCGGCTTGATCTCGCTGCGGCTCTTCGACGGGTCGCGCCGCAGCGAGCGCAGGACCGACCCGGGATACCCCTGCATCTAGGACGCTCCGTTCTCGTCCGCGGCCTCGGGCGTGTTGAGCACGTTCAGCAGCTCGCGCATCGCTGCGAGTTGCTCCTCGTCCAGTCTTCCGAACAGGGCCTCGGCGCTCGCGCGGCGAGCTTCGCCCAGCCTCTCGAGCAGCGTTCGGCCTGCAGGCGTGAGCGACACGAGCACGGAGCGGCGGTCGCTCGGGTCAGCCTGGCGCGCCGCGAGCCCGGCCTCCTCGAGTGTGTCGACCATCGAGGTCGCCGAGCGGGGCACGATCTCCAGCTTCGCCGCGAGGTCACCTATGCGGACGGGACCATCCGCCCGGCCCAGCACCCGCAGCACGCGCGCCTGAGAGAAGGTCAGCCCGAACGGGACCAGCTCCTTCGCCGTACCGCGTCGCATGCGCCAGAACGCGCGCGTGAACTGCTCGGCGACCTGGGAGATCGCGTCTTGATCGTTCGCTTGGATCATGTAGGCTCCTCGACGATGGCTCGCTGCGAATATGCTTCGCTTCTCTCTTATTGAGTTTCATCATATAACTTCAGGCGAGCGAGTGATCGCAAGCGGATGAGCGGAACGGGCACGCGGACGAATGACGCGTCCAGGGAAACGAGGAGAGGGCCTGCCCCGGTCTCCCGAGACAAGCCCTCCACCTGCGAAAAGTCTGGTCGGGCTGACAGGATTTGAACCTGCGACCCCTTGACCCCCAGTCAAGTGCGCTACCAAGCTGCGCCACAGCCCGAAACTAGTGCCCCTGCCCGGCGGGAACGACCCGGCGGCGGCAGGTGTTGATGCTACAAGGAGCGCATACCTCGCTGCAAGCGCGAGAACCGGCCGCTTCCGGACCCTACGACGGCCCGCCGGTCACGCCGCCGCGGTACTGGATCACGGTGACGTCCTCGATCGTGATCAGCCCGTCCCCCACCATCGCCCGGAACACCTCTCCGAGCGCGATGATCTTGTGATCGACGTCGATGGCCTGGACGACGACCGGAAGATCGGAGCTCATCCTCAGATGGTGCTTGGCGTGGATGCGGCTGGTGGCTCCGAAGCCCGAGATGCCGCGCAGGACCGTGGCCCCGCCACAACCCGCCGTTCTGGCCGCCTCGAC